>Ga0137371_10000610_pt1 | contig 27104 bp, 24 predicted proteins | sample SagtaG_7_FD_104919 | JGI IMG/M metagenome (GOLD analysis project Ga0137371, IMG submission 104919) | Vadose zone soil microbial communities from Sagehorn Ranch, Mendocino, California, USA - Sage1_R_40_16 metaG | ecosystem: Environmental > Terrestrial > Soil > Vadose zone | place: USA...
GTAAGCCCCTGGAAGTGGAAGCGGGCAAAGAGCCCACGGGAGGAACGGATACGGAGTTAGAGCGTGAAGGCGACGAGGTGGCGTCCGATGTGAGCCCTGAGGCGGTAGAGCATATGGAGGCCGAAGGTGCGGAGGTAGACGGGGCGCAGGCTAACGGCGTGAGCGGCGATGGAGTGGAGCGTGATGTGGACGTGGAGGCCAGGGAGAGCGTGGAAGCGAACAGCGTGAGCGGGGATGGAGTGCAGGCCGGAGAATGAAAGAAGCATCGCCGCGCCTGGTAATCATTGGCCTGGACTGCGCCGAGCCGTCATTAGTATTTGAGCAGTGGCGTGATGATTTGCCGAATCTGTCGCGCTTGATGCGGCAGGGCAGCTATGGGCGGCTGGAGAGCTGTATCCCTGCCATTACGGTTCCCGCCTGGAGTTGTATGATGAGTGGGCGCGACCCGGGAGAGCTAGGTATTTACGGGTTTCGCAATCGTGCCGATCGCAGCTACCAGCGCATGGTAGTGGCGGATGGGCGGGCGGTGAAGGCTCCACGACTGTGGGATATTCTGGGTGAGGTCGGGTGGCGGGTGGCGGTGCTGGGGGTGCCGGGGACGTTTCCCCCGCGACCGGTGAAGGGCGCGCTCACGGCGTGTTTCCTGGCGCCAAACACAAGCGCCGGGTATACCTACCCGCCGGAACTGGCGCGGCAAATCAAGTCGTGGGTTGGCGATTACCTGCTGGATGTGCCGGACTTCCGCTCCGAGGATAAAGAGCGCATCCTACGCGATATTTACACGCTGTGCGACCAGCGTTTCAGCGTGGCGCGGCACCTGCTTGAAGAATATTCTCCTGATCTGTTGATGATGGTCGAGATGGGCGTGGACCGCATTCACCACGCGCTGTGGAAGCACATGGACGCGCGGCACCCGCTGTACGTGCCGGGTTCGTCGCTGTCCGAGGCGATCCATGATTATTATCGTCACGTGGATGGTCGTATTGGTGAGTTGCTGGCGGACTGCGATGAGCGGACGACAGTACTGGTGGTGTCGGATCACGGCGCTCGCCCGCTGATGGGGGGCGTGTGCCTGAACGAGTGGCTGCTGGCGGAGGGATACCTGGCGTTGAAGGAGACTCCGGCCAAGGCTGTGACGCTGGACGCAGCCCCGGTGGATTGGGGCAGCACCAGGGCGTGGGGCGCGGGCGGCTACTACGGGCGCGTCTTCATGAACGTGCGCGGGCGCGAGCCGGAAGGGGTGATCGCTCCAGTGGAGTACGAACGCGAGCGGGCAGCGCTGGCGGAGCGACTGCGCGCGATGCCGGGTCCCGGTGGGCAGCCGCTGGGGAACAGGGTCTTCACACCGCAGCAGCTCTATCGCAGCGTGCGCGGGGTGGCGCCGGATTTGATCGTCTACCTGGGCGATCTGGCATGGCGCGCGGTGGGTACTGTAGGTGGGGGTGCGCTTTATACAGTGGAGAATGATACGGGTCCTGATGATGCCAACCACGCTCAGCATGGGCTGATGATTTTCTACGATCCGCAGCGGCCCGGCAATGGCCGCTACGTAGAAGGAGCGCAGATCTACGATGTGCTGCCGACGCTGCTGGCGCGGTACGGTGTGGCGGCGCCGATTGGGTTGAGGGGGAAGGTGCTGGAGGTGGGGTAGGCTTTCAGGCTAAAAAGTCATTGTGCTACTGACATACTGTTGTCATTCGCATAGGGTAGACTATGGGGAGAAGAGAAACCGAGTGCCGCAGTTGGTGTGGCTGCTCAGCTTTGAAAGGAAGGAAGACCCATGGCAAAGCTTCTGGGACCCGATTTTATCAACTTGCAGGTGCGTGACCTCTCCGCCTCGCGCGCGTTTTACCTGGAGGTGTTGGGCTTGAACGAAGATCCGCACTTCAGCGCTCCCGGTGTGGTTCTGTTCGACTCCACCACGATCCCCTTTGCTCTCAGCGAGCCACGAGTGAACCTGGATGAAGCACCTCATCCGGGATGGGGTGTGGCGCTCTGGATCGATTGCGATAATGTCAATGAGTTGCATGCCAAAATGCAAGCGGCTGGAGCCAGCATCATCCAGCCACCCTTCGATGGTCCGTTCGGGCGCACCTTCGTTTTTGCTGATCCCGATGGATACCGGATTACGGCCAATGAGAACGACTGGGACCGCTTTCCTTTGGGCGGTATGAAAGAGCGCTAGGAGCATGGAAGGCACGGGCCGGATGCAGGGTTTGAAAGGTGAGCGATCCATTTCACGAACCAATAGGGAAACCTTATGAAGATGACGCCGGGGATGATGCATCCTGACGGCTCGTCAGAATCCCAGTCTCGATCTCAACCTGACCGCCGAGGAAAACATCCGCTGGGATGAAGCGCAAACTTGAGATCATGCGGAGCCTCATGTTTACAAAATAATTGTTGAGCTTGGTGCTGGCTGAAAGCCAGCACCAAGCTCAACAATTATACCTCCGCGAGCGCCGCAGATGCGAGCAAAGAACTCGAGAGGTGACTTCCGAAAAACCCCGCTGGCAGCCGCAAGGGCTGGTCCCTCGATACATCGGGATACCTGCCCCCCAGGCAGGGTGCCTACTACATTTCACTCAGCAAATTCTGATGCACAAAGCTCCAGGTAGCCCAGATCCTCCAGTCTGGTGAGGACGCGCCCGGTACATTCTGCGATGGTCTCTTTGTCGGTCTCGAGGACGAGTTCGGGCGACTCTGGTTCCTCGTAGGGATCGTTGACGCCGGTGAGGTCGGGAATTTTGCCTGCATCGGCAAGTTTGTAGAGGCCCTTGAGGTCGCGCTGGCGGCAGACCTCGACGGGGCACTTGACGTAGACCTCGACGAAACTGCCGATTTCCTGGCGCGCCCAGGCGCGTGTTTCCCTGTAGGGGGATATGGCGGCGGCGATGCTGATCACGCCATTGCGCGTGAGGAGGGCGCAGACGAAGGCGATGCGTTTGATGTTGGTGTCGCGGTCTGCACGGCTGAAGCCAAGGCCTTTGCTCAAGTGGGTGCGCACGACATCGCCATCCAGCACTTCCACGCTGCGTCCACGGGCTCTCAGGCGCTGCTCTACAGCCTGGGCAAGGGTGCTTTTACCGGCGCTGGGGAGGCCTGTGAACCAGATGGTTACGCCTTTATGTGTCATGCAGGTTGGTTCTCGTTTCTAGAGACGTTGTGTTTTAATTATGGCACAGAATTGTTGTGTTGTGGTGAATAGTTGTTTGCTATCTAGCGGGCGGGTGTGCGATACTACTTTGAGAGAGCAGGAGAGGATGAGAAGAAGGCGAGGTATTGTATTGCTATGAAGCGCGTTGTTGGTATTTCCGAGATTGTGCTGTGGACGGGTGACAAAGAGCGTGCGCTGCACTTTTACCGCGATCTGATCGGGTTGGAGATTATTTCACCACCTACGCTGCCCAATGTATTTCTCAGGGTTGGCGAGGGCAATGCTGGCATCCCACAGATGATTGTGCTTGTGCCCAAGACGGAGGTGGTCAAGGCTCAACCGTCCGGCTACCAGCTTCACCATATGGCGCTGGAATTGCCCGAGGAGGCGTTCGAGGCTCAGCACGCAGCACTGGTGGCGGCAGGCTACCAGCCGCGAGATGGTAAGCACCCGGTCCTGGCGAGTCGAACGATGTATGTCGATGATCCCGATGGGAATGAGGTGGAGTTTATTTGCCGGGCTCCGGTATAGAACGGGCGGGATAGGTAGTATTTCGAAGGTTGGTTCCATCTCATTCTCCCGATATTTGCCCATTAAGGAGACATTGGTACGTAGACAGGCTGTCCAGGGAGGGCGCATGGACGAATTCAATGCAGGTGCGCGTGGGGCGATTGCCGAAGACGAGGACTGGGGGAGAGCGCTGCAGGAAGTACTTGAGCAGGTGTGCGACATTACTGCTGATGTGGCGTTCTTGTTTGCAAGTGAGACCTACGCGGAGCATTTTTCCGAGATAGTGCGCCAGGTGCGCAGCGAAACGGGGGCAGCGACGCTGGTTGGCTGCTCCGGTCAGGGTATTATCGGGTCCACCCGGGAACTGGAAGAGATGCCAGCTCTGTCACTCTTGACGCTGGCCCTGCCTGGAGCAACGCTCCAGGCCGTGCGTTTCACGCAGGAGATGATCGAGGATTGCGCTTCCCCACATGCCTGGCACGAGCAACTGGGGGTCTCGCCTGACGAAGTGAATGCCTGGTTGATTTTCACCGATCCCTTTCAGATGGACGTTGAGAGGTTGATTGATGGGCTGGCGGAGGCCTACCCAGGTCGACCGATGCTGGGCGGGCTGGCTTCGGGCGATACGGCGGAGCGACGCACATTTGTTTTCCTGGACGATGATGTCTTCGACGAGGGTGGCGTAGGGCTGGCGATTGGCGGCGCGTATACTATCCTGCCGCTGGTTTCGCAGGGATGCGAACCAATCGGCGAGCCGTGGACGATTACGAAGGTTCGCGGCAACCTGGTCGAGACTATATCGAACCGCCCGGCCTATGACCTGTTGATCGAGACGCTGCACGATCTTCCCATCGAGATGCAGCGGCGCGCACGCTACAACCTGCTGGTAGGGCTGGCAGCAGACGAGTACCGCGATAGCTTTCCGCGTGGGAGTTTTTTGATTCGTCCCCTGGTTGGCGTTGAACGGGCGAATCGCGGGCTGGCGATCGGGGCTTTTCCAAGGGTTGGCCAGACGATCCAGTTCCAACTGCGCGATGCTGCCGCGGCAGATCGTGATTTGATAGAGCTGCTGGAGGAGGCGCGCACGAGCCTGGGTGAGAATAAGCCGGTTGCCGGGGTGCTGTGTTCGTGCAATGGGCGCGGCATCGGGATGTTCGGCACGCATGACCATGACGCGAGCGCGGTTGCCCAGCAGTTGGGGCAGCTGCCGCTGGCGGGTCTGTTTTGCAATGGCGAGATTGGACCGATTGGGGCGCGACCATATTTACATGGGTTTACGGCGAGCCTGGCGCTGGTGGTGCGGAAGTGAGACATTGTTTGGTCGCCAAAATACATTGGATGGTACCATGTTCGAACCGCTGGCCGATGACCAGGGTACTTGATATCGATGGAAGGCTTACGGGATAACCAAACTTCTTCAGACCACCCCCCTGATCGAAGTAGGTCATGATGGGACCGGAGATGCTGAAACCTGTGTAGATATAGTATCGCCCCCTGTCGGCAGTGGGAATCGTAGTCTCTTTCTTGTCAAAGGCAAAGTAGTTCGAGTCGGGTGCATAGGGGACGAAACGCTGCAAAGACACATCGTGAGGCGATATCCAGGTGAAGTTATCGAAGCCCCAGTTCAACAAATCGCGCATATCCGTCCAGAAGTTTTTTGAGTGCATTACGATGCCGATCAGGTGATGGTGGTTACGCGTGCAGGAGATGACCTGTACAAAGTTAGTGGCTGCATCCCAGCCGGGCTTGCCGCCATCTACGCCTGGATACCACCACAAAAACTGGTTGCCATTGATGAGTGTACGATCAGGATAGTTGCCCTTTGGGAGATGATATTCTTCTGTGCCCGTGATCTGGTGGATAAGCGGGATGCTCATACTATACCTGCCAATCACCGCGAGGTCATGAGCACTGGAAAAGTGGCCCGGGTCTAACAACCCGTGAGGGTTCATGTAGTGGGTATCGTACATACCGAGCTGAAGGGCCTTCTGATTCATCCTGGCGACAAATTTCTGGATACTGCCACTCAAGCTGTCGGCAATCACTACAGCAGCGTCATTGCCAGACCTGAGCAGCAGGCCATAGAGCAGGTCTTTCAGGGTATAGGTCTCGCCCTTCTTGACACCGAAGAGCGAGCTATCAGGACTCAACTGGTTAATGTCGTGGTCGATGGCAGCTGTGATGGTGATTTTTTGTGCCGGATCGCCTATTTCAAGGGCGATTACAGCCGTCGTCAGCTTGGTGGTGCTCATCGGCGGTATATGCTTGAATGGGTTGTAAGCGTAGAGAGTGACGCCTGTATCAGCATCGAGCAGATATGCCGATTGAGCAAACACCGGTGGTGGAGGATGATCGGTATCCGCAGGGATGATCACGATTTCATGCGGGTTCGATGGCGCTTGATTTATCAATACCGGTGTGCTTGTTACGGTAGTACCCTTATTCGAGGTCGCACTCGTTGGTGAACGATGGATATTAAAGAGAGTAACCGTGATCACGATGGGTGTCAGAATCAACATCACAATGAGCAGCGCTCCCACAATCAAGGCTCTCCGGTTATAGCCGCGGCTTTGCAGGTCATTTTTGTGCGAAGGCCGCTGCCGGCCATTGCGGGCATGATTGGGAGGCGTTGGCTGTTGATCGACCAACGAGGCGCGCCTGACCCGGGGAATTGCAGGGTTTTCATCCGTGTGATATTTATTTACCGGGCGCCGGTTAGGTATTGCCCGTCTACTCCGCTGGCGCGGGTAGGATACCAGTATATCCTCTGACTGTGCGTCGTCTTCTGGCGGTTTCCTGTACATTGAGCCAGTCCTTCGTGTCTATTATACTGGACATAGTGTAACATAGCGGAAATGTGCCGTCGAGATGTGTAGCTGACAACTGCCTCCCGCTATGCTATATTACTCGCAAATATCAGAAATAAACGGAGAATATATAAACCATTATGCCCATAACCATACAAGAAATTGCCGATCAAGAGCAGTGGAACAATTTTCTTACGAGCCATCCACGTGGTCATGTGCACCAATCGTATGAATGGGGCGAACTGAACCGGTACCAGGGCAGATCTATTTACCGCCTGGGGGCTCTAGAACGTGGACGCCTGGTCGCCTCGATGCTGCTCACAGTCTCACCTGTACCCCTTCCTTTGCCGGTATCCAAACTACTCCCACATTGGCTCTACTGCTTGCGTGGTCCCACAGTGGAACATCCAGATTCTCCTGCCCTGGCTGCTTTGATTAAGCACGCGGAAGAGATTGCGCAACAAGAGCGTGCGGTAATCCTACGTTTGGAGCCAAATGTTGCTGATGACGATCCCGAGATGGATGCCTGGATCACATCCTATCACGCGACAGGCTTTAGGAGCAATCCTTATGCACTGTATCCGAGGCGCAGCTGGGTACTTGATATTAGCCCTGATAGCGAACACCTCTTAGCAAATTTCAAGATGACGTGGAGGCAGAATGTTCGCGTTGCTGAACGTAAGGGCGTCATTGTACGTGAAGCTCAGAGTGATGCCGATTTTGACGCTTACTATAGCTTGATGGAGGTAACGAGTAAGCGTGATAATTTCTTGCTTCTTAGCAAGGATTATCATAAAGAAATTCTACGTCAATTCGCCGGTAAAAACGACGCGGTCCTCTACCTGGCTGAGCATGAAGGCGAAGTTATTGCTGCCAAGGTGCTGATCCGCTTCGGTGATTGGTGCTGGGACCTGTATGGCGCCTCTTCCAACAACAAACGCAACCTGAAACCTACCTATCTCTTACAATACCGCTGCTTTGAGTGGGCCAGGGCTCGCGGCTGCAGCTACTTCGATTTTCGAGCCATCCCAGAAGTTTTGGAACCGGACGAAGAAATGTGGGGCGTGTATGAATTCAAGAAGGGTTTCGGGGGCTTCTCTCGCCTGAACATACCCACGCAGGATTATGTGGTACGTCCCCTCATTTACACCGCGTGGCGCAAGTATGTTGAAATACGGCGCGCACAGGAGCATGAGAAGCACAAAAAGGTGGAGTCGGGAAAAGCAGCAGCAAAAGATGCATCGAGATAGGACAGGTGCATCCGCACCGGGTCGGTGAGCACGAACTCTGCACCTGCACACCCCCGAGCCGGGATCCACTTGACGAAAACATTTGCCACATCGTACACTACAAGTTGGTTATTCTAGAGGTAATCTACAACTGGTGAAAGGAAGAATATGTTCTGATTGTATTTGCGACTAACGCTTTGTGCAAGGAGGGAACTCTCATGCGCCCCGACAAAACATCTCATGCCTTGCTTCTACCGACACTACTCAGCTTGTTCGCCTTGCTCATTGTTGCGTGTGGCGGCAGCCCCAATCCATCTCCTGCCGGTCACGAACCGGCCCCTCCCAATAAGCAAGTCGTGCGTCTCCCCATAGGCCCAACCAACTTTGGAACCCTTGATCCGGCCCTTGTGACGGGTATTACAGATGCACAAGCTATCCAGACAGTCTTCACCGGCCTGGTCGAGTTTGACCATAACGTGCAGGTGCGGGACCAGTTGGCAGCTTCCCACGAAATCAGTTCAGACGGGCTGACCTACACCTTCCATCTCAGGCCGAACCTCACATTCAGTGATGGCACACCATTGACTTCACAGGATGTGGTCTACAGCATTAACCGCACCTTGCTGCCTGCAACCAAGTCTGAGGTGACCTACTACCTCAACCTGGTCAAGGACTACGATAAGATCACGACGGGCAAGATCCCGACCCTCACCGGCGACAGCCTGCTGGCCCCCGACCCCAATACCGTCGAGATCATCGTCAGCAAGCCAGCCGCGTACTTCCTGCAGGCCCTGACCTACCCTACTAGCTATGTCGTCGAAAAGAAGCTGATCGACAAGTATGGGGTTAAGTGGACGGAGCACTTGAGTGAAGGGGGCGGTGACGGTCCCTTCAAGGTGCAGAGTCGGGTCCACACCAGGGGCCTGGTGCTTGTACCCAATCCCAACTATTATGGGCCGCAGCCCAGGATTCAGAAGCTTGAGTTGCTGCTCTCGGGCGACCTGGACACCACCTACAACAACTACCTGACTCATCAAATCGATACGACAGGCATAATAGGTGTTCCACCTGCTCACCTGGCCGAGGCCCGGACGCGCCCTGATTTCTATGCGTATCCCGTGCTCAGTATACGATACCTGACGATGAACTACCTGGTGAAGCCGTTTGACAACATCCATATGCGCCAGGCCTTTGCCCTGGCCATCGACAAGGACCTGCTAGCCAAAACGGTGTTTAGAAACGCGGTCTTGCCCACCAACCACGTTGTGCCACAAGGCATGCCCGGCTTTGATCGGAACCTGAAAGGCCCGGCCGGGGTGAGCAGCCTCTCGGGGGATAAGAACCTGGCCAGGCAACTGCTCCAGCAGGGCATGCAGGAAGAGCACCTGACTGCTTTCCCCTCGGTGACGTTCTCCTACTTCACTGAAGTGAAGTCGATCGTGGATGCGACGCAGGCCATCATCCAGATGTGGCAAAACGTGCTGGGCGTCACTGTCAAGAGCGAAGGCTTTGCTTTTGACAAGCTGGTCAGCCTGGAGAGTGCCACCGTCAACAATCCTGATGGTCTGCAAATCTGGACCGGAGGGTGGATTGCCGACTATCCTGATGCGCAAGACTGGCTGACCATCTTCTTTCAGCAGGGGTCGGGCTACAACCAGATGAACTACGGCCAGAACCAATCATCTGATGTAGCTAAACAACTGCAGGTGCAGCAGGTGCTGGCCCAGGCCGACGTCGACCAGAATCAAACCGAGCGCCTGAAACTCTACAACATGGCGGAAGAGCAGATTGTTGATGACGTGGGCTGGATCCCCTTTTACCAGGTCAAAAGACAACTCTTGCAAAATCCCAGGCTGGTCGGCATCGTCTACAATGCTTTAGACATCATCCCACCGGATGATTGGGGCAATATCTATATCTTACAGTAGGCCACCTCCGCCATCTCATGTAAGTTTGTGCTCAATGGCATAGCGTGTAGCTGCATTGCGGGAGGTAATGCCCAATTTGCTGTAGATGGAAACGAGGTGTGCATGCACCGTGCGAGGGCTAATAATCAACTGCTCAGCCACTTCAGTATCCTTCAGTCCCTGTGCCACCAGGCGCAACACTTCTACCTCGCGGGCGGTGAGGCCATCGGGGTAGGTGGCGCGTGCCTTCATCGGAGGAGGTGACGGCTGTCCTGCAAGGGCTGGTGTAGGCATCGCTAAGGGCTCTCGTGCGGCGAAGGCTTGCTCTGGTGTCATGACTCGTCCCTCCGCCCAGGCAGCCGCAAAGGTTTTCTCGCCGAGGTGGGAACGCGCGCTAGCTACTGCCCGCTCGTAGTCGGCACGATAGACAGGTGGGAGAGGTGTACCGAGGGCTTTACGCAGGGCTTCGGCAGCACCCCAGAGCCGTGCTGCCCAGGTGGGTTCACCCTGGCGTATAACCAGGGCTGCCAAGCCTTCCAGACTGGCTGGGATAATCCGCTTGAAGCCGAACTCTCTTCCGAGTGCCAGACTCTCCTCATAGTGAGACTGTGCCGCAGCGTAGTCACCCTGGGCAGCGGCAACCTGTCCGAAAATGACGAGGAGTTCTGCAATGTCTGGTCGATTTCCCATTTCCCTGAAGAGGGCCAGGCTCTCCTGGATGAACGAGGATGCTGTGGCAACATCGTCTTGACTGAGAGCGGCTTGCCCTGCGGCATGAAGTGCATAAGCCAGGCTCATCTCATCGCTCGCTCTGGCGAGCGCGAGATATTCCTCAAGCAGAGGTTGTACTGCTGCCTTCCCAGTTTGCGAAACAACGAGCGCTTTCGCCAAGCAAAAAAATGCCTCCATAATAACGTGATTGTCCTCTGACGCTCTTGCGAGTGTAAGACTCTCCTCCGCACAGGAGTATGCCTTGTCGTACTCGCCTTGCTCGCTGTATACCAATGCCAGATGACAGAGCACATAGGCACGACCTACCTTGTCTCCTCCCTCGCTGAAGTGTGCCAGACATTCCTCAAGCAGCGAACGGGCTCTCGTGAGCTTACCTCGATCGAAATCCATTATCGCCAGGTGATGGAGCGGCCGGGCCATGCCGACCATGTCTCCGAGTTCCCGGTACAGTACCACGCTCTCTTCGCTCCGCCTCTCTGCCTGCTCATAGTCTCCCAGATTGAGGAGCAGTAGTCCAAGACCATTGAGCACGCCTGCTCGCACAAATGCCATACCTCCCTCACTTTCAGAAAGCGCCCGCTCCAGCCATTGACGGCCTTCACTCAAGTGGTTATGTGTCAACCAGAACCACCACAGGGCGTCGCTCAACCGTAGAGTCAGTGCTGCTTCTTTTCGCTCTAGCAACCACTGCAAGGCCGTCCGCAGATTCGCATGTTCTCGCTCCAAGCGAGCAAACCAGCGCTGCTGCTCGGCACCGAAGAGTTTCGGATTTATCTCCTCTGCAAGGTGCAGGTAGTACTGAACGTGAGCTTGCTGAGTGGCCTCCATCTCCCCGGATGCCTCGAGCGCTTCCAGCCCATACTCGCGGATGGTTTCCAACATCATCAGGTGTGGTTCCTCTCCCTCTTGTTCGATCTGGTGCAGCAAGTTCTTGTCCAGGAGCGAGGCGACTGTATCCAGGACCCTTTCCGTTCTCCCATCCAGCGCTATGCAGATGGCCTCGACCGCTTCCAGGGTGCAGCCACCTACGAAGACAGAGAGCCGCCGGAAGAGGCGTTGTTCCTGGGCACTCAAGAGATCATAGCTCCAGGCGATAGTGTTGCGCAGGGTCTGCTGGCGGGTTGGAGCATCCTGTGTGCCGCCGGTTAACACGTGGAAGCGATGCTCCAGCCGGGCCAGCAGGGCCTGCGGGGAGAGGAGTTTGATGCGCGCAGCAGCTAGTTCAAGGGCAAGGGGCAAGCCATCCAGGCGCACACAGATCTCAGCGATGGTATGGTCGTTGGCGGCAGTCAGTTGGAAGGTTGGCTTCGTGGCCTGCGCACGCTGAAGGAAGAGGATCACAGCGGCATATTGCCGGAGGTCTTGCTCCTCGGGAAGGTGTGTGAGGTCTGGTACTGCTAACGGTGGGACGGGGAACTCGTGTTCCCCCTGGACGTGCAGCACGGCACGGCTGGTGACCAGCAGCTTGAGATCAGGGCAAAAGGCCAGCAGGTCCGTCAGGTGGGGGGCTGCTGGCAAGATTTGTTCGAAGTTGTCGAGCACGAGCAGCAGGTGCTTGTCTCTCAGGAAGGCTTTGAGGAGGTCCAGCAGGGGCTGCGCTCTGCTCTCTTTGAGGTCGAAGGTCTGGGCGATGGCGGGGACGACCAGGTCGGGATCGCTGATGGGAGCGAGCGAGATAAAGGAGATACCGTCAGCGAACTCGTCGAGCAAGTCGGTGGCGACCTGGAGAGCGAGGCGGGTTTTGCCGACACCGCCGGTGCCAGTGAGGGTCAGGAGGCGCACGTCAGGGCGGCGCAGGAGGGTGCAGGCTGCCGCCACCTCGTGCTCGCGTCCGATGAGGGGGGTGAGTTGCGCGGGCAGGTTGTGTGCTAGGCTGCGTCCGGGCTCGGCTGGCTCTGGCACGGGAAGTATGTAGATGTTGTCCTGCATAGCCGGTTCCTCTCCTCACAGCGCCTTTGTCCATGTTTTGTGTAATCTGTGGTACTGCTATAGGGACGGTTTCATGCACTTTTGCTCTTCATTATATACGATATTGCATTCATTTGCTCGGGTGAAGTCAACGTGTAGATGCGGCAGGATGAGGAGCAAGAGATGGGGAGGAGGGCAATGGCGAGAAGGGCGACCCTTGCGACATCCTGTCTTGGGGACAGGTATGCCCAATAGGCATCAACCGCAGAAGCCAGCCCACGATTCCGTAGGGGCGGGAGCGGATGAGAGGCGGGGGGAGGGCCTTTATGGCCGCCCGCGTCGCCCGTGTCCCGTGACGTGAACGGCGGTCATGGAGCACGCGGGTGTAAGGCGCCCCACGAGCGGGCATAGTCACCGGGCACGGGCGGCCATAAAGGCCCCCACACCGCTCCGCACCACCCCCGCCCCTACGGAGATGAAGCGAGCCCCAACTCGTGCATGCGCCGGTGGATGGCCGCCCGCGCCTCCAGGAAGGGTCGTTCCAGGTAGGCCTCGTGGTCCTCCTCTCCGTGGTGGTGCGTCACCGTCCCCGGTTGATCCCGTGGGCTCAGTTCGCGGATGTAGGTCAGACTGCCGTCGATCAACGTGAGCATGTACTGCGCAGTCTCCGGGTCGAAGAGCCACCAATCGCCGCCACAGGCCAGGTAGATCGGTGAGGTGTGTGCCATCACCCCACGCCTCCACCCATCATGATGCTGGATCGGGTTGGTGTAGCCCGGGCCGCTTACACGCGCAGCCAGCCAGGTGTGGCCGTTCACCTTGATCCTTGTCTTCAACGCCAGCCGGCGCGTCCCTGTGCGGTCCTCCGTCGAGGCGACCACACGCCCCTGTTGGACGATCTGGAGGGTGTGGATCGGGAAGATCGATTCTGCCCACGCCTCCACCTCGACCGTCCCACCGTTTCCACTCAGGCGGACCGTGTCCCCGGTCGCGTGGCCGTCCACGCTGAATGAGATGATGGGCCCGCCGCTCATAAACGTCCGCCCTGCTGCCAGGTTGGCGCACCACGTCTGGTAGGTGAAGTCCTGCTCCGGCGGGATGGAGACATAGGTGCGGTAGAGCCCGACAGGCACATCGCTGGACATCTTGTCGGTGCCGCCAACCAGCGGCAGGCGATACCCGCCGTTGAGGTAGCGGTAATACTCCAGGTGGTTGTACATGCTGCGAAACCACGGGGTTCTGGCCCCATGCCAGAGAAATTCCACGGCATCAGCGCGTCCAGTCGCGATCAGCGTCGCGGGTTCGCCGTTGGGATCAGGCAGGTGCGGCAGAATCACCGTCCCACCCTGGGCGTGGCAGCGGTCGGCCCAGTCCGACATCGTCACTTCCAGGGTCCCGCCCATCTCGGCCTCATCTGGACCATCGGTACACCAGGGCATGACGGGTTTCGAGAGTCCGAGCAGGGTCAGGTGCCCGAGCAGGTGCTGGCGGTTCTCCTGGGAAGCATAGACGATGGTGCGGCCATCCCGCGAGACGCTGGGACCGCCGGTGAACTCTTCCGTGTTCGTAAACAGGTGGCCCCACTGCGACAGCAGGAGGTTCACCACATTGAGATCCTCGCCCGCCGCCTCGGTGTGGCTCCCCTGCGTGGAGAGAAAGTGCACATGCGTGTCGCCGCTGAACCAGCGCCGGGCGTTCATGTTGCACCAGCGTTTGAGTCGCAGCGTCAGCTCCTGCTGACCCGGCGCGATCGTCACCGGCGTGCGTAATGGCTCGTATTCAAAGCCACGAGCCACGTCAACCAGCACCTCGCCACGTGGCAGCCAGCCCTGGCACGTGCCATCGATGTAGGCGTAACTGATGCCGCCAAGCCGCACGTCGCCGCCGATGTCGATATGCCAGGTGTCCATATTCGCATTGACCCGCTGATGGTGGCCATGCGGTTGGTAGGGAATGCCGTCCGGGGAGCGGAAGTGCACGCGGCAGGGCACGGGCTGCCCGGTCTCGTCGTCAACCACCGTCGTGCGGACCCAGTTCCGGCCGGTGTCCAGCAGTTCCAGGCGCACGCGTGGCATCTCCACGACCTTTTTCTCTTCGATCTCCCCCCAGCGCGCCGTCCCGAGCACGTCACTGCCCTGCGTTACCGTGACCGTCGCCGAGGGGAGCGCCGCGATCTCGACCGAGGCGGGGCTGCTCCCCTCATTGAGTTCCTCGCCCCAGCCAGCCAGGGGATCGGCCACGAATTCGTCGGGCGACTGCCGGGGCAGCGGATAGGGAAACGTGCTCACGCCGCGGTCGACCGCGACCGCGAGATCGAACGGCCGCGCGGCCGCCGCGGGGTCCGTGATAGTCATCTTGAGGGGTTGTGCGCCCGAGCGCACAAAGGGATATTCGTCGGAGTGGCCAAGGGTCACACCGGCGATGAGGAACCGTGGCACGGCAGGGATGACGGTGAGGGAGGCCAGTGGCTGCTCCGGCCGCGGGTTCTGCCAGGCCCACAGATAGTAGCCGCTCGCTGCTGCCTGAATTACCTCTGCCTGGCGCTCACCGGACTCGTCAAAGCGTCCAACGTCTCGCGCCGGTAGGCTGTCACTCTGATCGGGGACAGCGCGGAAGGGGAGTTGTCCCCAGGCGGTCGGGATCTCGGCGACCTCGAAGCGGTCGCGAATGGTGACGCGCACTTCTTCCCCGTTCTGATAGGTGAAGACATAGTCGGCGATGGGCTCACCGACAGGGCCACCGGTGGAGATGCCCGACGCGAGCAGGCGATGGGCCACAATGACCGACCACACCCTCTCATCGATGGGGATGCTCAGGGGAGCGTGCTGCAGCCCGTCTCCAAAGGCGACAAAACAGCGTTGCGGGTCGCTGCCGGCGAGGAACGGCAGGCCACGGAACTGCTGCGGCCCAATGGGGGCCGTCCCCTGTTCTCCCAGGAGCGCCAGCCCGGCGTTATGGAACGCCTTCAAGTCTATGGGAGTGTACTCGTCCATCTGTCACCTCCTGCGGGGTGTTCTGCCGAACGTATCTACTGTGCCGTGATATACTCAGCAACGTTCGCTTTCTATTATATCGTATTGGTCTGCTGATTTGCTTAGACCAATTGGTGCTCAATAGCATAGCGCGTAGCTGCATTGCGGGACATAATGCCCAATTTGCTGTAAATGGAACTGAGGTGGGCATGCACCGTGCGTGGGCTAATAATCAACCGTTCAGCTACTTCAGTATCCCTCAGTCCCTGCGCTACCAGGCGCAGCACCTCGACCTCACGTGCGCTCAGTCCATTGGGGTAGGTGACGCGTGCCATCACTGGAGGGGTGACGGTTGTCCTGCTGGAACTGGGCGCGCTGGAGAAAGAGGGTGACGGCGGCATACTGGGAGAGGACCTCCAGTTCAGGAAGCTGTGTGAGATCAGGGAGCGCCAGTGGGGGAACGGGAAACTCGTGTTCCCTCTGGACATGCAGGGTGGCACGACTGGTGACCAGTAGCTTCAGGTCAGGACAGAAGGCCAGCAGGTCCGTCAGGTGCGGGGTCGCCGCCAGAACCTGCTCGAAGTTGTCGAGCACGAGCAGCAGGTGCTTATCTTGCAGGAAGGCTTTAAGGAGGTCAAGCAAAGGTTGTGCTGCGGTCTCTTTGAGGTCGAAGGTCTGGGCGATGGTGGGGATGACCAGGTCGGGATCACTGATGGAGGCCAACGGGACGAAGCAGACGCTGTCGGCAGAGTCATTGAGCAGTTCCGTACTGACTTGCAGAGCCAGACGGGTTTTGCCGACGCCACGGGTGCCGGTGAGGGTCACCAGACGAACCTCGGGGCGGCGCAGGAGGGTACAGGCTGCGGCCACCTCCTGCTCGCGCCCGATGAGCGGTGTAAGTTGCGCGGGCAGGGTATGTATGATTGCTTTCTCTTTGGACGGAATAGCTACGAGTTTTGGTCGCTGCATAGCTGCACCCATTGGGGCTACTGCTCTCGAATTCTGGTCTACAGATAAGCGTCACTTATGCATCTATTTTTGCACCTACATTATAACTCAGCAGAGCGCGGTTGTTATGGGAGGAAGGAGAAAAGGTCTCCGACGAAGCAAACTCATCCAGTCCATTTATTGGACTGGCCAGGTGTCGCATTGTCCAGTAGGATTAGGAGTAGAACGTGCGATGCTCAAGGCAATGAGCTATGAACTACCAGCGTTTAGGTACCGTTTTCTGGACTTAGTCCATATAAGTAAGGAGCAGAATATGTCACCATTGCTTCCTCTCCCTGCCATTGATGGTGTGGAGATTACAACGATTATGGATAACGCGCTTGACCTCCTGGCAACCTCTACGCCCGTGGCAAAACGTTTCCTCGTCCATCGAGACTTGTTTTCATCTCATCAGCTGCGTGCGGAGCATGGGGTCTCGCTGTTGATCACAGCTATCAACCAGGGGAAGCGGGAAACCATCCTGTTTGATACAGGAGTGACACCCGATGGAGCACTGCACAACCTGGTGCTGCTTGGTGTTGATCTCAGTGGCATTCAAGCAATCGTGCTGAGTCATGGTCATACCGATCATATGCAGGGACTGGGCGGCTTTCTTGACACACTGGGCAAACGACGCCTGCCTATCCTGCTCCATCCAGATGCCTTGTTCGAGCCAATCATTCCACAGACGGTTGAAGCACTGCAGCAGATCACTCCCGCGGTAATTGTGCCGGCCCATTGCACCGGCTGGCGAGCGACGCAGCGTATAGCTCAGACCATGCCAGAGGCGTATACGCCGAATAGTGTTGGAACGACATTCAGACTGGTGGCCGAGTGAGCAACCAGATCAAAAGCTGACCTGCTGGCTGTTTCTGTTCGCGTATGGCTGGTATGTTTTCTTATAGTTGGCTGTAGCGGGGGTGGATTGGCTTGTGATAAGATGGGTACAAACGTGATACACAGGCCAGGAGGCGAGTGATTATGCAGAAAGAGATAGGAACAGTACAAGTTAAGCGGGCATTTCCCGAGATGCTGAAGGGTGGGGTAATTTGCGACGTGGTGAATGCAGACCAGGCGCGCATCGCGGAAGAGGCGGGGGCGTCGGCAGTGATGGCGCTGGAGCGTGTGCCGGCCGATATCCGCGCGCAGGGCGGCGTTGCCCGCATGAGCGATCCCGAGTTGATAATTCAGATCAAAGAAGCGGTCACCATCCCTGTAATGGCAAAGTGCCGCATTGGTCATTTTGTCGAGGCGGAGATTTTACAGGCGATAGGCGTGGACTGTATCGACGAGTCGGAGGTGTTGACGCCGGCCGATGAGCACTTCCATGTCAATAAGCACCTGTTCTCGGTGCCGTTTGTGTGTGGAGCGCGCGACCTGGGCGAGGCGCTGCGGCGCATCGGGGAAGGCGCGGCGATGATACGAACCAAGGGCGAGGCGGGCACCGGCAATGTCATCGAGGCGGTACGGCATATGCGGGCGATTATGGATGGCATTCGCCGCTTGCAAATGCTGCCGGAAGAAGAGTTGATGACGGAGGCGAAGAACCTGGGAGCGCCATATGAGCTGGTGCGCGATATTGCCCGCACGGGTAAGCTGCCGGTGGTGAACTTCTCGGCGGGCGGCGTGGCTACTCCGGCTGACGCGGCTTTGATGATGCGCCTGGGCGCGGAGGGCATCTTTGTTGGCTCCGGCATATTCAAGTCGGGCAATCCGCTGGTGCGGGCAAAGGCGATTGTGCGCGCGACGACGCACTACCAGGACCCGGAGATGCTGGCTGAGGTGTCGAGAAATCTGGGTGAGCCGATGGTGGGAATTAACCTGGATACACTGCCTGAACGAGAGTTGATGGCCCGCCGCGGGTGGTGATGTAATGGAAAAGTACAACCTGAAGCCACGTATCGGCGTATTAGCATTACAGGGTGATTTTGAAGCGCACCTGAAAATGTTGGCCGAGCTGGGAGTCGAGGGCAAGGCCGTTAGGCTCCCTCAACATTTGGAAGAATTAGATGGTATAATTATACCAGGAGGCGAAAGTACCACCATCGGGAAATTGATGGTGTTGTACGGCTTGCACGAGGTGTTGCAACGGAAGATCCAGGAGGGTTTTCCAGTTTGGGGGACCTGTGCAGGACTGATATTATTAGCGCATGAGACGGATAATGGGCTGGAAGGCCAGCCGTTACTGGCCTCGATGCATATCCGAGTTCGGCGCAACGCGTTTGGTAGTCAGCGGGAAAGTTTTGAAACTGATCTGACCGTGCCAGTATTAGGAGAAGCGCCGTTCCATACATTCTTCATCCGAAGTCCGGCGATTGAGTCGGCCGGTCCAGAGGTAGAGGTGCTGGCGACGCTCGACGATGGTTACCTGCCCCGTGGGAAGGGTTCCATCGTTGCCGTTCGAGAAGGGAACCTACTAGGCACCGCATTTCATCCGGAGGTTGCTGGAGACCCACGTTTTCATCAGTACTTTCTCCGCATAGTACAGGGCGCTAAGGGGTAAGGGCGCGGTAAATCGGCCCAGTGGGCACGATAAATCGGCTCCTACGACCTGGTATTGGGAGCACTGGATGATACGACCGGTACTAAACTTTGACCTGCCGGGAATCATCTACTCTATGGACCGCCGTGCTCGCAGTAGGCAGCACGAGTTAGCCAATTTCGTATGCTGGCTCGAGCCGGTAGAAAATCGTGTTCTCCTGCCGCCCATCCTACGTGATATCATCCCGCTCAATCCAGCCTCGCGCACGTGGATCTGTGAGGATCACTGGCGTATCCTCGGGTTTGCCCAGGTGCGAGAACGTCCCTCTCGCATTACGTGGGACCTCTCCTATCTTGCTTCTATGGTACACAGCAATGTAGCGAGCGACGAAGTGTTAATGGCCTTGCTCGAATACATGCTGGAGATTGCACCCACCCATAGCATTCTGCGTATTTTCGCCAAGGTCGAGGAGGAAATTCCAGAGTTGGAGCTGTTCCAGCGTGCGGGGTTTCAACGCTATGCCCGTGAGCTGACCTACATTTATGAGCCGCAGGGGCTGCCGCCGGGGATCGATCTGCCTTCCCTACGGCGCTGGAATCGTCACCACGTATGGGGATTACATCAACTGTATCGCTCGGTAACTCCGCAGCGGGTGCAGATGGCGGAACTACTAGAGAATAGCGAAGAATTTGCTCAATTATACGTCGGGTCGCTGCGCCGGCTGCCGTTCTCTTTTTCGAGAGGGCATGAGAACTACGTGTGTGACCTGGGCGTTCGTTTAGGGGCCTGGCTGCAGGTGCGCCGGGGTTATGGCTCGGCGCCGCACCAGATCTCACTTATTGTGCATCCTGAACATGCCGAACTAGCGGAACCTCTGCTGAAGTTTGGCGTGGGACGGGCGCTGGAGGGGGGCATACGGCGCATCTATTGCCAGGTGCGCGAGTACGAATCTGCTGTTATTGCTGCTCTGCGTTCCAGCAATTTTGAGCAGGCCGGGACGAGGGTGCTGCTGGTGAGGCACATGGCCTTGCTGGCTATGAACCCACGCACTGTGCCGGCGTTGGAGCAACGAGTAGTCTACGGCGTGAGGGGACTGGGAACGGTCAATTCGCGCCAAACTCAAACTACGAGGTGAAAAAACTGCCTATGCAACATGCGATCACTGACGATCTGGAGGCTCTGCTGGCGACACTACCGCCCAGCATCCACGACGCGGTCAATCGGCTTGAGAACCGAAGCGAACTGCTGGAGATCGTGATGGACCTTGGACGTTTGCCCGAGGGCCGATTCCCGGAAGGGGAGGTGATCCTTAGTACTTCGCCTGTGAGCTATGCCGACCTGGAGTACGTGGTTGAGCGTATCGGCGAATTTGGGGATGATAACCGGGCGGGTATTGAGCGGACACTGCACCGTATCAGCGCACTGCGCAACCGCAAGGGAAAAGTCGTTGGCTTGACCTGCCGTATTGGCCGGGCGGTACTTGGCAGTATCGCGCTGATTCGCGATATTGTCGAGCAGGGCCAGTCGATATTGATTCTTGGACGCCCGGGTGTGGGTAAAACCACCCTGTTGCGTGAAATAGCCCGTGTCCTCGCTGACGAAGCGAACTTACGCGTCGTGGTGGTGGATACCTCCAATGAGATCGCGGGCGATGGTGATATCCCACATCCCGGCATCGGGCGCGCACGGCGCATGCAGGTGGCGCGCACGGTGGAGCAGCATGCTGTGATGATCGAGGCGGTGGAGAACCACATGCCCCAGGTGATCATCATCGATGAGATCGGTACCGAGCTGGAGGCGGCTGCTGCACGCACCATCGCGGAGCGCGGCGTGCAACTTGTGGCCACGGCTCATGGAAACTCGCTGGACAACCTGCTCGTCAACCCGACGCTCTCCGACCTGGTGGGTGGGATTCAGACTGTAACGCTGGGAGACGAGGAGGCACGGCGGCGACATACGCAGAAGAGCATCCTGGAGCGCAAAGCGCCGCCAACATTTGATGTGGTGGTCGAGCAGCAAAGCTGGCAGGAATTGATTGTACATCGCGATGTTGCTGACACGGTGGACAATATGTTGCGCGGGCAGACCATCATCGCGGAGGAGCGTACGCGGGACGAGATGACGGGCGAGGTGACGCTGCGGCGCATCACTGCAGGTGGGATGGAGGTCCCACAGTGGGGCGTTGGAGGTATATCGCGCCAGGCAAGTGCGGTGAATCGAGGCACGAACGATGGCTGGGAGTCGATCCGCCAGATGAGACAGCAGGGCGTCCATAGCGGCGGCGGAAGCGAACGCCTGCGCGGCCGCAGCCAGGCGCAGGTGCGGGCGCTGGCTCCTACAGGCACAGCTCCGGCCGATGTTGGCCATCGAGGCGCGGCCACGCTCGTAGCGGCTGATCATCCATTGCTCACTGGGAGAGAGTACCTGGACACGGAGGAAGAGCCACAGCCGCTGCAACAGCGCACGCTGCGCGTCTACCCGTTCGGCGTGAATCGCGACCGGCTGGCGCAGTCGGCGCGGCTGCTGCGCGTGCCCGTGGTGATCACGAATGACCAGGGCCAGGCCGACGCCGTAATCACGCTGAAGAACTATTACCGCCGCCAGCCGGAACGCTTGCAGCATGCAGAGGAGCAGCGCAAGCTCATCATCATCCTGAAGAACAATACGGTCGCCCAGATGCAGCACGCGCTGGCGCGCATCTTCGACATTCCGATGATGGATGCGCTGCCGGATGATGAAGAAGAGTCCGGTAACGGGAAAGCTTCGGATGATCCGACGATGCAAGTGTTACTGGAGACCGAAGACGCTATTCACCAGGTACTGAATAAGGGCCTGACGACCGCCGAGCTGCCGCCGGCGAACGCTTACATCCGGCGCCTGCAGCACCAGATGGCGACGCGTTATAACCTGATCTCGCGCAGCCGGGGGAAGGAGCCGAACCGGCGGGTGAAGATCTTCCGTTCGAGGGAGTAGCAAACGGGGCGGCCGCGAGGTCGCCCTTCTTGTTTATGGTGAGTCAAATGTGTTGTCTCCCGCCCGTACTTGCGTTATAATCCTTTGCAAAGCACCCAGGCAGCGCAGCGTGGGCTCGTTCAATGATGCGCGGAAAGGAGTCGTATTAGTCATGCGTTCAATTAAGAGGGATATCCTTAGCGAAACCTCTCCGGATGTAGAGCAGGTGGAAGCGCGGCCCGAATTGGCAGCGAAGTCGGTGACCATCGCGGATATCTGGGAGGCGCATAAGCTGCTCATGCCGCTGCTTCATCACACTCCACTCACCCTTTCGCGCACGCTGCACGATAAGACTGGCGCCGAGGTTTACCTGAAAGCTGAGAACCTGCAGCGATCGGGCTCTTTTAAGGTACGAGGAGCAAGCTATAAGATGGCGCGGCTGAGCGAGCAAGAGCGCCGCCGCGGCGTGATCACCGCCTCGGCGGGCAATCACGCGCAGGGCGTGGCGATTGCCGCCGCACAGTACCATATTCCCTGTACGATCGTTATGCCGGAGACGGCTGCACTGGCCAAGGTGGTGGCCACGCAGAGCTATGGAGCCAGCGTGGTGCTGCATGGTTTTACCTATGATGACGCGTACCAGCGCAGCCGTGAACTGCAGGCGGAGACGGGCGCGACGTTTATTCACCCCTTCGACGACCCGGAGGTGATCGCGGGCCAGGGGACGCTGGGGCTGGAGATGTTGAGCGACCTGCCGGATGCCGACGCGGTGATTGTGCCAGTGGGAGGAGGAGGTTTAATAGCAGGCGTGGCTATCGCCGCTCGCGCACTGAAGCCGGACATTACGATTATCGGCGTGCAGGCGGCGGGTGCGCCGAGTACCCGCGCGGCCCTTGACGCGGGAGAACCCTACAGCTTGCCCGCTATTAACACGGTGGCCGATGGGATTGCTGTCAAGCGGCCGGGGAAACTGACCTTTGCTATTATCCAGCGCCTGGTGGACGATGTTGTGCTGGTGGATGACGAAGCGATTATCAGCGCGGTGCTGCTGCTGCTGGAGCGCAGCAAGATGCTGGTCGAGGGCGCGGGCGCCGTGGGGGTAGCGGCGTTATTGAGCGGCGCGGTCAAGCTCGAGGGCAAGAAGGTGCTGGCGCCCCTCACAGGTGGCAATATCGATATCAACCTGGTGGGCCGCTTTATCGAGCACGGCCTGGCCGTCGCCGGTCGTTATTTCGTGATTCACACGCGCCTGGACGATCGCCCCGGCGAGCTGATGCGCCTGCTGGGTATTATTGCCGAGATGCGCATCAACGTGATCGACGTGAGCTATGAACGCATCTCCAGCCATTTACCCATCTTGCAGCGCGAAGAAACGATTACGATGGAGACGCGCGACCGCGAGCAGTGCGATGAACTGCTGCGGCGCTTACGTTCGGCCGGGTACACGGTAAAAGAGGCGCAGGCGTGGGACTAGATGCTACCCCTGCGGCAGGAGTGGCAGGATGCGCTGTTTCAGTTGTTCGTTGATTTGATCGGCGGGCAGGCTGGCATCGATGACCTGGAAATGGTATTCCCCGGCCATGGCGTCGAACTCCTGTAGCAAAAGCGCCTGGTACTTGACGAAACTCTCGAAGAGATCGGCGCCCAGCCGCATATCCATGCCCGATTCCCAGTAATCGAAGCCGCCCCTTTGCAGGACGCGCGGTATCAGGTTGTTGATGCTCACTTTCAGGTAGAAGATAGCATCGGGCTTCAAGGCCAGGCCGTAGATAGAGCGGATCCAGGTGGGATCGGCGCCGCGCACGAGGGCACGGGCCATCAAAGAATAGATATAGCGGTCGGTCAGGACAATGAAGCCAGCGCGCAAGGCCGGTAAGATCTGGCTTTCGAAGCGGTCTACGAAATCGGTGGCATAAAAGAGATTCAGCGTGATCGGGCCGAGCGTGTGGCCCTGCTTGGCCCGTTTGAGACCCGGCCCTGCCAGGACTGAGCGCGTCATCTCCGTGTCGACCACTGCATAGCCAGTGCTCTCCAGCCAGGGACGCAAGATAGTGAGCTGGGTCGAACGACCCACGCCATCGGTACCTTCAATAACGATGAGACGGCCGGGTAAAAGCTCCTCGGACTCTTTCAGGTGAATGGCGTCGATACCGTAAAAATCGAGCCTGGTCATGGGATTCCTCTCTGTTGCGCTTCTGTAGTGGACGTCTTGACCACTGACTCTCCAATTCGTTCCCGGTATCCCTGTCGACGCGGAAGCTGCGTATCCTCTGTTTGGGCTGGACGCATCTCCCGTGCCAGCCCGGCCCATGCTGCCCGCTGGGCGGGGGTGTGTTTATTGTGCGTGCCCTGCAAGTAGGGGCGGATGATTTTGCGCATGCGCCGCTGCTGCTCTGGAATGGGCAACGTGGCATCCATTACAGTCAAACCAAATTCATCGATCATTGCTTCGTATTCGTTGACGATGCGCTGCTGGAAGAGACGGAAGCTTTCGTGTGGGTCACTGCTCAGGCCCAGGTCCATACCCGATTCATAGTATTTGAGTTCGGTGCGCCCTGTCAAGATGCGGCTGAGGGAGACTTCCAGGGGGACGCGATAGTAGAATGCCACGGTGGGTTTGACGGCGAACTGGTACAATTCGCGCACCCACTTGCGGTCAACATTGCGCGCAACGTCGCGCGCAAAGGCCGTGTAGATATAGCGGTCTGCCAGCACAATGGCGCCCGCCTTGAGCGGGGGAATGATGTCGTGTTCGGTACGGTCCGCGAAATCGGTGGCGTGAATGAGGCTGAAGGTGGTTGGCGTGAGCAGTTGCTTTTTCTTGCCCTTGCTGGTTGTTTTCTTAACAAGCGGGGACGAGTTCCATTCGCTAAAGAAGACGGTGTAGCCCTCACTGATAAGCCATTGTCGCAGCAGTGCAATCTGTGTGCTCTTCCCGGAGCCGTCGACCCCTTCCACGACGAAGAGGCGACCGGGGTATTGGTGCAATCCATAAGTCTCCATAGCAGGTCCTTTTACTCTAAACACAAAGGATGGGAATAATATAGAACGATTATGTTGAATGGAAGGCTTTCTGTCAAGGGTGCAGGGTGTCGATTTTGTAAAAACATTATACGCCCGGGTGAAATTGATAGGTGTGGATGTTGCTGCCTGGGGAGAATATCTCGAAGATGGTCTTGTCCCGGGAGTGATTCGTGTTATACTGTGGGTAACGTAAAAAGGTCGATGTATACTTATCCATGTATGCAGGAAAGGAAAGGGTAGTTATCAGCCAGATATTGCATATCAATATACCTACTGCACAGGGGCACCTGGAGGGAATTCTGAAGCCCGAAGAGGCGGGGGTAACGCCTCGTTATGCCGCGCTGGTCTGTCACCCGCATCCCCTCGGGGGCGGGACGATGCATAACAAGGTGGTCTTCAAGGTGGCGCAGACGCTGCAATCGCTGGGTATGCCTGCGCTGCGTTTCAACTTCCGGGGGGTGGGACATAGCACCGGGTCCTATGACGAGGGGCGCGGCGAGATGGATGACGTGCGCTATGCATTGGATTTTCTGAGCCGCCGCTACCCGGGACTGCCGGTGGTGCTGGGCGGCTTCTCGTTCGGCGCCTACGTGGGGCTGCGAGTTGCCTCCATCGATGATCGCGTACAGGCCATGATTGGCCTGGGTGTGCCCGCGCGCATGTTTAACGGCGATGCGCTAAAGGGCTGCCAGAAGCCCAAGCTTATTGTTCACGGGACGCAGGATGAGCTTGCTCCCTACGAGCAAACGCTGCAGTGGTTCGAGCAGCTGCCGGCGCCAAAGAGTATGGTGGCTGTGCGCGGGGCGGATCACTTTTTCCAGGGGCACCTGGAGGAGGTACAGGCGGTCATAGTCGATTTTGTACGGATGCTATCCGGCTATATTTCATATGCCTCCAGATAGGATGTTTAGTTCCCAGGGTGCCAAGGTTCAATTGGTGAGAGGTATGGCCAGCAGGGCGCCCGCAAGGGGCGCCCCTATATTTCTACCCATCAGATCAAGGTTGACGGTCCACCAGGATAATAAACAGGGCGCGGTGAGCAATTACCGCGCCCTGTCTTTGCGAGGGTAACTTCCCAGAAGGAGTAATCGTGATTCTCTCTATGAGTATTGGGTAGTACTCAACAACTGATAAGTAAGCAGATGTATAGAAGAGAAGAAAGGACAGTTTACAATGTCGACCGAACAGCAGATGACAAGTACCAGTAACGTTTACTACGACCTGATGAGTGTGCTCTACCACGCGCTGGAAGCCAGCCAGACCTATGCCACCTACGTACGGGATGCGCAGCAGACTGGCGACCAGCAGCTTGTGCAATTCTTCCAGCAGGTGCAGCGCCAGAATAGCCAGACGGCAGAGCAGGCCAAGCAAATGCTGAGCCAGCAAACGAGCCAGGGAAGTTACCGTTGATTTGAAAGGGCCAGTCTGGAGGGCGAATTTGAAGTACGAGGAGTTTATCGCACAAGTTCAACGCCGTGCAGACCTGGGCTCACGTAAGGAAGCGGAGCGCGCGACGCGGGCTACACTCGAGACGCTCGCGGAGCGCTTAGCTGGCGGCGAGGCGAAGGACCTCGCTGCGCAGCTTCCCCAGGAGCTCGCGGCTTACCTGCAACAACCGCTGGCCGGTATCGGTGAGAGCCTGTCGCTGAACGAATTTTTTCAGCGTATCAGCCAGCGGGAAGGAGTAGCACTCCCTGAAGCCAGCTACCACGCGCGGGTGATTATTGCGCTGCTGAGCGAGGTAGTGACAATGGGGGAGATTGAAAACGTCAAGGCGCAACTGCCAGCGGATTTCCGGCAGCTGTTCGAGGTGGAAAACGAGGGGCAGGTGCCGGGACAAGGAGTGATTGATACCTCCGTGATAGACGAACAAGATGTGCAGCCGTTTTAGAGTGGAGCCGGTGAAGGGAATCGAACCCTTGGCCATCCGCTTACAAGGCGGAAGCTCTACCGCTGAGCTACACCGGCAAATTACTTAAAGCAGCTACTTCTATGAACAGTCTTGTGAGGCGTCAAGAAGTATTTGCCGTAGACGATTTTACCTCTCACGTGCTCTTGTGTCAAGCATTTTTCTACGCGCCCAGGATTTTTCGACAGTCACGTCTCGAGATCTTTGCTCGCGCCTGCGGCGCTCGCGGAGGTATACTTGTTGAGTTTGTTGCGGGCTTTAAGCCCATAGGTATTAAGTTAAGAAAGGTAGGCAAAACAGACTCCTTATGAGAGGATAAAACCAATCTGAAAAAGCAATCCATCCCACAAAGGAGTCTAGAGATGTCTACAGTAGCACAGATCAAAGAGATTGTCCAACGCGTCTTAGGCCCACGCGCCGATGAACTGGCACGAGAAACGCACTGTGTGCGTCGCAAACGCACCCTGGATGGGTCGGATTTTGTGCAAGGGTTGGTGTTTGGCTATCTGCACCAAGCCGATGCCACCA
>Ga0137371_10000616_pt1 | contig 27007 bp, 24 predicted proteins | sample SagtaG_7_FD_104919 | JGI IMG/M metagenome (GOLD analysis project Ga0137371, IMG submission 104919) | Vadose zone soil microbial communities from Sagehorn Ranch, Mendocino, California, USA - Sage1_R_40_16 metaG | ecosystem: Environmental > Terrestrial > Soil > Vadose zone | place: USA...
CCTTTTGTCGCATCCGCAGCTATCTTTCTACCATGCAGAAACAGGGTCATACCATGCTGTCCTCTCTGGTTGCTGTTTTCAACGGCAAACCTTTCCCCGTCGCTTGGGGACCTAAGTAGTTACCTCTTTAGTACTTATTCTTCAACGAGACGCAGGTTGCGTATATCGGTCCTACTCTGATGAGCCGTCCCCCTCGAAAGGGAACAGAACTATGCCTGACCGTACAATCCAACAAGTTGGAAACTACCGTCTCCTCCGCGTGATCGGACGAGGAGGCTTCGCAGATGTTTACCTTGGTGAACATCGCTATCTCAAAAGCGCGGCGGCCCTCAAAATGCTGCGGTTCTCGCTCTCTGGGACAGATGCTCAGCGCTTCCTGGAAGAGGCTCAAACCCTTGTGCGCCTTCGACATGCTCATATTGTCCGTGTGCTCGACTTCGCCGTCGAGAATGGTGCTCCTGTGCTCATTATGGACTATATCCCCGGTGGGTCCCTCCGTCAACTTCATCCTCGTGGTACGCGCCTGCCATTGCACATAGTGGTGGACTACGTTGAGCAGATAGCGGCGGCCTTGCAGTATGCTCATAACCAGTACCTCATCCATCGCGATGTCAAGCCAGAGAATATCTTGCTGGACTCGGATCAGTCCCTGGTACTTAGTGATTTTGGGCTGGCACTCTTTGCTAATGCGCCAGATCTGCTCAGTACTCAGGAATTAGCTGGCACCCTTTCCTATATCGCACCTGAGCAAGCGCGAGGTAAACCCTCTTTTGCCAGCGACCAGTACGCACTCGGCGTGATTACTTATGAATGGATCACAGGGGAGCTGCCCTTCGTAGGCAACGCTATGAAGGTAATTCACCAGCACCTCATGGTACCACCTCCGCCCTTGCGCGAACGATGCCCCGATCTTCCTGTTGCAGTCGAACAGGTTGTGCTCAAAGCGCTAAAGAAAGATCCGCACAATCGCTACGCAAGCATCGCTATTTTTGCTCATGCGTTAAAGCGTTCCTGCCAGGAAAACACTCAGCATGGCGAGGACCCCCAGGTTACTGCCCCACAGCGAGCAATCTCGCATTCCTCTGTCCATGCTCTCTATCCCTCCCACTCAAGCAAGAACACGCCGACTATGATGGTCTTTCTCTCAACTACCCCTGGTAATGAGTCGGTTGTGGCACACCTGGCGGCAGAACTGAAGAAGAGAGGAATTCGCCTTTCCAATGACCTCTTACAGCAGGGATTGGATCAGGAAGAGGCCCTGCGACAGGCCGTACGTTCCGCCCATCGGGTCGTCATAGTGATCACGCCTCAAACGCGCTCCTCTCGCCTGATCAGAGAGCATCTGCATCTGGCCCAGGTATACCAACGTAGGCTTGTGCTGGTCTGGCTACAGGGGGAAGGAATGGCCGCTCTCCTGCTGGATCAGATATGGAAACCGTTTTTGCCGGTAGACGTGGTTGATGCTCGCGGGGAGCGCTATCAGACCGCGCTCGCAGAACTGCTCGTCTGCCTCAGGGAGGAGACCCATATTTCTCCCTTTGATGCAAGTACAGAGCCTATGACACAAGAAACGCTGCCAGAACCACGCAATCCCTATAAGGGGTTACGCGCCTTTCGCCAGGACGAGACCGCTGATTTTTTTGGACGCGAGAACCTCATTGCTACGATAGTCGAGCAGCTCAGAGGCATGCTGATGACTGAGCGACGTGATGCGGCAGGCTCACGACTTTTCGCGCTAGTCGGAGCGAGTGGATCGGGCAAATCGAGCGCAATGCAGGCAGGTCTCTTGCCACAGTTGCGCAATGGGGCGCTTCCTGGCAGCGAGGCGTGGATCTATCAGGTGCCCATTGTGCCTGGGGCACATCCCCTTGAGACCCTTGCCCTTGTCCTGGCGCAGCATTTCCCCGGTAGATCAGTGGGGACGATTCTTGCGGACTTGCAAGAAGACTCAACTCGTGCACTGCATTGGTACTCTCTGCGACTGGTAAAGCAATCGGACAGACGTGTGGTGTTCATTATCGACCAGTTTGAGGAGTTATTCACCCAGACAGTTTCTCAAGAGGAGCAGCGCTGCTTTATCGACTTGCTTGTGACTGCTGCGACAGAAGAGCGCGGACCTGTCCTGGTCCTGCTCACACTACGAGCCGATTTCTACGACCGCCCGATACGTTATCCTCATCTCTATCGATTGATCGAAGCGCATCATCAATCTATTCTTCCTATGGAGGTCCACGAGCGGCGCCAGGTGATTGAGGAACCTGCTGAGCTGCCAGATGTTCAACTGACCTTCGATAGAAACCTGGTGGGTGACCTGCTCTTCGAGACTCAGGGTCAGGTGGGGGCTTTGCCGCTACTGGAGTTTACCCTCTATCAGTTATTCCAACGCCGTGATCAGCTAACCTTGACTATGGTCGCCTATCGCGAGATTGGCGGAGTCAGAGGCGCCCTGGTCAGGCATGCGGAAGCGACCTATGCCTCGTTACCTTCGGAAGAGCATCGGTCCCTTGTAAGAGTACTCTTTCTGCGTCTGATCAATCCCGGTGTGACTGAACAGGATGCGACACGCCGTCGAGCGACACTCGAAGAACTCACTCTGCCCGATGCGAAGCAGACAGCGTTGTTACGAGAGGTCACCGACACTTTCATTAAAGCTCGTCTGCTTACTGCCAACGAGTACGCTGGAAGCACGACCGTAGAGGTGAGCCACGAGGCGCTGATTAGAGAGTGGGCACGTCTCTACAACTGGTTACGTGAGAAACGAGAAGATATCCATCTCCAACAGGCAATCAGCAATGATGTCGAGGCATGGGAGCAACGGAGCAGGCCGAAAGATCGGCTCTATCGCGGTTCGCAACTGAAAGAGGCGACAGCATGGGCCAGGCGCAACCAGCCGAACAAGCAAGAAGCCGAGTTTCTCCGCACCAGCGTCGTGCGACAGATACGATTTGTCGTCAATATGATAGCAATTTTTCTTCTAATCGTTGCAACAGCGGGTGCCATCGTCTGGTTCTTGAACCCCGACCCCAGGCTGGTGACAAATAACAATGACGACGGGCAAGGATCGCTTCGTTGGGCCATTAGTGCGGCCCCGGAAGGTAGTACTATTACGTTTGCTCCATACGTGAGAGGAACAATCTTGTTGAAGAGCAACGACCTGGTTTTTGGAAAGAGCCTGACTGTGCAAGGACCGGGGGCAGCGGCCCTTACCATTAGTAGTGGCAACAGCGGTCATATCGTGCAGGTGCTGGATGGGTATACTATGACCATACGTGACCTGAGCTTCAAAGATAGCACGGTCAAGACAAAATATGGCTTCCTCGATAACCAGGGTACTCTCAAGCTTGAGAACTCGATTGTTTCGGGCAACTCTTCGCCCGGTGGTACTGGCGGCGGCATCTCCAACGAAGTTGGTAGGAGCCTCACGCTCAACAACAGCATCGTTGCAAACAATAGCGCTCTATACGGTGGCGGCATTTTCAGTGATCTTCATGGCACGATCTCTATCAGGAACAGCACCATTTCAGGAAACAAGGCGGTTGGTGCTAAAGATGCCTCCGGCGGCGGCATGGTAGTTAACGGTGGTAAGCTCACTCTCATCAACAGTACTGTCTCAGGCAATACGACATCCGGTATTGGCGGTGGCATCTACGTCTCCGGTAGCCAGGCAATCATTACCTTCTGTACGATCTATAATAATAAGGCGCAGAGTGGAGGTGGCCTCTCTATCGATAATCAGGAAGAACAGAGCCACGCGGAGATGGGAGATAGCATCGTAGCCGGCAACGATGCGCCTATTGGAGCGGACATTGTAGGAACGCTTACCTCGCATGGCTACAACCTGATTCAGGATGTTGCACATACTTCTCTGCTGCGTGGCAACGCTACTCCGGCTGATCTCAAAGGCATGTCACCACATGTTGGACCTTTACAAAATAATGGCGGCCTCACTGAAACACATGCATTGCTTCTGAGGAGTCCGGCGATTGACAAAATCCCGCGCAAAGCCTGTGATACCATTTCCATCGATCAACGTGGCATATCACGTCCACAAGGCTCTGCATGCGATATCGGAGCTTTTGAAGTCAGCTCACCTCATTGAGGTCGTTGTGAAAACAGGTGCGAGCGGGGCTGACCAGGAGAAAATTTTCCTTTCAGCCCCGCTCTCTGATCTGCCTGTCTTCAACCAGAACGGAAGCAAGGAGGGCCTATGCTTTTACGCACCTGCGATTTCTGCACACGCGGCCAAAGCGGCACGGTCGAGGAGCAGCAGGATCACAAGGAATTGCAGGAGGGATAGGAGTGTCTGGATCGATAAATGGATCGGCGAGCTCCAACTGGCTGATAAGTCTGTACAGAACGTCAAGCGTATTCCAATTTTCGACAATCTTACCACCATCAATACGGTCAATACCAATCCCCCTGACAGTGACGACCTGGGCCGCAACGGGTGGATCATCATCACTCTTGAGCGTGCATTCCCAGATCGCATGCGTTACTACTTTGTCATCCTCAACAATCTGATCCTTAATAGAAACATGAATGTCAAAGAACACATCCTGAATCGCGGTAAAGACTCGCTTGAATGTCTCCGGGCCTTGCAATTCTTCATTACTGACATAGGGAGGTGTCGTGTGATCAATGTAATCGTCGGTTATGAGCTCGTCTATGATATGCTTGTTTTTCTCATTCCACAACTTTCTAATGAAACAGCGGGATATGTGTTTGTTATCTTTTCTTGTCATCGAAAAATCTCCTTCTTGCGCACTTTAGCTGCTTTCGACGGTCTTACCATGAACAACGTCATTATCCAATTGTCCCAACTGCTTCTCCTAAAGCTCCTCCCATCAGTAGATTGCCTGTCTTTGCGTCAAAGACCTCATACGCCTCTTCGTAAGTGCTAGATGTTGGCTGTCCTTTAATCGTAGGGGGACCGGGAAAGGTAAACGTGCCGGTCAGCCTGGCAAAACAGAGCAGATAGTTATCGGGAATACCCGTGCCTTGCCTGTTAATGATCTTATTCACCTCTTTACTGGTAATAAAAGTGACTTCTATACCAGTGATTGCAGACGGAGAAGTATCACTGAATAACATATCATGTGTTCTGATATACTTTATGACATCTTCTTTGGTGAAGGCGGGTATATCCCTGGATGTTGGTGTGATGGCTGGCTCTCCTACGGGTTGCTGTAGCGTGCCTGTGGGTAGAGCGATTTGCTGCTTGCCTGAAGGTTGTTTATATGCTCCACATCCCGCGAGTGCGATTACTACGGTGACACCCAGGCAGAAAGCTAACACTGTTTTGCACATAGTAGAAATCCTCCTTCCTATAAGCAATCAACAGCATCTCGTTGAGAACTGGCCCCCCTCTGGGGAGTTCCCTGAAGTGGCGGGGTCAATATCCCAGTTTGCCATGGGTGGTGGGTTACTGCTCACGATATCGGTTCCTTTTTGCGTTTGCTTGTTATACATGAAAGACACGTTTTTTGCGTTAAGAGATTGAACAGCAAAGAGGTTCCGTGTGAACGTTGCTGGCTCAGCAGTAGCGCCGCCTGTGCCATGGAGCTCCTGTCCAATGAGGATGCGCCCAGCTATCATCGGAGGATTGTCGCTTGATGTCCCTCCAAGCGGGTTTCCCATGCTATCATTGTACATGAATATCAGGTATAAAGCAGGCGAAGCAGGCATTGGACGGGTGTCTTTGATGATCATGAAGTGATCTTTGTGCCCGTAGTCACCGGCAGGCACCGTAGGAGTGGGAGGTAGAGGAGTAGGTGTGGCAAACACAGTAGGAGTTGCGGGTACAGTAGGTGTCACAGGTACGATAGGAGGAGCAGGTCCAACCGGCCCCGTCAGTACCCAGGCTGGGCCTGAGCTATGACGCGCATCATACCAGAAAAAGACCTCGCCTGGAGAATTATGATCCATCATATACCCGGCCTCTACCCAACACATCGGGTGGCAGCTATCATCAATAAGCCAGATCTCATTGTCAATAAATCCACCATTGGTAATGCAGGTAGAAGTACACTGGAAATGAACTATCGAGATGTCAGTGTAAGCACCAAAATACTCAGATTTACTTAACCAGTAAGTGGCACCATAACAGGGGGTATGACAGGTGTATTGATGGGCTTTCCCTGATCCCACGATTCCAGAGGCTTTTTCTGATCCAATGATAATGAGCATTACAGCCAGCGCTAAAGCAACACTGATACGAGTACTTCTATGAGCGAGCTGGCCCGTAACTGCTGCTTGTGCTGCTTTCATGCGTTTGTCCTTTCATTCTTCTCAAGTTTCCAACGAGGAGTGGATTGATGGATCGCTTGCGACCAATGATTGTGCCCTCTTCCCAGCGAGCACGTCAAGTAGAAACGTCTTTACATAATATACTCATACTTGACTAGTCTGAGATGAAACTGAGAGCAAGTGATCAGTTTTCCCGAGAAGACATGCTAAAAGCATAGCTTGAAATAGATAAAGTAATCACTTGCTCTCGGTAATTTTTTGATGAGACGTGTCTACTCGCGCAGCTAACGAGGATAGGATGTTTTAGTGAGAAGAGGGAACACCTGATAGTGGATATACTATAAGCCTGACGATGCTGCCTCTTACGTGAACGTCGATCTCTCCGAGATACGCGGCTTCTCACTGATACGATGCCTTTGCCGTGGCAAGGGCAGCTTCCCGCGATACAATATGGCTCCGTGTAGTTCAGGGCCATGTAGCAGAGCGGTGCTCAGATCAGCGCCACAGAGGTCAGTTCCTTGAAGGAGCGCGCCGCGCAGATCGGTTTCGTTGAGGTCGGTCTGGCTAAGGTCCAACCCGCGCAGATCAAATTCGCGCAGATCAAGACTGCGCAGTGTGGCATAGCTCAATCTCGCGCCATGGAAGTGCACGCGGTCCGCTTCGTTTTCTCCTAGATGTGCGCGGCTCAGATCGGCACCATCCAGGTCGGCGTGGTCAAGGTGAGCCTCCTGCAGGTCGGCGTCGCAGAGCGTTGTCCCGCGCAGGTTGGCGCCTTGCAAATGGGCACCACGCAGGTTAGCACCGCGCAGGTCCATATAGGAGAGATTACAGCGCTGTAGATTTTGAAAGCTGAGATCAAGCTTTGCGGTACCTGCGACCTTGCTCAGCAGCAGTTCAACCTCTGTCCTCGTCAAAGCAGGGAGCGCCCTGTCGACTCCACCCGGTCTCTGAGTATCCATAATTATTCTCTCCTATTCATCCCCCACAAGTACTCTTTACAAAGCCTGCCCATCCGTTCCATGGGTGTGTGGGTGTGGATGATGGTGATGGGCGTGCTGATCTCCTGCATGGCTGTGCTCCTGCACAGCGTCAGGTGAAGTCTCGCCTGCTCCCTTTAGAAGGGATGGATCACGCAGTTCAGGATACTTCTCCTCCAGGCGCGCCTCGCGTTCAATGCGATGGCGCCAGTAGTTCAGCGTTTCTGGATCGCCGCCGTTCGTATCGTTCCAGCTCGTCGGCCACGCTGCCCGTCCCGGACCTGGCTTCACCTTGCCGCCGATAGCGAAGGAGGAGTAGAGGCGCTTCGTCTGCTCGCTGCCACAGTGCATGCAGGGTTCCTGATCGGCTGTACGGCTGGCGTTGAGAAGGAGGCGCGAGAACGCTTCGCCGCAATCCAGGCAGCGATACTCATAGATCGGCATGATATTGGTCTCCCTTCTTTACAGGAGAACAGTCGTCTATGCGCCGGTTTAGAGGGCTGGGCGCATAGACGACTCAATGTCGCGCTACCAGTACTCGAAGCTTTGCTCGATAACGGAGCGCAGGTCATCGCCCTCCGTCCGGCGTGGACAGTTGACCAGCAGGCGTGACTGTTTCAGCGTTCCCTCGACCAGCGTGGGTATGTCATCGCCACCGTACCCGAGGTCGCTCAGCCCATTGGGAATCCCCGTGTCGCGCATCAATGAAAGCAGCACATCGGGGAGCGCTTCAGACATCTCGGCTGAGGAGAGTCCGCTCACGTTCGCACCGAGCAGTTGTGCCGCGCGCAGGTGGCGCTCGGGATTGACGGGATAGGTCCAGCGGAACGTAGATGGCGCAGTGATAACAACCGAGAGGCCATGAGGAATGATCGGTTCATCGCCCGGATAGTCCGGTGGGGCAAAATTCTTCACGCCGCCCGCGATGGGATAGGCGATCGCGTGTGGCACATGTACACCGGCATTGCCGAAGCCGATGCCAGCGATAGTTGCCGCAAGCGCCAGGTGCGTGCGCGCCTCAACATCCATCCCGTTCAACACGGCGCGGCGCAGGTAGCGTCCCGTGTATTCCAGCGCCTTTTCGCACCACATGTCGCTGATCGGATTGCGCCCCACATAGACCGGGCGCTCGTCCGGCTTATATTTGGGGCGCGCGTCGTACGGTCGGCTCGTGTAAGACTCGAGCGCGTGCGTCAACACATCGAAGCCCGGATAGGCCGTCGCCATCGGTGGCAGCGTGACGGTATTTAACGGGTCGATAATCGCGTACGTCGGGCGCAGGTAGCGATGTGAGATGCCAGTCTTCACCTTCAGCGAGAGGACATCCAGAATCGCCATCGCCGTCGTCTCGCTTCCCGTCCCAGCCGTGGTCGGAAGGGCGACCAGAGGCTTGAGGGGCCCGGGCACAGGCAGCCCTTTGCCGACGGGTTTATTGATATAGTCCATCACTGGCGCCGGGTAGGTGCTCAGGAGATTCGCGGCCTTTGCCGAGTCGATGCTGCTGCCACCACCGACGGCGACGATGCCATCGTAGTTGCGCCCTTTCATGTAGGAACCAATGGCCTCAAACGCTTCGTCGCTCGGCTCGACATGTACATCGTCGTAGATCTCGGCGCTGATATCGGCGTCTTTGAGCAGTGAGCGCACGCGATCCGGCAGGCCGATTTTCATGATGCCGGAGTCAGTCACAATGAGCGCTCGCTTGACGCCCAGGCGTTTGAGGTCGTATGCCACCTCATCGGTCGCCCCCGGCCCGAACTTGATCGGAGTCATCTCCATCGTAAATACAGTCTCGTTGGGTATATCGAGGCAGCCCATACAATACCTCCTTTCTCACTCAATCGTAGAATGCTTCAGGTGCCAGACGGATCTCCTTGATCTGCTTGGGATCGTGTCCAAAGATAATCGTAGCGTCTTTCAGGTTTGCTATGCCACGGATACGCTCGACGGAGTTGAGCCAGTCCAGGCTCGACCAGACGATCGCGGCTCCGACAGGCGGAGGGCCGTAGCTTTCGCGCATGTAGGCAGCATCCGAGGTGAAAATCATCGTGCCCGTGTTGGGTAGATCGACCATCAGGCACATCGTGCCCCAGGTATGGCCCGGCGCCTCGAACAGACGCACACCCTCCATAATCTCGGTATCCTCGCTGAGCTGCACCCAGCGCAGCCCGTCCATCAGGTAATCCTTCTTGAGGTGGAAGCCCTGTACATCTCCTGGAATGGAGATCGCACCCTGATATTCTTTCCTGTGGACCAGAATTTTCGCGTCGGTGTTCTGGAAGATTTTGATATTGCCCGCATGGTCGAGATGCAGATGGCTGAGGGCAACGTATTCGAAGTCCGCTGGATCGAGCTTGAGTTGCTTGAGGCGTTCCTCGAAATACTGCTCCGGCGCGACATCTTCATAGGGGAACCAGTTTTTGGCCACAGTGTTCTCCCAGTGCTGCTGCCAGTCGCGGGGGCAGGTCGTATCGAAGAGCAGGCGACCATCGGGGTGGTCTACAACGACGGTATGCGTGGGACAGGGTCCCCACTGTGAATGTGCATTGGGGTTGCTCTTGCTCTGCATCCAGTCGGCATTGACAAGCAACCATCTGTAGTCGCACATCATATTGCCGTGGTGTTGTACATAGACTTTAATCGCAGGCTTTGCCATGGTGTATGTCTCCTCATTGATAACACCCCGTTCATCATCGATGCCGGGGTGGTTCTCCCTCTGTGGGAGAAACGACATACGATCACGCAAGTAACAACGACGGTTGGGCTTTAATGAGGTAGATACGGGTGATGGTCTACGCATGGTGATACTACGTTTTTCTTCGTACGTGAAAAGCAACCACATTATAGCACACGAATCACCTTGAATGGCCTGTCAATGCCATTTTGATGATAGAATACAATGTGCAACAATGAGGCGACAGCAAGCGAAGAGCGAATGCCGCGACTCCATTTCAGTTACTGGTCGGGAAGATTGTAGGCATCGGGGCGGCTTGCCTGACACAGATGGGTTGCCTGGTGGTGGCTGGCATTGGTGCGCTCCTGCTGCAAACCCCGTTACAGGCAGCGCTGTTCGGTGCGAACGGTGGACGATTCACCCAGTATCCCATCAGCATTTCCATTCCATTCTACTTCCTCTTCCTGGCCTACTTCCTTCTGAACTTTTTGCTGTATGCAACCCTTTATGCAGGACTTGGCGCGATGGTCAAACGGCAGGATGAGGTGCAAAGCGCAGTCCAGGTTCCTACGATGCTGTTAGTGAGTGGATGGATTCTGGTCTACCTCGGGGCCGCTTTTCCCAATGCGACCTGGATCAAGGTACTTTCGTATCTTCCTTTTTTTACCTCTGAGTTGATGCTTGTACGTCTTGGTCTGGGCACTGTCGCCTGGTGGGAGATCGTAGTAACGATTGCATTGATGTTGATTGCTATCTGCGCCTGTGCCTGGTTTTCCGCCCGCGCATATCGCCTGGGAGTATTGATGTACGGGCAAAAACCTGGCCTCGGTCAGTTGGTGAAAATGGTGCAGATGAAATGATAGCCATACGAGAGCTGGCCAGAACTTCTGCTCAGAACCATCCTGTGGCACTCAGCTTGTTAAGAGCGAGGGCTACTCCGTCTTGATCATTGGTGTTTGTCACCCAATCTGCTGCGGCCTGGACAGCAGGAGGGGCATGCCCCATCGCGATGCCTACGGCGACCATCTTCAGCATCGTGACGTCATTGGCCCCATCCCCAATCGCCACCATTGCTGTTGAGGGGATACCAAGCTGCTGACCCAGGGCCAGGAGTGCTGTGGCTTTATCCACGCCTTGATGCGTAATCTCCAGATAGGTTGGATGCGAGAACTGACCAAGACAGTCCAAAGGAAGTTTGTGCTCCTCCTGCTGCAAGGAGGCCAATTGTTCTGCTGTACCAGCGATACAGAGCATCTTATGGGGAGCTTCAGTAAAATGAGTGAGATCCGAAGCTACTATGGGTACAACGCCGGTAATCGCACTCTCACGGCGTATGGGCGCATCCCAGCGTGGAATGTACCAGGAGTCCCCAGCAAACCACCCCACGCTGATTCCCAGAGTAAGCATACGCTTCAAGATGGCATGTGCTGAGGAGAGGTGGATGCGCTGTTCTGTTACCACCTCAAGTGAGAGATGAGGGTCGGGACTCAGCCTACAGGTGAGTGCCCCGGTATAGGCGATAGCCAGGCCGCTGATCCCCAGTTCCGCCATAATGGGACGCAAGCCGCTGGGGCTACGAGCCGAAGCGAGCACCACCTGCACTCCCCGAGCGGCTACCTCTTGCACGGCTGCACGGGTGGCAGCCGTGATACGGTAGTCATTGGTGAGCAGTGTACCGTCAACGTCTAAGACCAATAAGCGGATTCGTTGTGTCTGACTCATAAGAAAAATCACGCATTCTTACTCAGGTATCACTGTATCGTCCTGGTCGGGCTGGCCATCAAAAACTAGAGTTTGTCTGCGTTGTCTCTCGCAGGCACTGGAGCGGTCGCAATCTGAATCATCCGTTCTCCCAGCCGCAGCAGTGCCTCGCGCAATGCGGCTGGCTGATGAACGACGAAGGGCAGGTTCAGCGCCATCAGGTAGCGTGCCATGCCCTCCACATCATCGTACCGCTCCTGAAAGAGCACCCCGGTTGGCGTGGGCGTCAGCGTTCCATAGGTCGAAGGAATCTTCTCCTGCACGGTTGACAGGTCCGTTTGAAACTCGACCGCGATCGTCGTGCCGTCTCTGGAGGATTTCTCCTTCATGAACGCCTCACAGTCGAAATCCTCCGCCTTCTCGAAGGTTTCCGATAGGACCTGTGCCTGCTGGATGCGGTCTAGCCGAAACACGCGGTACCCCTTACGCAGGCAGCAGTAGCCAACCAGGTACCAGCGTCCCTGCCAGCCGGTGATGCCGTACGGCTCGACCTTGCGGTGCGTGCTCTCGTTCTTGTAAGAGGAGTAGTCGATGGCGACGCGCAGCGAGGCGTGAATGGCCCCGCTCAGGTCGATCAGCAGCGAGGCGTCGGGCCGTCCTTGCTGGTCATGCGGAAAGAGAACCAGGTGCGAAGAAACGGCGTGCAGGCGCTCCCGTGCCTGCTGTGGCAGGACGCGCGAGACCTTCGCCAGCGCCCCCTCAATCGCCGCCGAGGATTGTCCGATCTCCAGCCACGAGTTCGCCAGCAGGCCCAGCATGATCGCCGTGGCCTCCTCTTCTGTGAAGATCAGCGGGGGCAGCTTGAAGCCGGGACGGAGCCGGTAGCCGCCGTAGCGACCAATGTTCGCCTCGACAGGGATACCGACATCCTGTAGATGCGTTATGTAGCGCCGCACCGTGCGCACATCCATCTCCAGCCGCGCGGCAAGCTCAGGACCGGTGATTGATGGCCTGGACTGAAGCAGCTCAAGTACGGTAAGGACGCGACTGGTAGGATGATACATGGCAATTCTCCTCTTTAATTAAGAGATATTAATAGCAATCTTCAACACATCGCGGGCAAACGAGGACCGATTCTGTCCTTCTTTCATGATATACTCTCAGTATGAAATATGTCAAGCGAAATGAGAGAGGAAAATACCAGATGACTGATGCATCCACCACCGCCGAGACCCACTCTGTATCCCGGCAGCCAACGACGCTGACGCGTCTACCGCTTCGCGGTCAGGCTGTCGGATCAGAAGACAGCGAGCGTGCCCTGCACGGCTTCGCGCTCATTTCTGTGATCACTGCCTTGATGCTCACGCTCTTATTAGAAGCGCTCGACCAGACGATTGTTGGCACCGCCATGCCGCGCATCATCGAAGCATTGCACGGCCTGGATCGCTATAGCTGGGTTGTGACAGCCTATATTCTTGCCACGATGACCATGATCCCTATCGTAGGCAAGCTCTCCGACCAGTTTGGCCGCAAGTGGTTTTTGCTCTCAGGCACTGTGCTCTTCCTGTTGGGTTCTGTGCTGGCGGGTACTTCTCAGAGCATGGATCAACTGATCATTTTCCGCGCCGTACAGGGGCTGGGATCGGGCATCGGCATCGCGCTGATCGCCACCGTCATGGCCGACCTCTTTCCGCCGGAGCAGCGGGCGAAGTGGAGCGGGCTCTTTGGCCTGGTCTATGGCGTCTCCAACCTGTTCGGCCCGACGCTGGGTGGCTGGCTCGCCGAGCATGGTCCGCTGATGGGCAGCCTCGTCACTGTGGCGACGCGCTGGCGCTGGGTCTTCTACATCAACCTGCCTGTGGGCCTGATCGCCATCGTGGCGCTGCTGATCTTCTTGCCGGCAAATCTCTCGACGCGCACGAGTGCCTGGAACGGCTGGGCATCCCTGCGCCACATCGATTTCCTGGGAGCCATCCTCTGTGCCGCTGCCACCATCTGTCTGCTGCTCGGACTGACATGGGGTGGCGAGCAGATCTCGGCGTGGACCTCTCCGCGTGTGCTCGCTATGCTAGCGGCGGCCATCCTGCTGTTTGCCCTGTTCATCTTCACAGAGCGAAAGGCTCGTGAGCCGATCCTGCCGCTGGACCTTTTCCGCAGCTCGACCTTCCGCGTTGGTGCCTCGCTCGCGTTGCTCCAGAATATGGTGCTGCTGGGCCTGGCGCTCTACCTGCCACTCTTCTTCCAGGGCGTGCTAGCCGTCTCGCCCACCGGCGCGGGGCTGGTCATGACGCCGTTCTCTATTAGCATGGTGGTTGGTGCAATGCTGAGCGGCCAGGTGATCGGGAGGCTCAAGCGCTATCGTGTCGTTGGCATCCTAGCGGCTCTGCTCATGAGTGCCGGGGCCTTCCTGATCACGCTCATGACGCCGGCGATCGGCATCGCACTCGCCATCTGTATCCTGGTGCTGACCGGCATCGGTATTGGCCCCTTCTTCTCCCTGCCGATGGTTGCGGTCCAGAACTCCATGCCCGCCGAGCGCCTGGGGATCAGCACCGCCGGCCTGCGCTACCTGGGACAACTGGGGGCATCGCTGGGCATCGCGATTGTGGGTACGGTGGTGAGCGGTTCCATCTCAGGGAACCTGCTACAGCATCTCCCAACCGATCAGGCGGGAAAGTTGCTGCTCTCGGACGCGCTCCAGCATGGCTTTGTGGCGGTCCTGGTCTTCGCGGGTATCGCCCTGCTCGTCACATTCTTCCTCCAGGATGTGCCCTTCGTCTCCCCTGACTCAGAAGCTGTGGAGGATGAGAAAGCAAGCGAGAGAGAGCCTGTCTCCATTGCATGATTTCTTCCAGCAAGAGGGCCGGCGATCACCATTGACCGCCGGCCCTCTTGCGCCTGATGTAGTGTCCCGTGCTAAGAATGACTATATGCTTCCGTTGGCAATCTTGCTAAGAGCTGAAAGCGAAGGGACAAAGGCGTATAACGCGCCGGTTGCATTCACGAAGCGCTGAAAATCCTGGCTGAAGCCGGGTCGTACCGTGTTGGGGGCCGGACGCTGACAGTCGCCGATGATAGGATCGGGTCCGGTATTCGGACTGGGAAAGTCAGGACTACCTACCCAGGCGCTGTTCAAGAACTCGAACTTGTTCTCGATGCTAGACATGTAGGCGACGAAGATCAGCCCACGATCGACATCCTTGCTACCGCTATTTGCCGGGTCGAAGGGGGGTCCGAAGGGAACTCCCCGGCGTAAGACGCGCCTGATCCGGTTGCCAAAGAAGTTCTGCTGGCGTGGGTAGACCTTGCGGATATGGGCGAAATGTGGGCAGCGCGCGCCCGCATCGTCGCTGACAAGGTTGCCATGCGCGTCCTTCGTCATAAAGTTAAAATTATTGATCCTGGCATCATCCACAAGGTGAGCGTCCGTATCGGGCGACAGGTCGACGGGTGTTCCACTCTTCCAGCGACCGACCAGCTTTGCGCCCAGGGACGCATGCAGGGGATCGTTGGGTGGTAAGTGGCTGAGGCTCTTGTCCAGTTGTGCATTAAAGCTTGCCACATCCTGCGAGAGCCGCCGGAATACCTGGAACGAGCCATTGAGCATCCAGGACAGGGCGGGCGGTGGAGCAAACTTTTGGCCGGAGTCGGGCTCGACATCCTTCCCCAGCACGAACTCACCTGCCGCGATGATCTCCGTTCCGGGATGCCCCAGCACAAAACCGAGCTTTGCCGTGGGGTCCAGGTGCAGACTATTGGGGTCCACAACATCGAAGCTGGCGATACCGGGCTGCGATATACCGTCCTTGAAGCCAAATTGCTCGTGGCCGGTAAGCGGCTCGGGCAGTGTCTCGCCATCCTGCTGGAAGACGGTGGTCACGCCATGCTGAGCAGCGAGCGCCTGGAGTTTCTGCACTTCTGCCGCCAGATCCTTGACGTCATCCGCTTGAATGTTCAGCAGAGCGTGAATCGTCTGGTTGGCTTTGCCTACAACCCAGTTTTTCGGATCGCTCTTACCGGTATCGCCATTGATATCGGTTCTTTGCAGCGGGCCGGCCACAAATGAGTCAAAGCCCTGCTCGTTCAAAGCGCCGGCAGGATCTGCTTTCAGAAGCAACTTGAGTCCTTCGTAAGTGAGACTGACGTTAACCCAGGTCGCCTTTAGATTTGCAGGGTCCTTCCCAGTAGCGGCGTGTCCCTGGCTAAATAGTGCGTTGAAGGCAGCCACATCCTTCGTGTTTGCGAGCAGCGGAATGAGCGCTCCCAGCCATGCCCGTCCTCTGGCCTGGTCGGGGAGACGGAGGAAAAGATAGGTGCGGTGATCCTTATTGAACGGTGCCAGAACATCGCCTTGAATGTCAACATCGTTTCTCAGGGGTGGCACAGGCGTTGCTGGCGGCAGAGGCTTCGGGGTCGGGGCGGGAGGCAGTGGTGCAGATGTTGGCGGAATGTGCAGCACCTGCCCAGGGTGGATAAGGTTGGGGTTATTGCCGATCAATTGTTTGTTCGCATCATAGATTCTGGGCCACTGTGCGCCGTTGCCATAGGCCTGGACCGCGATCGCCCAGAGACTATCGCCAGCACGTACTGTGTAGTTGGTGCCCGGCGTAATGTGTCCAACTTGAGTCATGTGTTCCTCCTCTTCATTGTGAAAGACCAATACGAAATACTGTTCAGGTTAAGCGGTAAGCAGCCTGAAATACGCTACTCTCATTATTTCCCACAGGGTGGACGCACGAACATCACCTTTTTGGGGCATCGTTTTTCCATACCAGGCGTCCCAGCCCTCTGAGAGCTGACACCGGTAGGAGAGACATACCTCCAGGCGGAGTGCACAAAACAAGAGTAGAGAACGTCACAGTGTGTATGGGGAATGCGATCCGGTAGTGTGCACTTCAGATTCGCGACAAACTTCATCAGCCGCTATTACATTATAAATACTCTTCAATACTATTGTCAATGGTGCTTGTGGAATGCAATCTGTGTATCGGTGATCGTTTCGTATCGCGACTCCAGGGAGGCATGGTGGGCTTGCTCTGGTTCTTGAAAGTAGCGGAAGGCAAAGAGATGGGCTTGTGGGGCATGTATATATATGAATGTTGAAGAGGTTATCACGAACTTTGCGTTAGAACCGTTTTCCGTATGGCTAGTACTCGACCCTCTAGTAGTGGCATTTTTGCAACAGGCCCCTTCATATCGTACTTTTGCGTACACGCAGATGAAAGGGCACAGCGATGCGCTCTGGTGGCTGCTGGCGCGTACCTTTAATCCGTTCAAGGAGCAATGACACAGCCAGGCGGCTCATCTCCTCTTTGTCAGGGGCAATGGTCGTGAGCGTGGGAGTGGCGTAGCGTCCATCCTCGATATCATCAACCCCTACGACTGCTACGTCTCCAGGGATGTGCAGACCCGCCTCGTGCAGCATGGACATTGCACCCAGCGCCAGCAAGTCGTTGAAGCAAAAAACAGCATCGGGAGGATGTTTGAGCGAGAGCAGGTAGCGCATCGCCTCAGCGCCGTTAGCTCGGCGCCATGAGTCCATAGGTACCAACAAAGCCGGGTCCATCTCCTGTCCAGCTTCTCTCAATGCCTGTAAAAAACCTTGCAAGCGTAGCAGAGGTGCAACGACAGATTGCATTCGACCGTGCGGGCATAATGAACAGAAGCAAGCTGCTCTGGTCGCCTGAGTATCCCAACCTCATCGATGCAACGCTCACTTTGCTCGCAGGAAATGAAATCGTCGACGAGGTACAGAGTTATGCTGGATTACGCAGTGTTGGTGTAGCTCATGGACGCTTCCTGCTGAATGGCCGTCCCTATTATTTGCGTCTCGCGTTAGAGCAGGGTTACTGGCCAGAATCGCACCTTGCTGCTCCCAGTAATGAAGCACTGCGTCGCGAGGTAGAAGTAGCGAAAGCACTCGGATTCAATGGCATACGTATCCATCAAAAGGTCGAGGACCCTCGCTTCCTCTACTGGCGCGACCGCCTTGGCCTTCTGGTTTGGGGCGAAATGGCCAACGCCTATGTCTTCTCTCGCGGTGCTGTGGGGCGCCTGGCAAGCGAATGGCAGGAGGTGCTTGCTCGCGATTACAGCCATCCCTGCATTGCAGTATGGGTTCCACTGAACGAAAGCTGGGGCATACCGAATGTAGCGTTTGATCCGGCTCAACGTCACTATGTGCAGGCGCTCTACCACCTCACCAAAACCCTCGACCCGACCCGTCCCGTCATTGGTAACGATGGCTGGGAACACGTCATCAGTGACATCTACAGTGTCCATGATTATTCCTTCGAAGGTGCTATGCTGCGGGAGCGCTACGGAAGGACTGAAGCGGTCGAACGCACGTTGCACGAGGTGCAACCGCACTACCGCACTCTAGCGCTTCCTGGCTCTCATCGCACAAATGAGCCAATTATGCTGACCGTGTTTGGAGGCATCAGTTACTCTCCTCAACCTGGCGAATCATGGCATGGCTACGGCACCGTCACAAGCAGCGATGCCTTCCTTTCCAAATACCGCGAACTCGTCGATGCCATTCTGGACAGCCCGGCCATCGCTGGCTTTTGCTATACGCAATTAACCGACACCGGTCAGGAAACAAATGGCCTGCTGACTGCAGAGCGCGAACCCAAGCTCGACCCGGCAGCCATACGTCAGATTACAAGCCGGTCCTCGGCAGCGGTGCCAGGTGATGTGATTCACCAGATGCAGAAGGTTCAAGAAATCCCCCCCTTTGTCGGTGATACTACGGAGGAGGTCGTACCATGAAACTCCTTCTCGCTCACGGTACTGCGCCTGCGTATTGCCTGAGCACTTGTTACTTATAACGAAGTGCGACCACTGTAGTGCGTTATCGGCAGTATCTCAAACCACAAGGAGGACTTGATGCATCAGCAACCTGAAAACGTGTTTGGCCGACGGCACTTCCTACAAGGTGCCGCGATGCTAGGGATTGCGGGACTGGCGGGCGGCACGCTTGCATCGTGCGGCTCACCCAGCAGTAGTAGTAGTTCGATTACCTTCTGGAACCTCTTCGGTGGCGGTGATGGTGCGCGCATGATCGATATGGAGCAGGCATTTCAGCGGCAGAATCCCGCCAGTAACTTTAAGGCTGTCACCCTGGCGTGGGGATCGCCCTACTACACGAAACTGGTGATGTCGACGGTCGGAGACAGTCCGCCAAACGCCGCCATCACTCACCTGTCGCGCCTTCGCACCTATGCCGCTGCCAATCTCCTGGAGCCGATCGATCTCCCGTTTCTGGCGCAGTATGGCGTCACCGAGAACGATTTCCTCCCGGCTGTCTGGCAGCGTGCGCAATTCGACGGCAAGCTTTACGCCATACCACTCGACACTCATCCATTCGTCATGTACTACAACGTCGATGTGTGCCGCAAAGCTGGCCTGCTCGATAGCGACAACAATCTGAAGCCTCTCCAAGGTCCTGAAGCGCTCACCGATGCATTTCAGCGTGCGCAGAAGGTCACGGGCGACATTGGGCTCTCCCTCGCTGTGCAGGACACGACCGTATGGCGTCTCTTCAACGGACTCTACAGCCAGCTCGGCGGCGATATACTCTCGCCTGATGGCACAAAGTTCGTCCTCAACGAAGCGCACGCTGAGCAGGCACTCACCTTCATGTCGAACCTGACACTCAAGAACAAGGTCGCCAACCCGAACATCGACTACGCGGGCTCTGTCGCTCTCCTCGGCGGCGGGAAGGCAGGCTTCCACTGGAATGGCGAATGGGAAGTGACCACGTTCGAAGGGACGATGAACTTTAATATGGTTCCCTTCCCCAACGTCTTTGGGGGTTCGCAGACCTGGGCCGACTCACATGCATTCATCATTCCGCGTGGTGCGACGCCCGATCAGGAGACGAAGGCTGCAACCTACCAGTTCATCACCGGGCTGCTCAAGCAGAGCTTGACCTGGGCGAAGGGCGGCCATATCCCCGCCTACCTGTCCGTAGCGGAGAGTGCGCAATACAAGGCACTCAAGCCGCAGTCCAACTACGCGTCGGATGCAGCCGTGGCTGTGCTCGATCCCGCCGCCTGGTTCAGTGGAGCCGGTTCCCAGTTCGAGACGGTCGCGCAGAGCTCCTTCGAGGGAGCGCTCACGGGACAGATGGCGGTACCCCACTCCTTGCAACTCTTTCACTCATCGGTCCAGCGCCTGCTCGATCAACCCGTGCCGTTGCCACAATCGGTGAATGGTTAGTGCCTGGACTGTACTGTCCTGGCTCACGAAAGGGAAAGCATTATTATGTCTGATACCTCGATACGACAGCAGGTGATACAGCGTGATGCATCGCATTCGCTCAAAGCATCTCCTAAGCGTGCCTCGCGCTGGCGGCTCGACCTCGTCGGGTGGGGCTTCATTCTTCCGCTCCTGGTTGTCTACACGATCTTTCTGCTCTGGCCGATTCTCCTCGGTCTGCGTATGAGCTTATTCAACTGGAGCCTGGTTGGGAGTGGCACGAATGAATTTCTCGGCTTCGGCAACTACGCAGAAGCGCTCAGAGACCCGGATTTCTGGAGCTCGCTCTGGAATACCATTGTGGTTACCGTCATCAGCACGCCTATCCTCGTCGTCCTGTCACTTGTGCTCTCTTTGATGGTCAACAGCGTCACCGGGCGCATGCAGTGGATCTATCGGCTGGCGTTCTTCGCGCCCTACACGCTCTCCGTGACCGTCATGGCGTTGATTTGGAGCTGGATGTTCGAGCCGGGCTTCGGTCTGCTCAACGGCGCGCTGACCTCGCTCGGTCTCCCCAGCGTCAACTGGCTGACGCAGCCAGGTGTGGCGATGCTCTCCATCGTTCTCGTCACCATCTGGTGGACGCTGGGCTTCAACTTCCTGCTCTACCTGGCGGGTCTGCAACAAATATCGAAGGATGTGTATGAAGCCTCGGCACTTGATGGGGCGGGTTGGTGGAACCGGGTCCGCTACATCACCATTCCTCTCTTGAACAAGCAGACGCTGCTCATCGTGGTCCTGCAGGTCATCGCATCGCTCCAGCTCTTCGGTCAGACCTACCTGCTCACCAGCGGCGGACCAAACTTCTCGACGCGCCCGGTCATCGAGTACATTTACGACTCCGGCTTCACCAATTTCCGCGCTGGTTGATACTGCTCATCTCGTTGGGTCAGTTCTGGTTTCTATCGCGCCCGGGGAGGAATAGCTAATGGCAACACAGAGCGCAACAATCGCCCGTTCGCACGAGGCGACGCGTGCCACCAACGCCAATCAGGGCCGCAGGATCAGCAAGGGAGCGGTCTATATCATCCTCACTATTATGGCGATGCTCTGGATCATCCCTCTGCTCTGGGCCGTGGATACCGCCTTCAAGCCTGAAACGGAGACGACAACGATTCCCGTCTCCTGGATTCCGACGCACTTCACGCCGCAGGCTTTTCAGGAGGTGCTACAGGCTGGTGATCTGCCGCGCTGGTATCTGAACAGCATCCTCACATCGGTGGTCATCACGGTACTCACGATCTTCCTGGCCAGCATGGCAGCCTTTGCCTTCTCGCGCATCCCATTTCACGGCAGAAATGCGGCCTTCTGGCTCGTCCTGGCGGGCATCATGGTGCCAGCCCCAATCCTGATCATCCCGCTGTTCACGGTGATCCAGTCCTTTGGCATAGTCAACTCGTACTGGGGCATCATCCTGCCGCAGATTGCTGTGTCGGTTGCGGTCTTCATCTTCAAGCAGTTCTTCGACGGCCTGCCGCACGAACTGGAGGAGGCCGCTATCATGGACGGGGCCAGCCGCTGGCGCGTCTACTGGCAGATCTGGATGCCCCTCTCGCAGCCCGCGATTGCGGCGGTCGCCGTCTTCGCCTTCGTTGCCTCCTGGAACAACTTCGTCTGGCCGTTCATCGCCGTCACCAGCACGGAGATGATGACGCTGCCGGTCGGCCTGGCGACGGTGCAGACTTCCTACGGCATTCACTACGCCCAGATCATGGCGACGGCGGTGCTCGGTGGCCTGCCCACGCTGATCGCGTTCCTCTTCTTCCAGCGCCAGATCGTCCAGGGCTTCGCGGGTAGCGGCCTGAAAGAGTAACGGTGGATTGTGCATCCTTCCGGGGCGCTCTGAGTTCGCCTCCAGAGCGCCCAACATCAGAACCGTGACTGTCAATATGTGACCAATTATCTCAAGGAGGCATACTGATGCGTGCTGCTCTCATCGACAAGCACAGCCCTCCCTTTAGAGGACTTCTCTAAAGCTCTCGACATGGTACGGCGTGGTGAGGGGGTAAAAACCCAGCTCCTACCTGATACGTAGATGAGGGAGGAGCAAGATGCTTACGGCTGTGTTTCAGCGTCCCGGTCACATGGAGATGATAGAGGTTGATACGCCCGAATGTTTCACCTCCAACTCGCCCTTCTGGCAGGAGCGCGTACCGTCATAGTGGGCGATCCTTCTGCTCCTCGTCGTGCCGTCGCCTCCACCCTTGGAGCACATATTATTGAGTCGGGGCGTATCAAAGTGGAAGCAATGGTAACTGACCGCTTCCCACTCCGATCTACGCATGCAGCACTAGACAAAGCTGCCAGCGGAGAAGGAATCAAGATAGCGGTGATGCCTTAATTGGCCTCTGTGTGTACTTTATTTTGACTTTTGGGGTAACTCATATACTAATTGGTAGATAACAGATGCCTCCCAGAACCACGGGAAATCTGTTAGACTGATGAGAACAACGGGAGAGCCTTGGTCGTAACATGTGGCCTGCCAAACGCAGGCAGTGACCACCTTGAATAGACGGCTCCCCGTCCATCAGGATCAGAAGCGACCATTGGGCTTGTTGCAGCACCTGGACGCTTTCAGGAAGACTGCCCATCCAGGATGAGTTCTCGCTGGTCCTGAGAGGAGGGTTTGCCCGTTGAAGACCGATGTTTGCACTCACGCCTTTGCGTGGGGAGGGAGGGCAGAGACGATGCCTCACGAAACGTCCTCTCCAATACCGCCAAGAGCTGAGCTGGCTTATGTGGTAGGTATTGATATTGGCATGGAGTCCTGTCTGATGTGCTGCCTGACGATGGAAAAACGGCAGGTGATCAAACCCAGCAAGTTCAGCAACGACGCTGCTGGCTTTGAGTGGCTCTTGGAGCATCTGGAGCGGTTGAAAACCGCTGCTGATCAGATCTTGATTGGGCTGGAAGCCACCTCGCGCTATGGAGAGAACCTGTGTCATGCCCTCTTGAAACGAGGCTATCGGCTGTGCTTGTTGCATCCGGGACAGATCCACGCCTTTGCCCAGCAGAGGGGATTGCGTGCGAAAACAGACCGTCTGGATGCTGCGACCATTGCCAGAGCCTTGCTCAGTGGAGAGGCGCGCTTTGGCTACCTTCCCAGTGATCAAGTCGTGACCTATCGCGAACTGACTCGCTTGTACCAGCAACTGACCGGGGAAGTGGTGCGCTACAAAAATGAGATCCATGCCCTTCTGGTGGTGCTCTTTCCGGAATTCACTCAGGTGTTTGCCGATCCCAGCAGGCCAAGTGCTTTGACCGTTCTCAAAGCGTATCCTTCGGCCCAGGCGATGCAAGAAGCCGAGCCTCAGCTCCTGTACCAGCTCTTGCGTGACCAATGCCCTGGTCGTTATGGGCACAAGACCGCAGACAAGCTGATCCATCTCGCACAGGCTTCCGTCAGTAGTGGAGTCGCGATAGGGGCACGCTCGAGCAGCATGAGCATTCTCTGCGATCAACTGGAACATACCCAGAAGAATCTCGAGCTTCTGCAACAGGAGATCGAGCGCTTGTTGGACAGCGATCCCAAAGCCCGCTCGGTGCTGGCTCTGAGCGAACTGGGACCAATGACCGTGGCCGTTTTGCGAGCCGAGTTGGGGGATCTGGATCGCTTTGCTCGCATGGATCAGGTCGTCGCCTATGTTGGCCTGGATCTTCAAGTGAAACAAAGTGGGAAATGGAAAGGACAGACGAAACTGTCTAAGCGAGGCAGCGGCCATGTGCGCCGTATCCTCTCCCTGGCCGCTCTCAGGAGCATTCGTCTGCCTACTTCTCCCTTTGGCATGTTTTACCATCGCCTGGTGCATCGAGGGTTGAAAAAAGGGATGGCGGTTATCGCGGTCATGCGCAAACTGCTGATCGTCGCCGCTCATCTCATCCAAACACAGGAGGATTACGACGCGAGCAAAGTCGGAGTGCAGGCGCTCAGGGCGTAGCGCTACGCCCTGAGCGCCTGCACTCCCCACCCCGGCCCGCCGGTGGTTAGCGATCAGCCTCCGGACAGCGTCCAGAGGCCAGGGGGAGTATGCTGTCTTTCTCAAGCGTTCACTGTCCTTTCCTGATGCTGTTTGCCAACGAGTGAAATGTTGTTCAAGGCTTGACAAATTCTATGGCTTCTATTCAGGTACCCCCCCAATCAATAGGGATGGAGGCTTGCCCCATTCCTACTGAACAGTTGACTTTTGGGAGGGAGAACAATGACAGTTGTAAGCATTCTGGGATCGGGCATCATGGGCACGGCACTTAGCTTCCCGCTGGCCGATAATGGCCACGAGGTACGGCTGGTAGGCACCCACCTTGATCGCGACATCATCGAGAGCATAAAAAAGACCGGCGTGCATCCCGGCCTCGAGCGCAAGGTCCCCGAGACGGTCCGCGCCTACCAGCTCGAGGAGGCCAGAGAAGCTTTCGAGGGAGCCGAGGTCGCTTTGAGCGGGGTCAACTCCTTCGGAGTGCGCTGGGCGGGCGAACAGTTGGCCTCGCTCTTGAAGCCGGGCATGATGGTCCTCTCCATCGCAAAGGGTATGGAGGCCGTCGAGAACGGTGACCTGCGCATCCTGCCCGAGGTGCTGGCCGAGGGGGTGTCGCCGGATCTGCGGAAGCAGGTCTCCTGGTCTGCTGTAGCCGGCCCGTCCATCGCGGGTGAAGTGGCAGCGCGGCGGCACGACACCTGTGTAGTCTTCGCGGGTAGGGACGCGGACGTTTTGAAGAAGCTGGCAACACTTTTCCGCACTGACTACTACCACGTCTGGACCTCCACCGACTTCATCGGAGTGGAGGGGTGTGCAGCGCTGAAGAACTGCTACGCGCTGGGGGTCGGTTTCGCACAGGGTATACTGGAGCGGGCGGGCGAGTCGGGGAGCAAAGACCGCACCTACAACTACGCTGCGGCCCTGTTCGGTCAGGGGGCAGTGGAGCTCGGGCAGATGATGCGGGTACTCGGTGGTCGGCCTGAGACGCCCTATGGGCTGGCTGGCGTGGGCGATATGTATGTGACGAGCCAGGGTGGGCGCAACGTGATCGCGGGGCGGCATGTCGGCAGCGGGCTGCGCTTCTCGGAGGTACGCAAGCGCATGCCGGGAATCACGCTGGAGGGCGCAGCGGCGATAGTGGTTATCGGGGGTGCCCTGCCCAGGCTCACCGAGCGCGGGATCGTCAAACCAGAAGACTTCCCCCTGTTGCGCCACCTGCACGCGGTCATTGCCAGAGATGAACTCCTGAACATGCCCTGGGATACATTCTTCGGGGCGCAAGGGTAGAAGCGAAAGCAAGAAAGGAATAGGGACATGAACCGCTCCACAACTTGCCTGAAAGGCACTTTGACGATGTGCTTGCATGATGAGGTAGGAGAAATGTAGGAGGATAACCATGAATGACGGTCCTTACTTTCTCGGGTTTGATGGCGGAACGGAGAGCATGCGGGTCGGTCTCTTCGACCGGGAGGGCACCCCGATAACCTTCGCGGCTGAGCCGTACACCTTAAAGCACCCACACCCTGGTTGGGCCGAGCAGGACCCCGCCGAGTGGTGGGCCTGCCTGGTGGCGGCGGTGAGGAGGGCAATGGCCCAAAGCGGTATTGCCCCCGAAGCCGTCGCCGGCATCTCGTTAGACTGCACCTCGCCGACCGTCGTCGCGCTGGATGCGCGCGACCGTGTCTTGCGACCGGCCCTCATGTGAATGGACGTGCGAGCGGTCGACCAGGCGCGCCGGGTGGCCGAGACCAGAGATCCGGCGCTCAAGTATAGCGGCTACACCAACGTCTCGGCGGAGTGGATGCCCTGCAAGGCGCTCTGGCTGAAAGAGAACGAACCGGACACCTATGCCGCCGCGAAACACATCTGTGAGTACACCGAATGGTTGACTCACCGCCTCACCGGCGAGTGGGCAGCAAGCATTAACACTACCAGCACCAAATGGTACTACGACCGTAACGCTGGCGGTTTTCCGGTAAGTCTGTACCAGGCGGTCGGTCTGGGCGACCTTCTCGAGAAGTTTCCCCAGAAAGTGCTGGACATGGGGGTCGTAGTTGGCGGGCTCCGCAAGGAATCAGCCGAGGAGCTTGGCCTGCCCCCTGGTATTCCCGTTGCGGAAGGCGGAGTGGACGCCTACGTAGGAATGGTAGGTCTGAATGCGCTGGAGCCGGGCAAGGTTGCCCTCATAACCGGCTCCTCGCACGTCATTCTCGCGCAGGCCGCAAAACCCATCTACAGTGCCGGGTTCTTTGGCTCCTTCACCGACGCCGTGCTGACCGGTCAGTACACGATAGAAGGTGCTCAGGCTTCCACCGGCTCCGTTGTCAATTGGTTTCGGGATCGCTTCTGTGGTGTTGAAATTGAGCTGGCCCGCCAGGAGGGCATCTCGGTCTATGACCTGCTCAATCGACATGCGGAGAGCGTGCCTCTGGGTTCGGAGGGGCTGATGGTGTTGGATTACTGGCAGGGCAACCGCACTCCCTATACCGACGCGCAAGCACGCGGGATGATCTGGGGCCTTTCCCTCCGGCACGAGAAGAAGCATATCTACCGCGCGATTATAGAGGGGATCTGCTATGGTAGCGAGCACATCTTTCGGACGTTGCGCGAAAACGGCCTCGTCCTAAAAGAGATCATCGCGAGCGGCGGCCCGGTCAAGAGCCAGTTGTGGATGCAGACCCATGCCGACGTGAGTGGCCTGCCCATCTCTCTCACCAGGGTCGCTGATGCTGGGGTTCTGGGCTCGGCCATCCTGGCGGCGGTGGGTGCCGGAACGTACCCGAGTATCCAGGAAGCCGCCCGCCATATGGTCCACGCCGCCCGCCGGATTGGGCCGGACCCTGCGCGGCACCAGGAGTATCAGTTCTACGTCGATAAGTATATAGCTACCTATCCCCAGATGCGGTATTTGATGCATAGTATGGTTCAACACGCAGCAGATAGTGACAATGACAAGAAAGGCGAATTGTCAGATTACAGGCAAAATCTGTTATTAACAACCACTGATGCAAACATAGCCACTTGATGGGATAGGGGTTTCCGTAGCAAACGATACCGTTGGCGAATCCCTGGAGACGATGGACAGGGGAAGAACGATTTGCTAGGATAGAGAAAACTCTTGATATCGATGCCACAGAGCAAACAGTGAACAGGAGAAGAAGCATGTCGCTGCA
>Ga0137371_10000634_pt1 | contig 26682 bp, 25 predicted proteins | sample SagtaG_7_FD_104919 | JGI IMG/M metagenome (GOLD analysis project Ga0137371, IMG submission 104919) | Vadose zone soil microbial communities from Sagehorn Ranch, Mendocino, California, USA - Sage1_R_40_16 metaG | ecosystem: Environmental > Terrestrial > Soil > Vadose zone | place: USA...
CGCCACCGGGACCCTCTACGTCGCGGCGTTCCTGAGCCCCGCGCACCATGCGTTGTTCGCACTCCGAGCTGCCACCGGAGCGATCGTCTGGCATCGCCCGATCGACCCCCCGGGGATGGATCCGCGAACGCAGCAGCTCCGGTCGGCGCTGACGCTCGCGCACGGTTCCGTCTACGTGGCGTACGGGGGCCTGTTCGGCGACTGCGGTTCGTACCACGGATGGGTCGCCGGCCTGGCCGACGACGGCTCGGGACCGATGCTCGACTACCGCGTGCCGACGACGAACGCGGGCGGCATCTGGGCTCCGTCGGGTCCCGCGGTCGACGCCGCCGGCCACCTGTTCGTCGCGACCGGGAACAGCTTCTCCGCAGACACCTTCGACCACGGCGACAGCGTGATCGAGCTCTCTCCGGAGCTGAAGGAGTTGGGCTTCTTCGCGCCCGCGGATTGGGCAGCGCTCAACGCGGGCGACGTCGACCTCGGCTCGGTCGGTCCGGCGGTGCTGCCGGGAGGTCGCATCTTCCAGATCGGGAAGGGTGGCGTCGGCTATCTCCTGGATGCGAACGACCTCGGTGGCATCGGGGGTGAGCTCTCGTCGGCTCCCGTGTGCGGCGGTTCGTTCGGCGGAACCGCGCACGTCGATCGCTCGATCTACGTCCCGTGCAACGACGGGCTCATAGCGTTGCGGCTGGCGCGCGATGGTCGGAGCTTCGAGCAGGCCTGGCGATCGTCCACCTTCGACGCGGGCCCGCCGATCGTCGCGGGCGGGCTGGTCTGGGCGATCGATCTCTCCTCGTCCGCCCTCGTGGGGTTCGATCCGGCCACCGGGCACGAGGTCGTGCGACGCCCGTTGGATGAGGTGTCGCATTTCGCGAGTCCCTCGGCCGCACCGGGCTGTCTGTTCGTGCCGACGGACCGCACCGTCACCGCGTTCTGCCTCCCCGGGCGTTCCTGAGGGAGCGGCGGTGTGTCCAACCGGGATTTGACCTCGTTGACCTTCCGGGCATAAGGTCGTCCCTTCGAAGTGGTACGTCGATCGACCTAGGACTTTCACCGTGGGCAACACGCTCAAGTCCAGCGGGACCCGAAGAGGCGTTGGGTGAGCGCAGCCATCCTGGGTCTCGCGATCGTTCAGCTCCTCGTCCTGATCCTGCTGGTCGGCGTCGTGTATCAGCTGTTCCAGCAACAGGGCCGGATCCTGGTGCAGATGGACGCGATCGAGCAGATGATCCCCGAGGTCGGTGACGCCCATGCGGCCGAGGCGCCGCGGGGCATCCCCGTCGCTGCTCCTCTCCCACCGTTCGAGCTTCCCGACATCGATGATGCGATCGTGCGACTGGAGGACTTCGAAGGGCGCCGCGTGCTGCTCGTGAACTGGTCGACCACGTGCGGTTTCTGTGAGGCGATCGTCGAGGATCTCGCCAAGCTCCAGCCGCGGTTGGAGAAGCGTGGCGTCGAGGTGGTGCTCGTGAGCCGGGGCGACCCCGAGGAGAATCGCGCCATGGTGAACGCGCACGGGCTCGACGCGAGGATCCTCCTGCAGCCCGGAAGTACCGGGATGATCGATGCGTTCGCCCGGACCGGGACGCCGGCCGCCTACCTCGTGGACGAGCGCGGACGCGTCGCGAAGCCGATGGCCTTGGGCGCCGATCAGGTCCCCGAGCTGGCGCGCGAAGCTGCCGGGCGACAGATCAAGCTCGCCACCGAACGGTCGCTCTCCGAGAGCAAGCTCCTGCGCGACGGGCTTCCGCCGGGCTCGCCCGCCCCGGGGTTCGAGCTTCCCTCCGTGTCGGGGGACACGATCTCGCTCGAGCGGCTCCGGGGCGCCGAAACGCTCCTCGTCTTCAGCGATCCCGAGTGCGGCCCCTGCGAGATGCTCGCCGCCGATCTGGCGCGCTGGCACGGCGAGCTGGGCAACGACGCCCCGCCGGTGGTCATGATCAGTCGAGGCGATCGCGAGATGAACCGGCGCAAGGTCCAGGAACATGGGATCCGGTTCCCCGTCGCGATCCAACCCGCGTGGAAGGTCTCGAAGGCGTACGGGATCTTCTCGACGCCGGTGGGATTCCTGATCGACGAGAACGGCGTGATCGTCAGGGAGGTCGCGCGCGGACCCGAGGCCGTGATGGCCCTCGCCCACGACGCGCTGGAACACAGGAAGGAGGTGGCCCCCAGGTAGTTCGACCCTCCGATCGCAACCTGACGGATCGGAGGGAGGCACCATCGTTGAAAGGGGCACGTCGATGTACGACGGCCGATTCGACGAACTCACGAAGCAGGTCGGCCGGCAGCCGTTGTCGCGGCGGAAGGCGCTCAAGGCCTTCGTCGTCGGCGGCGCCGCGGGTGCGGTCGCCCTGATGCAAGCCCCAACAGCAGAGGCGTTGTATCCCGGCAGGTGCCGCAAGGTGAAGGGGATCTGTCGCCAGGATTACGAGTGCTGCAGCTTCTTCTGCGATCCGGGGACGGGCCGGTGTGCCTGTCCTCCGGGGAGCAACTTCTGCTCTTTGCATAAGAGCGGGCAGTGCGTGCGCTGCTTCGGTGGGGGGATCTTCGACCCGGCGACGTGCACCTGCACGTGTCCCGAGGGGAAGGTCCAGTGTGGCCCCAACGTCTGCTGCGACGACAACCCAGTAGCAGCTGACTGCTGCCCGGGTGGGTACTGCAACTACAAGTACGAGTCGTACGGGCAGTACTACTACTACTGCGGTTGAGCGCCGATGGGGTGAGGTCGGTCCGGGGGCCGGCCTCGCCCACGGGGTTCCGGGAGGTCGGACGTGCGGAGGGTTCTGTGCATCGGCGTCGACGGCGGTGATCACGAGCTCGTCCGCCGGCTGATGTGGGAGGGTCGGCTCCCCACGCTCGCGGGGCTCGCCGGCTCCGGGGCGTTCGGTCCGCTCCGCTCGACGTTGCCCGCGTTCACCCCGACGGCGTGGTCATCCTTCCTCACGGGGATGAATCCCGCGGGGCACGGGATCTTCGGATTCTCCACGAATCCGAATCGCGTGCAGAACCGGTTGGACAGCGCAGCTTCGCGGGCAGGCGCGCCCCTGTGGCGTCTGCTCGGCGCCGGTGGGATCCGCTCGGCGTTCATCACCGTGCCGTTCACGTATCCCGCCGAGCCGATCGACGGCATCGTGGTCACCGGGTTCGGGGGCCCGCAGTATCCGGAGATCCTGCCTAAACCGGTCGGCAACCGGATCCTGACGTCGCATCCCGAGCTGATGACGGCGGTCGCACCCACGGGGTGGAAGGGTCGATCCGAAGAGCTCGCGGGGTCGCTCATCGAGCATGTGGGCCAGATCGCGGACGTGTGCGTCCTGGCGATGGAGATGGAGCCCGAGCTCGGTCTGCTCTGCGTCGACTTCATGAGCTCCGACATCGCGGGGCACCTCCTGTGGCATCGGTACGACCACGAGCATCCGGCGCACCGCAGCGGGGATGAGGGTGACGAGCTCGTCCGCGTGTATGAGGCGGTCGATGCAGCATGCGCCCGCCTGATCGACCAGGCCGAGTTCCTCTACGACGAGGATCCAACCGTCTTCGTCGTCTCCGATCACGGTCTGCGCCCGGCGTACTGGACGTTCAACGCGAACGCGTGGCTGGCGCGGGAGGGGTTCCTTCGCTTCGACCCGAAGGCCGTCGCGAGGGCGAAGCGCTTCCGGACGATGGCGCGGGGCGTTCCGGATGACGAACATCTCGGCCCGGGGCGCGTTCGACGCCTTCGGGTGATCGATCGATTGCGGCGCGATCGGGATCGGGATCGGGCCGCATTGCCCCTTGTCGACTTCGCCGCGACCAAGGCGTATTGCTACGGCTACGGCGGACTCGTTTACCTGAGCGAATCCAACGTGGCCGGTCAAGACCCGAAGCTGCTCGACGAGTTGCGTGAGGGCCTCGCGTCGGTGAGCCATCCCGCGACCGGAGCTCGGGCCTTCGATGTGGTTCGTAAGGAAGAGGTCTACGCCGGGCCCTTCATCGACCGGGCTCCCGAACTGATCGTGCTCCCGCGCGACGAGCGGATCCACGTCGCTTCGACGCCTCGTCCCGATGCCGAGACCTTCCAGGTCCTGGACGACCTGGAGCGCGGAGGAAGTTGGTCAGGTCACCACGCCATCAGCGGGTTCCTCGTCGCGGCCGGCGCCGGGATCGCCCGAGGGTCCGAGCCCGACGGCGCCACGTTCGGCCAGATGGCGGCGACGCTCCTTGCCCTCCACGGTCTGGATGCGAACCTCGAGCTGCCTCCGATCCGTGGGATCCTTGAGGAGGCGGCAGAGACGGTTCCCGTCGAAGCCGCGGCTCCCGATGCGTCAGCGGAGGACGTCTTCACGCCGGAGCAGGAAGCGGCGATCGTCGCGCAGCTCCAGGCTCTGGGCTACGAGTGATCCTGCGTCGCGTCGGGCGATCGCGGCCTGGTAGCAGGTGAGATCTTCCAGAAGGTGTTCCGGATCGCGATCTTCCCCTCACGGAAGGTCCAAAGATCGCACCCCCACAACTCCGTGGGCTCGCCGTCCCGCGTCGTTCCGACGATCGTCCATTCCGACACCCCGCGATCACCGGACACCCAATGCGAGTCGTCGACGAAGCGGGCCTCCTGGAACCTGCCGAACTGTCGCTCGAAGGCGGCGCGAACATCGGTGCTGCCGATGACGTTGCGTCCCCACGGGCGGCGGCCCCGAGGTGTTCGGTAGATGCAGTCGTCGACGAAGAAGGACATCGCCGTGTCGAGGTCGTACCGATTGAAGGCCGCGATCAGCTCGCGTAGGAGCCGGATCGGATCGAGAGCTTGCTGGCTCGTCATGGGGTCGCAGCAGGTTCGGTCGACACGGTCGGGGCGTTCGACGACGGTACCGCTGACCGTACTACCATCCGTCGATGGCGGGGGACCATACCCGGACGACGCCCCGCCGCATCAGCGCCGGCATCCTGTTGTTCCGCGAGCGGGAGGGGCGCCTCGAGGTTCTCCTCGGTCATCCCGGCGGCCCGTTCTTCGCGAAGAAGGACGAAGGATCCTGGACGGTGCTGAAGGGGGAGGCCGACCCCGGAGAGGAGTTGCGGACCGTGGCCCGTCGCGAGTTCGCCGAGGAGACCGGCCACATCCCGCCGGACGGCATCATGCTCGAGCTCGGAGAGGTGCGGCAGCGGGGCGGGAAGACCGTGGTGGCTTGGGCGCTGGCCGGGGAGCTCGATCCCGCCACGGCCGCGAGCAACTCCTTCGAGATGGAGTGGCCACCGCGGTCCGGTCGCCTCCGCGAGTTCCCTGAGATCGATCGCGTCGGCTGGTTCGACCTGCAGACGGCGCGGGCGAAGATCCTTCCCGCCCAGGTCCCGTTCCTCGACCGGCTCGAGCGGCTCGTTCATCCGAGCTAGCCGCTCGCCGTCGCCACCCTCTCCGGTAGCTGTCCGACGGGTGACGCCCTACCCTTCCCGTGATGCGGACGTGTCCCCGGTGCGGCGAAGAGAACCCGGAACGCGCCCGGTTCTGCCTGCGATGCGGCGAGCCGCTCGCCGAGACCGAGCAACGCCGGCGAGAGCGGAAGTACGCAACGGCGCTGTTCGCCGACCTCGTGGGCTCGACCGCGTTCGCCGAGCGCGAGGACCCCGAGGTGGTGCAGTCGGTCGTCGGGCGTGCCTTCGACCGGCTGTCGGAAGAGATCCAGCGCTACGAGGGACTCCTGGAGAAGTTCATGGGCGACGCCGTGCTCGCGGTGTTCGGCGTCCCGAGGGCGCACGAGGACGATGCCGAGCGTGCCGTGCGCGCGGCGATGGAGATGCAGGCGGTTCTGTCCGAGCTGAACCGCGGGTTCGCGGCCGAGGGCAAGCCGCAGCTCGCGATGCGCATCGGCGTCGAGGCCGGCGAGGTCCTGGTCGACGTGGACCGCGCGAGCGGGCCGCGGGACCGGATGCTCACGGGTGACGCTGTGAACACCGCGGCGAGATTGCAGACGGCCGCCGAGCCGAGCCGCGTGGTTGTCGGACCCGGTGTGTACGCGGCGACGAAGGACGTGATCGAGTATCGCGAGCTCCCCTCGCTGGATCTGAAGGGGAAGGCCGAGCCGGTCCCCGCGTGGGACGCGCTCCGCGTGAAGGCGAAGCAGCGCGGCGAGCGTCCGCAGCTGGGGATGGAAGCCAAGCTCGTCGGCCGCGACGAGGAGCTCACCGTGCTGAAGCAGACGTTCCGACGTGTGCAGACGGAGGGACGCCCGGCCCTGGTGACCGTCGTCGCTCCTGCGGGCGTCGGCAAATCGCGTCTGGTGCGCGAGCTCGAGAAGTACGTCGAGGGACTCCCCGAGTTCATCTACTGGCGCCGCGGCCGCTGCCTCGCGTACGGGAACACCTCCTACTCGGCCCTCGCTGATGCGATCAAGGCGCAGTGCGAGATCCTCGATGACGACGCGACCGATGTCGCGGTGAAGAAGACCGAGAACGCGGTCCGCGAGCTGTTCGGTGACACCGAGATCGCTCTGAAGATCGGGGCGCTCGTCGGCGCCGGCGAACCCGGCTCGTTCAGCCGCGAAGATCTGTTCGAGGCATGGCGCCGGTTCCTCGAGCGGATGGCGGCCCGATACCCGCTCGTCCTCGTGTTCGAGGACATCCAATGGGCGGACGAAGGCCTACTGGACTTCGTCGAGCACGTGGCCGATTGGGCGCAGGGCCCGATCCTGACGGTGGCGACAGCGCGCCCGGAACTGTTCGATGCGCGGCCGTCGTGGGGCGGCGGCAAGCGCAACGCAGCGTCGATCTACCTCGAGCCGCTCTCGCCCGAGGAGAGCTCCGCGCTGCTCGAGGACCTCCTCACGGGTGGACTGACGCCGGATCTGTCGCTCGCGATCGCCGAGCGCAGCGAAGGCAACCCGCTGTACGTCGAGGAGATCGTCCGGATGCTGATCGACGACGGGGTGTTGCGTGCCTCGGGCGCATCGACGTGGGAGGTTGCCAAGCCGGTGGCCGACGTGGAGCTGCCACGGTCGATCCAAGGGTTGATCGCCACCCGCCTCGACGTCCTGCCGGCGGACGAGAAGGCGTTGCTGCAGGATGCCGCGGTGGTCGGTCGCATCTTCTGGGCCGGCGCGGTCGCCTCGCTGAGCGGTCGCGGGGTGGCGGAGATCCGAGACCCGCTCGGCCGGCTGCGAGTGAAGGAGCTCATCCTGCCGAACGATCCGCCGAGCTTCTCCGACGAGCAAGAGTTCGCGTTCCGGCACGGGCTGATCCGCGACGGCGCGTACGACTCCTTGCCGAAGTCTCTCCGCGCGGAGAAGCACACGCAGGTCGCGCGGTGGGCCGAGGAGCGCGCGGGCGATCGTGCGGACGACATGGCAGAGCTGATCGCAACGCACGACCTCGAAGCAGTGCGCTACCTCGAGGAGCTCGGCGAGACCTCCGCGGTTCGCGCCGACGCCGAACGCGCGGCGTACCGATGGACCCGGGGCGCCGGCGACCGAGCGGCGGCCTTGTGGCTCCCTACCGAGGCGATCCGCTGGTACCGCATCGCAGCGCAGCTGGCAGATGTGACCGGCGTGGCCATCGCAGAACGTGCATCGCTTGCCCGCGCCCTCGCGCGCGTGTCGTTCGGGTCCGCCCCCGTTGCGGAGACGGAGCCGATCTACCGCCGGGCGCTTGCCCTGTTCGAGGAGATGGGCGACGAGCGAGGGGCTGGCTGGGCGCAGTCGTGGCTGGTCCTGATCTTGTTCCAGCAGGGACGGGACGACGAGGCGCTGGAGTCGGGTCGCCGGGCGATCGAGCGGCTCGAGCCGCTCGGAGAGACCCCGGAGCTGGCCGAGGCGCTCCGGCTGTTGGGACAGTTCCATTGGCGACGCGGCAACTCCGACGAGGCCGATCACTACCTCCGAAGGGCGATCGACGTGGCGGGTCGTGTGGGCGCAGGCGCCGTCCGGGCCGCGGCGACGCACGACCTCGGGGTGGAGCTCTCTCTGACGGGGCATCACGACGAGGCCCTGGCAACGATGGAGGAGGCCTTCGTGCAGGCGAAGGAGGCTGGCGATCCGATCAACCTCCAGCGCATGTACAACAACTTCGCGTCGACCCTCGCCGGGCTCGCGTCCGACTTCCCGCGCGCGAGGGAGATCGGGGAGGAAGGCCTGACCCTTGCGCGGAAGGCGGGGGGTCGTGGCTGGATCGGGTGGATCGGTGGCACGCTCAGCGACATCGCGCTCCAGCTCGGCGAGCTCCCCGAGTCCGAACGGATGACGCGAGAGTCGATCGAGGACGCGATCGCCGCCGGCGACCAGCCTCTCCTCGGGCTGCGGCATCTGGGCCTTGCCTGGGTGCTGCTGTGGCGGGGAAGGGTCGACGAGGCCGCCGCGGAGCTCGAGCGGTCCGACCAGATCCTCCGCGACAAGCCCGAGCCGCAGGTCGCCATCCCGCGTTCCGCGGTCGCGGGGATGCTCGCGGCGGCGCAGGGCCGGTTGGAGGAAGCGCTCGAGCAGCTGCGCTCAGGGGCGAACCTCGCGGGCGAGTACACGATCGATCAGGACCCCCAGGTCGTCCTCGAGCTGATCCGCGTGGTGCTGCGGGCAGGAGCGGACGATGAGACGGAGCGCTACCGGGAGATCCTCGCGCGAGGCAGGTCCCCGTTCGCGCAGGCGTGCCTGCATGACGTCGACGGACTCCTCGCGCAGGAACCCGCCGACGCGATCGTGGCCCTCCGGGACGCGGTCGAGCGATTCGAGTCGCTCGGGATGCGGGTGGATCAGGCGCGCGCGATGCTTGAGCTCGGTCGGGCGATGCGGCGCGCGGGTGAAGATCTGCGCGGGATCTTCACTCGCGCGCGTCAGCTCCTGATCGAGTGCGACGCGCAGCTCTTCGTCTGCGAAGCGGACGAAGAGCTCGCCCGGTAGCGATCAGCGGCCGGTGGTGCGCGGTTGTCAGGGCAGGACGAGGACGCGGCCGATCGGGGGCAACCCCGACGCGAGCTCGGTCCACGACGATCCCGCGTCAGGGGATCCGAAGAGCCGGCCGTCCGACGTTCCGAACGCGGCGAACGAGCCATCGGGGAGCGCGTCCAGGCAGGAGGTGTCGACGTTGTCGTCGAACCACTCGGGCAGACCGTCGCGGCATCGCTCGAACCCTTCGCTCGTGAGCGCCCCCCGGTAGACGGCGCTCCGCCCACCGCGAGGGCCGTTCGACGCAGACACGAGGACCGCGTCGTCACAGACCGCGACCGCCCGGCAATACGAAGCTTCCAACCCCTCCGCTCGGACCGTCCAGTTCGCCCCGCGATCCTCGCTGACCGCGAGCCCGCCCGCGCACGCGGCGAGGACCAGGCCTTCCGCCGTCGCGACCTGGTGAACGTCCGCGTCGACGTCGATCGTCGGAGTCCAGCTCCGGCCACGGTCGTCGGTCCGGAGGATCCCGCCGACGTGCACGTTGACGTAGAGGTCGTCGTCCCATTCCGAGATCGAACGGGTCTCGGGCGGCCCGCCCCACGGCGTGTACCACGAGGAACGCCCCTCCGCCCGGTCGAACGCCGCGACCGCCTCCATCCGTCCGTCGGCGACGCGGAACAGGCGGGCCTCGGACGTGCCCACGAACACGTCGGCATGGGTGGCGGCGATGCACGTGGCACGGAGATCGGGGAGATCGGCGACGTGGATCCACTCCCCGCCGCTCGTCTGCCAGAGCTCGGTCCCGTCGACGGCACCCCACAGCTCCCCTCCGTGGGGTGCGACGGTGGTTACCGCACGACCCGCGAACTGGAGCGGTTCTGCCGGTCCTCCGTCATCGAACGGATGGAGCCCCCGCCGCGACGCCACCAGGACCCTCATGGACCGATGCTCTCACCGGGCCGGCGGTGACGTAGATTCAGGGCCCATGAGCGAACGAGATGAACGGGACGTCTCGGTGGTGGGCCGCGGCGCCCAGGTCGAGGGGAGTCTGGTCTCGAGCGGATCCCTGTGGATCGCGGGCCGCATCAAGGGCGAGATCTCGGTGGAGGGCCAGGTGACGGTCGCCCCGGACAGCGAGGTCGAGGCGGACATCAAGGCCGGGAGCATCAACCTGGCCGGTCGGGTGAACGGCAACCTCATCGCGCCGGGATCGGTCGAGCTCCCGGCGCAGAGCCAGGTCAAGGGCGACGTGCGAGCCAAGAGCGTTGCCGTGCACGGGGCCGTCGAGGGCAACGTGATCGCCGAGCAGAAGGTCGAGTTGGGCCCGGGCGCACGATTGCAGGGCGATATCACGTGCGCTGCGCTGGTCGTCGCCGAGGGAGCCGTGTTCCGAGGCCGATCCATCATGGGGCAACGGCCGGCGAAATAGTTCGGGTCCACCGTTTCGCCGGATCCGACGTACGTTGGACTTCAAGCCTCCCCGCCCCGCTCGGTGGCGGGATCGCCCTCGTGAGGGGGGCGCGATGGAAGAACACCGGCAGCGTGCGCGAGCTCCGCCGGGTGGTCCACGGGACCGAACGCGAAGCATGCCCGAGGAGGTTGTTCATGGCGAACCTCGTTCGCAGAGACCCGTTCTTCGAGATGACCACACCGTGGCAGCGTGACATCGACCGCATCTTCCGGAGCGTCGCCGACCAGTTCGGGAGGATGGATCTGTCCACGCGGCAGGTCGAGTGGCTGCCGGCCGCGGACGTCCTCAGTAGCGGCGACGACATGGTGATCCGTCTCGAGCTCCCGGGGATCGACCCGAGCAAGGACCTCGAGATCACGGTCGAGGACGACGTGCTGCACATCCGCGGTGAACGCCGGGAGTCGCAGGAGGAGACCGGCGAAGGATTCATCCGTCGCGAGACCTCGTACGGATCGTTCGAGCGATCGCTCCCACTGCCTCGGAACGCCAAGACCGATGATCTGAAGGCCACGTACCAAGACGGCATCCTGGAGATCGTCGTTCCCAAGGGCGCGAAGCAGTCGGCCCAGCGGGTACCGGTCGAGGTCGCGACCGGGAAGAAGAAGTAGTGGGCGGCCTCCGGCGCGGGACCGGAGGTCGGCACCTCGGTGCTGCCCCGGCCCCGCGCCGGAGGGCTTCCCGAGCCGCTGGCACCCTCAGACGAGCGACAGGTACGCGGTGTGCGCCGCGAGGTAGTCGTCCAGGATCGAGCGCGCGAGCGGATACGAGCCCACCAACGGATGGGCGAGGAGCGCCTCGAGCGCAGTGTCGTACGAGCCCTCGACGGCCGCTCGCACCGTGAGCCGCTCGTACAGCTTGACCTGCCCGAGCAGCGCTCGTGCTGCCTCAGGGATCCTCCCCTGTGCAAGCGGATGGGCGCCGTGCTCGTCCATCATGCACGTGACCTCGACGACGTCGTCGTCCCGGAGGCCGTCGATCGCGCCGCGGTTCGGAACGTTCAGGATCAGCGGCACCGCGCGCCGCTGGGTCGACGCGGCCATCACCGCGGTCGCGACCCCCGCGTACCCTTCGCCCTCGACGCGCTCGTCCTCGACCTCCGGTGACCCCGGCACGACGAGCGACTCGCCGCGCTCGCGCGCGAAGTACGTCTCGTCGCGCGTCTGCATCGCCTGGGTCCACGCGTCGGCGGCCGCGGCGAGATCGCCCGCTTCCGTCCGCGTGCGCAGGACGGGCCAGACCGCGTCGTTGATCGCCGCGATCTGTGCCGCGCGCGTGCCGCCGGACCGCAGGATGTTCTCCACGGCCTGCTCCCGGTAGTAGTAGAAGTAGAGGTATTCCATCGGGAGCATGCCGACGGTCTGAACGAGCTCGGTATCGAACAGGCGCCACTGCGCGTCGCACCCGCGGAGCTCGTCGTAGCGATCCAGCAGCTCGGGGAGCCGGTCGCGGCCGTCGACGAGCACGCGGTGGATCCATCCGCAGTGGTTCAGACCGACGTAGTCCGCGTGCACCCGATCGCTCGGCACGCCGAGGAAGGCCGCGATGCTCCGTTCCATCGAGACCGGCCCGTCGCAGACACCGACGGCACGCACGCCGCTGTGATCGGTGAGGGCCTGGGTGACGATGCCGACGGGGTTCGTGAAGTTCACGAGCAGGGCCTCGGGCGCGACTTCCTCGATCGTGCGCGCGTGCCCGAGCATCGCCGGGATCGTCCGCATCGCCATCGCGAAGCCCCCGGGCCCGGTGGTCTCCTGGCCGAGGACGCCGTGTTTCAGCGGCAGCTCTTCGTCGAAGGTCCGCGCACGCTCCTGTCCCGGTCGGACCGCGGCGAACACGAAGCGGGCGCCGCCGAGGGCGGCGCGAGCGTCGTGTTCGCCGCGAACGCTGAACGTCGCGCCCCAGCCGCGGCACAGGAACGCGCCGAGCGCGGCCATCGTCTCGAGGCGATCGTGGTCGGTGTCGTGCAGCACGACCTCGGTGAGCCCGAGGTCGTGCTGGCGCTCCGCGAGGCCGCGCAGGACGAACGGCGCCCGTACCCCGGCCCCGAGCATGGTGAGTTTCACGCGACCACGGTACCGTGGCGACCATCGCCCGGACGGGGGACGACCGTCCGGGCGACTCGACCCGCAGGTCGCCGATGCCGATTCACCGGGGGACGGTACCGAGGAGTCTGCCGTGGCACGTGTCCTGGTGATCGACGACGAAGACGTGATCGGAGCGGTGCTCCGCTACGCCTTCTTGGAACAGGGCCACGAGACGCTCGTGGCCGAGGGCGGAAGGCGGGGGATCGAGCGAGCGCTCCTCGAGCGCCCCGATGCGATCGTGCTGGACCTCATGATGCCCGGGGTGACGGGCCACGACGTCCTTGCGGCGCTCCGCGACGACGCGGCCGAGGATGACGTACCGATCCTCGTCCTCACGGCGGTCACCCAGATCCGCGAACGCGAGCGATGTCTCGCCGAGGGGGCGGACAAGGTGATGACGAAGCCCTTCGACCCACGCGAGGTCGCGAGCGTCGTCGACGGCATGCTCAACCTGCCTCCCGTCCCGTCGTTCCGCCGGTCCGCCTGAGGTGCGACGGATCCCGTCGGGAACGCCTATATCGTGGTGGCGTCATGCCGGGTCGCAAGGAGATGCTGGAGATCGCCGGGCGAGAGGTCGCCATCTCCAACCCGGAGAAGATCTTCTTCCCGGAACTCGGTCTCACCAAGATCGATCTGGTCCGGTACTACCTCGCCGTGGCCGAGGGGGCGCTGCGCGGCGTCGACGGCCGCCCGATGGCCCTCAAGCGATTCGTGAATGGCGCCGACGGTGAGTTCTTCTTCCAGAAGCGCGCGCCGACCTCGCGGCCCGAGTGGATCGAGACGGTCGAGCTGAAGTTCCCGAGCGGGCGGACCGCGCAGGAGATCGTGGTCCGCGACGCGGCGCAGCTCGTGTGGATCGTGAACCTCGGCTGCATCGATCTGAACCCGCATCCGGTGCGCGCCGACGACCTGGATCATCCCGACGAGTTCCGCATCGACCTCGATCCGGTCCCCGGGGTGGACTGGGGGCAGATCCTGGAGGTGGCGGTCGCGACGCGTGATGTCTTGGAGGAGTTCGGGCTCACCGGGTGGCCGAAGACGTCGGGTTCTCGAGGCGTCCACGTGTACGCGCGGCTCGAGCGACGCTGGACGTTCCCCGAGGTGCGGCGCGCGGCGGTCGCGCTCGCGCGCGAGGTCGAACGTCGCGAGCCCCACCTCGCGACGAGCAAGTGGTGGAAGGAGGAGCGGCACGGCGTGTTCCTGGACTACAACCAGAACGCGAAGGACCGGACCGTCGCCTCGGCGTACTCGGTGCGGCCGACATCGGACGGACGCGTGTCCACGCCGCTCGCCTGGGACGAGGTGCCGGGGTGCGAACCCGACGCGTTCACGATCCGGACGGTCCCCGAGCGGTTCGCTCGTGCGGGTGACCCGTGGGCCGGGATCGACGACGCCGCCGGCTCCCTCGAACCGCTCCTCGAGCTGGCGGAACAGCACGAGGCGGCCGGGTTCGCGGATGCTCCGTGGCCGCCGCAGTACGAGAAGCAGGCGAACGAGCCGCCGCGGGTGCAGCCGTCGAAGAAGCGCGGAGGCCCGCCCACCCCCGAGGGGATCGTGCCGCCGCCGGCGCCGGGCAAGACGGTCGGTCCGACCGGCCGGCGCCGCACGACGATGCCATTGATCGAGATCGCGCGGGCCGCGACCGAGCGGGAAGCGTTGGAGGGACTGGAGCGGTGGAAGGCGAAGCACCCGGACGTCGTCCCGCACCTGGAGCCACCGGACGTCATGGTGGACTCGATGCGCGGGCGGAGCACGACGTGGACCCGCATCCGCGTGAACCTCCGGCACGTGCCGGAGGACGAACGCCCGGTCCAGGAAGCGCTCGAGGTCGACTACGACCCGTGGGAAGGGGTCGAGTGGCCGTCGTGATCAGCGCAGCGTCGCCAGCGTCTCGCCGGCCAGCCGGACTTCCTCCGGCGACGACCCGGCGGGCATGTTGAAGATCAGTCCACCCAGCCCGACGTCCAGCATCGCCTTCGCCTGTCCGACGATCGCATCGGGGTCGCCCCACCACAGCCGCGCGCCGATGGACTCGTCGGGAACGCCGCGCTGCTCCTGCCACACCCGCTTGCGTCGCTCGGCCTCGGCCATCGTCTCGGCGACGATCAGGGTGCCCAGGCGGGTCGCCACGATCTGCCCCGGATCCCTGCCGACCGCCTCGCAGTGTTCGCGCAAGACCTCGAGCTTGTGGGCGATCGTCGCAGGATCGCCGAACCCGTTCCACATGTCTGCGTACCTCGCCGTGAGGCGGAGCGTCTTCCGCTCCCCGCCGCCGCCGATCAGGATCCTCGGCCCGCCGGGTTGGACCGGTTGCGGAACGTTCCACGCGCCGTCGACGTGCGCGACCGTGCCGCGGACCGTGCTCTGCGACCGTGTGAACATCGACCGGCAGATCTGCAGTGCGTCTTCGAGCCGATCGAAGCGCTCGGTCGCGCTCGGGAAGTCGTAGCCGTACGCACGGGATTCCGCATCGTTCCAGGCCGCGCCGATCCCCAGCATCGCCCGTCCGGAGGAGACGACGTCGAGCGTCGTGACGACCTTCGCCAGGAACGCCGGGTTCCGGTAGGTGACCCCCGTCACCAGCGCGCCGAGCCAGATGCGCGACGTCCGCGCCGCCACGCCCGAGAGCACGGTGTAGGCCTCGAGCATCGGGTCGCTCGGCGGTCCGGCGTTCGCGATCTGGTGGTAGTGATCCATGACCCAGAACGAGTCGAAGCCCGCGTCCTCCGCCGCGCCGGCGATCGCCGCGATCCGCTCGAAGAGCTGGGCGTCCGGAACGTCGGGGAACGTGAAGCTCGGGAGCTGGAGCCCGAAGTGCGGCATCGCGGCCACGATACGTCGTGACCGTCGTTACGGTGGTGCGATGGATCGTGACGAAGCCGTCCGCAGGCTGACCCGGGCGAAGGTCGGCAGCCTGGCGACCATCCGACCCGACGGATCGCCGCACGTCGTCCCCTTCGTGTTCGCCGTGAGCGGCGGCACCGGCGGGCTGCGGGTCTACTGGTGCGTCGACGACAAGCCGAAGCGGAGCCGCGAGCTCCAACGGCTCGTGAACATCCGCGCCCATCCAGCGGTCGAACTCGAGGTGAACGGCTATGACGACGATTGGGCGGCGCTGTGGTGGGTGCGCGCCTCGGGGGCCGCGCGCGAGCTGACGTCGTCCGACGAACGGGAACGTGCGCTCACCGCATTGGCGGCGAAGTACCCGCCGTACGCCGAACGCCCGCCCTCGGGAGCGGTCGTCGTGATCCGGCTCGACCGGGTCACGGGGTGGGCCGCGGCTGAGTGGGAGAACGAGCTCAGGTGAAGGTGGAGCGCTGCCTCGTCGACGCCGGAACCACCCGGGCGCTGCCGAGACCGGGTGCGATCAAGCTCTGGTGGCCATCCGGCCACTGCACCCGGTAACTCACGCTGATCTCACCCTGGATGACCTCGAGCACCTCGCCCTCACGCGGCGGAGAGCCGACCTTCGACGAATCGATCACGATCAGATCGCCCTTGCGAGCCGGCATCGGCGCACCGGACGCCACGGACTTCGTCGCCGCCGCGGGCTTCTTCCCGGCGGTCTGCTTCCCAGCCGGCTTCGTCTTCGCCGCAGGCTTCGAGGTGGCCGGGGACCTCTTCGCGGCGGGCTTCGCGGCCTTCTTCTTCGACGGCACGGTTGACCTCCTGTCCTCTCGCGGCTGTCGGGATGAAGCCAACCTTACTGCGCGAGCCCGGATGCCTCAGACCGCAGGGCCGGCGACGAGCGTGACCGTCGCCGTGTGCTCGCCCTGCTGGTCGATCCAGGTGACCTGGATCTGCTCACCGGGGACCTTCGAATGGATCGCGGCGCCGAGCTCGTCGAGCGTGTTGACCGCCTGGCCGTCGATCGTGCGGATCACGGCGGGAGCCGTCATCCCGACCTTCGCGGCCGGGCTTCCCGGCTGGACACCTGCCACGAGGATGCCGGCGGTGTCGGTCAGTCCGAGCTGCGCCGCGGTGGCCGGGTCGACGGGTTGCACCGCCACCCCCATGAAGCCTCGCTCGCCCAACAAGATCGTCGAGCTGCCGTGGCCGGCCCGGATCTCGTTCACGATCCCGATCGCGGCGTTGATCGGGATCGCGAACCCCGTGCCGTTGCCGCTGGACTGGCTCGGGCCCGCGGTGATGATGCCGACGACCTGCCCCTGCACGTTCAGGAGGGCGCCGCCGGAGTCTCCGGGATGCACATCGGCGGCGATCTGGATCACGTCGTTCAGCCGTTCGGAGCTGGTGCCGGACGGGTCGCGCGCGGTGATCGAACGATGTACGGCCGCCACCGTACCGGTCGTGGCGGTCGGCTGACCGCCCCGGCCGAACGCGTTCCCGATCGCGGTGATCGGATCCCCGACCCGAACCGTCGAGGAATCACCGACCGCGACCGTTGGCAGGCCGGACGAGCTGTTCAACCGGAGCAGGGCCACATCGTCGGTCGGATCGACCCCGACGACCGTTGCCGTCGAGGAGCCGTGACCCGGGATCGTGACCTGGATGCTCGAGGCGCCCTCGACGACGTGGTTGTTCGTCAGGATCTCGCCGTCGGCCGTGAGGACCATGCCGGTCCCGGCGCCCAACGGACGCAGCCCATCGGCTCCCACCGCCTGCTGGGACGTATTGATGTCGACGATCGTGCCGACCGGGCTCGTGGCTGTCGAGCCGGAGGAAGGGGACGGGGGGACGATGGCGCCGGTGGACGGGATCGCGGGCGGAGCGGCGGTCTGGGGGCCACCGGTGAACGCGAGGAGTGTCCCGACGAGGGCGAGCGACACCAGCATCGCGACGAGGAGCGCGATCCAGCCGCGCGCCCGGTGCGGCCCGCCACCCTCCGGCTGGGCAGGCGGAGGCGCGGGCATCCCTGCGTGATAGCCGGTCCAGGGTTCGGACCCCGCGGGCTTCCGGTCGTCGTTCATGCCATCAAGCTACCCACGGAATCTGGGAAATGTCTGGGAGATGCCGTAGAGTTGCCTCTCTACGAGGGCGTCGTGAACCCCACCTCCTGCATCCGCAACTCGAGCGTCGGGTTGACCGTCGAGCCGACCACGTTCTTCTGCATCAGGTAGTTGATCGTCTCGTAGTGGGCGAACACGATCGGGGAGTCGTCGAAAACGATCTGCCGGAGCTGCTTGTACAGATCGAACCGCTTCTGCGTATCGGTCTCCGTCCGTGCCTGGTCGATCAGCTGGTCGGCCTGAGCGTTGGAGTACCCGGTGGTGTTGATGTCGCCGCCGGTGTGGATCACCAACGCGTAGAAGTTGTCCGGGTCGATCGTGCGCTCCTGGTATGCCGACGTGATCTGGTAGTTGCCCTTGACGAACGCGTCGAACCAGACGCCCACCTCGACCTGCTTGATCGTCATGTTGATGCCGACCGCCTTGAGCTGCTGCTGCATCACCTCGCCGGTCTTCAGGAGCTCCGGGTACTGTGGCAGGCCGAGGTACTCGACGTCGAGGGTCCCCGAGACGCCGGCCTGTTGCAGGAGCTGCTGCGCCTTCACGGTATCCGGCGCGACGAGCGGCGACCCGTCGTACCAGCTGGATCCCGTGGGCACTTCTTCGATGCCGGACTCGCCGGCGCCGAAGTAGGCCACCTGCCGGATCTCGTCCCGGTTGAGCGCCCAGTAGACCGCCTGGCGCACCAGCTTGTCGTTGAACGGAGGTTTCGCTGTGTTCATCGCGATGTAGTCGGGGATCCCTGCCGTCGCCGATGTCACATAGTTGAACGACGGGTCGCTCTTGAGCGTGTTCAGCTGCTGGAGCGGGACGGCGTCCGACCAATTGAGGTCGCCCGACCGGAGGGCGTCCACGCGGCTCTGGTTCACCAGCAGGAACTGGAACTCGATCCCGTCCAGGTACGGCTTGCCCGACAGGAAGTAGCTGTCGTTCTTCTTGAGGGTGAGGTGATCGCCCTGCACCCATTCGACGAACTCGAACGGCCCGGTGCCGACCGCGTTGCGCGCCGGATCCTTCGACTCGATCGCCTTCTGGTTCACGATCTCCCCGTTGTTCGCCAGGTTCGACAGGAACGGCCCGAAGGGCGTCTTGAGATGGAAGGTGACCTGCGTCGGTCCGGTCGCCTCGACCTTGCTGATCGCGTTGTACAGCGGAGCGTATGAGCTCGCGGTCTTCGGGTCCAAGATCCGCTCGAAGGTGTAGACGACGTCGGCGGGCCCGAACTTCTCGCCGTTGTGGAACGTCGCCGAGTCGACCAGGTCGAAGACCCACGTCTTGTCGTCCGTGGCGTTCCACGCGGTGGCGAGCTGTCCGTAGAACGTGTTCGATGGATCCAGGTCGATCAGCTTGTTGAAGATGTTGTCGTAGACCTGCGCGCCGGTGTAGATCGTCGAGGTCGCCGGATCGATCGTGTCGGGCTCACCCGTGAGCGCGGCTTTCAACGTGCCCCCGGCCGTCGGCGACCCGGTCGCCGGGCTACCGCTCGGCGCGGCCGACCCGCTCGACTTCGTGCACGCAGCCAACACGGCGCCCAGGCTGGTGGCGCTCATCGCGGCCACGCTGAAGCCACCCGCTCGCCGAAGGAACGACCGACGCGACAGATCACCCCCGAGGTATCTCCGCACCAACGCTTCGGCTCGCTGCTCCTCGCTTCCGCTCATGCCTTCCCCTCCTCCGTGCCCGCGCTCAGGCGAGCTCGCCGAGCCATCCCAGATACGTCCGGTTGAACTCCGCCGGGTGTTCCCACATGCAGGCGTGACCCCCTTTCGACGTCTTCCAATCCGCCCCGACGATCCCTTCCTGCAAGCGTTTGGAGAGGCGGACGGGGATCAAGATGTCCTCCTCGCCGGCCATGACGAGGACGGGGAAGCCCCGGATGTGGGCGAGCCGGTCGACCGTGTCGTGCGTCTGGATCACGTTGAGCTGAGCGAGGTAGGCGTCGACCGACATCGGCAGTCCGGCCATCTCGGACTCGAACTCCTTCAGTTCGTCCTCGCGCTCCTCGAAGAACGGAACCGTGAACGCCCAGAGCGTCACGTCGCGCATGATGAACGGCACGCCGCTCACGTGTGCCATGTCCCGCCACATCGAGAACATCCGCGAACAGAACGGGCCCGGCGCCGCGTAGGTGCTCGAGAACGCCGCGCTCCTCAGGTCGGACCCGTAGTTGATCGCGTACTCCTGCGCGATCATGCCGCCCATCGAGGTGCCGAGCAGATGGAAGCTCGCGATCCCGAGCGAATCGACGAGCGCCTTCGCGTCGTCGGCCATCAACCGGCTCGTGTAGGGCCCGGGCGTCACGCTCGTCCTCCCCACGCCGCGGTTGTCGAACCGCAGGACCCGGTACCCGGCACCGAGCAGGTCGTCCATCTGGAGGATCCAGGTCTCCAGGTCGTCGGCCAGCCCGTTGACCAACACGATCGTCTCGGGCCCGTCGCCCTCGAGCTTGTAGTTGACCTCGATCCCGTTGACGCTCGCCGTCGGCATGCTCGCTCCTTCCTCTCCGTTCCTAGTCGACCGGTCCCCGCAGCTCCGCGCGGGCAACGTGGCACGCGGCGGTGTGGCCCTCGCCGAACACGGTCATCCCCGGTTCGTCCGTGACGCACCGCTCGATCGCGACCGGGCATCGGGTCCGGAATCGGCACCCCGACGGGGGCGCGACAGCGCTGGGGATCTCGCCCTGCAGTACGGAACCCGTCGCGCGACGCTCGGGGTCCGGGTGGGGGATGGCCGCGAGCAGCGCCTTCGTGTACGGATGACGCGGATCGCGGAACACCGCTTCGGTCGGGCCCGTCTCGACGATCTTCCCCAGGTACATCACGGCGGTCCGGTGGCTGATGTGCTCAACGACCGCCAGGTCATGCGCCACGAACAGGATCGCGAGCCGCAGGTCGCGCTGCAGGTCCGCCAGCAGGTTCAGGACCTGCGCCTGCACGGAGACGTCGAGGGCGGAGACCGGCTCATCGGCCACGATGAGCCGGGGGGAGGGGGCGAGCGCGGCCGCGATGCCGACGCGCTGGCGCTGACCTCCCGACAACTCGTGTGGGCGCCTCCCCGCCAGCGAGGGATCCAACCCGACGCGATCTAGGAGGTCCAGGACGCGGGCTCGTCGCTCCGACCTCGTCCCGATCGCGAACGCATCGAGCGCCTCGGCCACGCTCTTGCCCACCCGCCACCGCGGATCGATCGAGCTGAAGGGGTCCTGGAACACCGGTTGGACCTGCTGCCGGAAGTCGGCGAGCCGGCGGCCCTTCAGGGCGGTGACATCTCGACCGTCGAAGACGATCCGGCCGGCCGTCGGGTCGATCAGGCGCAGGATGCACCGTGCCAGCGTGCTCTTCCCGGAGCCCGACTCGCCGACCACGGCGAGCACCTCGCCCGGGTTGATCTCGAGATCGACGCCGTCGACCGCGTGGAGCTTCGCGCCGCCGCCGAGCAAGCCGCGGTCGGTCGAGAAGTGCTTCACGAGTCCGCTTACCCGCAGGATCGGGGCACCGGGTTGCACCGCCGCGACGTCGTCGGAGAGCAGGAGCTGGCCGTTCATGCGGCGCCTCCCGTCGCGGCTCCGGTGGGCCGGCCCGCCTCTCGCGTCGCCTCCGACAACCAGCACGCGATCAGGTGATCGGCGGTCTCGTGCGCGAGCGGCGGCACGGTCGTGCACACCTCCATCACGAACGGGCAGCGCGACGCGAACCGACATCCGGGCGGGGGATCGGCAAGGTTCGGTACGCGCCCGGGGATCACGCGGAGCGTGCCGGGCACCTGATCCTGGGTGGGGAGCGCGGCCAGCAGCGCCTGGGTGTACGGGTGGCGGGGAGCACGGAAGATCTCCGCGACCGTCGCGGTCTCCACCAGCTGCCCGGCGTACATCACTCCGACCCGGTCGCAGATCTGCGCGATCACGCCGAGGTCGTGCGTGATCAGCACGATCGTGGTGCGCAGGCGGTGGCGAAGATCTCGCAGCAGGTCGAGCACCTGAGACTGGATCGTGACGTCGAGCGCCGTCGTCGGCTCGTCGGCCAACAGCAGCGCCGGCTCGTTCGCCAGGGCCGTTGCGATGACGACGCGTTGCCGCATCCCGCCCGAGAGCCGATGGGGCGCGTCCTCGTACCGCCGCTCGGGCTCGGGGATCCCGACGCCGGCCAGCAACGCGAGCGCGCGGTCCCGAGCGTGCTTCTTCGACACGTCGCGATGTGCCGTGATCGTCTCGGACACCTGCTCGCCGATCGAGAACGCGGGATCGAGCGAGGTCATCGGGTCCTGGAAGACCATGCTGATCCGGTCCCCCCGCAGGCGGCGGAAGTCATCGGGCCCGAGCCCCACGAGTTCCTGACCCTGGAAGCGAACGGACCCGCGGACGGACGCGTTCGCCGGGAGCAGACCCATCGCCGCCATCGCCAGCGTCGTCTTCCCGCATCCGGACTCGCCGACCAGTCCGAAGATCTCGCCTTCGGAGACAGACAGGGAGACGTCGCTCACCGCGGAGACCGTTCCGTCGTCGGTGGCGAACCCGACGTCGACGTGCTCCAGCCTGAGGAGGGTGTCGCTCACCTCGTCACTCCCCTCGGATCCAGCCGCGCCCGCAGGCCGTCACCGACGAAGGTGAACGCGAGGACCGTGATCGCGATCGCGACGCCGGGGAAGATCTCGAGCCAGGGGGCCTGCGTGAGGAAGTCGCGCCCATCCGCGAGCATCACGCCGAGCGACGAAGTGGGCGGCTGCGCGCCGAGCCCCAGGAACGACAGGGCCGCCTCGATCTGCAGCGCGAAGCCCATCAGGATCGTCGCCTGCACGATGGCCGGCCCGATCGCGTTCGGCAGGACGTGGCGCGTGATGATCCTCCGCGAGGGGGTTCCGCGTGCGCGCGCCGCCTCGATGTACGTCTGCGACGCCACGACGAGGGTGGAGCTGCGGATCACGCGAGCCAGGATCGGCATGTAGATCACGGCGATCGCCAGGAGCGCCACGTTGCTGCCCGGGCCGATGATCGCGATCAGCGCCACCGCCAGCAGGAGCGCCGGGAGTGCCAGCACCATGTCGATCGGGCGCATGATCAGCGTGTCGACCCAGCCGCCGTGGTAGCCGGCGTAGAGGCCGAGGGGCACCCCGACCAGGAATGCCAGCAGCGTCGAGCCGACGGCGACCCCCAGAGACACCCGGTAGGCAAAGATCACGCGCGACAGCACATCCCGGCCGAGGTCATCCGTGCCGAAGGGGTGCGCGAGGTCGGGCGGACCGAGGATGCGCGACGCATCGATCGCGTTCGGGTCATGCGGAGCGATCAGCGGCGCGAAGACCGCGATCGCGACGAGGGCGACGAGGATCGCGAACCCCACGCGTCCCTTCGGCGAGGCCAGGATCCCCCGGCGCCAGATCGTCCTGGTCGGCGGGTTCGCCACTGCGACGCTCATGCCGCCGCCCCTTCTTCGATCCGCGGATCCAGCCACCCGACGATCACGTCGGTCAGAAGCGTCACGAGGATGAAGAGCACCGCGACCACGAGGACGCCGCCCTGGACCACCACGTAGTTGCGCTGCTGGATCGAGGTCACGATGAGACGGCCGACGCCGGGCAGGGCGAACAGGGTCTCGATCACGATCGCGCCTCCGAGGAGGACGCCGAACTGGATCCCGATCACGGTGACGATGGGGGCGGCCGCGTTGCGCAGCGCGTGCCGGTAGACGATCCGGCGCTCGGTGATCCCCTTCGCCCGCAGGAACGAGATGAACGGTGTCCCGAGCACCTCATCCATCGCGCCGCGGGTCGTTCGCAGGATGTAGGCGGACTCGCCGAACGCGAGCGCGATCACCGGGAGCGCGAGGTACCGCAGGTTCTGGACCGGATCCTTCAGCAGCGGGACGTAGCCGGAGGGCGGGAGCAACTGCCAGATACCGGCGAACAGGAGGACGAGCATGATCCCCAACCAGAAATCCGCGATCGCGATACCCGCGATCACCAGGCCCTCGCTGAGGTGCCGCACGGCGCCGGGCCGCGCAGCGGCCCGGACGCCGAGCGGCACCCCGACCAGCACCGCGAGCGTCATCGACAGCAGCGTCAGCTCGATCGTGACCGGCAGGCGTTGGGCGAGCAGCGTGGAGACTGGAGCGTGGCTGATGAAGTCCTGGCCGAAGTCCCCCTGCAGCAAGCCGCCGGCCCACGTCAGGTACTGCGCGAGCAGCGGCCGATCCAGGCCGAGCTGCTCGCGGACCGTCGCGACGTTGTGCGGAGTCGCTCGGAAGCCGAGCATCGTCTGCACCGGATCGCCGGGTACGAGGTGGATCATCAGGAAGACGAAGACGCTCATCACCACGATCACGGGGATCGCGAGCAGCAGCCGGCGGACGATGAACCGCGCCCGCGGGCTCACGACGTACCCGCCCGGGCGCTGATCCTGGAGACCAACTCGCGTAACACGGTCTCGGTCAAACGGAAATGACGCTGCGCGACCCTCGCGGCCGCCGCGGGCCGTCCACCGGTGACGGCCTCGGCGAGCGCGGTGTGATCCTTGACGGCGCGCGCCCGGATCTCCGCGCTGTACGGCTCGGCGCCGAACCCCAGGCTGATGTGCCGTCGGATCTGCGCGCTCAGGCTCGCGAGGTAGGGGTTGCCGGTCGCCTTCGCGATCGCCGCGTGCACGGCCTCGTCGGCCGCGCGCGAAGCCTCTCGGTCCCCACCCGCCGCCAGATACCCCTCGAGTGCCGCGCGGATCCCGCCTGCGTCGTCGGGTGCGATCCGCTCGGCTGCCGTCCGAGCGATCAACGGCTCGATCAGCTGACGGAAGTCGAGCACGCGCTCGAGGTTCGACCACTCCGGGAGCAGCGTCCGTCGGATCATGTCGTTCGCCTCGGGGCCCATACCCTCGAGTACGTATGCGCCGCCCGTGCGGCCACGCCGGACCTCGACGTAGCCCAGCGCGGCGAGGCGTTGGATCGCCTCGCGCACGGTCGTCCGGCTGACGCCGAGCGTCGCAGCCAGCTCGCGTTCCGAAGGCAGGCGCTGGCCGGGGACGAATTCGCCGAGTGCGATCGCGGTGACCAGTCGGTCTGCGACATGCTCGCCGCCGCTGCGGAGCTTGACCGGCTCCAGCATCGAGAGGCTCGGGGCCGCCGCCATCAACGGCCCCCCGGCGGATCCGTGTACCAGGTCGCGATGAAACGGGCGAGGGTGCGGGCGCCGTCGACGATCGAGGAGAGCTCGACCGACTCGTCGATGCCGTGGATGTCGTGGGCGGTTGGTCCGTAGCAGAGGGCCGGCACGTCGAATCCGTTCAAGTAGAGGCGCGCGTCGGTCGTGCTGGCCATCGGTGTCGCGACGGGCCGCCTGCCGTGGGCCGCCTCGTGGGCCGCCGCCACGCGCTGCGCGAGCGGATCGTCGCTCGCCAGCGCGTAGCCCTGGGCCCTGAACCCCGAGGCGCGGATCGCGGGGGGATGGTCACGCAGCCACGGCTCGTCGTCGCCGGCCCGGGCGATCGCGCTTCGGACACGGGACTCGGCCTCCCGGGCGCTCCACCCCGAGGGGTGCCCGATCCGCACCCGCATCGTCGCGCCCGCGGGGACGCTCGAGGGCCAGTCGCCGGAACGGAACGTCCCGATATTGACGTTGTAGGGATGGGCGACGCCGTCCATCGCCGGTTCGACGTGCGCGTTCATGTCGCGTTCGAGCTCGCGGAGCCGCTCCACGATCCGGAACGCCAGATCCACCGGGTTGACCGCGCGATCCGCCGACTCGGCATGGGCAGACCGTCCGACGACGGCGACGTCCAGCCACAGGATCCCGACCCCGGCCAGCAACAGATCGAGTCCGGTCGGCTCCGGAAGGAGCACGGCGTCCGCGAGGACGCCCGAGCGCGCCGCCGCCAGCGTGCCGTTGCCCGTGCATTCCTCTTCGATCACCGACGCGAACAGCAGCGATCCGTCGATCGTGGCGGGAGCGACGGCCATCAGGCTGTCGAGCGCGAGCATCGCCATCGCGAATCCGCCCTTCATGTCGCCCGCCCCACGTCCGTAGAGGCGATCGCCGGTCCGGCGGGGTTCGAAGGGAAGCGAGGTCCACAGATCGGGCCGCTCGGCGGGGACGACGTCGATGTGACCGTTGAGCAGGAGCGACGGGGCGACGCCGGCGCCGAGACGACCGACGACGTCGTAGCGGCCCGCGTACGAGGTCTGCGGGACACCCGCCAGCGGATCGTCGCCGATCCCATCGGGGATCGAGAGTCGCTCGACCTCGAAGCCGAGGCGCTTCAGCTCCTGCTCGACGATGACCTGCGCCTCGTGCTCGTCCCCGACCGTGCTGGGGACCGCCACGAGACGCTCCAGGAACGAGAAGGCGGTCTCCGTCCGTTCGGCGATCGCGCCATCAAGCTCATCGAGGTCCAGGAGTGCACCCCGCATCAAATGGTCGAATGTCTAGTCCAAATACCTTTCGGACCCTACACCCCCACGAACGCGGAGCGCCACCTCCGGTTTGACATCTGCCGCCCCGGACGTGTATATAACCGAGAAGCTAAATAACCGAAAGGTTGAATACGAGGCAGCCATGCCGACCGACACGCTCGACAGGACGTTTGCGGCGCTCGCCGATCCCACCCGGCGAGCGATCCTGGCGCGTCTCGCCACCGGCCAGGCCACCGTGATGGAGCTCGCGGCGCCGTTCGAGATGAGCCTCCCCGCCGTGTCCAAGCACCTCAAGGTGCTGGAGCGGGCGGGGTTGGTCGCACGCGCGCGCCGTGCGCAATGGCGGCCGGCCGAGCTGCAGGCCGAGCCGCTACACGAGGTCGCAGATTGGCTGGCCGACTACCGCCGGTTCTGGGAGGAGCGGCTGGACCGCTTCGACGAGTACCTGCGCGAGATCCAGGGAACCGAGACGGATGAGCGGGGACGGAACGCCACGAGGAAGGCCAACAGGAAGGCCGAAAGGAAGGAAGGGACGTAGTGATGGACGACGCGATGGTTCGCGAGATCAGCATCACCCGCATCTTCGACGCCCCGCGCGACCTGGTGTGGCGCGCGTGGACCGAGGCGGAGCAGCTGGCGCGGTGGTTCATGCCGCACGGGTTCACGGTCCCCGAGTGCGAGGTCGACCTCCGCCCCGGGGGAACGTTCCGGATGACGGTTCGGGACCCCAACGGCATGGAGTCGCCGACCGGCGGCGAGTTCATGGAGATCGATTCCCCCCGAGCGGCTCGTCTTCACGACGGCCGCGTTCGAGGGGTCGGACGGTGTCCCGTTGTTCGAGGTCCGCAACACGGCGACCTTCGCCGATCGTGGCGACAAGACGGAGCTGACCCTGCACGCGGTGGTCACGAAGGCCTCCCC
>Ga0137371_10000647_pt1 | contig 26431 bp, 24 predicted proteins | sample SagtaG_7_FD_104919 | JGI IMG/M metagenome (GOLD analysis project Ga0137371, IMG submission 104919) | Vadose zone soil microbial communities from Sagehorn Ranch, Mendocino, California, USA - Sage1_R_40_16 metaG | ecosystem: Environmental > Terrestrial > Soil > Vadose zone | place: USA...
AGGCCAAAGCTCCGATACTGGAGAGCCGTGTGCGAGGAAACCCGCAAGCACGGTTCGGTGAGGGGAGGTCGGAAAAGGAATGAAGAAATATCATCACCTCGCCGGCCCCCTACTCTACTTCTCTTGCGAAGTGGAACAACCGGAGCCGTTGCCAGTGGTTGAAAACGAGATCGCTATAGACTTGGGAGTCACCCACTTTGCCGCGTTGTCAGATGGAACCTTCATCGAAAGCCCACGCTACTACAGAGTGTCTCAAAAGAAGCTGGAAAAGTTGCAACAAGCCTTGTCGAAAAAGAAACGCGGATCGCATCGACGCAAAAAGGCGGCCAAGCTCGTAGCAAAAGTACACCGCAAGATTGCTAACCAACGCCGTGATTTTCACCACAAGCACTCAACAGAACTGGTACAGCAACATCAAACTATCGTCTTTGAACAATTGGAAATTCTGAACCTGACGAAGCATGCGAAGCCCAGGCAGGATGAAACCGGAAAGTATCTTCCGAATGGAGCGGCAGCGAAGTCAGGATTAACCAAGAGCATTCTTGATGCCGGTTGGGGACAATTCCAACAGATGTGTGTGAGCAAAGCAGCGTATGCTGGCCGCATGGTCATCTTTGTGAACCCTCGCTATACGAGTCAAGTCTGCTCACAATGTGGCACCGTGCGCAAAAAATCTCTAAACGAACGCTGGCATTCGTGCGAATGTGGCTGTGAACTTGACAGAGATACCAATGCGGCGGTTAACATTCTCCGGCTCGGAAGAAGCCAACGCGGGGAAACCTGCGTAGAAGCCCCTAGCTTCTAGCTCTGGGGCACTTCACCTTAATCCCATTAAAAACAGTCCTCGCGCTATCGCTTCACCTGCCAGCGTACACACTACCACCAGGTACAACATACCGGTGGCGGACTGGAAAGACCTCTGGCGAATCAGCTTCCATGCTAGCCCACCCAGCACGAGGGGTATCACGAAGCTTACTAGAATGCGCAGCCAGCCAATTGCATCAGCAGTCAAGGGCGTTGCCGTCGGCACATTCGCGGGCTTCACTCCTGTATGAGGTGTGGGAGTCGCTCCGGCTACCGTGATCGTAGCCGTGGCTGAAACCGCTGGTGGGGTGGTAGTGGTGAGGTGCGTCGTGCTGGGGCCTGCCGTGAAGGTGAAGATGAGTTGGGCCAGCACTCCTACCAGTACCAGCGTGGTTGAAAACAGCAGTGGCTTCTCCGAAAGTGCTGGTGTGACCAGATACCAGTGACCCAGCCACATTGCTGTCAATACGCCACCCAGAGCCAGAGCTCCCGCGAAGAAGCTGGCCACTGTAAACACACCACCAGCGTTGGCTTCTGCTAGCGGTCGATAAATCATGGCCATCACAAACAGGGCCGCCAGCCCGGCCAGTACCGCCAATCCTCCACTCAGCAGGCGTAGAACACGTACACGCGGCGCTCCTTCCTGTTTGCCATCCACGCCAGCCTTCTTATCCATCCACAGGAAAAGATTGTACGGCAGCATCAGCAAGAGGAAGAGCAATAATGGCGACGCCTCATAACCCGTCCACGCCTTATCCAACTGGGGAAAGGTATTCAGCAGTTGTGCCGTCGAAAAGTTTTGCTGGAACAAATACGTCAGACCCGCCAGCAGGATATAAATAATTCCGTACAGTACTAGAAAATTACGCTTAACCTGATTGCGCCAGTCAAGCAAAAAAAGCACCGTAAAAGACCCTATCGCAAGTTCGGTCATCACAATGAACAATACCAATGGCAGTGTGAGTATCATATTATCGACAATCCTTTGAGTCTCTCATTCAAGCACCGCATGGGGCGCAACCCCTTCTGCTTATCGCAACAGATTATACATCTGTTCTGGCTGGTCGGCAAATCGTGTAAGTCCGTTATCCGAAACTGAGACATTTAGGACAAACCTAAAGAGGTTCGGTTCCTGCTTCATCCAGAACGGCTTGGAGTCCCAAGTCTGACGCTTTGTCCACAGGCGTGACTTCCCGTGTAACTCACGGTACGGCTGTTTTTACACCGACGCGGCTAACACACGGGCCGCATTCAGGTCGCGATCAAGGGTGAGTCCACATGCCTCACACACAAACGTGCGCTCGCTCAAGGCTAATTCCTCTTTGACTGTGCCACACCCTGAGCACGTCTTGGACGAAGGAAACCAGCGTGAGACCGTTTGCACAGCCACACCGGCAGAACGGGCCTTGTACTCGATCTGACGCCGGAATTCGTACAAGCCCACATCGGCTATCGCTCGGCTCAACTTGCGGTTCTTGAGCATGCCTTGGATATGCAAGTCCTCAAGCACAATCACGCGGGGTCTCTGCTGATCGGGCTTGGTTTTCGCTACGATCTGAGAGGTCGCTTTGTGCAAAGCATCACGGCGGATATGGCTGATCCGAGCATGAACACGCGCTAAGCGGCGTTGGGCCTTTTTGCGGTTCTGGCTGCCCTTCTTCTTGCGGCTATGCGCACGCGACGCCCGTTTGAGAGCATTCAACCGAGAGCGCAAGGCTTTGGGGTTGTCGAATGTCCGTCCATCTGAACAGGCGGCGAGGGTTTTGATGCCCAGGTCTACCCCGATAATCGGGCCTGTAGCGGGTAGAGGTTCGGCTTGTTCCTCATGCACACAGATGGACACATACCAGCGACCGGCTTTCTCGCTAAGAGTGGCACTGCCAACATGCGCATTCATGGGCAAATACTCACACTCTTTGAGCCGGAGCAAGCCCATGCGGGGTAACTGGATAGCATCAGGATACACGCGGATAGAGCCGGTGAAACGCGCACCGCCCAGAGCTTTCTTCTTGGATTTAAACTTGGGATATCCGCACTTCCCCTTATGCTTGCCTTGCTTCTTTAAGGCGACTTTGCGAAAGAAATGTTTGAACGCGTTGTCGAGATCGCGCAAGGCTTCTTGCATCGCGCATTTGGAAACCTCATAAGCCCAGGGAATGTCTGTTTTCTTGAGGGCGTTAAGTTCACGATGCAGATCGATTGCAGAAGGCGTCTTTTTACCCGCTTTGTAGGCTTGCTGTTTGCGACGTAACCCATAGTTGTAGGCAAAGCGAGCGGCCCCGCAATGTTTGCGAGCAAGGGTCATCTGTTCATGATTCAAGTCCAGCTCGGCGCGATAGCCCTGCTTCTCGCTCATTCGTCATCCTCTGCTTTCATGACTTGCTCAACGCAGTGTTTGATTTCCTCGGCTCGCCTCGCGGCTGTTCTGCGTCCATAAATGCGAGCGGCCATGCTTGTGATGACACTCACAAAGTCATCAACCAGTTCATCACCGCTGTCGCTTGGAAAAATCATCTCCAGGTGTCTTCCTTTTCATAGGTAAAGTTTACCACGAAAAGGGTAAACTTGTTAACACTTTTTGAAACTAGTTAGTACCCCTACGCGATTTCCCTTCCCAAGCGGCTTGCAAATGAAGGCAACTACGGTATCGATGCAGGCCCCGGAGCAGGCTCTGTAGACAGGATCATAGCTGGTCGCGGTGACTGGTTAAAGTCGAAGTCGTTGAGTAGATTACCGAGCTGAGAAGCGTTCTCACGCACATCGGGACGTGGGTCGGGTCGCCCGTCTGTTTTCGGGTCGATGCGCTGGCTGTTCAGGAAATCGTCCTCGATGAATTTGTCATAGGCATCAAAGCTCAACGTCTGGTGGTCGATGTAGCCTTTTTTGGCGTAGGGGCTGATGACGATGCCAGGCACGCGCAGTCCATAACCGTTCTCATCAACGGTCGGTGGCATCACATGATCGTAGAAGCCACCCCAGTCATCCCATGCCAGGAAGATGGCTGTACTGTTCCAGCTGGGACTCTGCATAATGGCATTGATCAAGCCGGTCACATATGCCTGTCCATTGCTCACCAGTGCCGGAGGATGCTCACTATTTTTGCCATTTGGCACAATCCACGAAACGGCTGGCAGCTTGCCATTTTTGGCATCGGTGTAGAAATTGGTCAACTGCTGGATATTGCCAAGCTCACCATCCTGCTTCACGGTATCAAAGTAGGGCAGGGGATTCCAGATTTCCGGTGTGCCAGCGTGCTGCGGTTTGGGGGTGCAGATGACGGCAGAGTCGTCTTCACAGTCAGGTTCTGTGCCGTCTGCGACATAATACTTCCAACTGATATTAGCTTTATGCAGCAGGTAGGTCAGGTCTGTCCAGGCATAATCTGGGCGTTTGATGGGGGCATTCGCTCGCTTACCCAGATTGCGTATGCTATCAGGGTTTTGCAATTCATTCTGGCAACTCATCGGGTCGCCCTGCTGTGTGCATTTAGCCGACCATTCAGAGACCATAAACAGGTGATCTGGGAGGCTCCACGAGGCATTGGGCTCGAACATATGATCTTGGAGCACGAAGTTCTGAGCATAGGCCCAATAATTGGGAATTTCGCGTGCATCGTGCCAGCCCATCACATCCGGTACCTGCTGATTGGAGGCAGCACAATTCGGATCAAAGGGGCCATTACACTTCTTGTTACCGTTGCCACGTATTTGTCCAATAAAGCCATCCATTTTGCCACCGTCGATATCGGCGCTTGCATTGGCCTGCCCATGTGGCCCCCCAATATTTTTATCTTGCGGGTCATGGAATGGCTTCACGCACTGGTGCGTGAATGGGTCATTGACACAGACGGTCGGCACTCCGTTTTGCATGGGGATACCGTCGGCTCCAGGATAGGTGCCAAAGTAGGTATCAAACGAACGATTCTCCTGCATGATAATCACAATGTGCTGGATTTTGTGAATATCACCCTTGCTTGTGTTTGACGTAGAGGGACTGGCACAGGCGGCTAGAGCCGTTGTGGCAAATAGAAATGCCATACTCACTGCCAGCAATTTGTGTACATGTTGTGAGATGCTCTTGTTCATATAACTAACCCTGACTGCATGGGTCATGCGAAATCTTTAGCAAAACCATCAACTTTTCATGCATATACATAAGCACGAATCTTATGCCTATGCAACTTTTTCTTCTCAGATTATAACGCTCAAAAATCAGCAAATTCTCAAGGAACGATTAGGGTTTGCTTAAGATTTTGGTAGCAACTAGCCAGGACTCAGCATTGCGGAACCTCCCCAAGTCCTTTGCAACAATCTCATACGCACCCCGATTTATAATAGAACATGAGAGACTAAATGTTTGACATACATGATGAACGTGATATACTCCACTATAACAACTTCAATGGAGGAGAGGGAACATTCATGTCGGCCAAAGCCTCTGGTTCAAGCAGTGGAGAGATCTACATCTTTGGACTCCATGTTCCCAATATCTGGCTCATTGTAGGGGGAGTCATCCTGTTAGTCATTCTGCTCTTGATCTTTAGCTTGCAGGTTCAGCGTCGTCGTGAGGTGGCACATTTTGAAAAGGAACAACGTGCCGCTGCTCAGAGAGCGGCCACCGATGCTGCTCTGATTGCCGAGCAGGAGAAACGGGAGCAGCAGAGAGTCCGTCCTGTACACTCGCGGCAGCTTCAGTATCCCCAACAGCCCCCGATGGCGATACAGCAACTTCAGCAGCTACAACAGCCCTCAATACCAGTACAGCAACCACCTTCCATTGTGCAACAATCTCCTCCTGTTGTAAGAACACCTAACGTGTCACCAGTACCCAATGTACATTGTCCTAATTGCCATCAACCGGTACCGACTGGTGCGCTTTTTTGTGCGAATTGTGGTTTTGCGCTTGGGCCTGCAACGACGGAGCAGACGAAGGTGACGCCGTTACCTAAAAGTGAGCTATTTCCTGTCCCTGTGGGGGCGGTGACGGCTCCGATTTCTATGCAGCCAGTTGGGGAGGTGGATAGAGAGATGCTACAGGATAGTGCGGGTGAAGATGAGGAAGTGCCTAATCGTGTGGGGGAAAAGCTGGGTAATTACCGGCTTACTCGTCTGCTTGGGGAGGGGGCTTTTGCGGAGGTGTATCTGGGTGAGCATGTACATCTTGATTCTTATGCGGCCATCAAAGTCTTGCATAGCCAGTTGACCAGCAGGGAGCGGGAGGAGTTTCGCTTAGAGGCGAGAACTCTTGTGCGCTTGGTGCATCCACATATTGTACGGGTGCTGGATTTTGGTATTGAAGGCAAGACTCCTTTTCTGGTGATGGATTATGCTCCTAATGGGACATTGCGTCAGCGGTATCTCAAAGGAACACGCCTGCCATTGCGTGTAATTGTTCCATATGTGCAGCAGGTGGCCGATGCGCTGCAATTCGCACATGAGCAGAGGCTTATTCATCGAGATGTGAAGCCAGAGAACATATTGCTGCGCTCAGACAACGATATCTTGCTCAGCGATTTTGGGATCGCTACTATAGCTCGTAGCACGCGCTCTCAGAGTGTGCTGAAAATGGCCGGTACCTTAGCCTATATGGCTCCTGAACAGGTTCAGGGAAGGCCAGTGCTGGCAAGCGATCAATACGCATTAGGTATTGTGGTCTACGAATGGCTGTGTGGAGAGCATCCCTTTCATGGTAGCCCCATTGAAATAGCTACTCAGCATATGACTACTTCCCCTCCATCTTTGCGCTGGAAAGTGCCAACACTTTCACCTGCCGTTGAGCAGGTGGTGCTGAAGGCTCTGGCTAAAGAGCCGAAGGATCGCTTTAGTAGCGTACAGGCGTTTGCGATGGCTCTTGAGCAGGCGAGATAGTTGTGTCAGGGTGTGGCCGCCCGTTGGGGCAGGGTGTGGCAAGGATGGGAAAGCGAGCACTCAGGGGAACGGCGGGCGGCCACAAGGGCCCCAACCCCGCGCCACAGCCACCCCCGCCCCTACGCGATGGCAACGGCGGGTGCTGCCAAAGGCCCCACAAGGGCCAAGACATTTCAAAGACGAGACCCTCTCGCTTTGTCATCCTGAGCGCAGCGAAGGATCTCTCGCCGCAGAGAGATCCTTCGCTGCGCTCAGGATGACACTCCTGCATCGGCTTCGTTTGAATTGATGCCTATTGGATGCGCTCAATCACGTCCCTACACTCCTACGACATTGGCGTCTTATTTCCGTACGGGAGTTGTCTGCTCCTCGTCAGCCTTGATCTCAGGGGTGGACATTTCTTGTGGTTGTACAAAGCGAAAGGGCTGGCTGAAGCGACGGCGTAGCAACATGGCCAGGGCTGGCCAGCCATCTTTCCAGGGGTTGAGCTTCTTGGCGACTCGCGGCTTATAGCTAATGGGTACTTCGAGAATCTGATAGCCGACCTGCAAAATACAGGATGTAATCTCTGGCTCTATCTCAAAACGGCGGCCCTCCATTGGCAAGGAGCGGGCTAGGATGCCAGGGATGAGCTTATAGCAGGTTTCCATATCGTGGATACGCGAACCGAACAAAATATTAGTTACTGCTGTCAAGAAACGATTGCCCCAGCGTGTTGTGAACTTCTGGCCAGAGAGGTCGCGATATCCATAAACAGCCGTTTTCTTGTTACTAGCCGCTTCCCATTTGCGTACCAGGGTTGGGATGTCCTGGGGATCATACTCCATGTCAGCATCCTGCACCGTTACCAGTTCTCCACTTACCAGCCCAAAGCCTGTACGCAGGCCCGCCCCTTTGCCTTGATTGTGGTTGTGTCGTACAAAACGGTAAGTGGTAAAGGGTTCCTGCTGGCGCAATTCCTGCAAAATTTCCCATGTGCGGTCGGTGGATGCATCGTCCACCACCACCACTTCCAGATCAAGAGTTACTTCAGAAAGTGACTTTAGAACCTGAGCTACAGTTTCTTCTTCATTGTATACTGGGACAACTACCGAAACACGCATGTGTGACTACCTCGCTTCTTTGGGATGATGACGGTTGAATTGTTAAACCACATTGTCCCAAGCAATTCTCTATTTCAATTTCTGTAATACGCCAACGAACGGCACATCAAAGAGCAACGAATTGAATGATTATGCTACTAAGTAAACGAACGAATGGGGGCAAAAAAAGCAACAGAAGGGGACTAATTACTGTTACTAAAAGCTTCTTCGGGAACCTGATGGCAAGCTGAGCAGCGAGCCTGACCCCCACAAGGGGGGTCACTACATGTCCTAGTCGCTCTCTTTACGTTTAGGATGTTTAATGTCTCTGCCAGAGCTGCAATCTACCATCGGTTAGAGCCACGACTAGTTCGTCGGCGGTAAAATGCAACGCACTGACTTGCCAGGGATGATACAGCTTTTGTATGATCCGTCCCTGGTTCGTAAACCAGAGATCAACCACGCCCTCAGTGATCTCGCTATCCTCGCGAGCCACCGCCAGCCATTGCCCATCAGGTGAGAGAGCCAATTTGGCACTACCGCCCATTGTTCCGCAGGCTAATTCAATGAAGGTGCCATGCAACGTATCATACAAGCGCACTTTGTCACCGCCATAGACCAGGGCCAGAGTATTGCTCTCAGGAGTGACTGCGTAGGGTGGTGTGTAATCAGCGCAAGGCCCGATCACGGCAGATATGCTAATGTGTGGCTGCACCTGTCGGCCAAAGCGTGCGCGTGCCGTCAGATCCCATCTTCTGATCACTACCATCTCGCCTGCCTCGTCTGGTACATGGGCGCAGGAGAGGGTCACTAGTGTCTGTGCGTCTTGTGCTAACGCTCGGAGGCGAATGGCCCAGAACAGCCGTTTCTCAAGGGCTTCTTCGACGCAGATCAATGGCCTGCTCAGCGTTTCGGGAGGTGTACCCATCGTATGTCGTACTACATCCGTACCACGTACACCGAGAGCGCGTGGGCCGAGGTTATCATTGGGCTGCAAGGGTAGAGCCATAATGGCCTCGCGCTGACTATGCCCAGCCTCCTGTAGTACCACGTCCAGTGAGTAGTGTGCCGACACCGCCCGTTGGATCAGAGGATAGCTCCATAGTAATGAGCCATCGTTGGTATTCCATACATGCAGGCTCAGGCGTCCCCAGCCAGCAAGCAAGCCACCGTTTACTGAGAAACGTAATTCTTTCAATGACTCAATGGTTTGCGCGGGATCAGCTGTAAAAGGTATGCGTCTATCCGGTTGTTGTGGATGCCAGAGGAAGCCCTTGCCATCTAAAGAGCCAAGGGCGATGAGCGTTTCCTGCGCTGTCTGAACACTACTGACCACTGAGATAACTCCCAGTCCGCTATGCAATACTGGCCCCGTCTTCAATGGCCCTTTGGTGCTGAAAATGCTCAGGCCGGAAAACTCCAGATCATCCATTGTAACGAACTTACGGGCTACTGGACGTGGACGTGTTAGTCCATCATTGCGTAGGTCGATGACTCCACCGATGATCGTATCGTAGTTTAAGCGTTTCTCAGGATTGCTCAGCACATCGTAGGCACGGTTGATGCGCTTCATCTGTACCGCTCCCTCCGGCCCCGCCAGATCGGGATGATACCGCCGCGCCAGTTGTCGATATGCCCGCTTTAACGTCTCGCTATCTGCATCTATCGGCACGCCTAAAATGGCATAATAATTGTCCGTTGTATCCATGCTATACATATGGTATCACATACAATTTCACAGCGATACGCATGGCACCCCCTCCCCGCCCCATGACGACCGCAAGGGTCGTCACTACTATAGACGGCTTCGCTGGCTCAGACATTGGTGGCTTCGTAGTATAGTAGTGACGACCCTTGCGGTCGTCATGGGGCGTCCTCCTCACTCACTCACATTCTCTCACAGGGATACAATGCGCGTCCGCTCACGCCGATTGTTCATAGATAGGCGGCGCAACCCCCACATATACCATGTAGCAAAAGTGCGATACGGACGCCACGCTTCCCCGCGCTCTAGCATCTCCTTGCGTGTTGGACGTTTTTCTAGTCCATACGCCTCGCGCACACCCTCTATGAAGCCCAGATCATCTACCGGAAGCACATCTGCTCGATGCAAAAAAAAAATCAGTATCATCTCTGCCGTCCAGCGTCCAATGCCCTTTACCTCCGTTAGTTGTTTGATAACGTCCTCATCATCCATCTGATCCAGGGCTAGCAGGTTAAGTTGCCCACTCACCACATGCTCGGTAAGGTCGCGTACATAGCGTGCTTTGGGGGTTGAGAGGCCCGCTGCTCGCAAAGCATCATGATCTAGCAATATCAATGCTTCAGGTGTAAGCATGGCGTTGGGTATAGTAGCCCGTAAGCGTGCCATAATCGCGTCAGCCGCCTTCACCGAAATCTGCTGTGAGATAATGGCGTCAACCAGCGTCTCAAATACATTGGGATCAGGTACCAGCGTACACGGCCCCACTCGCACAATAGCTTCGGCCATCACGGGATCGGTACTGCTAAGATATGCAGTGGCTTTAGCTACTACATCAGACCAGGGAGTAAGGGTAGTCATGTGTGATTCTTTCTATCGATAAAAGCATATTGGCAAATGTAGCAGGATCCCTGCCCCACCCCAGGATGGCCGCAAGGGCCATCCCTACTATACCACGAATGCCCCGGCATGCGAAGCCGGAGTATAGTAGGGATGGCCCTTGCGGCCATCCTGGGGTGGGGCAGTCTACGCCGCCCGCTCCACATCACCTCGATTGAACAGCACCACCCCCAATGCCAGCAATACCAGCGCAATGCCAATCATCGCAAAAAACGCTCCCCAGTTCAGGCCATCGGTGATGGGGCTACCGTATTGATGGAAGATGGAAAGTGAGACTACCCAGTCTGGCACGTTAAGCAAGGTGTGCAGCAGTTCGACAAAGTACGAAGCAGCGAGGAAGGCAGTCATAACGCCTACCACAGTTGCGGGACGCAGACGCCCTGCTAATAAGTAGACAAGCGAGGCGATAATCAGCTCCAGAGGCAATAAGCCAAAGGAGGCGGCCGCTACTTTACTTGCATCAACGCTGAAAGCGGTGGCACTAGCCGCTATGAGAATGCCGAGCCATATAACCAGTGGGGCCAGCAACATAGCGATGAGTACCGCTCCAAAACGTTCAAGTATCAGACGAGTACGCGGCTTTGGTGTACTCAAAAGCAGCTCAAATCGCCCATTTTCCAGATCGTTTGCCCACGGTAATGCTTCCACCAGAGCAAAGACAACTACGAGAATGGGTAGAAACAGAAAGACGATCAATGCCAGGAAGCCAGCATTGGTAGCGATATCCTGACCGGAGAAAAGCTTGTTAATCAATGGTACGCTGGCATACAACTTGTGCAGGGGTCCCTCGGTAGTTTTGGCGATCGATGTCGCCCAGATGGCGTAGAAGCCGATGCCCACTAACCACCAGAAGATGCTCTCTGCATGCGCCCGTAACGCACGTAAGCTAATGGCCCGTATAAAGACATCTTTCTCAGCCTGTTTGAGTGCCTGCCCGGTGCGATCTTTCTGGACTCCTGATGCATATCTTTGCCAGGACGGCAATGCCGTTTCTCCGATATCACGCCTCAAAAAGAGCGGAGTACTCACGGCTATAAGGAGAACAGCCAGTCCTAACAGCAGGAGCATTGCCCCTGGATTAGCACCATGTGTAGAGGTGTAGTCAGCAATGAGCGGCTTGCTCGCATTGTAGTAATAGAGCGGCGAAAGGTGCTGTAGCCAGGCCGTGTTATCTACGGTACGTCCAGTGGCATCTAATATCAAAGCCACAGCCAGCAAAGCTCCTGCTAATCCTGCTGCCGTGCTCCGGCTTGTCAAGAGTTGCGAGAGAAACAAGGCCAGTGCGGCAAAGAAAAAGCCTATCAGGCTCACATTCAAGCCGGTGAGTAATGAGCCAGCGACATCTACATCTAATTTGGCACTGGCATAGCCTGCCATCGCTAACAGGCCGATCAAGAGCCCGATGAAGAGCATGGCTACAAGCAAAGCTCCCAGCTTTTCTAACAGTAGGTGTAGCCGTGAAACAGGAGTCGAGAGCAATACATCAATAGAGCCACGCTCCTCCTCGCCTCGTACGAGGCGAGCTCCTGCCAGCACGGCCCAGATGCTTATGAGGATTGGTGCAAACAGACCCATGACGCGCCATGTGGTGTAGCCAGTTGGTGTTGTCACCTCGACTGGATCTCCGAAAAAGCGAAATTGTGCGGCAATCTGGGGTAGACTGGCGCGTGCAGCAGGCGTATCAACCTGTGTGGCATAGGCGACTAACGATGCAAACAGCAGCAAGCCTATACCAATACCCCAACCGAAAATGGCGAAGCGATAATCGCGAAGCGTTTTAGTCCAAATGGTGCGAAACATCGTTTTCCAACCTTTCCTATTTCACCATAGCAGGTGTTTGCTCCGGTTCGTAGAAGCGCAGGAAAATCTCTTCCAGACTCGGCTCGTGGATAATCAGGTTCGTTGCATCGTGCTGGGCTGCCAGCTTAATCACCTCACGCAGATCGCCTTGGACGGTCAGATGGATATCCAATCCATCGTGCCCCGGTGAGGCAGTGAGTATTCCTGGTACGTTCTTAAACCATGCAGGCGAGGCAGGAGTGGCAAAGCTCATCTCTACTTCATGCTGACGGATATCTTTCAGTGCAGTTACTTCACTGACCTGAATGAGCCGCCCTTCGCGAATGATGCCCACACGACTACAGGTATGTTCCACCTCTGGCAGAATGTGCGATGAGAGGAAGACAGTGCGCCCCTCTGCGTGTACCTCAGCGATCATGTTGTAAAACTCCTGCTGATTAAGCGGATCGAGTCCAGTGGTTGGCTCGTCCAAGATCAGCAGGCGTGGCTTATGCATAAATGCCTGTACCAAACCCACTTTCTGTTTGTTGCCGCGTGAATACTCACGGAACCGCTTGCTGGGGTCTAAGCCCAATCGTTCGATCAAGCTACGTACATACTTCGCATCGACTCCCCCACGCAGATTGCCCAGGTATGTGAGAATCTGCGCCCCCTTCAGCCCTGGATCGAAAGAAAACTCACCCGGCAGGTAGCCTATCAGCCGCTTGACCTCAGGGGCCCGCGACCAGCAATCCAACCCGCCAATAGTGGCCTTCCCTGCCGTTGGCCGCAACAGACCCATCAACACACGCATGGTCGTCGTCTTGCCGGCTCCGTTCGGCCCCAGAAAGCCGAAAACTTCTCCCTCGTGAATTTCAAAAGAGACATCTGTAATGCCCCGGCTGGCACCATAGTTTTTGGTTAATCTGTTGACCTGGATAATGGTATTCATCATCCTAGCTCCTTTTGATCTTGTTCTTTTATAATATCCACAGTTCGCTCAAAGTATTGATTAAAGGCATTTGCTCCTGTCTGTACTTCATTAGACGGCGCAGGAGTAGATGGCGCAAAGGTACGTTGTATGCTATCTGCCAGCATCTCTGCCGTCTTCTCGTCGGAAAATTTAAAGTCATCTGGCATAAACTGATCAACAAGCAGAAAGCCTATCGAGAGTGCGCTCAATATAAAGAATAGCTCTTCTGTGCTAAGGTCGGTACGCATCAGGCCATGGCTTTGCAAGAAATCAAGGTAGGTCTTGAAATCTGTGAGTCGCTCTCTACTGAGTGCGTCTCCCATCTCTTTGTTGGCTAATTCACCAAGTATATCTGTATCGCGTAGCATGACTGCTTTCCATAGGGGACGTTTCATCGTGGCAAGTATCGAATGTTTGATCATGCCATGGAACGTCGTGCCTTCAGGATCGTTGGCTATACGCTGCTTGATATCCTCTGCCACTTTCAGGTTCTCATGGCGAATGAGGGCCTGAAATAAATCTTCCCGCGTCTTCCAATGCAGGTAGATGGTTCCCTTGGCAACTCCCGCTTGCTTTGCAATATCATCAATGGTTGTCTTGCGATATCCCCAACGTTCTACCAGTTCAGCCGCCGCGCCCAGAATACGCTCAGCACGTTCCTGTCGCTTTGCTTGTTCCTCCTGCGTTGTATTATCTCGCTTATCCTGTCTAACCATCGTTTTGCTCCTCTAGCTTTGACTGCATGACCAATTAACTTTAATTAGTCATTCTGCCCCTTTCATAAAGGTAAGCTATAGATGAGCAAAAGTCAAGAGGACGACGTCAGAAAAAAGGTTTCCTAAATAATGTAGACATCGCTCAAACGGCTTTGTTTTCCATTTCAAAGTGCATGTCGTACAATGCTAAGATACATTGCATGAAAGTTCTAACTAACAGAAGAGGATAGATATGTCAAACATTGCAGATACACACCAGCATCATGAACATACCAACCGTCTCATCCATGAGACGAGTCCATATTTGTTACAGCATGCTCATAATCCGGTAGACTGGTACCCGTGGGGTGAAGAGGCGTTTCAGAAGGCCAGGAGTGAGAATAAGCTGATCTTGCTCAGTGTTGGCTACTCAGCTTGCCACTGGTGCCATGTGATGGAGCGCGAATCTTTTGAGAACAAAGATATTGCGGCCATCATGAATCAGCACTTTGTCTCGATCAAGGTAGACCGTGAGGAGCGACCCGACGTTGATGGCATCTATATGCAGGCCGTGCAGGCTCTCACCGGGCAGGGTGGTTGGCCCATGACCGTCTTTCTCACTCCCAATGGGCGTCCCTTCTACGGTGGCACCTACTTCCCACCGCGTGACCGTCGCTATGGGGGACAGGTTGTACCCGGTTTTCCACGCATTCTGCTCAGCATGGCTGATGCCTACGAGAACCGCCGTGAGGAAGTTGAAGAGCAGGCCAACCAGATTGCCGAACACTTGCAGCAGCGCAGTGGCAGTCCTTTCCGTCACAAAGGTACTACACCTGGCGGCACTGTTCCTCTTGAACTCCTGAATACAGCCAGCAAAGCTCTGGCTGCTGACTTCGATCCTGAGCATGGCGGCTTTGGTAGCGCACCCAAATTTCCTAACACTATGTCGCTTGAACTCTTGTTACGCATTTCTTTGCATCGCCTTGGTCAGATCACGAGTAAACCCACGCGCCCAGAACTGGAGATAGTTGAGACCACGCTGCAACACATGGCGAACGGAGGCATCTACGATCAACTAGGTGGTGGCTTCCATCGCTACGCCGTCGATACTGAATGGCTTGTTCCTCACTTTGAGAAGATGCTCTACGATAACGCTTTGCTCAGCCGCATCTACCTGCACACCTATCTGGTCACCGACAATCCTTTCTATGAACGCATTGTTGAGGAGACGCTGAACTATGTGATACGTGAGATGACCTCGCCAGAAGGTGGTTTCTATTCTACGCAGGATGCTGATAGCGAAGGTGAAGAGGGCAAATTCTTTGTGTGGACACCTGCCGAAATTGAGAAAGCACTGCTGCCTGAAGATGCACCGTTGTTCATGCAATATTACGATGTGACGTCAAGGGGCAATTTTGAGGGGAAGAATATCCTGCATGTAGAGCAGGATGCTCAGCAAGTGGCCGACGACGCGCATATCAGCCTGGAAGAACTGCAAGCTTCCCTGCAACGCAGCCGTAAAATGCTTTTCAAAGTGCGTGAGCAGCGGATCAGACCTGGACGTGATGAGAAAATTCTGACCTCCTGGAATGGCTTGATGCTGCGCAGCTTTGCTGAAGCCGGTCGCTATCTCAACCGCCCCGACTATCTGAACATTGCCATAGCTAATGTTGAGTTTCTGTTGCGTACCATGCGGCCAGAGGGGCGATTATTGCGTACTTATAAAGATGGACGTGCTCACCTTAAGGGCTATCTGGAAGACTATGCCTTCCTGGCTGATGGCCTACTGGCTCTCTACGAGGCCAGCTTTGACCCGCGCTGGTTCGCTGAGGCTCGTCTCCTGATGGACGAGGCTATTCAACTCTTTGCCGACGAGCAAAACACTGGCTTCTTCGATACCGGCTCCGATCATGAAGCCTTGCTCAACCGCCCCAAGGAGATCATGGACAATGCTATCCCCGCAGGGAATAGCATTGCCACCGATGTTCTCTTGCGCCTGGCTACCTTCACCGGCGAAGACAGTTATCGTCAGCGTGCTGAGAACTATCTACACCCGCTTACCGATATTCTGATACAGCATCCCCAGGCTTTCGGCCATGTTCTGAATGCGCTGGATTTTGCTCTCTCGCCGGTCAAAGAATTTGCCATCATGGGTGATCCACACGAGGCGGATACACGTGCTCTGCTGGAGGTGATCAATAACCGTTATCTACCCAACAGTGTCTTGGCCTGTGCTGCTCCTGGTGATACGCAGGCTGCTCAAGTGATACCATTATTAGAGAGTCGACCTTTGAAGGATTGCAAGGCTACGGCCTATGTCTGCCAGAATTTTGTATGTGCGGCTCCAGTGAATAGGGTGGAGGAGTTGGAGAGGTTGGTATAAATTACCCTCTGATCGCCTCCCAAAAAAGATTCGCCAACTGCACATATCCTGCCGGGCTGGGATGAAAACCATCACCGCTGATATATTCGGGATGGGCCGTGAGCTGGCTACCATCGCTGTACAAATCCACCAGCGTCACCCCATAGCGCGTTGCTAGTGCCGCAATGCCCGTGTTCCAATGCTGGATTTCGCGCAATGTCTCCGTCTTTTGAGCTGTAGTCTGATTGGCAAAGGCGGGCAGGCGGGTCAGATCGGGCAGGTTTGCCATAACCACGGTAGCATGGGTATAGCTGTGCAATTGGTTCAAAAGTGTATCGAGGTCGTGAATGTAGTCCTCGTAAGTGACGCCCCCAATGAAATCGTTGACAGCGAGCCAGATAGTGACGAGATTGGGCGAGGTCGAGAGGGCGATGGGCAGTTCTTCTGTCAAAGCGGCATGTACATGGATGCCACTGATACCCAGATTGACCAGATGCGATCCCTTTGGCAGTTTTGCAGCTAATAATGGCACGTAGCCCTGTGAGCCGGGCCGATTGCTGCCTACCCCAACAGCATCCGAAGCCCCCAGCGCAACATAGGTAATGGGGCCTGAGAAGAGCGAGACCTTGGGTGTTGGCTGGATCTTTGTGGTTGTATGGGTTGCTGATGCTGTGGTGTTGCTGGTAGGGCTGCCGGTCGCACAGGAGGAGGCGATGAGGGCAACAGCAAGGGCTACTACTAATAGTACAGAGTGATGAGAATATATCTTTGTGAGCTTGTTCATGTATGAGTATTTCTATGTGAAAGATTATATGGTACGGCTTGTGTGTACCATATTGTATCACACAGGTTTGTATCACGAGCCATCCCGAATTGGTTAGCAATGGAACGGACCTCGCGTAGGGGCGGGAGCGGTGCGGAGTGGGGGGAGGGCCCTTGTGGCCGCCCGCTCTTGGGGCATGCGAAACGCTCCCTCCTGACCGTCCCCTTCCCCAACGGGCGGCCACAAGGGCCCCTACGCGAACCAGTTTCTCGGGCCAATTGAAACATCCGGGATGACTCATGTCTCATAAGCTGAATTTATATTTAGGAAGCTCTCTCAACCATCTCTAATTTGCCGCTATTAATATCAATCACTAGTCCATGTACGGGAATTTTGGGCAGGAAGGGGCTGCGGCGAATGACGTTAACCACCTCCTGGACGTTGATATGAACCTCGTTGAAGACACCGAGCCAGCGTAGCAGGCCATTTACATCACCCAGGTTCTCTTGCTCGATCAATTTCTGCGGGTCCACTCCCAGTGCTTGCATGGCGGCAGTGAGCGCGGTAGGATTGCCATGCGATAGTCCGCATTGGGTGTGACCAATCACGGCGACTTCACGCACGCCGAGCAGGTAGATGCCACCTGCCAGTGAACGAATGAGGTCACTGCGAGCGGCTTGACGCTCAGGATCAGGGATGGTGGCCCCGGCGGTCCGCAACCCTAGCACGTCGCCACGTTCCAGGCCAAGGGCCTGTTCAAACATATTCACTAACCGGCAATCCATACAGGTGACGACGGCCATGTGTTTGCGTGGTGCATGGCCGACCATAGGAAGATGGGTTTGCTGGACGAAGCGGTTATTGTGGGCTAAAATTTCGTCGATTACCATACATTACGTTCCTTATGTGTTTAGCGTAGTGTGAGGTCACGTTGTTGTTGTCGATTTACTCGCCCTGCACTAACGAATACGCAACCTTCCCATCGAAATCGTAGAGGTTCTCGGTTTTGATGAAATCGAAGCGGGCCTGGGCGATGCGCTGCAGCAAGGCAATGATCTGCTCGTGCGTGACAACCTGGCCTTTGATAGGCGACATAAAGCGGCAACGCCAGTGGTCGGTGCAGAAGGTTTCAGGCAGGCCCCCTGGCCACACCTTCGCGCCACGGTTCGTAATCATCTGCAACTCGAGGTCATGACTGCTCACCTTCTTAAAGCTCTCACCCAGTTCCTCGGCACTTCCGCTATGCCAATCCACGAAGACATCTACCCCCATTAGCTCCTTCTTCTCGGAAGACGAGGATGTGCTCACATGGTCGTTGGTAATATATGCTGGCGCTGAAGTATAACGAACTGTCTTGAGCATATGTGGCTCCTGACCAAGACGAGCGATGACGGCCTCCGAGAACTCTTTTGTGCCAACCTTTGCCTTGCTCACACCCTCCACATAAATATCGTAGGTGTGAATGCCGTCCTCAATGGTACGCAGCCAGGCATTATGCACGTCTGTTGCGACATCTAGTTGATTAATGTGAACCAACATCATCACCGCTGCGAGCAGTAAACCAGAGGGATTGGCGAGGTTCTGGCCTGCACGACGAGGAGCGGAACCATGAATGGCCTCAAACATCGTGCAACTATCGCCAATGTTTGCTGAACCCGCGAGACCAACCGAGCCGGCAAGCTGCGCCGCCACGTCAGAAAGAATATCACCATACAGGTTCGGCAAGACAACTACATCAAATGCTTCCGGTGTGTCGGCTAGTTTCGCTGAACCGATGTCAACGATCCAGCTTTCATTCTGAATATCGCGATATTCTTGCGCGATCTCGTTAAATACCTTGTGGAAGAGGCCATCGGTCAGCTTCATAATATTATCTTTGATGAAGCAGGTAACCTTCTTACGATTGTGACTTCGAGCGTACTCGAAGGCGTAACGGATGATTTTTTCGGAGCCGGGACGACTAATCAGTTTCAGGCTCTCCACCATATCATGCGTCTGGCGATACTCAATACCGGTATAGAGGTCTTCCTCGTTCTCACGAATAATGACCACATCCATGTCGGGGTGCTTGGTATCGACAAACGGATAGTAGGAAATACACGGTCGTACATTGGCATAGAGCCCCAGCATTACGCGGGTGGTGACGTTGAGGCTCTTGTACCCGCCACCCTGGGGAGTCGTGATGGGTGCTTTCAGAAATACCTTCGTGCGCCGCAGAGAATCCCAGGCGCTTGGCTCAATACCTGCACTGATGCCACGCAAATAGACTTTCTCGCCCACTTCGATGGGCTCAATTTCGATACGAGCCCCCGCTGCTTTTATGATATGGAGGGTCGCTTCCATGATTTCTGGCCCGATGCCATCCCCGTATGCCACGGTTATTGGTGTGTTTTGTACCATGAGAACACCTCTCCCTGTTTTCTACTTTCTTCCCTTATAATCATTTATCTCGTTCAAGATCATCGCCTGTACGTGGTCGATACTTTGGTTGCCATCCACCTCTCTCAACTTGTTCTGCTTTTTGTAGTAGTCGAGTACCTGACTGGCATCATTGAAGAAGATGACCAGCCTTCTTCGCACTGCTTCTCCTGAATCATCAGGGCGTTGATAGAGCTTACTTCCATCCAGATCACACACACCAGCCACTCTCGGTGGGTGAAAATCAATATGGTAGACGTGTGAATTGGCCCGACAGAATACTCTGCCAGCCAGCCTCCTCAGTAACTCTCCACGCGAAACCTTGAAGTAGATCGCGAGATCAATCTCTCGGTTGATCTGCTGTAGTTCTGCATCCAGTGCCTGTGCTTGCGCAAGAGTGCGCGGAAACCCATCCAGCATTACACCATGCATACTCTCAGGTTCTTCAATGTGACGAAGCACCATGGGGATCGTCATCTCATCGGGGACCAGTTCCCCTAGATCAACATATGTCCGCGCTTTTAACCCAAGCTCCGTCTGCTCCTCAAATGCCTTTTGGAACAAGTCGCCACTAGCCACATGCCGAACTCCAAGAAGCTGAGAAAGCTTCTCTGCCTGAGTCCCCTTCCCCGCTCCTGGTGCCCCGATCAGGACAATATCCATATCTCTCCTGCCTTTCAAAATGTAGTCAAACATATTGATTGAGGTGAAAACTCCGCTTGCCTAGATAAACTGAAAAATACTTGTAATGGATTCAGTTTAGCATAGCCAGAGGAGACATACAAGTTCGAGATGTAGGGTGGGCGTCACTTTTTTGCGGTGAGCGGCCACCACCATGATGACCGCAAGGGTCATCACTACTATATACGACTGAGTCGGCCTGTGGAGCCATCGTGTATAGTAGTGATGACCCTTGCGGTCATCATGCTTTGCAAAAAAGTGAACCGCACCCATGTACTATACCTTTCTCCCAAAATCTGCTATAGTATGCTAGCACAGATTATTAGATAGAACGGCAACAACCTTGAACGAGCATATACCACCAAAGAACCTGGACAACCTACAGCCTGGCTATCTTGGCACGACTCCACCACCTGGACAACTACCACCGCGAGGAGAGCGCATGTGGGTTGATCGCCCTGAACAGCTGCTGCAAGCTGTTGATATGCTCTCCCAGGCGCGTATTGTAGCGATTGATGCCGAATTTGCGCAGGTACGTTCGCATAGTAAGAATGATGGGCAGACATCCTCGCAGCAGCTGGCACTCTTGCAACTGGCTATTGAGGGCCACTGTTTTGTGGTAGATACCTTGCGTCTGCACGATCTTGCGCCATTGGCTGCGATAATTGCCAATCCTGATGTGATCATCTTGCTGCATGGTGCGGGAGCCGATATGCGTTTTATGGCAGAACGTGGTCTCGTGGTGGCTCATTATTATGATCTGGAAGCAACAAGTCGCTCTATCTTCGGGCAACAGGAGTCGTCGCTGGCGGCCATGTTGCAGCGAGCTTTTCATACACGCTTGGATAAGAGCTTGCAACGCACGGATTGGAGCCGCCGCCCCTTGCCACCTGCCATGGTCGCTTATGCCGCTCGTGACGCGGAGATGACCCTGGCTCTCTACACCTGGCTGGAGCAACATTACGCCTGGGCTTTGAAGCTGCATGAGAGTACGAACGAAGTGGGAACGATTGCCCCCTGGATTGAACCCTTTTTGCGCGGTACCGCCACTCTTTCTGCTGAAGCGGCGGTGGTAGATGCCAAGGCCCAGGGTCTTATTCGTGATAATGCCCAGGTGGTCAGCGATTGTCGCACTGCACTATTGACGGTGACCCGGCCTATGTGGCGGAGTCGCCTCTTGCGGCTGATCGCCGATTTACTGCTGACGCAATTGGCAACAGATATCGAGCCGCTATTGCAGGCTTCTATCTCCGATGAACGGGCCGCCAGTGCCAGGGCTTTAGGGCGCATGGGTGTGAAGGAGGCTGTACCGTTGATCGAGCCACTGTTGCAAGACCCCGTGCATGATGTACGCAAAGCGGCGCAAACTGCTCTGCGCAATCTCAGTGGCAAAGAAAATCGTCCGCAGGGTCCTACACCCAAAATCGTCGATGGCACACGTAGCTGGACTATTGGCGAAACGCCTAGTGCCGATGACGAGAATGATTGGAAGGCGCGTTTACGTTCTCTCATGGGTGAGTAGATTAGAAAGAGAGCGCATAAAAACGGCAACCGTTTGCAAACGGTTGCCGTTTTTATGCGCTCTCTTTCATGGAGAGAAGTGGAAGAGATTCCTCTGCTTACCAGTGCAGGCTCAGGAGAGCAATTAGGCCGAAAAGGGCGAGGATGACTCCTGAGAGGCGGTTGATCCAGAGTAGCCATTGGGGCGTGAATTTGTTGCGTAACAGGCTGATGCCTCCTGTCAGGATGAGCCACCAGAGCGTGGAGCCGAGGAAGACGCCAAGGACGACCAGGATGGCAGAGAGGATGCTGTTGCCTGTAGTGCCAACGCCGAGGCCAGCAAAGATGGCCGCGAAGGAGAGAATAGTGGAAGGATTGGTGAGGGTGAGCAGGAACGTCGAAGCGTAGGCACCAAGGAAGGTGCTGGTCCTCTCAGGGGTAGGTTTTGTGCCACAGCGAGGGTTATCGCGTAGGGGCAGGGGCGGCGTGGAGCGGGGTTGGGGCCCTTGTGGCCAATACCGCTTAAATAAGTGGAAGAGGAGCTTCAAATCTGACATACTAAAGAAAAAAACGTGAAACAGTCTGTCGAAAGGAAACTCCTCATGCCCTTTAGAATAACGCACGTGCAAAGCTCTGACAAGCTCTGTCACCGGCTTTCGTGGCCGCTCATGGAAGAGTTCTATCCCCGTGAGCGCATCGAAGCCCTCGTGGAGAGCTTCTGTGGCAAGGCCACACGCGCACGCAAACTGACCCTGGTCCTGGTGGTCTGGGTGCTCATCGGGTGGAACCTGTATCTGCGGCACAGCTTGGGAGCCGTCTTCCTCAAACTCAGTAGTGTCGAGCGCTGGTTGGGTGAACAGGAACCCGAGGCGCCACCCACACGTGCCGCTTGGACCTATCGACGCAAACAACTCGGCGTGCGGCTGCTGCGCACCCTCTTTGAGTTGTGCTGTGTGCCGCTGGCTCAGCCCGAGACGCCGGGAGCCTTCGCCTTTGGCCTGCGCCTGATGGCGATGGATGGCACCTTGGAAGACGTCAATGACACGCCGGAGAACGCTGCCTACTTTGGCCGCATCTGCGACGGCAAGAGTCGCAGTCCCTACCCGCAAATGCGCTGCCTCTACCTGGTCGAAGCTGGAACCCACGCGATTGTCAAGGTCATCCTCGCTCCCTGCACGGCCTCCGAACAGTGCTTGGCGCGAGGGGTGTTGTCTGCGCTCAAACCAGGCATGCTGGTCTTGGTGGATCGTGGCTTTGTTTCGGGGGCCTTGTTGGAAGCCATTCGTGCACGCGGCGCTCATGTGCTGGCGCGTTTGCCTCAAGGCATCTTCACGCGGCACGAAGAGGACCTCTCTGATGGCAGCTATCTGACCACCTTGAACCCCCAGACCTGTCAGGGCCTGCAGGCTCCCATGAAGGTGCGTATCATTGAGTACACCTTGGAGCCGGCAGTGGCTGAGCAGATGGAGCAGGTCACCCCCTCGCGCATGCACAGCAATAGCTCGCTCACCAATCCCAGGTACGCCAGGTGCATCGGCTCCTCATCACCCTGGTGGAGCCAGAGCAGGCACCAGCCAAAGAGGTGTGTCTGTGTTACCACGAACGCTGGGAGGTTGAGGAGACCATCGACGAAAACCGCAATCAGCAGCGTGTCAGCCAGCAACCGTTGCGCAGTCGCTTGCCCAAACTGGTCTTGCAAGAATTCTACGCCCTGTTGTTGGCCCATTATGCCGTGCGCAGCTTGATGGTGCAGGCGGCCAACAGCAAGGAGGTGGACCCCGATCGCATCAGTTTTACCGCTACCATTCAGGTGCTCAGTCAAGCCATCATCCAGAGTGCCATGGCTTCCCAGGAGCAGACCATGCGCATGCTCAAGCGTCTGTATGCGGATTTGACCGCACCTGGGGCCTTGGTTCCTCCTCGTCGGTTGCGCTTCCATTCTCGCGTCGTCAAACATATCTGTACTCGTTTCCGTCGCAAACGTCCCGAGCATCATAACTTCACCCTCAAACAGATGTCCTTTGCTGACATCCTTCGTATTTAAGCGGTATTGGCCCTTGTGGCTGCCCGCTGTGCCTAGTGGAGAGTGTGCCCTTCCACTCCCCCGCGAGCGGCCACAAGGGCCCACCCCGACGCGAGATGGTGTCTCCACTCCCAAAAACCCTACCCCTGAGAGGGGTGCTGGCTCCCGTTGCGCCTGCTTCTCGTTTGGCCAGTTTGCTGAGCAAGGTTTTGAGGCCGAGGTAGATGAGGAAAAGGCCACCAAGGCCGCGAATCCAGGCTTGTTCGCTGACCAGGAAGGCTGTGATGATGGTGATACCAAAGGCGGCGATGCTGCCGTAGACGGAGTCAGCTGTGGCGATACCCAGCCCGGATATGAGGCCATAGAGGCGTCCTTTGGTGAGGGTACGGTGCATACATAAGATGCTCATGGGACCAACGACGGCGGCGATAGAGAGGCCGATCAGCAGACCACGAAAGAAGAACGTTATTGCCATTTTTGCTCCTTTAAGGTTATGAGAAAAACTTGATGGAAGGCATAAAAAAGTCGCCAGACCTTTTGCGGGTCTGGCGACGTGTATGCTGTCTTCTGTCAGGATGTGGAAGGCATGCCGAGGAAACCAGACCTGTAGTGGGGCTGGTTTGCCTGCTGGTTGTGTGTGCTTATACAAAGTATGAGCTTGTAGTGCGTCATGGCTCTATATCCTGACCTGGGTCCAATGTAATTTGGTTTTGCTCAGTTGAATGAGATGGAGGAAGTATAGCATATTTTGTATGGGAGGACAATGAGGAAGGGCAGGGTTCATGATTTTATACAGGGAAGCGGGTACATGGTAGAAGCGGCATTTATGACGCCAGTCAGCATGCTGACTGGCGTCATAAATGCCGCTTCTACATTTTGAACTTACTTGGGGGCATTTCATGTCCCTATGTTTAGCCCATAGACGGAACGACGCCGAGCTGCTGCATAAAGCCCATAGTGTCCCAGTTGACCCATTCTTCCGCGATTTTGCCATCTTTGATGAGAAAGATGTTGATCCCGGTAGTGACGATCTGCTTGCCAGTGGGAGGGATGCCTTGTAGTTCACCTTTGTGGGTGCCCCGAGCAGTCCAGCGGAGGGCGACTTTGTCACCTTCGGCGACGGCGTCATCCACAGTGACATGAAGATCGGGGAAGGCGGATCGGTACGCGCCGATGTAGTGCTTCATAGCTGCCGCTCCGTTGACTCCCGGTGCTTGCGGATCGTGGCTGGTATGATTGGGGGCGTAGATTTCATCAGCTGCATCAAATTTTCCCTGGCTGAAGAGATCGTCAAAGACGCGGCGTGCTACGGCAACGTTTGCTTCTGTAGACATGAGTAGTTCTCCTTTTGTCTGTGCTTCTATCATGATACGAGTTGAGCCTGTGTTTTTGCTCGTAGTAAGGAACGGGAAAAGTGGGAGTTTGGATTACTGCAATAGCTCTATACAGTAGAACTGAATACCTCGCAGATGGTGCAGCGGAAGCTACTCACTGCTAGAACCAAGCTATAGGCAATTGTGAAACTCTTCAAGGGCCTGAATCATGAAACCTGCGGGAGTTCCGACATTGCCATCACCAGCCTATCAATCTCTGCCTGCGTGTTATAGTGAACCAGCCCAACGCGTAGCAATCCCCCTTTATCTTCCAGGTTGAGGCGTTCCGTCACCGAGAGAGCGTAGAAGTTGCCGTTTTATGCTGCTTGTCCGTCAATGTGTTTTGCTGTCAATGGCGTGCTTAAATAGAGGGCTTATTGTCCACTGTGTATCGCCATTGACTGTCATTTTTCGCTGGCGTTGCTGTCAAGTTACAAATAATCCCTACCTTATAAGCCTTATGAAAGAGTTTTGTAAACGCATGATACATACCCATCTTCGCTGTAGTAATCGCGAAGCCAAGTGACGAGCCAGTTTATACTGAAGAGCTGACGAAAGCTCTGCTGTGGCGTCGCTCTTTCCAGGCCTATTCATCTGTTGAATAAGCGAATGGTGGGTACATATGTTAATGTATCTATAATAAAGGTGGAGTATTGAGAGGGCATTGGAATGAGGATTAACGTATGTCCAATACCTGTTCAATTACTCATCCTCTTCGCCGCTATCTCGACCCATACGATACTTAATATCGTAGTTGATGATAAAATCTAGCTCCTCGTCAGTAAAACCGTAGTGTTGGGCTAACACTCGGTCTATCTCGTCAATAATGTGTTTGGACTTAGCTGGATAGTACTCCTCATACTCAATTGTTCCACTTGGGTATTGACGAGTACATTTGACAGCCGTGGTTTGAAGGCGTTTTTCTAGAAATTGCCCAAGATTAACAAGGGCTTCGAGAGTGTTTTGTGTAGGCTTCCCAAATGGGAAAGTAGTCCACTCCTTTTGTCCTAAATCTCTGCAATTACTCACCATTTTGAAGAAAAGATAGAAGGTCGAGCTACTTAGTATGGCCGCTAGAATCAGGGCATCGTTATGTGACTTGGCTGGCATTCGGTGGTAATGATTGGAACGATCGCTTCTCATACCTATATTTGGCTCGAATGGAAGAGCCCTTACCCAATATGTTGGACCATCGTGGAACCACGCCGCAAATCTATCGGCTCTGTCATGTGTTGGTAAAGTACCTCCCTGCTTTGTTAATTGGGCAAAGACTGCTTCTGCTTCTAAGGAACCCGACTTAATGGGCATGCCAGTATAAGTCCAGATAGATGCACGAGTATAAAACAAACCATGGAATAGTCTATCACGTTCTGACTCGTACCAGTGGTAACTACACAGGTCTCCTACCGACTTGCCAAAGGAGAGGAAATCGACTAAAGTACACCTATGACGCAAGAAGAAGAACTGCAAGCCCTTCGGGAAGAAAATCGAAGCCTCAAAGCGTTGGTC
>Ga0137371_10000659_pt1 | contig 26185 bp, 28 predicted proteins | sample SagtaG_7_FD_104919 | JGI IMG/M metagenome (GOLD analysis project Ga0137371, IMG submission 104919) | Vadose zone soil microbial communities from Sagehorn Ranch, Mendocino, California, USA - Sage1_R_40_16 metaG | ecosystem: Environmental > Terrestrial > Soil > Vadose zone | place: USA...
AGTGTGACCGCGCCCAGCTGCTTGAGCAGCAGCTCGGCGGTGAAGTTGTCGCTCTCCCGGTCCATGAAGCGGATGATCGACGCGAGTGGGGGAGAGTCGAGCTGCGCGATCGGGATCGAGAAGTCGCCGACGCGGCCGAGCTTCACAGTCCCGTCGACGGCGACGCCGGCCGCCCGCAACGCATCCCGAAACCCCGTCGCAGCCGCGAGCGCAGGCGAGCGCGTGACGTAGCGGCCGACGCGGGCGCGGTTGACGACGAGCGCGGATAGCGGCGGCGACTCCTGGATATAGAAGCCCGGCTTCCAGCCGGCGACCGTCCGGCGGGCGTCGAAGTAGGACTCGTCCCCGACAATGCCGCCGACGACATGGCGGATGCCGTACGCGCGGACCTGCGCAGCGAGCGAACGCAGCCCGGCCGTGGACAGCGTCGGGTCGCCGCCGCCTCTGAGCACGAGCGTCCCGGTGAACGTCGTCCCGTCCTGCTCGCCCTCGCCGAGAACGTCGGTCTCCATCCGGTACGACCCTCCCAGGGTCGCCAACGCCGCGTAGGTGAGCGGCAACTTCTCGTTCGACGCCGGCGCGAGCGGGAGCGCCGGGTTCTGGGCATAGAGCACCGCGCCCGAGGCCAGATCGATGGCGATCGCCGCGGAGCGGCCCGGAGCGACGTGCGGCACGCGCAACGCCTTCGCGAGCCGAAGCTGCAGGGGCGTGTCCTGCGCCGTCGCGGCGACGGGCGCCAGCAGAGCGACGAAGCCGAGCAGGGCGGCGAGGCGACGGCGGGTCACGCGGAATCCATTTTTCGAGGACGATCCAGGGGAGTCAAGAAGATGGGCCTGCCGACGGCGGAAGATAGTCCACGCGGCCCATGCGGGTCTGGATCCCAGCGCAGATACTTGTGCGGACCGCCCTCAAGCCTCCTTGTTGCCGCCAATGATCCACGACGACATCCGCAGCCTGCTCGAAGCCCCGCCGACGGGGGAGGAGGCGCCGACGCTCGACCACATCGAGGACACGCTCACGGCCGGGTACGCGCGGGCGCTCGCGCTCGAGGCCGAGCGCTGGCGCTTGGAGCGGAAGATCGCCGATGTGGCGGCCAAGCTGGGCGACGAGGTGACCGACGAGGACGCCACCCAGCTCGCCAAGCTCGGGCAGCGCCTCTCAGACGCGGACGGCAACCTCACCGGCCTCCGTACGCTGCTCGCCTCGCTGCGCGTCCGCGCAGACCAGGTTCGGGCGGCCTAGACGATCCCGCTCCGGACGGCGTACACGGCGGCTTGAATCCGGTTGTCAATCTGAAGCTTCATCAGGATGTTCGAGATGTGATTCTTGACCGTCTTCGGGCTGATGTGCAGCTCGCCGGCGATCATCGCGTTGTCCTTGCCGTTTGCGATCAGCTTCAGCACCTCGATCTCGCGGTCGGACAGCTCGGCGCGGATCGTCGTCTCGATCTCCGGTTGTCGGCTCGACGCCCGCAGTCGCTGTAGCACCTTGGAGGCGATCGTCGGCGAGATCAGGGACTCTCCGAGCGACGCCGCGCGGATCCCGGCGATCAACTCCTGGATCGACGAGTCCTTGAGCAGGTAGCCGCAGGCGCCGGCGAGGATCGCGTCGATGACGTCGTTGTCCTGGTCGGAGATCGTCAGCATCAGGACCCGCGTCAGCGGCGCGATCGTCGAGATGTGACGCGTTGCCTCGACCCCGCCCATGCCCGGCATGTTCAGGTCCATCACGACCACGTCCGGCTGGAGCTCGCGGACGATCTTGAGCGCCTCCTGGCCAGCGGCGGCCTCGCCGATGATCTGGACGCCCTCCTCCTCGAGGAGGTTGCGCAGCCCGCTCCTGAACAGATCGTGGTCGTCCACGATCAGGACGCGGACGTCCTCCAACGCTAGTTGGTCAACACTCGCGGGCGTGCTCATCCTGGGCGTCCCTCCGACCCTCGCGGAAGGAAAAGTCTAGTGAAGGGTGACCGTAACCGTGCGTCGTCCCCAGGCAAGGGCATCCGCCAGGGTCGGGAACCAGAGGTCGATCGTGGAGCCGGTGACGGCGCTGCCCGTGTCGGCGGCGACGCCCTCGCCGTAGCCCGGGATGGTCAGGCGCGACCCGAGCGGGATCACGGCCGGGTCGACCGCGACGATGCCGGGCCCGACCGGCAGGCCCGTCGACGTATGCCCGGGCAGCGAATAGCCGGTCGCGGTGACGGTGATCGTGCGGGCGCCGACGATCACCGGGGCAGGCGTCGTCGCGGCGTGCGCCTGAACTGTCTCCGCCTGCTTGACGACGCGCTGCGCGCGTGTGTCGAGAGTCGCGATCTGCCGCTTGGTCAGGCGGCGCTGTCGCGCGAGCGAGGCGAGGTACGCGACGCGCTGAGCCCGGACGGCGGTCAGCGCGTCCTCCGTCTGCCGGGCACGGGCCTCGAGGGCCCGAGCGTCGCGGATGCGAGCTGCGAGCGCATCTGCCAGCCGCGCGAGCTTCGCCTTGCCGTTTTCCGTGTTGGTGACGGCGTTCGCCCCTTGGCTCGCGCTCTGCTCCACTTCGTTCAGCCGCGTGACCGCATCGTCGAGCGACGACGAGCCGAGCAGGATCGCGATCGCGTTCGGCTCACCCTCCTCGTAGAGGGTCCGCAGGTGGTTGCCGAGCACGCGTTGGGACACCTTCAGGTTGCGCGCGACGATCGAAAGCTCCAGCCGCACGCGCTTCTGCTCGACACGCAGTCTGGCGGTGAGCGCGTGAATGCGCACGAGCTCGCTTCGAGCTTGTGCGAGACGGGAGTCGAGCGCATACAGCCCGAGCAGCGCCGTGTGCGATCTCGTCCCGAGCACACGCTGGTGCTGCCGCAGCTTGGCCGAATTCTGCGCTCCCGCCAGCGACGCGCCGAGCAAGACTGCCGCGGCGAATGCGAGCCCGAGCGCGAGGCGGGTCTCCCGTCCACCACGCACGAGGCGGGACCCTAGCAACGTCTCGGTCTTGTGTGCCTGCTCACAAATTGGAATGTTTTGAGGTTGTTTAGGCCTTGAATCCACCGAAATCGGTGACTTTGTGCGGTCCCCACACTTGGGAGAAATGGGCAGTTTTCGGCTCGGAAAGCGGTTGCAGATGTCCGAAGTCGTTGGTAGGGTGCCGAACTTGTGCGGACCGGCCCCCTCCGGCACGCGCCCTTCGTCCCCGATCTGCCGAGCTGGTGACCATTAGCAGGAGGCGACAGGCGCAGGCGCTCGTCATCGGCATAGCCGCGCTCTGCGTGGCGGCGTCCGCGAGCGCGGATCCCGGGAGTGTCGCGGCGAAACAGGCGCAGGCGCAGCAGGTGCTCGGACAGATTCAGCAGATCGACCGCAGCCTCGGCGGCGCGGTCGAGGCGTACAACCTCGCCAACGTGCGGCTGCACAGGATCGAGGGCGATCTGCGCGAGAACCGCAAGCAGCTCACGCTCGCACGCTCCAACTTGAAGGTTGCGCAGAAATCGCTCGCCGCGCGACTGGTCACCGCGTACACGACGACACAGGACAATACGACGCTCGCGGTGCTGCTCGGGTCGTCGAGCTTCGAGGACATGCTCAACCGCGTCGAGGCGATCAACTCGACCTCGAACCAGGACGCGAGCATCGTCCGGCAGGTGATCTCCTTCAAGGCCGCGATCCAGCAGCACCGCAGGGAGCTACAAAACGCGCACGCGGAGCAGCAGCGCGTCGTCGCCGAGAAGGCCGCGCAGCGCCATCGGATCGAGTCACAGCTCGCGACACGGAGGAATTTGCTGTCGTCCATCCGAGGCGAGATCGTGCGCATCAAGGCGGCGGAGGCAGTACAGCAGCGTCAGCTCGAGGCCGCAGCGCAGTCGAGGCTCGCGAACGAAACGGCTCCGCCTGTCACCGGGATCGGCGTCGGCGCTTCCACGCCCGAAGGCTCGACCATCGCTCCGCCCAACGTGCACGGGGGCGTGGTCGGCGTCGCGATGCGTTACCTCGGCGTCCCCTACGTGTGGGGCGGCTCGACGCCGCGCGGCTTCGACTGCTCCGGCCTCGTCATGTACGCGTTCGCCCAGATCGGCATCTCGGTGCCGCACAGCTCGTACGCGCAGTTTGCGATGGGCACGCCGGTGTCGATCAGCCAGCTCGAGCCGGGCGACCTCGTCTTCTTCGCCGGGGCCAGCCACGTCGGCATCTACATCGGCGGCGGGCAGTTCATCCACGCCCCGCATACCGGTGACGTCGTGAAGATCTCGTCGCTGACCGGCTGGTACTCGTCCGAGTTCGCCGGCGGCCGCCGGATCTAGCGTCTAACGCGCCACCCGGCGCAGCGACAGCCACAGCACCGCCGCAACGGCGAGCGGCAGCAACCACCAGGCCGGCACCGACGTCGTCGCGAGCAACGCCGTGAGGCCGAACGCGACGGCGATTCCGGCGGCGACCCGCCAGTCGTCCCCGACGATGAAGTCCCACCAGAACTGTCCGAACCGCCTCATGCGAGCGCAGGCTGTCTGCGGCGGAGCGCGGTGACGAAGACGAGCGACACGAAGGCGACGAACGCGAGCACGCCCGGCAGCGACGCGTCGTCACCCGGCCAATCGACACCCGCGCCCTCGGCGCCCCAGAACGTGCCGAACGTCGTGAGCATCACGCCCACGGCGAACGCGAGTGTGTTCTCCGGCACACGGCTGAGTGGCCCGCGGACGACGACACCGGCCGCGACGACGAGCACGATCGCCGCCGCTGCCCCGGCGGCGGCCAGCGGAATACTTCCCTGCGTGCTCCCGAAGGTGAGCACGATGAACGCGACCTCGAGGCCTTCGAGCAGCACACCTTTGAAGGAGACGGTGAACCCGTACCAGTCCAGGCCGGCGCGCTCCTCGTGCGCCGCCGCCTGGGCGGCGGCGGTCTCGCGCGCGAACACGGAATCCTCGTCCCGCTGCGCGCGCCATCCGCTCGCGCGCAGAATCGCCTTGCGCAGCCACTGCAGGCCGAAGACGAGCAGGAGCGCGCCCACGACGAGCCGCAGCACCTCGATCGGGATCACGGTCAGCGCCGGGCCGAGCGCTGCGACGATCGCAGCCAACGCCACCGTCGCCGCGACTGCGCCGGTGAGGGCCGCGCGCCAGCCGCGCGTCACGCCCATCGCGAGCACGATCGTCAACGCCTCGACCATCTCCACCGCGCTCGCAAGGAACGCGGATGCGACGAGGAAGACGTCCGTCAGGAGTAGAGCGCCTCGATTTCGGCGGCGAAGTGCTCCTGGCACACGCGCCGCTTCAGCTTCAGCGTCGGCGTGACCTCACCCTCCTCGGCGCTGAAGTCGCGGGGCAGGATCGCGAATCGCTTGATCTGCTCGAAGCGGGAGAGGTCGCTGTTGACCTCCTCGACGATGCGGGCGACTTCCAGCTCCGCCTGCTCGCGCGAGACGCCTTCCGCGAGGGTGATCAACGCAGCGACATAGGGGCGCCGGTCTCCGACGACGAGCGCCTGCGAGACCAGCGGGTGCATCTTCAAGGCGTTCTCGAGGTTTTGCGGCGCGACGTTCTTGCCGCCGGCCGTGACGAGGATGTCCTTCTTCCGGTCGGTGATCGTAAGGAAGCCCTCCTCGTCGAGATGCCCGACGTCGCCGGAGCGCAGCCAGCCGTCGCCCGGCAGGACATCCTGCGTCGCCGCCTCGTCCTTGAAGTAGCCGGCGAAGTTCGTACCGGACTTGATCAGCACCTCGCCGTCGTCCGCGATGCGGAGCTCGACGCCCGGGAGCGCGGGGCCGACCGTTCCGAAGCGGTACCACGACGGGCGGTTGATGGTTGCGCCGGTCGTGCATTCGGTCAGTCCGTAACCCTCGAGGATGAGGATGTCGAGCGTGTGGAAGAACTCGATGATCTCCTTGGCCAGTGGCGCGCCGCCCGAGACGCCGATGCGCAGCCGGCCCCCGAGGCGATCCTTCACTTTCGCGTAGACGAGCCGGTCGGCGATGCGGTGCCGGAACGCGAGGCCGCGCGGGAGCGGCTGTCCCGTCTGCCGGAGCTCGCTCGCACGGCGGCCGACGCGCAGGGCCCACTCGACCAGCGCGCGCTTGGGCCCTTTCGCCTCGCCGAACTTCGTCGTCACTCCCGTGTGGACCTTCTCGAAGATGCGCGGCACGCTCGGGAACACGGTCGGGCGCACCGCAGGCAGCGCCCTGGCGATGGCGTAGGGGTCTGGGCAGAACGCGATCGTGAAACCCATCCGGGCTCCGAGGAGTGTCATGCAGCGTCCGAAGTTGTGCGCGAGCGGGAGGAAGAGCAGCATCACGTCGTCCTCGAGTGTGAAGTCGTCGACCTGACGCACCTCGTCGACCATCGTGAAGTAGTTGCGGTGCAGAATCATGCACGCCTTCGGCGGCCCCGTCGTGCCGGACGTGTAGATGTACGTGTAGAGGTCGTCTTCGCCGATGTCGCCGGCGGCGCGCGTGAGGGCCTGCGGGTTCTCCTGCGTCTGCTCGCGTCCCCGGGCACGCAGCCCGTCGAGATCCGCGAACGTCAGAACGTGCTCGAGCGTGAGACCGTCGAGCTTCTCGCGCTGTGACTCGTCCTCGCAGAGGACGCCGACCGCGTCGGAGTGCTCGACGACGTACGCCGCGTCCTTGGCGGAGCTGTTCATGTAAATCGGCGCCGTGACCGCTCCGATCAGAGCAAGCGCGAAGTCGAACAGGACCCACTCGAGCCGGGTCGACGCGAGGATCCCGAAGGCGTCGCCTTTCCGGACCCCGAGCGCCAGGAGCCCGTGTGCGAGCTCGTCGACGGCATGCCCGGCCTCCGCCCAGGAGACGGTGCGCCAACCGTCCTCCGCCTCGACCAGGTAGGCCGTTCCCGCCGGGTTCCGCTCGACTGCGTCCTGCCAGAGGCGGCCGATCGTGCGCGTCCCGGTCGCAGTCGTTGTCGCCACGCGCGCATCGTAGTCCTGGGCAGGATTTCAGCTTGGAGGCGGTGTACGAGCCTGCCGTCCGGCCCGCGGTCGCTTGAGCAGGAAATCCGACGTAAGACCGCGAATGGCACTAGTCCCCTAGAATTCAAACGGAGCGGCCTATGCGCACGATCTGGAACGGATCCATCTCTTTCGGCCTGGTCAACATTCCGGTTGGCCTGGCCCTCGCGACCACGCCCAAGGCGAAGCAGTCCGACGTGAGCTTCCGCACGCTCCACCGCGAGTGCAAGACCCCGATCCGCCAGAAGCGCTGGTGCCCAACCCATGAGCGCGAAGTCGGCCCGGACGAGATCGTCAAGGGCTGGGAGGTCGCCAAGGGCGAGTTCGTGATCGTCGAGGACGCCGACCTCGAGGCGATCGCGCAGCACGACGACTCCCGCTCAATCGACATCACGCGCTTCGTCGACCTCGACGAGGTCGATCCCGTCTACCTCGATCGCACCTATTACCTCGCACCTGCGACGGCCGCCGCGCAGCTGCGGCCCTACGTCCTCTTGCTCGAGGCGATGAAGCAGGCAGGCATGGGCGGCATCGGCCGCTTCGTCCTGCGCGGGGCCGAGTACTTCTGCCTGATCCGGCCGAAGGGCGACGCGCTCGTGCTCGAGACGCTCTTCCTCGCGGAGGATGTCCGCTCGCAGGCGGAGATCGACGAGGCGGTCGGCGGCACGGAGGTCAAGGACGCAGAACTGAAGCTCGCCCAGCAGGTGATGGACAGTCTCGTCGCCGACTTCGATCCAACCGAGTTGAAGAGCCAGTACCGCAGCGACCTCCGGCAGATGCTCGAGGCGAAGCTCGACGGGCAGGAGATCGCGAAGCCGGAGCCTGTCCCCGAGACGCCGATCGTCGACCTGATGGAAGCGCTCAAGCGCAGCGTCGAGGAGGCGAAGGACCGCAAGGCGGCGAAGGCCTCGGCGTCAAAGAAGAGAGCCGCCCCGAAGAGCGGCTCTGGTAGCCGGCGTCAGCCGGCGCGCAAGTCTGCGTAGAAGGTCTTAGTGCTTCTGCAACACGCCGAGCGCTTCTAGCTGCGCCTGGAACAGCGTCTTGTCGATCTTGCCCTGGTAGATGGGCACGCCTTCCTCGACGCAGACGCGGATGACCTCCTGGCGGTCGATCCCCAGTTCCTTCGACAGCTCCTCGGGCGTGAGGTGGTTCGCCATTGACTCTCCTCTCCGTGTACGAAAAAGCCCGCCGGCGCGATTGCGCTCAGCGGGCTAGGTCGAACCTCCAAATGTCGGTGCCGGATTCAACGGGCCGGCCCTCCAAATCCATTCATCACCCCCAAGGATAATCGTCCCCCATGACGGACGCAAAACTGCCCGGCTTGGAGGAGCGTTTCGCCGAGGTCAAGGGCGTCAGGATGCGCTATTTCGTGGGCGGCGAGGGCAGCCCGCTCGTGCTCGTCCACGGTCTCGGAGGAGCCGCCTCGAACTGGACCGAGCTCACTCCCCTGCTGCTCGAGCGTTACCGGCTGCTCGTCCCCGACCTGCCGGGCCACGGCGGTTCGACGGCCCTCCCGGCCGTGTCGGGGCTCGAGCCGTTCGCGGACCGCGTGGCACTCGTCGCGGAGCGGGAAGGCATGCTGCCGGCGGCCGTCGTCGGGCACTCGCTCGGCGGCATGGTCGTCCTCAGGCTTGCGCTGCGCCGCCCTGACGCCGTCGCGTCGCTCGTGCTGGCGAGCGCTGCGGGCCTGAGCATCGGCGGCGTCTGGGGGAGGCAGCTGCTGTCGATCTTGACGTCCGTTCGGCCCGGCCGGCTGGCCGCCCGCTACCGGGGCTGGGTGTCCCGCTCGCCGGTGTTGCGCCGCCTCGTGTTCGGCTTCGTGTCCGTGGCGGATCCGGCCGGCCTGACGGACGAGGCCGTCGAGGGGTTCCTCGCCGCCCACCTGCTGCACACGGACGTCGACAGCGCCTGGCAGGCGCTCCGCCGCGACGATCCCCGGCAGGAGCTGGAAGCGGTCGGCTGTCCAGTCCTCGTCCTCTGGGGCGCCGAGGACGTCCAGTTGCCCCTCGACGACGCCTTCGAGTACACGCGCCGGCTCCGCGCCCGGCTCCGCGTGATCCCCGGCTGCGGCCATCTCCTGATCGGAGAACGCCCGGAGGCCTGTGCCGATGCGATCGAACGGTTTCTAGGCGACAGCGGCCTCGAACGGCACCACCTCCGCGCCTGACTCGGCCGAACGTGGCCCGAGGAACTCGATCCGGTACGCGACGACCTCGACGCGGCTCTTCTTCTCGTCCCCGTCCTCCCACGCGTGGTAGCGGAGCCGGCCCTCGACGCCGATCTTCCGTCCCTTGACGAGATAGTCCGCGCACAATTGCGCCTGCTGGTCCCACGCGGCGATGCGGAAGAAATCCGCTTCGTCGTTCTTGGTCGCCCGGTCGACCGCCAGCCGGAACGTTGCGAGCTTCTTCTCCTCTCCGAACTCCCGCAGCTCGACGTCGCTCGCCAAGTTGCCCGTCAGGATGACCGTGTTCACGTCCGTCGCCTCCTCGTTGTCGGTCAGGGCAACGTAGCGGCTGAGCTGTGACGCGTTTGTGCCGAGAGCGGCTACTCTGTGTGCCGCTTCGGGGTGTGGCGCAGCCTGGTAGCGCGCTCCGTTCGGGTCGGAGAGGTCCCCAGTTCAAATCTGGGCACCCCGATAACGCACGGGGGAACCGGTGGTTCCCCCGCGCTGTTCCTAGTTCCTAGGTGGCTGCGGCGGCCGTGACACGCGCGCGGCGGCGTGTTGTCGCAACCGTCAGCAGGGAGATCGCGATTGCTGCCACGGCGACGCCCACGCCCCACCAGACGCCGCTGATGTTGTCGTCCCAGCCGATCGCGCGGTCGATCGAGAACCGCCCCGGCCCGATGGCTGTGACGGCGACGGCGATCGTCGCCAAGGTGAGCGGGAACTCGAGGCCGCCGTTGCCGTTGAAGAAGCCCTTCGGCCAATGGACGACGGCGATTGCGTTCAGCATCACGATCGCCATGCCGAGCGCCGCCAGCGGGGTGAGGAAGCCGGCGGCGAAGAGCAGGCCGCCGCTCTCGCCGAGGCCGGCGAGCGCGGTCAGCAGGATCGGTGGGCGGAAGCCGAGATTCTCGAAGAAGCCGGCCGTCCCGCGGACGCCTCCGCCGCCGAACCAGCCGAACAGCTTCTGTGCTCCGTGCGCGAAGATCGTCCCGCCCGCGACGACGCGCAGGAGCAGGAGTCCGTATGCCATCCCTTCCTCCTTGCTTTTGCTTTTGAAGCGTCGGGGAAAAGTGTTCCTGGCCGAGCGTCCCCTGCGCAAGCGGCCCCTAGTCCACGGCCCGGATTCGCCGATCGCTCAGCCCGAGCAGGAACAGGCAGGCGCAGAACGCAGAACTGGCGGCGATCAAGGTCCCGGGGGCGGCAAGCCCCGACAGGCCCGCCCAGATGCCGAGCCCGGCCGGGAGCAGTCCGATCGAGCCGAACCAGTCCATGCTGATCACGCGGGAGAGCATCTGCTGCGGCACGCGCTGCATCACCATCGTGTCCCAGAGCGTGATCCCGAACCCGATGCAAAAGCCCCGGCCGATCTGAAGCGCAGCGGCGCCCTCGTACCAGGGCGACAGGCCGAGCAGCGCGCCGAACGCGCTGTTGGCGACGAAGAGGGAGTAGATGGTCGTGCCGCGCCTGCGCACCGGCGCGGTCTGGGCGAGCACGACGGAGCCGATCACCATGCCGACCCCCTGCAGGGTGAACAGCAGACCGTAGGAGCCGACGCCGCCGCTCCACTCCTCCTGCACGAGCTTCGGCAGCAGGACCTGGAACGCGGCGTAGCCGACCATCAGGACGACCGAGAAGGTCCCGATCGTGATCCAGAGCCACGGCACCTTGACCACGTAGCGAAGTCCCGTCGTCAGCTCGCGCCCTAAGCCTTCGGACGGGCCGCGCTCGTACACGCGCGGTTGCGCAAACGACAGGAACGCGGCCGAGACGAGGAACGAGCCTGCGTCCGCGGCGAAGATGGAGCTCGATCCGGCCAGGCCGTAGATCGCGCCCGCGACCGCCGGCCCGACGACGAATGCGGCCTGCCTCGAAACGCCGACGAGCGCGTTGGCGGAGCCGAGGCTCGGCTCCTCGACGAGCAGCGGAAGAATCCCGCCGAACGCCGGCTGGAACAACCCGCTGGCAAGGCCGTGCAGGGCGACGAAAGCGATCAGCACGCCGAAGCGGAGGTGTCCGGTCGCGTCGACGACGGCAAGCCCGCCGATCACGAGGGCACGCGCTCCGTCGGAGCCGATCAGGAGCAGCTTCCGCGAGTAGCGGTCCGCCAGCACGCCGCCGATCAGCAGCGTCGCCACCAATCCGAGCGCCTCGACCATCAGGACGATGCCCAGCGAGCTGGCCTTGTGCGTCAGCGTGAACGCACGCCAGCCGAGCGCGACCAGAAACGCGGCATCACCGATCTGCGAGACGGTCTGTCCCGACCACAGCAGGCGGAAGTCGTGGTGCCGGAGCGCCTCGAGGACGCGGAGTCGCGGCGGGGCGCTCACCGGCGCGAGGCTATCCGGCCGCGTCAGCTGCCGGTCCGCACGTAGCGCGGACCGGTGGAGGGCGTTCGGCGGAACCGGGAGGTTCCCCCGATAGCTGACACGTGGGGTCTATCCTCCAAACGTGCCGGATCGGATCCGTGTCGCATGTGTGCAGATGACGAGCCGCGCCGACAAGGCTGCGAACCTTGAAACGGCCGAGCGGCTCGTCGCGCAAGCCGCCGCCACGGGCGCAGATGTCGTCGTCCTGCCGGAGAAGTGGAACGCGATCGGGGACGCGGCGCTGTACCACGCGACCGCCGAGCCGCTCGAGGGCGGCGAGTCCGTCGCCGCGATGTCCAGCTGGGCGCGCACGCACGGGATCACGCTGGTCGGCGGCTCGATCGCCGAGCGGCGTGAGGGCCGGGAGAAGCTCTCCAATACGAGCATCGTGTTCGACTCCGACGGCGAGCTCGTCGCGACCTACCGCAAGATCCACCTGTTCGACGTCCAGGTCGGCGGCGTGGTGTACCGGGAATCGGAGGCGGAGGAACCGGGCGACGAAGCGGTCGTCGCCGAGGCGGAGGGCTGGAAGCTCGGGCTGTCGGTCTGTTACGACGTGCGCTTCCCGGAGCTGTACCGCATCCTCGCCCTCGAGGGCGCGCAGGTCGTGACCGTGCCGGCGCATTTCACGACGCCGACTGGCAAGGACCACTGGCACGTGTTGCTGCGTGCGCGCGCGATCGAGAACCAGCTCTACGTCGTGGCGGCCGCGCAGATCGGCGAGACGCTGCCGGGGAAGCCCGCGTACGGGCGCTCGCTGATCGTCGACCCGTGGGGGCTCGTGCTCGCGCAGGCGCCGGACGAGGAGACCGTCATCTCGGCCGAGCTGGACCGCGCTTACCTCGACGACATCCGCGCGAAGCTGCCGTCGCTCGCGAACCGGCAGGCGAACGCGTATCGGTGGCCGACACCGGTCTCACCGGGTTGACGACGCCCCGAGCGGTCCTCTTCGACGTCGACTTCACGCTCTGCCGGCCGGGGCCCGAACTGTCGGCCGACCGCTACGCGCGCATCGCGGCGCGACACGGAGTCACGGTCGACGTCGAGCGCTACGAGGCGGCGCGCGAAGCGGCCGCACTCAAACTCAAGCGCCATCCCGAGCTGCTGCACGACGACACGATCTGGCACCGCTTCACCGCCGAGATCTTCCTCGGCATGGGCGGGCCGCAGGAGGTCGCGTCCGAATGCGCGACCGAGATCGAGCAAGGCTGGGAGGTCTCGGAGAACTTCGAGCTCTTCGAGGACGCCTTGCCCGTGCTCGATGAGCTTCGCCGCGCAGGTCTGGGCATCGGGCTCGTGTCGAACGGCATCCGTGACCTGAAGGAGTTCGTCGCGCACCACGGTCTCGACGTCGACGCGATCGTCGACTCGCGCACGCACGGCCGTGTGAAGCCGCACCCGACGATCTTCCAGGCGGCGCTCGAGCTGCTCGGCGTGGACGCTGCCGATGCGGTCATGGTCGGGGACTCGCTCGAAGAGGACGTCGAGGGTGCCCGCGCGCTCGGCATGCGCGCGATCCTGATCGACCGCGAAGAGCGCCACCCGGAGGTCGAGGAGCGCCTGACCGATCTCTACGGGTTGCCGGCTGCGCTCGCCATCAGCCGCCCGGGCTGAGGGGTACTACGATCGCAGCATGCCGGCCTGGCTGATCTGGGCGATCGCGGCCGTCCTGCTCGCGGTCGGCGAGGTCTTCACGCCGGGCATGTTCTTTCTCGGGCCCGTCGCGTTGGCGGCGATCGCCGCAGGTGTCGCGGCGCTCGTCGGCCTCGGCGTCGTGATCCAGCTCGTCCTGTTCATCGCCGGCTCGGTCGCGTCCGTCTGGGTCCTGCGGCCGATCGCGCGCGCACACCTGCACATGCCCGCGGCGCTGCGCACGGGGACGGCGGCTCTGGAAGGTGCGAAGGCCGTCGTCGTCCAGCGTGTCGACGTCAACGGCGGCCGAGTCCGGATCGGCGGCGAGGAATGGTCCGCGCGCGCGTACATGGAGGACCAGGTGCTCGAGCCGGGCGCGCGCGTCGAAGTCGTCAAGATCGAGGGCGCTACGGCGCTCGTCTATCAGTAAGGAGAAGAAATGGCTGGCTTGATCGTGCTCCTCGTCGTCGCGGCCCTCGTACTGCTCACCCTCGGCCGTACCGTTCGCATCATCCCGCAGGCCCGGGCGGGCGTCGTCGAGCGGCTCGGCCGCTACTCGCGGACGCTGACGCCGGGGCTCACGATCGTGGTCCCGTTCATCGATCGAATTCGGGACATGATGGATCTCCGCGAGCAGGTTGTCTCGTTCGATCCGCAGCCGGTGATCACCGAGGACAACCTCGTCGTGAGCATCGACACGGTCATCTATTTCCAGGTCACCGATGCGAAGGCCGCGACGTACGAGATCGCGAACTACATCCAGGGAATCGAGCAGCTGACGGTCACGACCCTCCGGAACGTGATCGGTGGCATGGCGCTCGAGAAGACACTGACCTCGCGCGACGAGATCAACAACCAGCTCCGCGGCGTGCTCGACGAAGCGACCGGGAAGTGGGGGATTCGTGTCAACCGCGTCGAGCTGAAGGCGATCGATCCGCCGGCCTCGATCAAGGAGACGATGGAGAAGCAGATGCGCGCCGACCGGGAGAAGCGCGCAGCGATCCTCACCGCCGAGGGCGTGAAGCAGTCGCAGATCCTGACGGCGGAAGGCGAGAAGCAAAGCGCCATCTTGCGAGCCGAAGGCCAGAGGCAGGCAGCGATCCTGCAGGCGGAGGGTCAGGCCAAGGCGATCGACACGGTCTTCCGCGCCATCCACGAAGGTGACGCCGACCCGAAGCTGCTCGCGTACCAGTACCTGCAGATGCTGCCGCAGATAGCGCAGGGCGAGTCGAACAAGGTCTGGATCATTCCGAGCGAGGTGACGCAGGCGCTCGGACAGCTCACGTCCGCCCTGCCGGGCAGGAACAAGACAGAGCCTGGCGGCTAGCCGCCCAGCAGCGCAGACGCGTCGAGCACCTGGCTCGCGTCGGGCGGCTGGACGTTCACCTTGACGCCGAACGCGTACAGGTCTTCCGTCATCGACATCGTGAACGCGCCCCCGGTCGGGCCGTTGAACGACATGTCGAGCTTGATCCGCCGCACGCGGCCCTGATCATCGATCCACGCTTCGGCGGGGAACGACTGCGCGCCCGTCAGCTTGCGCAGCATCTCGAAGGCCGTGCGAAGCTCCTTGTTCCCTTTGGCAAGGCGTTCGAGGTCGACCTTGAGCGTGTAGTGCGTCGTGAAGACTCCGCGGACGCGGTCGTAGCCGACGGGGTGAGCGTCGGTCGACGCCATCAGCATGTGCAAGGACTGCGAGGGATCGGCCTGGTCGGCGTTCATCAGGGAGCTCAGGTCGATGCCCTGCTTCTTCGCGAGCTTCTCCATGTCGAGCTTGATCCACTTGTCCGTTGCCAACGTGCGGAAGAGCGGTGAGCGCATGTACATGACGAGACCGTGCCGGCCGTCCATGATCATCTGCATCGTCGGATCGGCGCCTCCGAGCTGAGCCTGCACGGCAGCGGGCAAGGTGAAGCGCATGTTCAGGGCGCCCGAGCGCGAGCGGCCGTCAAAGATGCCGGCACCGCTGAACGCCATGCCGCCGACTCCGTCGACGTTCATCGTCGCTGTGAACGAGACCCGCTCCGACTGTGAGGCAACCGTGGTGCTGGCGGCGTTCGCGACCGGATCGAACGAGAGCGTGTCGCCGCCGCAGCCGACCAGAGCGGCGGCGCAGACGGCGAGACTGAGCAGCGAGAGGACGCGGCGGGCGGTCATCGTCTTGAAAATCGTCCGCCTGGGGAGCCGCGCCTATCCCCCGATCGAGGCACGCCAGGCGTCCGTGTGCTCCCCGAGCGCCGGCGGCGCGGGCTGCGAAGGCCCCTGCCCAAGCCACTCGGCGGCTTCCGCCAGGGTCGCGACGGGGCCGACCATCGCGTCCTCGCCCTCGAAGAGCTCGAGCCAGGCGTCGAGTGCTCGGGTCCTGAAGATGGAGGCCAGTTCGGTAGCGACCGCCTCCTGATCCTCATCGTACTGCCGCCCGACGAGGTCGGCGCGGCCGATCAGCTCGCACAGCCGCTGCCAGAACTTCCGCTCGACGGGGGTGATCGTCAGGAAGCGGCCGTCGGCGGTCTCGTAGATCCGGTAGCACGCGAGCCCACCGGTGAGCGTCCGTTCCGGTTCGCCGTGTAGGCGGTGGGCCGCGAGGCGGTGCGCATTGTGCGTCATCGAGACCGTAATGTGCCCGCCGCGACCCGTGCGTTCGCGCTCGAACAGGGCGGCGAGGATCTCGATTACCGCGCACAGCGCACCGCCTGCGAGATCTGCGATCTGCACGGGCGGCAAGGCGGGCGCTGTATCGGCCAGCAGTCCGGCCCAGCCGACGTAGTTGAGGTCGTGTCCAGCGCGGCGGTCCCCGGCGCCGAAGCCGGTGACGGAGCAGTACACGACGGACTCCGGCATCTCGCTCGCTCCGATTCCGAGTCGCTCCGCGACACCCGGCCGGAACCCTTCGAGCACGACGTCGGCACGCGCGCACAACGCGCGTCCGAGCTCCGGATCCCGTTCGAGGTCCCAGACGACCGACTCCTTGCCGCCGTTGAGCGCCGCGTCCCAACCCGGAGCGACGGAGCGCAGCGGATCGCCCTCCGGGGTCTCGACGCGGACGACGCGCGCGCCCCGTTGCAAGAGCTCGCGGCTGGCGAAGGGGCCCGGCAGGTAGCGCGTGAAATCGACGACAAGAGTCCCTGCAAGTGCCTGCACTATGCTGCGTAGATTGACTGACCGGTCAACAGGCCAAGAGGACAAGCGGCGCCTCATCCTCGACGCGGCCGTCCGCGTTTTCGCGCGCAAGGGCTACCACGCGTCCCGCGTGGGCGACATCGCGGAGGAGGCGGGGGTCGCGCACGGGCTGCTCTACCACTACTTCCGCTCCAAGGAGGAGCTGCTCGAGACGATCTTCCGCGAGACCTGGCGCGACGTGCTCGACGCGGTGCGGTCGGTCGAGGAGACGGATGAGACGGCGCGTGAACGGCTCGCGGGCGTCGCAAAGATCCTCCTGCGTGCATGGCGGCGCGATCCCGACCTCGTGCGCGTGCTCGTGCGGGAGGTGACGCGCAGCTCGCACCTCCAGCGGCGCATCGACGAGATCGACCAGGCGTTTGCCGGGCTCGAGCGCATCATCGCGCGCGGCCAGGAGGAAGGCGAGTTCCGCGCGGACCTCGATGCGCGCATGGTCAGCTACGTGTTCTACGGCGCGCTCGAGGAGATCCTCACCGGCTGGGTGCTGGGACAGCTCGACGACGGTGACGAGCAGATCGCCGTGGCCGAAGAGACGGTGATCGAGGTCGTCTGCGGCGGCCTGGCGCTCGATCGCGAGGCCGCTCCGCTCTAGTTCGTGGCACAGCTGACTGCTCAAGCCCCGGCGCGCACACTCGCCGTCAGCCGCCGTCTCTTCTGGACGCTCGGGCTCGGCGCATTCGGGCTCGCCTTCTCGATCACGACGACGGCCGCATACCTGCCGCCGCTGCTGCATCGCTTCACGGGGTCCGGCACGCTGATCGGCCTGGTGCTCGGGGCGGAGGGCGTGTTTGCGCTCGCGCTCTCCCCGGTGATCGGGCCGTGGAGCGACACGTTCCACACCCCGCTCGGTCGTCGGCGGCCGTTCATGCTCGCCGCCCTCGGCCCGCTGGGTTTCTGCCTCCTGCTGATGCCGTTCATGCCGAACCTCTGGACGACGACGCTGATCGTGCTCGCGTTCTTCTTCGCCTACTACGTCTACGAGCCGCCCTACCGCGGCTTGTATCCCGACCTGTTGCCGCCGTCGACGTACGGCCGCGCGCAGGGGATCCAGCACGTCCTGCGCGGGATCGCGCTCGGCTCGGCGCTCGTCGGCGGCGGGTTCCTGTTGAAGGTGTGGCATGCGGCGCCGTTCGTGCTCGCCGCCTTCGTGACGACGGCGGCCTGCGGGGCGACGATCCTCTGGGTCTCCGAGGACGGCGGCCACGGACGCGTGTTCGAAGGCGTCGCCGCGTACTTCAGGCGCAGCTGGCGCATCCTGCGGGAGGAAGCAGAGGTGCGGCGCTTCCTGCTCGCCAACGCCGCGTGGGAGGGGACCTTCGCGGCGGCGCGCACGTTCGTCGTTCTGTACATCATCGACGGACTGCACGAGTCCAAGGCGATCTCCTCCGCGGTGCTCGGCGCCGTCGCGACCGGGTACGTGATTGCCGCGGTGTTCGCCGGGCGCCTGGGCGACCGCTTCGGGCTCGCGCGTGTCGTCTTCTTCGCGTCGTTTGTGTACGGCGGCGGCTTCATCGTGGCCGGCACGGCGACGACGTGGCACACCTGGTACTTCGGGCTGATCGTTCCCGTCTCTGTCGCCGGCGGGACGGTGATGACGCTCGCGTGGGGCCTGCTCTTCAAGCTCATGCCGGAGCAGCATCGCGGCGCGGTCTCCGGGCTGGCGACGACGACCAAAGGGCTGGGGCTGCTGCTCGGCGCACCGGTCGCCGGTGCCGCGATCGACCTCGCGCGGCCGTTCCTGCACTCCACCGACGGCTACCAGATCCTCTGGCCGGTCTGCGGGATCCCGATCCTCGCCGCGATTCCGCTCGTCGCGCGCATGATGCGCGTCGAGCCGAGCGGCAAGGTCGAGCCGACCATCGGCTGATGGCCGGCTGGGACCTGCTGCGCGACCTCGAGCTCGTCGTCGATTCGTTCCAGACCGAGCGGCGCTCGGTCGAGGTCTCGACAGAGTTCACCCGCGTGACAACGACTGTCGTGCTCGGCGGCGGCGGGGAGGAGGGGCGCGGCGAAGATGTGACATACACCGCGGAGGATCACGAGCGGTTTCCGACCGTCGAGCCGCCGGGCGCGACAAGCCTCGCAGACTTCTCGCGGCGGCTGGACGATCTCGTGCTCTTCTCGGGCGATCCGAAGATGGAGGCGTCCGCGGACTACCGGCGCTGGGCGCTCGAAAGCGCCGCGCTCGATCTGGCGCTGCGGCAGAACGGCACGAGCCTCGGCGACGCGCTCGGACGTGAGTGCAGGCCGGTGCGCTTCGTCGTGTCCACGCGTGGCGATGCCTTCGCGTGGCTCGAGGCGGCGCCTGAACTCGAGCTGAAGCTCGACCCAGACAACGAGTGGGAGCGCGCCTTCATGGAGCGGCTCGCCACCACGGGTCGCGTGCGTGTGCTCGATTTGAAGGCGTACTACCGAGGGACAGTTGTCGAGGTCGAGCCGAATCCGACGCTCTACCGCACTGTCGTGGAACTGTTCCCCCAAGTCGTACTCGAGGACGCGTGGCTCGAAGGCGAGTGTGGCGAGGTCATCCGGCCCGAGGCGCCGCGGTTGAGCTTCGACGCGCCGATCCATTCGGTAGACGATGTCCGGTCGCTCGACGTCGAGCCGGGCTGGATGAACATCAAGCCGTCGCGGTTCGGGACGGTGGCGCGCCTGCTTGAGTGCATTGAGTACTGCGACGCGCGTGGGATCCGGATGTACGGCGGCGGCCAGTTCGAGCTTGGCGTTGGCCGGCTACAGATTCAGGCGCTCGCGTCGCTCTTCTATCCCGACGGCCCGAACGACGTCGCGCCGAGTGACTACAACACCGGCGCCCCGCGACCCGGCCTTCCCAAGAGCCCGCTGTCCGCGCCCGCGGGCCTTGGCTTCTAGCGACAGGTCCCAGGGACAGTCCCTGGGACAGGTCCGGCGGGGCGCCTAGCCGTTTCGCAACTCGACGGCTAGCGTCGAGCAGATGCCACGTCTTGCACGGTGCGCCCTTCCGGATGGCATCTTCCACGTCACCGGCCGGGGCGTCGCGCGCGCAGCCATCTTTCGCGACGGGATCGATTACGCGGACTTCGAGCGGCACCTGTTCAGGATTCGCGACGAGTTCGCATGGACGCTGCACGCGTATTGCCTGCTTCCCAACCACTACCACCTGATCGTCGAGACGGCTCGGCGCGATCTATCGACGGGCATGCAGCGGTTGAACGGTCGCTACGCGCAACGGTTCAACGCACGCTATGACCGCGTCGGGCACGTCTTCCAGAACCGCTTCAGCTCATACGTCATCGAGAGCGAGGAACACTTCGCGCGTGCCCTCGCGTACGTCCACGCGAACCCGATCGAGGCCGGCCTGTGCGAGCGCGCAGAGGAGTGGCCTTGGACGAGCGCGCTAGCCGAGTCGGACTAGTCCCAGGGACTGTCCCTGAGACATGTCCTTAGGCGCCTGCGTGGACCGGGGACAGCGCCGGGGCCCACGAGCACAGCGGCGAAACGTCGCCGTCACGGCCGTTCAGGCTCCGGTAGCCAAGCGCGTGCTCGGCCTGCATCAGCTTGTGGATCTGCGTCGTGCCCTCGTAGATGATCGGCGCACGCGCGTTGCGGAAGTAGCGCTCGATGCCGTACTCCGCGGAGTACCCGTACGCACCGTGCACCTGGATCGCGAGATGCGCCGCGCGGAACGCCGATTCCGTGGCGTGCCACTTCGCCAGTGACGTCTCCCGCGTGTTCCGTAGGCCCTGGTCCTTCATCCACGCCGCCTGCATGACGAGCAGCTTCGACGTCTCGTAGCCGAGCACCATCTCGGCGATCATGTCCTGGACGAACTGGTACTTGCCGATCGGCTGACCGAACGTCTCCCGCTCACGCGCGTATTCGACTGACCGCTCGAGGCACGCACGGATGACGCCGCAGGCGCCGGCCGCGACGGTGAACCGTCCCTGGTCCAGGCCGTACATTGCGATCTCGAAACCCTGGCCTTCCTCGCCGATCAGGTTCTCGGCGGGCACCTCCACGTTCTGGAAAAAGAGTTCGCCCGTCGAGCCCGCCCAGATGCCGAGCTTGTTCTCCGTCTCCGCGGTCGTGAAGCCCGGCATGCCGCGCTCGACCATGAACGCGGAGATGCCCTTGTGCTTCGCGGCCGGATCCGTCTTCGCGAACACGAGCGCGTGCTCTGCGACGTTCGCGTATGAGATCCAGTTCTTCGAGCCGTTCAGGATGTACCGGTCGCCGTCGCGGCGCGCGCTCGTCTTCATCGCCGCGACGTCCGAGCCCGCCGCCGGCTCGGTCAGGCCGAAGCACGCGATCTTCTCGCCGCGCGCCTGCGGCTCGAGCCAACGCTCGTGCTGCTCGGCCGTGCCGTACTTGAGCAGTGCCAGCGAGTTGAGGCCCACGTGGACCGAGATCAGGGTCCGGAACGCTGCCTCGCCGCGCTCGATCTCCTCGCAGGCGAGCGCCTCGCAGACGAAGTCGAGCCCGGCGCCGCCGTGCTCCTCGGGGATGACGATGCCGAGGACCCCGAGCTCGGCCATGCCGGCAATCGCGTCCAGGTCGAGCCGGTGCTCGATGTCGTTCTCGATGGCGTTCGGGAGGATGCGGTCGTCGACGAAACGCCTGACCGTGTCCTGTAGCAGCCGCTGTTCGTCGGTGAGCTCGAAGTCCATCCCGGCCTAGTCTACGGAGGCCTTGGGCGTTCGCAGCTTGATTGACTGACCAGTCAGTCAAGCTAGGCTGAGGGGTGGCGATGCTCGAGGAACGGACGACCGGCGGGGTCTCGTTCGGCCTGACCGACGAGCAGAAGGCGCTGCGCGACCTCGCACACGAGTTCGCGGAGCGCGAGATCCGGCCCAGGGAGCGCGAGTACGACGAGCACTCGACGCATCCCGCCGACGTGCTCGCGAAGGCGCACGAGCTCGGCCTGATGAACGTCCACGTTCCGGAGGTCTACGGCGGCCTGGAGCTCGGCGCCTTCGAGGGCATGCTGATCGGCGAGGAGCTCTGCTGGGGGTGCTCGGGCATCGGCACGGCGATCGCCGCGAACGGGCTCGGGCACGGGCCCGTGATCATCGCCGGCACCGAGGAGCAGAAGCGCACATGGCTGCCCTCGCTCGTCGACGAGGCGCTGCTGACGTCGTTCGCGCTCACGGAGCCGAACGCCGGCTCCGACGTTTCCGGGATCCAGACCACCGCCGTGCCCAAGGGCGACGACTACGTCCTCAACGGCTCGAAGATGTTCATCACCAACGCCGGCCATGCCGCGTGGTTCACCGTCTTCGCGTCGACCGACAAGTCGAAGGGCCATCGTGGCTTGACGGCGTTCGTCGTCCCTGCAGACGCCGACGGCGTCGTCGTCGACCGCCACCTCGACAAGATGGGCCAGCGCTCGACGGACACGTCGGCGCTGTCGTTCCAGGACGTGCGCGTCCCCGTGGCCAACCGGCTGGGCGAGGAGGGCGAGGGCTTCAAGATCGCGATGAAGACGCTCGATTTCACGCGCCCGGGCACCGCGATCGGCGCCGTCGGCGTCGCGCGCGCGGCCTTCGAGTACGCCGCGCAGTACTCGAAGGAGCGGGTGCAGTTCGGCATGCCGATTGCGATGAACCAGGGCGTCAACTTCCTCATCGCCGACATGGCGACGAAGATCGAGGCGGCGCGCCTGCTCTGCTGGCAGGCGGCCTGGATGATCGACAACGGCATCCGTGCGACGCTGCAGTCGTCCTACGCGAAGCGGTTCGCCGCAGACATCTGCATGGAGGTCACGACCGACGCCGTCCAGATCTTCGGCGGCTACGGGTACATGAAAGAGTTCCCGGTCGAGAAGCTGATGCGCGACGCCAAGCTCTTCCAGATCTACGAGGGCACCTCGCAGATCCAGCGGCTAGTGATTGCACGCGAATTGCTCATGCCGCGTGATTGAGATCGACCTCTCGGGTCGAGTCGCTTTCGTCACAGGAGGTTCTCGCGGGCTTGGCCGGGCCGACGCGCTGACGCTCGGCCGCGCCGGTGCGGACGTCGTGATCGCGGACATCCAGGTCGAGTCGGATCCCGGCGACGACGCCGCGCGCTACGGCCCGATCGCGCAGGCCGCACGCTCGCAGGGGCTGGTGTACACCGAGGCAACCGCCCAGGAGATCTGCGGCCTGGGCCGCAGGGCGGCGGCGATCAAGTGCGACGTCACGGAGCGCACTCAGGTCGACGAGGCCGTACGGCGCACCGTCGAGGAGTTCGGCTCGGTCGACATCCTCGTCAACAACGCCGGCACGCTCGACCACCTCGGCCAGCTCGGCGACCAGCAGCCGGAGCTGTGGGAGCGCGACCTCCGCGTCAACCTCACGGGTGCGTTCAACTGCGCACAGGCTGTGTGGCCGCATATGCAGGAGCGCGACTGGGGCCGGATCGTGAACATGGCTTCCGTTGCAGGCACCCTCGGCGGCTTCGGCCAGGCGAGCTATTCGACGACCAAGGCGGGCCTGCTCGGGCTGACCCGGACGCTGGCGCTCGAGGGCGCGCGGCACGGGATCACCTGCAACGCGATCGTGCCCGGGATCATCGGCACGGAGGCGTTCGACTTCGGCAACCCGGTCATGAACGAGCGCATGGTGAAGCGCACCGCGATGCGCCGCGCCGGCGAGCCTCAGGACGTCGCCAACGCGATCGCCTTCCTCTGCTCCGACCTCGCGTCGTACATCACAGGCGTCGCCCTGAACGTCAGCGGCGGCATCGAGCTCTTCACCTTTTGATCTCGTTCGAGCCGACCGCCGAGCAGCGCGACCTGCAGCGGCTCGCGCACGAGTTCGCGGAGCGGGAGCTGCGTCCGATCGCGGCGGAGTGGGACGAGCGCGAGGCCTACCCACCGGATCTGCTGCCGAAGGCTGCGCGTGCAGGGCTGACCGCGTACGCGATTCCGGCGGAGTACGGCGGCGGCGGCGTCGACGCAGTCACGAGCGTGCTGATCGCGGAGGAGCTGTCGTGGGGCTGCGCAGGCCTCGCGTCGACCTTGCAGGCGACGATGTTCCCCGTCCGTCCATTGCTCCGCTTCGGCACGGACGCCCAGCGGGAGCGCTACCTGCCGCTGCTCGCCAGTGCCGACGGAACGCTCGCCGCGATCGCCTTCACGGAGCCGCATGCCGGTTCCGACCTCGGCGCGATCCGCGCCGAGGCGGAGCGTGATGGCGACGAGTACGCGTTGACGGGCGAGAAGGTCTACATCACCAACGGCGGCATCGCGGACGTCACGGTCCTCTTCGCAAAGACCGGCGGTGAGCTCACGGCGTTTCTCGTCGAGCGCGACGATCCCGGCGTCGCCGCCGGCCGGGTCGAGCGCAAGCTCGGCCTGCGCGCATCGCAGACGGGATCCGTCCTCCTGGATTCGGCCCGCGTGCCCGCCGACCGGCGGCTCGGGGACGAGGGTCAGGGCTTCGAGATCGCGCTCGACTTCTTCCAGGCCTCGCGACCTCAGGTCGCGGCCGCCGCGGTCGGCGTCGCCCGCGCGGCGTTCGAGTACGCCACGGACTACGCCCGCGAGCGCGAGGCCTTCGGTCGCCCGATCCTCAGCCGCCAGGGCGTCGGCTTCAAGCTCGCCGACATGGCGATGCTCGTCGAGGCGGCGCGGCTGCTCGTCTGGCGCGCCGCGTCCGCGGTCGACGCCGGGGAGGACGCCGGCCTCCTGGGCTCCTACGCAAAGGCATTCGCCGCCGACGCGGCGATGCGGATCACGACGGACGCCGTGCAGGTTCTCGGGGGAGCGGGAATCATGCGCGACCACCCTGTGGAGAAATGGATGCGTGACGCCAAGGTGTTCCAGGTCGTGGAAGGGACCTCGGAGATCCAGCGCCACATTGTCGCTTCGTACCTCAGAGGGGGCCATCGAGACCGCCAGGCCCGACGCTAGACTTCCACGCCTTGCCTGCCCGGCGTAGAACAATGCTGGTCCGGCCTCGCCGCCGGCGTCGCACCCGCGCGCAACGCCGCGTCCTCTGGCAGCGGACCATCGCCCTCGCTGCGCTCGTCGGGCTGGCCGCGCTCGTGCTGGGCCTTGCCTTCGCCGGGTCGCCCAGCCGGCTCGCGGACGGGGTGCGCATCGCGGGCATCGACGTCGGCGGGAAGACGACGCGCCAGGCCCAGCGGGACCTGGAAACGCGGGCGGACGCGCTCGCCGCCGTGCCGGTGAGCTTCCGGGTCGGCTCCCACGTCTGGAGACTCGAGCCGCGGCGCCTCGGCGTCCGCGTCGAGTGGGACGCCGCGGTCGACGCCGTTCGCCGGCAGGGCGAGGGCTTCGGGCCCCTGCGGGGCTTCCGCCGGCTCGACATGCGCTTCTTCGGAGCGGACGTCGCGCCTCCGACCCAGGTGTACGACGCGGCGCTGCGCTACTGGCTCGACCGGATCGAACGCACGGTCGACTCGCCTCATCGCGAAGCGTCGATCGCGCTGCACGGGCTGACGCCCCAGATCGTCCCGAGCCGCAGCGGGCACATGCTCGACCGCCAGGCCGCGGCGGCCACGATCGTGCGCGCCCTCGCGAGCCTGAGGCGGGAGCCGGTCGGCCTACCGGTTCGCACGGATCCACCCAAGGTCAACGCGGGCGACCTGAAGGTTGCGGCGGCGGAGGTGCGGACCGCGCTGTCGGCGCCGGTGCACCTGACCCTGGGCGGCACGCGCTGGAATCTCCGCCCGGCCCGGCTCGCGCGCCTGCTCGACCTACCGGCGAACGGCCGCCGCGACCTCCGCATCGAAGGGGACGGCGCGAGCGACTGGTTCACGGCGCTCTCGCGGCGCGTGGACAAGCCGGCGGTCGACGCCGACTGGGCGATCAGCTCGAGCGGCACGGTCCTCGTCATCCCCGATCGTCCCGGCTATCTGCTCGACGTCCCGAACAGCGCGAGCACGGTGCTTCGTGCCGCACTCGTCACCGATCCCGGCCTGCGCGCGGCGAAGCTCACAGTCGAACGAGTCGACGCCGACCGCTCGACGGCCGAGGCGCGTGCGATGGAGATCAGCGGCCTGGTCGCGAGCTACGAGACGTTCTATGGCGGCGAGGCGAATCGCATCCACAACGTGCAGCTCGTGTCTCACCTCGTCGACGACCAGGTGATCGCTCCGGGCGCCGTCTTCTCCTTCAACCAGGCCACGGGCGAGCGCACAGCGGCGAAGGGATTCAAGGAAGCGCCCGTGATCATCAACGGCGAGCTCAAGACCGGTCTCGGCGGAGGCGTCTGCCAGGTCTCGACGACGGTGTTCAACGCCGCATACGAGGCGGGGCTGCCGATCCTCGCGCGCACGAACCACGCCCTCTACATCAGCCACTACCCGCAGGGCCGCGACGCGACCGTCAACTATCCGGACGTCGACCTCAAGTTCGTCAACGACACCGGGCACTGGCTCCTGCTACGAACGTGGGTGGGCTCGTCGTCGCTCACGGTCGCGCTCTACGGCACACCGGCCCACCGGCGGGTCGTCAGCGAGACGCGGCCGCTTGTCGTAGCCGGGCGGATCCCCACGAAGAAGGTCCGCGATCCGACGCTTCTCGTCGGGCAGAAGGTCGTCGACTCGACCGGTGAGCCGCCGCGCACCACGAGCGTCCGCAGGATCGTCTACGACGCCGACGGCAAGGTGCTCCATGACACGGTCTTCTACTCGTCGTATCGCGGCGAGCCCACGGTGATCCGAGTCGGGACGAAGCCGAAGCCACAGACCGAGACGACGACCACCACGACGTCGACCACGACCACCACGACCACGACGGCGAAGAAACCGCCGGCGAGGACTACGACGACCCAGCCTTAGTGAGGCGCGTAGCGCCCGTCCGCGCTAGCGGACCAGGGGAGGGGGTCTGGGGGAACCGGGAGGTTCCCCCAGCGGAGTCCCCTCCGCCCGTCCGCGCTAGCGGACCAGGGGAGGGGGTCTGGGGGAACCGGGAGGTTCCC
>Ga0137371_10000667_pt1 | contig 26060 bp, 24 predicted proteins | sample SagtaG_7_FD_104919 | JGI IMG/M metagenome (GOLD analysis project Ga0137371, IMG submission 104919) | Vadose zone soil microbial communities from Sagehorn Ranch, Mendocino, California, USA - Sage1_R_40_16 metaG | ecosystem: Environmental > Terrestrial > Soil > Vadose zone | place: USA...
TCTACTGCCATTTTTATCCCCATGTCGCATGAATAAAGATGATTTTTAACTGTGCAGCAAGCGATGGTAAATATACAATAATGGTACAACATCTGTATTTGGCGACGCAACCATCAAGGAGGTGGCCTGATGCCCTCTGCAAGCTGTTTGAGCAAGCGGGGGGAAAAGGGCGATCTCTCTTCATGTATTGCTCGCCTTATCCAGTTCCACAAGCCTTCTGAGAGGAATCTGTTGTATCCTTTCGTCAATTATCTCGACTTGATTACATAAAGCCAGCTAAGAAGGCAATCCACGTAACTTTTAAACGTCTATAACGTAGACGACGTATCGTTTAACGTGACTTATAGAGCGAAATGAACGTCATTGAAACGTCTTAGCGTTAACGTTTAGAACGTATGATTTTTATACGTCGTCTACGTTGTTGTCATCGCAAAATCCACGTCGAGATAACGTCAAAAAACTACTGATAGGCCATCGCATCTTTCATTTTTTGCAACACTACCGTTATACTTTTCATACATCCTCTCTAAAATAAAAGTAGGTGTCCTCATCATGAAAAGGGGTAGTCTCACCATAAATCCGACAATTGCTCGTTAACAAGCTCTTTGGAATATCTACTTTATCACGTATCTCCCGTATCCATAGCTCCTTAAGATTAATTAAGTCAGCAAGAGGTGCAAGATCGCTTGCTTGCGAGCAGTAGGACAAATCGAGCGTTGTCAAGTTCTTCAAGTTTGCTAGAGGTGCAAGATCGCTTACTTGCGAGCAGTGGGACAGGTTGAGCGTTGTCAAATTTATCAGTTCAACCAACAGCGTCAAATTCCTCACGTCTGTGCACCCAGACAGAACCAGTGTAGTCAAGCTCGTTAAATATTGGATACCGTCTAACGGATATGAACAATCCCAACGGAGAACGGCATCCCCCGAACGCGCTCTTTGTTGCAAAACTCGTGAGAGTATACGCTTTGCATATGCTTCCCTATTGAAAGAATTCCATACACTAATTAGTTCATTACCTACCTCTATACGCACGTCATCCGCGTACTCTTCAAGCATTTCCAACGCCACATCGCCCTCAATTAATGAGAGGGTACGGATACACTCTAAGGTGACAGAGGTAGAGTACCCACGATTAGTGAGATGTCTCACGGCTAGGTCGCCTGCTGCGGCTAAAGCACGAGCCGCAGTCAAGTCTTTAGGGGGCACCAACTCGCTAAGTCGCGCATCCACCTCTTGCTTCATCTCCGGCCCCAGCTCAATAGCAGTCTCAAGACAGGCGACAGCTAGCAGGTGCAATTGATAGCGAAGCTTCTCTTCTTTATCACCGCGCTCAATAAGACCCCGTATGATTTGTTCACATATTGCTTTGGACGCCAGACCAGCAGCAAGCACGATTACTTCGTACCACTGATCATTATGTGCGTTTTTGATCAATACTTCCGTGTCGATTGCATCGAGAGCTGCTTGTGCAGCGAAGAACTCCTGGAAAGTCTTGTGCGTGAATTCGATCTGGTCAGTGACAGATTCGCGGATGATGCTAGTGCGCTCCAGAAAGAGCCTGCGTACTTTCTCCCCTGTGACATCGGGTGGAAGGCTGTGCATGTTGGCAAGTTTGCGCGCGAAGCTAGTATCTACAACTAACATGGGAGCCTCTATGAGGTTTTCTTTAAGCATCCAATAGGCAAGGTCATCCAATAGGCGTTGTTTCTGATTGAGACTGAGCACGGGGTATCCAGTGAGATCAACGCGCCTCTCTTTATCGCGCCTTTCAAGCAGCAAAGAGATACAAGCCTTGTAGAGTTCAATGCGATTAACTGGTAGTTGTCGTCTTCTCTCTCTATTCAAGGCACAGAACATGGAACAGAGTAGAGGATTAGTCGCTAGATTACGGATGGGACGAATACGTCGAACGTGATCTTTGAGATGTTGGGCAAGTGGCTCTAGTTCATTCTTGTCATCATTGGAGGTCAGTTCTTCACGGACGGCGTTGTGCCAGTGATCGACAAGAGAGTAGATATCGCCTAGCTCCATCGGCTGGATCTCAGCAATACTGAATTTTTCATGGCTCATCCAGCCCTTTTCTATGGCATGTGGACGCGAGGTGACAATAAAAAGTGCTTTTGGATAACTCTCGACAAGATCTTTCAACCAATTGCGCACATCTTCGCGCTGAAAGGTCGGTACCTCGTCCACGCCATCTATCAATACGAGGGCACGTCCTTTCTTGAGAATATCGTGCACCCATCCTTTGCGCATAGTACCTGAAATCATAGGAGCAACCAATCCAGGGAAGTCTTCGGGTCTAGGAAATCCTGACAGTACATGTTGACGTAAACGAATATAAAAGGGAAGTTTATCATTCCACTTGTCTAATTGCCCCTTGGAGGACTTGGTAGCAGCTCTCACCGCGACCCATTGTAGCAAAGTAGTTTTGCCTGAACCTGCCGCACCTTGGATAAGCAGGCGATCCGAATACACCAAGGCGGTATCTACCGAGACAATGTCTCTGACTGGTTCATCCTCGGCCTTTTTACCTAGCGCGTCTAGTTTTAGAGGCTGAGCATCTATAGGAACACACAGTTGCTGCTCTACCGATAAGGTGATATATGCCACACTTAGGCGATGACGACGGTTAGGTAGCGAAACATCTGCGCCGATGAGTTGTAGCACATCAAGATTGCGAGCAACAGTCTGGCGATACTCGATTTCAAATCGCTCGTCCTCGATCGCCGAGTCAAGCTGTGTGCTTATCCGACGTATCTCATGTAGTACTTGATCGACCCTGCCAATAATTATGACTTCGCGTTTGAGCACTTCGGCGAAGGCATTATGGGCAAAGCTAGGCAACTGCGAGGCAATATCGACAATGTAGATACACGCTTGCTTGATAACACGGCGATAGAAGTCTTCCTCTGCTTGGCTGAAATGCTGCGTATTGGTGGGGTTTGTAGCGAGAATATACTTTTCCAGTCCTGTGGGTTGCAGATTGTGCGCAGTAATCAATTCGCTAGAGAGCCGCGATGTATTGAATGCTTTTGCCACGGCGTGAGCGACTGCAATGCGGCTTCCCTCGTCAAGATGAACTCCCTCAGCCTCAAATAGCGGGAGCAGGCTCTCACCCACTTTCTCGCCGATGATCTCGAATTGTAGTCGTCCTCGGCGCTGTGCAAGCACATCGGTTGTTTTGGCTTTGAACAAATCTATCAAGCTTGACGAGATATCAATATCCAGCGCACTGTCCTTCATCCACAGTTTGAGAATAGACTTTGCAATGGCTGCACCAAGTTCGATAGTTACAGCTTCGGTAAGTGGCATCGCAAGCAAGCCTTTCCTACATAATGTGCAACAGTGACATTTGCCAATGTTGCGATTATAGTATATCAACCACGTAAACGGATAGAGCCATACTAACTGGTGAAGTTGAGGGGGAAACTTGAAAAAAATCGGAATCCATCGGCAAGATGTGTCTATGCAAAGTGACACACAAAAGCCGATGGACACGTCAAAACTATTTTATCCGAAAACCTCATGCTCCTGATGCAGATCTCGCACTCGCCGCACTGAATTTCACCGCTGTCATTAAGTCTAGTCTTCTTCGATATCGAAGGAATTGCTACCATAGCACTACCCAGAAAACTGATACACCCACTACCGAATATACCAAAGGATGTCCCTCCTATCACTTCATCCCGAAGATCTCATGGATGAAGAGTTCCGACTTCATTTCTGGAGAGAGAACTCATCTATTTCTTCTCTTTCTGTTATGTGCTCTTCTGCATAGAAATCTCATCAGTTATACTCTACTTTAGCATAGGGGTTCCGACCTTGTCAATTCTTGGGACTCGCAACATGCACATGAAAGAGGTAAGAATAACAGATCTTTATGAAACGCAATGGGAAACTGAGAACTTACCGTATTCGTGATTAGTCTAGTAGCTTCAATGGTTGCAGGGGCTATAGCAGTACTCAACGGCGACAATAAGATCTGTGCTATAATCTACTCGCAATGGTTCGAAATCGTCGGACCACTGACCAACTATCAACGAGCACACGTGCTGAATGATCATGACCTAGCGGAGCAGCTGCTTTGGCCTGTCAGTAGTTTTTTGCCATAGAATACAACAAGTCTTCTGGGTGCCCTCTGCAGACTGCTTGAGCAAGCGGGAGGAAAGGGACGATCTTTCTTCAGAGATTACTTGCCTCGTCCATCTCCACAAGGCTTCTGAGAGACATCTGTTATTTCGCTTGGTAGCAGTATAGATATGAATGTGATTTTAGAATGCGTATACTTTTTGGAATTATAGGACATCAAAGGAAGGCGTCATGTCGAAATCAATAGGATGGCTGAGTATCCAATGAGCAACCTCGCGGCAAGGAGCACACCAGACGGTTCCGTCATAGACGAGCGTGCGAAGTTCTTCCAGTGTGGAATACATTACCTCAAAATACTCTTCCTTTTCTTCTACAAAAGGATGAAACAGCAAAGACAGGTAGCTCTGGTTCTGTACAACCTTCCCCAATGCGGAGCGCAGGTTTGCATGGAAATGAGCGGGGGAAAGAGGAGTGTGTGAGTTACCAAACTTCTCTCGCATACTTCCGAAGTGTGCGAGGTAGGCGTAGGCATCGACGTGCGGCCATTCAAAGGGCAGAATGACCAGCCCTTCCGAGATACCGGAGCTGGAACCGGCGGGTGAACAATAGGTAAAGCCCAGATTTTTAAGGAGTTTCACCGATGAGGCCGTCAGTGCTCCCCGAGGAGGTCGGAAACCATATGGTCTGATGGCTAGTTTGCTCATCGCATGGAGGCCACGTTCAAGAATCCGAACCTCGTCTGCATAGCTGAGTTTATGCCATTCCTCGTGGCGCCATGCATGGTAGCCAACCTCATGCCCGGCAGCGGCTATCCCCTGAAGAGCTTGAGGATATAACTCGGTATTGAGTCCCTCCACGAAGAATGTGGCGGAGAGACCCAACTCATTCTTCCTCCGCGTTACACCTGGGTGCCCGGTTTGCGCTCACATATTATGGATGCCTGTCGAAGGGCTGGCTTCGTCCCAAAGGTGGCGCAGGAGGCATGGCTTATGCAAACGATTATTGGTCTTGTTGCTGCGAATATGGGAATAGCTCTGGTTCCAGCCTCTGTACAGAACCTTCATCGAACAGGTGTTGTCTACAAATTGTTGCAAGATAGTTCAATAGAAGTAAGTATGGGCGTTATCTGGCGACGTGACGAGGCACTTCCAACCGTGGAGAGGTTCTTACAGGTCACGCATGAAATGGCACAAAAAATGTATGCGCCAGATTCAGATGGCATATAAAAAAGTACAAAATCGTGGCACTTTAGTGTAATATAGCAATATACCAGTGATAAGACAAAGCTTGCTAACCTTTGTCGCTTTTCCAAAAGGAGGTGATAAATACCCATTGGTCGCTTGCTGTTAGTACCGATTAGAGCTGTGTCTATTTGTATGCTGGCCCACGTAGGAAGTTCGAAGTTTTCCTGCTTTATAGTGTACGAGTTGTGTCTATACGGTCTTTGAAAGGTAGGTAGACGCTACATGGCTACAACCGCAGAGAGTGGCGGCGTTCTAAGGTCCGAACGTATTGCCGGAGGTATTCTCCCCAAAGTACTCAACTCTTTTGATATGGTTGCTATTTTTGTCGCCATCGTCCTCTTTATCAGTAACGCGGCAATCATGGCCGGAGGGGCGGGACCAGCAGCCTATATCTATTGGGGATTAGGCTTCCTTACCTTCCTCATTCCGGGTGCTATTGTCACCGGGCAGCTTGGATTAATGTTTCCGGGTGAGGGTTCCATTTATGTGTGGACGACGAAAGCCTTTGGAGCTTTCATGGGCTTCTTTGCCGGTTTCTGTGCATGGTGGCCTGGCATTCTGGTGATGATTGCCACGGGAGACGCGGTTGTCTCGTTGATTCAGCAGTTGAACGCGAATTTCCTGACGGAAGCCTGGCAGCAAGGTCTCGTCATTATTCTGGTGGTTGCATTCTCTTTTTTCCTCTCCATCTTGCGTTTTCGGGTGACGCAAAACTATGTAAACATTATATTCGTGGCATATGGCGGTGCCATTTTGTTGATCGGTGTTGCGGGGCTGCTTTCACTCTTTGGGGGACATGCTGCCCCTGTTGACTATTCGGCGCATAACTGGTTGCCAGCTCCCAGCAGCTTTACGTTCTATGGGACGGTGATTCTGGCCCTGTTGGGTATCGAAGTCCCGCTCAATATGGGCGTTGAGATCAACGAGGTGCGCTCCATTACGCGTTACCTTTTGTGGGGATCGGTTGTCGTTATGGCGGCATACCTCATCGGAACCTTTGGAGTGATGGTAGCCGTTCCCCTGAAAGACCAGGGAAGCCCATCGGCAATTGCTGAGGCAGTTCGACTCGGCTTTGGCAACGCTGGTCCCGTCCTGGGGATTGTCGTCAACATCATTTTCATCGGTTTCTTCCTGTTTAACACGGCGGTATACAACTATTCCTTTGGACGCCTGCTCTTCGTCTCTGGCCTGGATCGCCGTTTGCCGTCGTTCATCAGTAAAGTAAATGCCAATAGGGTGCCATGGGTAGCGGTACTGGTCCAGAGTTGTATTGCCGCGTTTTTTACGGCCCTTGCATTCATGATTGCACCCTACACGCTGCATACTGGATTGAAACCTACCGATCTCTCGACGATTGTGTACGACATCTTGCAGGCGGCTGTAACGGTGATCTGGTGTGTCTCGATGGTGATTCTGTTTGTTGACGTTATCATTATCCGTTACAAGTACCACGACACCTTCTTACGGACCCGGCTGGCACCCGATTGGGTCTTCTACCTCTGCTCAGTTCTCGGTCTGGTTGCCAGTGCTGTTGGAGTGTACGTCACCTTCACCGGTCCCTGGACCCCACTGATTTCCAACTCCCAGTGGCTCGTATGGATAGGCGGTATTGGCATCCTTTCGTTGATTGTGGGTGTTGTGCTGTTCTTCGTTGGTCAGGCAACGACCAGAGAGAATGTGAGTGACGAAGAGGTCATCGCTGAGGTGACGAATCAGTAGACCGACCCTCATCCTTGATCATCTAACAATCGGTATAGGGACCAGCAGAGCGCGTCCCTATACCGATGTAAACAGGACGTGTTAGTGCGGAGAGGCTATAGTGCTGCCAGGCCCGCTTGAGCGACTGCCATATCATCGCTGTAGTGTCCTCCGCTGACGCCGATACCCCCGATAATTCCCTCTGGCGTCTGAAGCGGATAGCCCCCACCGAAGATGATCAGGCGATCCGCCTTAATGATGCCGTGTAGCAGGGGTGGGTCATTCTTCACAAACTCGAACCATTCGTGCGTTGCCATACTAAAGCCGATAGCTGTATAGGCCTTGTCCTGGGCAATTTGCACACTCAGGAGCGGTGCCCCATCCATGCGACTGAACGCCTTGAGGGTTCCATCGCTATCCACCACCGCAATACTCATGGGTTTTCCCATGGCGCGCGCTTTCACTTCCGCTGCTGCAATGAGGCGTTGAGCCGCTTCAATAGTGATAGTTGACTTCTGGAAAGCGTTTGATGCCATAAAATGATTTCTCCTTCCTCTTTCTATACAATCAAAGCATCACTTCTCGTTATGTACGAGATATTCCTGTGGATTGCGTTCAAACAGACGTTTACAGGCCGGGCAGCAGAAGTAGAAATCTCGACCATCGTAGTTTGTATGATGACGGGCCGTTGCTATTTCTACTGTCATGCCACAGACCAGGTCAATAGCTGTCTCTGCGGCAGCAGGGATAATGCTCTCCTCGTTTGCAGCAGGCGTTTGTGTGTGATGGCTCTCGTCAGGAGGCAGACCACGACGCTGCACCTGCACCAGTTCGGCAATGATGCTGGCTGCAATCTCTTCAGGCGTAACCGCCCCAATATCGAGCCCTGCTGGCGCTTTGAGGCGCGCTATCTGTTGCTCTGACAGGCCAGATGTGCGCAGATAGGCACGGCAAGCCTCTGCACGACGACGACTACCAACCATGCCTATGTAGCGAGCGGGACCCGCTAATGCCTGTTCCAGGGCATCCTCGTCATACTGTCCGTGCGTTGCTATCAGGATATAGGTTCGCTCGTCAATATGTACCTGGCTGAGATCAGTATGGTCAAGCTGTGTGACGGAAAAGTTGATTATGGGCGCGAGTTGACGCAGTGCGGTAATCACAGGCGAGTTACCTATGAGCAAGAGTTGAGGCTGAGGAAGATGGGGTTCCATGTAGATATCCAGCGTACCTCCACTTACGCAATTCATAGGAAAGGTGCGTACATCATTATGTGCTATATCTGTAGCGCGCTCAGGCGTGCCCAGACGCAGAAGGTAAGGATCGCTACCCTCACGAAAGATGCGCATCGCTTCCCGTATCACGACCGGTTGCGCACAGCTACCGCCGATCCATCCCGTCATTTGCCCATTCTGTTGGATAATAGCCTGAGCACCAGGTTTTGCAGAGGTTGGGCGTTCACACCATACCACCGTTGCAAGCACAAATGGTTCTCCGGCCTGTGTCAATTGATAGGCCAGCTCAAGCAAGGTTTGAGACATAGTATCCTCCAGCAAAAGGCTGGCGGACACAATTCATCATTACGCAGAATGATGAATTGTGTCCTGGTGGGTATTAATCCGCAGTTAAGCCATGTTCCTGGAGGACACTCCATACTTTCCATGGTGTTAGAGGCATATCAATGTGACGCACACCCACGTGTGCCAGAGCATCGATAACTGCATTGACAATCGCTTGCGGAGCGCCAACGGTAGGCGATTCGCCTACCCCCTTTGCCCCGATAGGATGGTGCGGCGATGGCGTAACGGTTCTATCCGTCTCCCAGTGCGGCGTCTCCATCGCTGTAGGAATCAGGTAATCCTGGAAGTTGCCGCCCTGAATATTGCCATCCGCGTCGTAGGAGAGTTCTTCATAGAGCGCTGGTGCCAGTCCCTGTGTCAGGCCGCCGTGTATCTGTCCCTCGACCACCATCGGATTGATGATTGTGCCGCAGTCATCTACCGCCATAAAACGGCGAATATGGACCTCCCCGGTGCCGCGATCGATATCAACGACACAGATGTAGCTACCAAATGGATAGGTTAGATTGGGCGGATCATAGTAACTGACGGCTTCCAATCCCGGCTCCAGGAAAGGTGGGCACTTGCTGTATGCAGCAAAGGCCAGTTCCTGAATGGTCATGCCCTTGCCAGGGACGCCCTTGACGTAGAAGCGTCCGGGCTCCCACTCAAGATCTTCTTCCTGCGCTTCCAGGAGATAGGCCGCGATCTTTTTGGCCTTGTCACGTACTTTCCTTGCTGCCAGGGCTGTCGCGGCTCCTCCGACTGGAGTACTGCGGCTGGCATAGGTGCCCAGACCATAGGGTGCGGTATCGGTATCGCCATGCTCGACATCGACATCATCGGGTGAGAGGCCCAGCTCGGCTGCAATAATCTGCGCGAAGGTCGTTTCATGTCCCTGCCCCTGCGTCTGCACACCGATACGTGCCAGCGCCTTCCCGGTAGGATGGACGCGTATTTCGCAGCTATCAAACATCTCAATGCCGGCGATATCAAAGTGCTTGCCAGGACCTGCCCCCACGATTTCAGTGAAGGATGAGATGCCGATACCCATCAGTTCGCCACGTGCACGCTTCTCAGCCTGCTCCCGGCGCAGTCCCTCGTAATCGACATTTTTCATTGCCAGTTTCAAAGCGGCCTCGTAGTTTCCGCTATCGTAGGTCCAGTCAAGGGCAGAGCGGTATGGGAAGGCTTCTGGCTTAATGAAGTTTTGCAGGCGCAGATCCGCCGGGTCCTTGCCCAGGTCGTGTGCCAGGGTGTCCATCATGCGCTCAATCAGGTATGAGGCTTCGGTCACACGGAATGAGCAGCGGTAGGCGATACCACCCGGCGCTTTATTGGTATGAACTGCATCGACATCCACAAATGCATGCTTGAAATCGTATGAGCCGGTGCAGATGTGAAAGAGACCGGCAGGAAACTTTGTGGGTTGTGCGGCGGCATCAAACGCACCATGATCTGCCAGGGTATGGACACGCAATGCCTTGACCATGCCGTCTTTGTCGGCGGCTAGCTCGGCATGGATATGATAATCGCGCGCAAACCCCGTGCTACCAAGATTCTCGGAACGGTCCTCAATCCACTTGACCGGTTTGCCTGTTTTGAGTGATGCCACCACGGCACAGACATAGCCGGGATAGATCGGTACTTTGTTGCCAAAACCACCTCCAATATCCGGCGAGATGATGCGAATACGATGTTCTGGCAGGCCGGCGACTATAGCGAACAGGGTGCGGTGAGCATGCGGTGCCTGGGATGTAAGCCAGACGGTAAGTTTGCCAGTCGCTCTGTGGTAGTCAGCCACGCAGCCACACGTCTCGATAGGCGCGGGGTGAATACGCGGGATATACATATCCTGCTTGATGACAACGCCATTTGCCTCGGCGTCGGCGAAGGTAGCGTCGGTCGCATCGCGGTCGCCTGTTTCCCAGTGATAGATCTGGTTGGTGGGCTGCTTTTCTTGTTTATCAGGACGCAGCAGCGGCGCGTCTGGATTGAGGGCCTTTTTGGGATCGACTACTACCGGGAGCGGATCGTAATCTACATCGACCGCGGCCACTCCGTCGGCGGCTGCGTAACGGCTGGTGGCGACAACAAATGCTACTTCTTGCATCTGGAAATGCACGCGGTCAACCGCCAGTACCGCCTCTGTATCGCCGGAAAGCGTCGGCATCCAGGCGAGTCCGGCAGCTTCCAGGTCTTTGCCTGTAATTACGGCAACCACGCCTGGGACCTTTAACGCCTCGCTGATATCAATCTTTGTGATCAATGCATGGGCATAGGGGCTGCGCACGATATCCCCGTAAAGCATTCCGGGTAAAGTGACATCGTCCACATAATTGCCCTGGCCGCGAATGAAGCGAGCGTCTTCTTTGCGCTTGTATGCTTCTCCTAGACCATGCTTATGCTGAGGTACCTCAGTTGCCATTATTCGCCTCCCTCGCTGGTGCTGACCGGAACTTGCTGGGCCGCCTGCATTTTCTCGGCTGCATATTGAATCGCTCGGACAATATTTACATAGCCTGTACAGCGGCACAGGTTGCCTGAGATACCTACGCGAATCTCATGCTCGCTGGGATTTGGATTGCGACTTAGTAGGGCCACGCTGGTCATCATCATGCCGGGGGTACAATAGCCACATTGCAGGCCATGTTTCTGGTAGAAACCTTCCTGGATAGGGTGCAACTGGTTGTTCTGCTCCAGCCCCTCGATAGTCATGAGTTCACGGCCATCGGCCTGTACCGCGAACATGGTACATGACTTGGTGGCTTTGCCATCGACAATGATTGTGCAGGCTCCGCAAGCAGTGGTATCGCAGCCAATATGCGTACCGGTGAGGCGCAGATCATCACGAATCCAATGAACAAGTAATGTGCGCGAGTCGACATCACCTTCGTAGACGGTACCATTGATGGTGACATGGATATGATGTTTGCTCATACTTCCTCTCTTTCATCTGAGCGAAAGCTAGACGCGGCAGCGTCGTTGATGAAAGCTATCAAGCTCTTTCTCTACTCCTCTCCGGTGGCGCGAGCCAGCGCTTTGCGCAATGCACGAACGCATAGGACACGCACCATAGCACGCTTGTAATCCACCGGCCCTCTGCTATCACTACTGGGTTGGGCGGCGGCAACCGCTAAATCGGCGGCCTGGTGTATGCTCGCTTCGTCCAACTGTTTGCCCAGCAATGATTGTTCAGCGTCGCGCGCTTTGATAGGATATGGTCCAACGTTGGTCAGGCCAATGCCAGCAGAAGTGACAAGCCCCTGGCTATCCAACGTGAGATAGACGGCCACGCCAGCTATGCCATAATCGCCGACTTTACGCTCAAGTTTGAAGTAAGCACCGCCACTATGCTCGGAAGGAGCAGGAATACGAATCTCTGTCAGGATTTCATGCGGCTGTAGTGTAGTCTCGAAGGTTAAGTCAGTAAAGAACTCGTCGATAGGGATAACGCGCTGGCCGCTGGTTCCCTGGGCCACGACACTCGCCCCTATTGCTAACATTGTCGCTGGATGGTCGTTGGCGGGATCGGCATGCGCAAGATTACCGCCAATGGTGGCCCAGTTGCGTACGACGGGATCTGCGACCATTGTTGAGGTATCCGTGAGAATAGGATAACGATTGCGGATCAAAGGAGTTTGATCCAGTTCCGCTTCACGGGTCAAGGCGCCAATATGCAGTACACCGTCCGTTTCTTGAATGTACTCCAGGTCTTTAATGCGGTTAATGTCGATCAAGATAGATGGTGCGGCTAGGCGGAACCGCAAGAGGGGGATGAGGCTCTGGCCTCCTGCCAGGATCTTAGCGTCGTCGCCATGTTGTTCCAGCAGGGCAATAGCTTCCTGGACGCTATTTGCCACTACATAATCGAAGGAACCAGGAATCAAAGTGACACCTCCAACACCGTTAATGCACGAGTCGTGCGCTTCATCGTCGTCAATAAACAGCAGATTGTGAAGGAGACGGCGGAAAGGTGCTGTTATACACTTTCCACCTGCTGCATAGTATAGCTATCTTCCGAAGGGAGAGTATACCTACAAAAGGGGGGAATATAGATGTACAAAGGTAGGGTATCGTTACATTTCTCTTCTTAGTTTGCAGAGTCCATTATACTTTTTTTGTTGACCTGATATATTGCTTATCTAATGGCGATAGCTTCAGGCCAGCAACTAGATAATGTTCACATGAAGAGTTTGCGCGTATTTTCAAGAAATACGATACAGACTCTTCGCAAGAGAAAGAGGAGTATATGCGAAAGACATACTGTAAATCAGGGTTACTTGTTGCTCTGGCCTGTCTATTCCTGGCCGCAGGAGCGTTTGTTGCAACCTCTGGAAATGCCCATGCCAGCGAGCGCTTCTACTCACGCGCGTTTGCGCATCAATCTCACTTTTCAGTGAAGTTGCTATCAAGAGCAGCTCGCCATAGGCATTACCATCATTACTATTTCGGACATGGCTTCAGAGCCTTTGACGATTGTAATTGCAGCTCTGATCAGGGTAATTACAATACGTGCGACTTTTGCGCCCCTTCTAACAGCACATCCTCTTGTGACACATGTAGTACGCCGAGCTCTGCGCCTTCTTGTGATACATGTAGTACGCCGAGCCCTGCACCCAGCACTACACCTTCTTGTGATACATGTAGTACACCGAGCACAGCGCCCAATACCACGCCTTCTTGCAGCTCTGCCAGTTGTACTACCAGTCAGCAGGAGGTCACCGGTAAGGTGACGACCATTGATGTGGAGACCACGACCACTACGACGACCACCGTCTCTCATCACAGTACTGGGGGGAGTGCGAGCAGCAACTCCACATGTAGCAATAATGGTTGTGCTTCCAGCAGCGACACCTGTGGCTGCCAGATTGTAACTCTGCCGAGTTATAACAGGAATGTGCACAGGTAGTAAACCTGCCTATAGTGCGATAGTCTGAGCGGTGGGAGCGATCTCATCGCTCAGGGTAATCGTTCATCTACTATAGCCACCCCTGTTTGACAGCGACCATCACCGCCTCGGTACGATTCTTGACGCCGAGACGGTGCAGGATTTCCTGCACATAGCCCTTAACAGTATTCTCACTGAGATAGAGTTGTGTAGCGATCTCACGGCTGGATAGTCCCTGTGCTACAAGCCGTAATATGACGAGTTGTTGTGCGCTAAGCGGTTCGGGCACCGCTTCTCCTGCGATCTGTGGTGCACGGCGAAGTTGGGCCAGGACGGCAACTGCAGCTTTGGGATCAAGCGCCGCCTCCCCCCTCGCTACGGCGCGAATAGAGCGTTTGAGATCAAAACGTTCGATGTCTTTGACAATGAAACCACGTGCACCGGCCTGGATACAGCGTGCTATCAGGTTCTCGTCTGTAAAGGTGGTGAGGATAATCACGGCGGTCTCTGGATAACCCTCTGTCACAATACGGCAGACTTCGACTCCATTTACTCCAGGTAGACGCACATCAAGCAAAACCACGTCGGGACGCAGGCGTTCAATAAGAGCAAGCGCCTGTTCTGCGTTGGCGGCATCACCTACAATGCTAAAATCAGGTTCCGTCACCAGCATCGCTTTGAGTCCCTCACGCACCATCTCATGATCGTCGATGATCAATAAGCGAATCATAGCGGAACCACCGCCTTTACTATCAATCCAGCTTCTTCGCCATTTATCAGGGTGAATTGACCGCCAAGCTCTTCAATACGGTGTTGCATACCTTTTAAACCAAGGTGCAGCGCATTACTACGATATGACTGAAGCAAGCGAGGGGAAAGCCCGCTTCCGTTATCCTGCACCACCAGCATAGCTTGCTCATGCCTGACCTGTAACGTCACGATGACGATTGTTGCCATAGCGTGACGGCGCACGTTTGAGAGCGCCTCCTGAGCGATGGTGAACAGAGTATTCTCAATATGAGCAGGGAGTGATGTGCTCCACTCCGCCACCACCAGATCAGCTTCGAGCGCGGAAGACTCCCGCAGATCGTGGATGAGGGCGTAGAGCGCGCTAACCAGGCCATCCCTTGGGAATTCAGTAGACGAGAGCGCGAAAATTGCATCACGAACCTGGGCTGTGCCTAACGATGCCAGTTGCTTGATAGTGCTCAATGAACGGGCGAGCGGCGAATCATCTGCTAGTTGATCCTTGACCCAGTTTGCCTTCAGGCTAATGGTAAATAGCGTCTGTTGTACACGATCGTGTAGTTCCTGGGCGATACGACTGCGTTCATCGGTCAGCATTTCGCGCTTCTGAGCCTCGGTTAACTCATGATGCAACTGCTGCAGATCGGTTGCGAACTTGCTTAGCTCCTGATTCCGTCCTTCCAGTTCGGCAGTGCGCTCATGAACCTCCTGTTCAAGGTGGGCCGCGTAGGTCTCCATTGCCAGCCGTTCGCGTGCAACCAGTTGTGCATTATGGATCGCAACCGCTGCCTGTGCGCTCAGAACCTCCATCAATTCGACATGACGATTGCTAAAACGACCTGGCTGCCTATGACCGATGAGAAATGCGCCCAGGTTGGTCCCCTCGCTCGTGTGTAATTGTACGCCAAGAAAGCTACGCACAGGAATATGGCCGCTTGGGACACCAACGTAACGTGCATCCTGAAACACATCATCCACTACAATCGATGATCCTTCCCAGAATACGGGTTGCAACACACCGATACCTTCAACCGGTCCCAGGCGTCGGAAATGCTGCTCAATGCGCTCATTCGCGCCCGAAATGGCAGCCAGGTTAAAGCTCACTTTATTGGATGCTCGGGTGTCTTCCCCCACAATCTCTGGCAGAAGAAAAAAGGCTGCATACTCGGCGGCAGTCACTTTACGGGCAGCATCAGTGATCAATTGTAGCAGACGCTGTAGATCGAACTCGGAGGTAAGGGCAATTGCGATGCGGTTGAGTTGCGCCAGTTCCTCTGCCTGTTGTTGCAGGTTTGCAATCAGTTGTGCACGGCTTTCATCAATAGTCTGAGTCATACCATGGACACTCCATTGTGCGGATAATAAACTAGCCAGGGCGAACTAATGGAACAAGTATACCATAACGACAGGCTCATTGCAGAACCCACATATTCTCTCCAAGGCGATTCAAACGTCCCCGTAGAGGCATGCCTTGCGTGTGCCGCGTGGGTGGGAAACAACCCTATTGAGCGCCAGCGATGTCCTTCCGAGCCACAAGGCACACGCAAGGCATGCCTCTACGGGGACGTCCGGTTTCATGGGGCGTTTTGGGAATATGTTTCTCCGCTATGCTCGGACTCCTTTGGTAAGAGCATGATGCACATCTATGACCCAGGGGCCATCAGCGTGTAGCTCGACTTCGAGCACATCGTCTGGACCAGCCGTCATATCGCGCTCACCATCAAATGCTAGCGTAACCTGGCGTTCAAAGTGGAGTTGCACGCGCTCACCCACCGCGATCTCTTGCACAGATTGTATGTTGACAGGGGCAAATAAGCCAGGACCAATCGCGGCTCGAATAGTTTTTCCTGGTGTGCCAAAAACAAGGTGTAAGCCTGATGGGCTGCGGGCATCCAGGGGATGTACCATGCCGCCGATGGCCGAGAGACCAATACTCCAGGGTTGGGCGCGCGTCAAAAATAGCTCATCAAGCCTGCTCACATCCCAGATAGCGCGCGCTCCGATCACGTTATCGGTAGCAATAGCGAGATCGACCAGTGCAAGATCAACAGGCACGTCTTGTTTATAGAGCAATAGCACCTTTGAGTGCCAGCATGCAACATCACGAGTCACCTTGCCGCTTGCTACCATACCCGCCGCCAGACCTGCGGTTGTACCCTCTTGAAATTCTGGAAAGACGTTGTTTGTGCCTGTGGAGATAGGCAGGAGCGGAACACGACTCCCACAGCCCTTGAACACCGCGCGATTCGTGCCGTCGCCCCCGAGTATCACAAGGCAGGTAGCGCCCTGTGCCACCATCAATTCCGCGGCTCGTGTGGAATCTTCTTGACGGGCGGTAATATCCATGATTAGATTTTCCGCCCGTATGCTGGTATCACCTATTTCCTCTAATGCACCATAGCCAATGCCGAGCGGCTCCGGCATAAAAAGTACGTGATCGACGCCCGCTGCCTCTAGCCCACGCAAGAGACGGCGCACAATGGCGATTTTTTCCTGGTTAGAGACAACCCACCCCTGGGCAACGATGCGTCGAATATCTTTGCCGCTAGAAGGATTCGCTATAATACCTGCTGTTACCATGCCATTTATCTCTTCATGCCTGTGCCTTTACCAGTTGAGCCAGAAGCATGCTAACTGCTTGTGGTTGCTCAACAGGTGAGGCATGCCCGCTCTCTGTAATGACATGCAATTGCGCCCCCTTGATACCTGCTGCCAGTTCTTCGGCTAATGTGGGTGGCGTCAACTGATCCTGTGCTCCCACCAATACCATTGTGGGGCACTGAATAGCGGACAGGCGTTGATGGAGATCGATCTTAGCAACCATACGCATAGCAGCGGCGATACTCGCGGCATCACTCGCTAGCATGCCTTTGCGAATCGTTGCGATCATTTTGGGATTTGCTTCTATAAATTGCGACCTGAAACTGAGTTGCAGGAATTTGTCAGTAATGGCAGGCATACCGTTAAAGCTCGCGCTGCTGGCTAACTCAAAGAAGAGATCGCGAGTCGTCTGTGGAAATGCAGCGGTGGTATCAAGCAAAGCCAGACCCGTTACCATCTCGGGATTGCTTGCCGCTAGCTCCATCGCAATCATCCCACCAAGAGAGAGGCCAGCAAAAGTAGCACACTGGATAGAGAGAGCCGCGAGTAGTGCTTTGAGATCGGCAACATGTTTCGTCAGTGTATGTGCCCCGCTAGCTCGTTCAGAGGCTCCATGACCGCGCAGATCATAGCTAATGATCTCGATTCCCGCAAACTGATCCTGGTCGAGACTCGCCCACAATCCCATACTGCTTGCCAGGCTATGAATCAGCACCAGTGGAGAACCTGATCCGCTCCGTTGTACTGTAAGATGAATTCCATTCGCTGCAACCTTTTCTTGTGTGCCGCTAGCAGTCTGAGTATCTTTTTTCGTCGTTATCGGTAGTTCGCTGCCCTCGATAACGGCAATCTTTCCTAACATGGCTCCGACTTCCAATTCATCGCCTTCCTGGGCAAGGATGGTCAGCACACCGCTCGCGTCGGCTTCAATCTCGCTATTAAGCTTGTCTGTTTCAACCTCACAAATAGGTTCCCCGGCGCTAACGGTCTCTCCATTTTGCTTATGCCAGCGCACCACCGTCCCAAAGGTCATGGTCATGCCAAGTTTAGGCATAGTCACATCTCGCTCCATCGCGACTGCCTTTCTTTTGAAAAGAGAGAACTCGTGATAGGGGCCAGAAGGAGCGACCTCGTCGTTGGATGCCTGATGCCATTGTCAATTATCACAATGGACATACTCCATCCGGTCCCTATCACAAATCTATGAGCTAATGAGCACAAACTGCACGTACTGCTGCAACAATTTTCTCCGGGCTGGGAAGATAGGCATCTTCGAGTACAGGGCTAAACGGCACGGGCGCATGTGGTGGTGTGACGAGACCGACAGGAGCGCGCAGTGAGTTAAAGCCTTTACTGGCAACAATGCCTGCAATGTGTGTAGCCAGTCCACAGACAGGATTTGCTTCGTCGGCAATAACTAAATGTCCTGTTTTCGCCACTGATTGCAGGATGGTGTTCTCATCCAACGGAGAGATGGTGCGCAGGTCAACAACCTCGGCATCGATACCCCCTTTAGCAAGTTCATCAGCAGCCGCCAGGGCATAGCGTGCCGTCATGCTTGCACCAACTATCGTCACGTCTTTCCCTGTGCGTGTGACAGCAGCCTGGCCGAGTGGCACAACGTATTCACCTTCGGGCATCTCGCCCTTAAGTTGGTACATTGCCAGGTGCTCACATACGATGACCGGGTTTCCATCACGTAATGCGGCTGTTAACAGGCCCTTGGTATCGGCGGGATTGGACGGTGCGACCACCTTGAGGCCGGGAATATGCGCAAACATGGGGTAAAGGACCATCGAGTGTTGTGCGGCGGCACGGAAGCCTCCGCCAATGATAGTACGAATGACGACAGGAATTGTGGCTTTCCCACCGAACATATAACGTATCTTTGATGCCTGATTCAGCATCGAGTCCATACAGCTTCCAATAAAGCTACAGAACATCAGTTCGGCTATGGGCACCAGTCCTGTAGCCGCGGCTCCGACCGCCGCCCCAATATAACCGGCCTCTGAAAGCGGTGTATCGCGCACGCGCTCACGCCCAAACTCTTGCACCAGTCCCTTGGTGACTCCAAATACGCCGCCCCATGCTTCGTCTTCTTCTAGATGAGGCAAGGTTGCCCCGCCCGCGACATCTTCACCCATCAAAATCACACGCTTGTTGCGACGCATCTCCAGGCGGATCGCTTCGTTGACCGCCTCCGCTACGGTGACGGTTCTGGTCTGCATCTGTACTGCCATGAGTTATCCCCTTTGCATACTCTCTATTCTAAACAGCAACGTATACGTCGGTTGCGATTTCGGATGTTTCAGGATAGGGACTACTGTCGGCAAAAGTAACTGCATTATCGATACTTTGCCTGACACGAGCATCTATAGCGTCTAACTCTTCGTTGGTGAGCAGGTTCTGCTGCGTTGTCGTAGCGCGGAAGCTGGTAATGGGGTCGCGTTCCAGCATGCTTTGTTGTAGCTCATCTGTTTTGTACAACTGCTGATCGCCTTCAAAGTGACCATTGAAGCGATACGTTTTGCACTCAAGCAAGCTCGGACCACGACCACGACGTGCTCGATTGATCGCTTCCTGCGCAGCTTCATAGACAGCGAACACATCCATTCCATCAACGGAAGCACCGGGGATACCATAACTGGCCGCACGATCGCCAATGTTTTCGATCGCGCAGTGATAGGATGCGGGAGTGGACTCGGCAAAGCCGTTATTCTCGGCGACAAAAATGACAGGAAGCTTCCAGATAGAGGCAAGGTTGAGGGATTCGTGGAACGTGCCTTCCTGAGCTGCTCCATCTCCAAAGAAGCAGACACACACCTGATCGGTGCCCAGCACTTTCGCGGTAAGAGCGGCTCCACAGGCAAGAGGAGGGCCACCACCAACGATACCATTAGCTCCAAGCATGCCTTTACTGACATCTGCAATATGCATGCTTCCGCCTTTACCCTTGCACAAACCGGTAGCTTTGCCAAATATCTCAGCCATCATGCCTTCTATATCACAACCTTTGGCGATGCAGTGTCCATGTCCGCGATGCGTACTGGTGATCGTATCATCGTCTCTGAGATGAGCCATGATACCAGTCGCTACGGCTTCTTCTCCAGCATACAGATGCACAAATCCAGGAATGCGCCCTTTTGCGAACTCCTCTTTAACTCGTGTCTCAAAGACACGAATGGTCACCATTGTCTCGTATAAGCGTAGAAGGGTGTCTTTGTCAAGCTGCATTGGTTCCTCCTTGTACGTGTCAGGCTCCCTTACCAGACGACAGAAGCTACAAATAGACGCCTACGATTATCTGGGAGTTTCCTCCTTCCTCAGAATTGTGATTGCTTTGCGGCTGTACCCGTAAAATCTGGTGTCAGCGGCCTGGTACCTGCTGGTTGTGTCGAATCGATCTGATAGACTACCGAATCTCGAGTTGGAACGCGCTCATTGGGCGACGAACCATAGGTCACCGGCGGGTAGAGCCCTCCTAGATCCACGCTTTTCAGCGACTCGAAAGCGTTGAAGAGCCCATCGCGAGTGACATCGTTATTCCCCAGCGCCTTCTTCAAGATGGCATAGGTGATTTCTGACTCACTATAGCCAAATTCAAAATAGCCATCTGGTTTCTGATTCGGAAAGTACTTCGCGACATCCTGAAGCATCTGTGCCATAGCAGGTACGCTTGTATCCCCCCAGGTAGCACCCTGAGCCACAACCCATGCCCGACTTAATAATGGTTTCAGAGCCGGAACTGCCAGCAGGCCGATCGCAAATGCCGGGCTTTGCAGTATCCACTGGGGAGTATAGCCCAACTTATACGCGGTTCCAATGATACCCGCGGTAGCAGTAGGGATAGCAGTGATGAAGACGTACTTTGCGCCAGACGCCTTCAACTGGGAAACCTGCGCCGTGAAGTCTGTATCAGTGACCGCATACGTCACCCGGGCTACATCGTTCAGATGATAGCCACTGACCGCTTCCTTGTACCCTGTCAGGCCATCCTGTCCGTAATCATCGTTTTGATAGATGATGCCAGTCGCGGGATTCTTGACACCGAGCTTGTTGACAACGTAGTCGAAGGCGTTCTCAACTTGCAGACGATAGGGCGTACCTACCAGGACGAGGTACTTCTCACGTGCCAGAGCGGAGGAGAGCGTGGCGGCAGATACCAGCATATGATCGGAAGCCGCCTGGTCTTTGATCGAGAATGTTGTCGGTGTTCCCAGACTATCGGCAATCATCAATACCTGGTTACGAATCTGGTTGTATTTCTGCACCTCGATCTGCGGGTTATATTGCGTATCCTCTTCAAGGAATTTAACCTTGAAGCCATTGATGCCGCCGTTATCGTTTATATGGTTAAAGTAGGCTTTCACCCCGTTCGCCAGGGGGATACCTATCGGGTCTGCAACCGGACCAGAGTAGGGCGACAGGATGCCAAGCGTGATGGTCTTGTTTTTGACATCCACGCCAGGACCAGCTTTGAGGCCACCTGAGTTGTTCCCGGAGCTGGAACTGTTACTGGCACACCCGGAAAGGATGAGTAAGAAGGAGACGATGACAGGGACACACGAAAAAAGGACTTTTCTGGTACGCATGTGTTACACCTCCTTGTGATACCTTTGAAACAACACTGCTTGAGGATAGAAGTAGCCCTCCGATTTCTGCGGTAATTGGCCGCGTATAAAGACTATGCGTTATCACCGGTCGTGGGGGTCGGTTGCTCTGCAGCAGGGAGAGAGGCATCAGTGGCTGGCAGATCGGTGATCTCGGCAACTTCATCGCGTTCCTTTTCGGGACGATTGAACCTGCGCATTAGCGTCTGAATCCGACGTACCAGCCCGACCACGCCTCCCGGCTCAAAGAGCAGGAATACGATAATCAGCAGGCCATAGATCAGGGCGTTCAGGTTGCCACTGGTCAAACCCCCGGTGTTGCCAGTAGTGGGCAACAGCGAGAAATGATCGATGACCTGTGGAAGCCCGAAGACAAAAGCCGCTCCCAGGATAGATCCCCATACACTGGCAATTCCGCCTACAATAATAGCCGCGACAAACTGGATGGAGAGCGTCAGATCCCAGTATGCCGGTGTCACGTAGCGGGTATATGAGGCAAAGAGTGCCCCTGCGATTCCTGCCAGGAACGAAGAGAGAATGAACGCTCTCATCTTTATTTCAAAGATGTTCACTCCCATAATGGCCGCACCCATTTCGTGATCACGCATGGCCCGGAAGGCACGCCCAATACGCGAACGCATTACGTTGCCTACAAAGAGCGCTGATATACTAAGAATGAATAGAAGCAAGAGGAAATATTGTTGGCCCGAGGTAATTGCAATCCCGAATAGATCGTTTTGCTGATCAAGCGAGAAATCGCCGAACGCTGGTACCGGGAATGTTCGCCCCTGCGGGCCACCCGTAATGCTAATGATATTTTTGAAAAGATATTGTCCGATGAAAACCAGGGCCAGCGTGACAATGCCCAGGTAGAAGCCTTTGAGACGCAATGCGGTCGGACCGATGAGCGCGCCTACCAGCGCCGCAACGATGCCTGCCGCTGGCAGCCAGATAAGCACCGACAGGCCGAACCCTTGCAGATCGAGCGAACTGGTTGGCCGGGCACCGCCTAATAGAGCCGCAGTATAGGCCCCTATTGCCATGAAAAACGCAATGCCCAGCGAAACCTGGCCTGCATAACCGGAAAGAACATTCAGCGCCAGCGATGCGATAGCAGCAATCAGCGTGTAATTGACAATTGTGAACCAGTCTTCGCTAGCAAAGGAGAAAAAGAGGATCAGCGCGAACAGGGCAATACCAGAAATGAGCCAGCGAGAGAGGCTTCCTGGCAAGCGAGGAGGCTGGATATGCCCGTGTGCATTTGTGTGCATTGTAGGAGCACTCATATTCGCTCCACCTTTCGTGTACCGAACAGACCATAGGGCCGGATGAGCAGAACCAGGATCATGATCAGGTAAGGAGTAATCTCGTGGATACCTGCTCCCAGAATAGTCGCCACGCGGCTCTCGTAGCCAGCAGTCAGCACCTGGGTCAGACCAATCACGATACCGCCTACCACGGCCCCACTGACCGAATCGACACCGCCCAGGATGATAGCGGGAAATGCGATAAGTGCCGTCCCCCCAAACGTGGGATCAATCGCAAGAGAATCGATGGCGAGAAAAACGCCCCCAATTGTAGCAATGGCGGCTGAAATGCCCCAGGCCAGGGCATACATCGTGCGTATATTGATGCCCACGGCCAGCGCGGCTTCCTGGTCAAGAGCGGTAGCACGCATTGCCAGTCCGTATTTCGTATAGCGAAAGAAGTAGAAGAGTATTGCACACAAGATACCTGTGATCGCAATGGTCCACAGGTCATTGGCCCCCACATGTACATCGGTAACTGTAAAACCGCTGGTGATAGTAAAAGGAGAGGCAGCAGGAATAGGTTTTGACCCCCATATCATGATGACGGCAGTGCGCAACACAATATCCAGGCCAATCGTAATCATCAGGATGGAAAAGACGGGGCGACCAATCATACGCCGCAGGATAACTCGCTCAAAGAGCGTGCCGATAATTACCGTGACGACGATGCCCAGGATCAATGCCAGGAGGAATGGCAGATGCCACTCAAACATACCAGATGAGACAATGTAAGCCCCCACCAGCAACAATTCGCCCTGGGCAAAGTTAATGACTTCGCTGGCTTTGAAGATAATAGAAAAACCAAGTCCAATCAGCGCATAGATACAGCCCTGGGCAATACCAGCAAAGACAAGTTGAATAAAATATGCCATATTTGCTCCTGTAAGCCACGGAATCTAGCGGTTATTGTCGGTTGACAGAGTATCTGCGACTTTCTCCCCGAACTCCTCGCCCAGATAGGCTTTAATCACATCAGGGTTGGCCTGAACTTCAGCCGCTGTTCCTTGAGCGATGACCCGCCCGAAATCCAGTACCAGCACCCGGTCGGCGATGCCCATTACCAGCGCCATATCATGTTCAACCAGAATTTGAGTGATGCCGAGTTGCTCTTTGATATCCAGGATGACGGATGCAATATCTTCGGTTTCCTCGTGTCCCATACCCGCTACCGGCTCATCCAACAGGAGGAGTTGAGGTTGCATAGCAAGCGCACGCGCAATATCGGCTCGCTTTTGCAATCCGTAGGGCAGGCTTCCCAGAGCGTGATTTTGCAGGGGTTGCAAGCCCAGCAAATCGAGTAGATGCAGACAGTAGGCACGATTCCTTTTTTCTTCGCTGCGAGTCGGACCGAGATAGATTCCACCAGACACAATGCCGCTGTGCATACGTGTATGCCGACCAAGCAAGAGATAATCAAGCACCGTCATAGTAGGAAACTGTCCAAGATTCTGAAAGGTGCGGGCAATGCCAGCCTGTGCCACCTGGTGAATCTTGAGACGCAGGAGATCTCGTCCATTAAACGTCACCCGACCCGTGGCAGGCTGATAGACACGCGCTAGCACATTGAAGAGTGATGTTTTTCCCGCGCCGTTCGGCCCAATTACTGCGAACAGTTCTCCAGGGTGCACACGAAACGAGACATCCGTCAGCGCCTTGACACCGGCAAAGCGTACCTCAAGCCCCTCGACGGCGAGCAAGGCTGCCACAGCGAGGGATTGTTGTCCAACTGTCGTATTGCTCATATAGCCCACTTCCTTGTCGGTCGCCGCCGGTGAGATGCACTCATATTACTGGCCTCTCCTCCTTCGTGCAGTCCGAGGTAGAACTTGCGCACGCTTTCATCCTGCAAAAGTTCGGCGGCAGGTTGTGACAGCACAACTTTACCAGTTTCTAAGACATAGCCGTAGTGCGCTACTGAGAGCGCCATCTGCGCATTCTGTTCTACCAATAAGACGGCAGTTCCCGCAGCATTGATCTCAGAAATGATAGAGCGGATGAGTTGTACCATGAATGGAGCTAATCCGAGGGAAGGTTCGTCCAGCAAGAGCAACTTTGGATTCGACATCAAGGCCCGACCAATAGCCAGCATCTGTTGCTCGCCGCCTGAAAGATAGCCTGCATGGCTTTTGCGGCGCTCACGCAGCAGCGGAAACAGATCCATAACTCGATCATAGGCGCGATGTACACCGATTGCGTCATGTGAAGCAATTGCGCCTGTACGCAGATTCTCGTCCACCGTCAGGTCAGCGAATAACCGTCGACCTTCTAAAACCTGAGAGATGCCACGCTGGACAATCTGTGTAGTATTGAGGCGGTCAATGCGCTCCCCATCAAAGAGAATGGTACCGCGCACGATACTGGCTTTGTGCATATTGAGCAGTCCGGAAACGGCACGCATAATGGTCGTTTTGCCTGCGCCATTCACACCCAGCAGTGCAACCACTGACCTATCCGGTACCTCTAGCGAGACTCCCTGTACCGCGGGGACGATGTTTTGATACGTTACTGCGATATCCTGGAGAACAAGCATAATATGTTTCCTTCGATGTCGACAACTACCCAAAACATAGTCAGTGTTTTGACATGGCTATTTAAAAGTCGCCCGCGTGGACCCGTAGAGGCATGCCTTGCGTGTGCCTTGTGGGTGCCTTATCGCTCAAGGGTGTTGCTCCCCACCCACAAGGCACACGCAAGGCATGCCTCTACGGGACTTTTGAATCGCCCCGGTGTTGTAATGCACGCTAGTGTAAATAGGTAACAATATAGTATACAACGTTTTCGCCCACAGGTTTGACGTCAATTTGGAAGACCTACCTGGATATAGATTGTTTTCCATCCCCAAACGTCCGCTTGAAGCCGCATCGCCGACAGTAACAGGTCTCGCCGTTGAGTAAGAGAGGTATTTTACAATTGGGGCATCTCCAACTGACGGGAGGAGGAACAGTAACCTTGCCTGGTGATAGAGGCAAAAGGTCGGCACCCGTAAGCGGCACCAGCCGCTGAGATCTTACCTTCGGTGTTAATCGCATTGTTGCAGGCAGCGTCTCAGCCTGTTCAGTACGGCGTTTAGGGATAGCCTGGAGAATCTGGCTGGGATCTTGTTCAACGGGAACGACCTGTGCTAACAATCCTTGTGGAACTATAGAGCCGATGTTCTCTGGGGGAACCTCCAATGAATCTTTGAACGCAGATAACATGGTTTCCATTGTATTTGTCTTGTTCTGGACAGCTCTCCTCACCTGCCAGCGTCTGTGTAGTGACGGTACAATGCCTCTGGGGAGAAGCAGGATAACCACGAGCAAGAAACA
>Ga0137371_10000671_pt1 | contig 25958 bp, 25 predicted proteins | sample SagtaG_7_FD_104919 | JGI IMG/M metagenome (GOLD analysis project Ga0137371, IMG submission 104919) | Vadose zone soil microbial communities from Sagehorn Ranch, Mendocino, California, USA - Sage1_R_40_16 metaG | ecosystem: Environmental > Terrestrial > Soil > Vadose zone | place: USA...
CACCGCGAAGCCGAGCGCGATCGCCCCGAACACGACCAGCTGGAACAGGTGGGTATAGCCGCCGCTTGCACCGAAGGCGGTGAGCGCGGCGAGGTCGAACGTGTGCTTGCCCAGCGCGTCGACCGGACCGCTGAAGTAGAGAGCCAGGAAGCCCAGCAGCATGAAGACCGACCCGAACAGCGTGTACAGGAAGAACTTGATCGACGCATACTGCCGGTTCGCCGAGCCCCACACGCCGATCAGGAAGTACATGGGAACGAGCACGAGCTCCCAGAAGACGAAGAACAGGATCAGGTCGAACGCGATGAACGTTCCCGCCATGCCGGTGATGAGGAGCAGCGTCAACGCGACGAACGCCTTGATCCGCCCCGGCTCGGGCACGTATCGGCCGGTGTAGATCGCGCAGAGGAACCCGAGCAGGAACGTCAACACGTACAACGGCATCGAGATCCCGTCGATCCCCACGTGATAGCGGGCGCCGATCACCGGGATCCATGCGACGTTGAGGACGAACTGTAGACACGGCGGCGCCGCACAGCTCGCCGAATAGTCGTAGGTCGCGGCGATCGCGATCGCGAGGGCGAGGCACACGCCCGTGACGCCGATGCCGATCCCCTTGACCAGCCGGTCGTCGCCCCTGGGCACCAGCAGGACGCCCAAGGCGCCGACGATGGGCAGCAGCGTCGTGATCGTGATGGCGGAGTTCTGCCAGGTCATCGGTCCCCTCGCTCCTCGCTTACGGCCTGATGATGAACACGGTCAACAAGATCACGCCGGCGAACAACCCGACGGCGTACCACTGAACCTTCCCCGTCTGGATCGTGCGGAGCCCCCGACCGAAGAGCTCCATCGCGCTCCCGGCGCCGTTCACGACGCCGTCGATCACCGACCGGTCGAACCACGCGACCACCGCCGAGAACGCATAGGCCAGCGTGGCCGTGCCGTTCACGGCGCCGTCGATCACGTGCTGGTTCGTCCAGTAGACGCCGGCGGCGATCGGGTCCCGGATCGGCCTGACGATCCCGTTCCAGTAGAGGTCGTCCAGGTAGTACTTGTGCTCGAGTAGGTCGTACGCGGGCCCGAGCCTCGTGATCGGATCCGGCGTGCGCCAGCGCCGGTACACGACGTACCCGGTCCAGATCCCGACGGTGACCGCCACGATCGAGAGGATCGCGACGAGCGGACTGAACACGGCGGGGATCGGCTCGCCGCCGAAGTAGACCCAATCGAGGAACGGCGCGCCCAGGGGCGCGAAGCCGAGCAGGCCGACGAGGCAGGTCGCACCCGCGAGCAGGATCAGCGGTACGGTCATCACGCGGGGCGACTCGTGCGTATGTGCGTGACCCCGGTAGTCCCCGAAGAACGTGAGCAGGACCATCCGCGTCGTATAGAAGGCGGTCAGGATGGCGCCGACCAGAAGCACCACCGCGAGCCAGTAGGTGTGCGAGTCCTTCGCCGCCAAGATGAGCTCGTCCTTCGAGAAGAACCCCGAGAACGGCGGCACCCCCGCGAGCGCGGCGGACCCGATAAGGAACGTCCAGAAGGTCACCCTCATATCCTTCCGGAGCCCGCCCATCTCGCTCATGTTGTTCGAGTGCACCGCATGGATCACGGAGCCGGCGCCCAGAAAGAGCAGCGCCTTGAAGAACGCGTGGGTGAACAGATGGAACATCGCCGCCGGGTAGCCGTCGGGACCCACGCCCAGCGCGGCCACCATGTACGCGAGTTGCGAGATCGTCGAGTACGCGAGCACCTTCTTGATGTCGTCCTGCACCAGCGCGAGGAACGCCGCCAACAGCAACGTGATCGCGCCGATGATCGCGACGACGTGCAGCGCGATCGGATCCGCGCTCACGAAGACCTGGAACGTCCGCGCGACCAGATAGATCCCGGCCGCGACCATGGTCGCGGCGTGGATCAGGGCCGACACGGGTGTCGGCCCCGCCATGGCGTCGGGCAGCCAGACGTGCAGCGGGAACTGCGCGCTCTTGCCGATCGTGCCGCCGAAGAGCAGGAGCGCCGCCGTCGTCACCAGCAGGGACGACACGTGACCGTCCGCGACCGTCTGCCCGATGACCTGGATGTTCGACGTGGTAATGCCGGTCGCGAAGATCAACGCGAAGATCCCGAACATGAACGGGACGTCGCCGACCCGGGTCGTGAGGAAGGCCTTGATCGCGGCGCCGGAGTTCGCCGGATCCTCGTACCAGTGCCCGATCAACAGGTACGAGCAGACACCCATGACCTCCCAGCCCACCAGGAGTTGGAACAGGTTGCCCGCCAGGACGACGTCGAGCATCGCTCCCGTGAAGAGCGAGAGCACGACGAAGAACCAGGTGTAGCGGACGTCGCCGTCCATGTATCCCAGCGAATAGACGTGCACCATCAACGACACGAAGGTGACGACGATGAGCATCACCGCCGTCAGACCGTCCACGTAGGAACCCAGCTGCATGTGGAGCGAACCGATCCGGAACCACTCCACGTACTGTTCGTACGGTCCCCCGCCTTGGACGAAGTGCCAGGCGACGCCGAGCGCTAGCACGAAACCCGCGCCGATCGCCGCGATCCCGTAGACCGGTCCCCCACCGGGCGTCCGCTTGCCGAAGAACAGGGTGAGCGCCGCCGAGATGAACGGCAGCAGCGCGATCAGCCAGGCGTGCTCCACGAACCATCCCGCGCTGCTGGTGGCCGCGGAGGCGCCTTCCGCTCCGAGCAGCCCTACCACTTGAGCAGGTCCACTTCGTCGACGTTGATGCTCGCGCGGTTCCGGAAGAGCAGGATGACGATCGCGAGTCCGATGCCCACCTCGGCCGCGGCCACGGCGATCACGAAAAGCGCGAAGACCTCTCCCGTGATGTCCTGGAGCTCGGCGGCGAAGGCGATCAGGTTGACATTGACGGCGTTGAGGAGCAGCTCGATCGCCATCAGGACCATGACGGCATTCCTCCGCGCCAGCACGCCGTAGATCCCCGTCGAGAACAAGAACGTGGAGAACAGCAGGACGAGGGGCAGGCGGATCACGGTCAGGTGCCCTCGTCCCGCCGCGCCAGGACGATGGCGCCGATCAACGCAGCGAGGAGCAGGAAGGACACCGCCTCGAACGGGAGCACGTACGTGTTGAACAACGCGTTGCCCAGGACGTCAGATCCTCCGGGGGCGCTGGGGGCCGCCGGGGTGCTGGCGAGCGGCCACGCCTGCAGGATCAGCGAGCCGAGCCCGATCGCCACGACCACCGCGACGACGGCGCCGATGGCTCGGTTCTGATAGTCGAGGGTGTCGCGCCCGATCGGCGCCTTCGTGAGCATCAGACCGAACAGGAACAGGATCACGATCGCTCCGACGTAGATCAGGATCTGCACCCATCCGACGAATTCGGCCCCGAGCAACAGGAACGTGGTGCCGACGGAGGCGAGGGTCACCACCAGGTAGAGAGCCGCGTGCACCACGTTGCGGGCGGTGACGACGGCCACAGCCGCGATCGAACCGATCGTTGCAACGACCACGAAAGCGTATTCGTGTGCGTTCACGGGCTCGCCTCTTCGGACGCCTCCGCGCCCACCTCGAGCGGAGGGGGCGGCAGGACTGTGTAGGTCCACTCCTCGAGTCGCTCCTTCTCGTGTGTCAGCTCCTGGATGTCGTACTCCGCGTAGTCGAACTCGCGACTCCAGAAGAGCGCGTCGAACGGACACGCCTCGACACAGATCCCGCAGTACATGCAGAGTGCGTAATCGATCGCGAACCGATCGAGGATCTTGGCGGAGCGGGCGCGACCACCACCCGCCGGCTCGTGGGTCTCCTTGTGGGCGTCGATGTAGATGCACCAGTCCGGACACTCGCGCGAGCACTTGTAGCAGACCGTGCAGTTCTCCTGCTTGAGCGCGATGACGCCCCGTGAGCGGGCCGGGAGGTCCGGGCGTGCGTGCGGATACTGGACGGTCACCGACCGGTGCAGCATCGTGCGGAGCGTCACGGACAGGCCCTTGACGAGCCCCTGACCGAACCCTCGCTGGAGCTGCGTCTCCATGACTCAGACACCCACCTTGGAGACGGCCGTGACCAGGATCAGGGCGAGCGCGAGCGGCGTGAGCCCGATCCACGCGAACCGCTGGAGCTGGTCCTCACGGAGCCGAGGGAAGGTCGCACGCAGCCAGATGATCACGAACGACAGCGCAAAGATCTTGCCGAACATCCACAGGAAGCCGGGGATGATCGACAGGCCGCCGATCGGCTGGTACCCGCCGAGATACAGCACCGCGGCGACCGCCGACATCACCACGATGCCGCCATATTCGGACAGGAGGAAGAACGCGAACTTCAACCCCGTGTACTCGGTGTATGCCCCGAAGATGATCTCGGAATCGGCGACCGGCATGTCGAACGGCGGTCGCGTGAGCTCGGCCACCGCCGCCATCATGAAGATCACGAACCCGACCAGCTGCCACGGGTAGACGATGTTCCAGAAGTGCGACTGGGCTTCCGTGATCTGCAGCAGGGACATCGATCCTGCCTGCATCACGACCGCGGCCGCGACGAGCACCAGCGGGAGCTCGTAGGCGATCAGCTGCGCCGCCGCGCGGAGCGCCCCGATCAAGGAGAACTTGTTCGCCGAGGCCCATCCGGCCATCAAGACCCCGATCACCCCGACGCTCGACATCGCCAGGACGAAGAACACACCGACGTCGAGGTCGAGCGCGTAGAGCCGAGGGCCGAAGGGGATCGCGACGAGCGTGACGATGTATGGGATCAGCACGACGGCCGGCGCCAGCGAGAAGACCCCGGGGTCAGCCGCCGCAGGAACGACGTCCTCCTTCTGGATGAACTTGACGCCGTCGGCGACCAACTGGGCCCAGCCGTGGAACGCGCCGGCCTCCATCGGCCCCAGGCGAGCCTGCATGTGCGCGAGCACCTTGTGCTCCATGTACCCGACGGCGAGCGGCACCACGAGGAACACCAGCATCACCGCAACCGCCTTCATGACGAGCGGGATCCAGTACCCGCCGACCGAGGTATCGAAGATGGAGGCGTCGCCGATCACTCGTCCTCCTCGACTTCCTCGCCCTCCGGGACGCCCGGCCACGGCTTGACCTCGCGAGACATCAAGGGGAAGTCCTTCCGGAGTGGGAATCCCTCGAACGGCTCGGGGAGGAGGAGCCTGACCGGATGCGGATGGCCTTCGAACCGGATGCCGAACATCTCCATCGTCTCGCGCTCGTGCCAATCGCAAGTGGGGAACAGATCGCTGACGGTTGGGCACGCCGGATCGGTGGACGACAGCCGCACCTTGACACGGACGTTGTGGTGGTGCTCCGTCGAGGTGAGCTGCGTGACCACCTCGAACCCATCGTCCCCGCCGAGGTCGACGCCGGCGGTGAAATCGCAGAAGTCGCACGCGAGCGCCGGCTCATCGCGGAGGAACCGGACGAGGTCATGGTAGCGGTCTACGCTGACCGTGGCCGCGACCTCACCGAAGGTGTCGGCGACCTCGATGTCGTCGCCGAACCTCGCCCGCAGGCGGGAGCCGACCTCTTCAGCTGACAGCGGTCGTCCCACTGCGGAATTTCTCCTGGATGTCCTCGTCCCTGATCTTCTCCTGCAGCCGGATGATGCCGTGCAACAAGGCCTCCGGCCGAGGCGGGCAACCGGGCACGTAGACGTCGACCGGGATGATCTGATCGACGCCCTTGGTCACCGAGTAACTGTCCCAGTACGGCCCCCCGCAGTTGGAGCACGAACCGAACGAGATCACGTACTTCGGATCCGGCATCTGGTCGTACAGTCGTTTGATCACCGGCGCCATCTTGTCTGTCAGGGTCCCCGCCACGACGAGCAGGTCCGCCTGCCGAGGACCGTGCGCGAAGGGGATCACGCCCAGCCGGATGAAGTCGTTCTTCGCCGTGGAGGCAGCGATGAATTCGATCGAACAGCACGCGAGACCGAAGTTGAAGACCCACAGCGAGTAGCGGCGCCCCCAGTTGAGCAGGAACCGTACCGGCTTGATCTTGGCGATCGGCGTCTTCTCGGTGATCACACCCACGTCAAGACCCCCTTCCGCCAGGCGTACAACAGTCCCACCGCGAGGATCCCGATGAAGATCGCCATGGACACGACCGCTTGATAGCCGAGCGACTGGAACACCCGAGCCCACGGGAACAAGAAGACGGACTCGACGTCGAAGATCACGAACAGGAACCCGTAGACGTAGTAGCGGACCTGGCTCTGGGACCAACCCTCCCCAACCGGATCGATCCCGCATTCGTAGGTCGTCCGTTTGCCGCCGACGTTCGGGCGGTGCGGCGCGATCAGCCGCGCCGCCCCGAAGGCCACGATGACGAGCAGCGCTCCTGCGAGCACCACCGCCAACACGACACCGTAGGAACCGTAGTAGGTCACGCTCTGCACGAGCCCCCTCGAAGGCTGCCGTATCCTAGCAGCGGCTTTCGCCCCGACCGGCCGTGCTGCGAGCTATGCATCATCCTCACCGGGATCGGCGCCGCAACGGATCGCGAGGAACCGCGTGAGCTGCACCAAAGCATGGCGCGCGGTGCCGTCGGGGAGCTGCGTGGCGAGGCTCACCGCGCGACGCACCTCGTCCGTGACGGCGCCGCGCGCATGGCCGATCGACCCTTCTCCCCGGACGATCTGCAGCGCTCGGTCGAGGCGTTCGCCGTCGGGCGCTCCGGGCGCGAGCAGGCGTTGGAGCTCCTCCCGGTCCGGCCCCCGGTGGAGCGCATGGAGCACGGGGAGGGTATAGACGCCCTCCTTCATATCGGTTCCGGGCTCCTTCCCGAGCTCGAGCTGGTTCGACGTGATGTCCATGATGTCGTCGGAGAGCTGGAAGGCGAGCCCCAGCGACTCCCCGAAGGCCTCCAGCGTCTCCACCTGCTCCGGGGTGGCGTCGGACAGCGTGCCCCCGAGGCGGCAGGACGTCGCGATCAGCGACCCGGTCTTCCGGCGGATCACCTCGAGGTACCCGTCCTCGTCCTGCCCGACCCGGCCGGCGGCATCGACCTCGCGGATCTGCCCGTCGCACAGCACCGTGATGGTCCGTGCGAGCAGCCGGCACACGTCCGGTCCGAGGTCGGCCGACATCTCCGAGGCGAGCGCGAACAGGTAATCGCCCGTCAGGATCGCGACGGTGTTGTCCCAGCGAGCGTTGGCCGACGGAACGCCCCGCCGGTCGGCGGATTCGTCGATCACGTCGTCGTGATACAGCGTCGCGAGGTGCGTGAGCTCGATCGCGACAGAGCCGGGGATCAACCGTGGGTCGGCGGGGTCGCCGAAGTACCCCGCCAAGAGGACGAGCATGGGGCGGAACCGTTTGCCGCCCGCCTGCAGCAGATAGCGAGCGGTCGCGGAGAGCAGATCCGAGTCCGCGGCGACCGCCTTCTCGAGCTCCTCCTCTACACGGTCCAGCCGTGTTCCGATCTCCGACTCGAGCGGGCTCTCGGGCGTCTCGAGTCCGGGGATCACCCGTCGCATCTGCTCACCACCTCACGATCGACGCCGGTTCCAGGATCCCGGTCAAGATCCCGGGGAAGACGCCGAGGACCACGATCCCGGTCGCGAGCACCCCAGCCGCGATCCGCGGCAAGAGGCCGTCGTCCGATGCCATCCCCTCGGCGGGCTCCCGCATGTACATGTACACGATGACGCGCAGATAGAAGTACGCGGCCACGACGCTCGCCACCACGCCGATCACCGCGAGGGGCCAGTTCCCCGCCCCGATCGCGGCGGTGAACACCGTCACCTTCGCGATGAACCCCGCGGTCGGTGGGATCCCCGCGAGGGAAAGGAGGAACACGGTCATCAGCGCGGCGAGCCCGGGGCTCCGACGCGCGAGCCCCGCGTACGCATCGAGCGACGTCTGCTCCTCGCCCCGGGCAGAAACGAGCATCACGATCCCGAAGGCCCCGAGCGTCACCACGGCGTACGCCACCAGGTAGAACATCGCGGCACGGATCCCGGTGCTGTTGGCCGCGGTCAGTCCGGTCAGGATGAACCCCGCCTGCGCGATGCTCGAGTAGGCGAGCAGACGTTTGATGTCGCGCTGAGCGATGGCGAGCACCGACCCCACCAGGATCGACACGACGGCGAGCGCGTAGATCACGGGCGTCCAATCCCAGGTGAGGGGCTGGAGCCCCACGTCGAAGACCCGGATCAGGGCGAAGAACGCGGCGACCTTCGTCGCCGCCCCCATGAACGCCACGACCGGTGTCGGGGCGCCCTCATACACGTCGGGGGTCCACATATGGAACGGCGCCGCCGAGACCTTGAACGCGAAGCCGACCACGAGCAACGCCATCGCGAGGAGCGCGAGGGCCTGCGAGCCGGTCTGTCCGGCGAGCGCCTGGACGATGCCGGGCGCCGCGACGCCTACGATCTTCGTGGACGTCGCGGCGCCGTACGCCATCGCCACGCCGTAGAGGAAGAACGCCGAGGAGAAGGCGCCGAGCAAGAAGTACTTCATGGCCGCCTCGCTCGCCGACCGGCGCCCAGTGATCCCGGTGAGGACGTAGAGCGAGAGCGACAGGAGCTCGAGCGCCAGGAAGATCACCACCAGGTCGTTCGCAGCCGTGATCAAGGTCATGCCCGCCGTCGCGAACAGGGTGAGTGGATAGAACTCTCCAAGGAACGACCGGGGGTCCCGCGCGGCGTAGTGCGTGTAGTAGAGACAGCCGATGAGCGCCGCCCCGAGCAGCACGCATCGGGACACGACCGAGAACCGGTCCACCGCAACGGTATCGCCCAAAACGTAGGGCGCTCCGGTCCAGTCCCAGAGCATGAAGGCAGCCACCGCGGCCGCGAGGATCCCGATCGAGGCGATCGCGAGATGCGGGACGGGGTCCGGACGCCGCGCGAAGGCTTCGTACAACATCCCGACGATCGCGAACCCGCAGAGCAGGAGCTCCGGCAGGATCGGACGGAACTCGATCACCGGCGTCGGGATCACGGTTGTCCCTCCGCCGCGGCCGGGACCGCCGCGCTCCCGACATCCGCACAGGTCTGCGACGAGCGGACCTGTGCGATCGCGGCGCAGGTCGACGGGTCGATCGACCGCGTGAGGAGCTTCGGGTAGATGCCGAACACGAGGAGCAGCGCGAGCACCGGAGCAAGCACGGCGACCTCCCGGCCCGAGAGATCCGGGAGGTGCCGGTGCTCCTCTCGAAGCGGACCGTAGGCGACACGCTGGTACGACCACAGGAGGTAGATCGCGGCGAGCACGACGGCGATCGCGGACAACGATCCGAACGTATGGCTGACCGCGAACGTCCCCACGATCACCAGGAACTCCCCGACGAACGAGTTCAGCCCCGGCAACCCGACGCTCGCGAACACCACGAACAGGAACGCGCCCAGGAGCCACGGCATGACGCTCGCGAGCCCGCCCATCTCCGCCAGCTCGCGCGTGTGCGTCCGTTCGTAGACCATCCCGACCAGCAGGAACAGGGCACCCGTCGCCAGGCCGTGGTTGACCATCTGGAGCACCCCGCCGGTCACCGCCTGCTGCGTGAACGCGAAGATGCCCAACACGACGAACCCCAGGTGCGAGACGCTCGAGTACGCCACGAGCCGCTTGACGTCGGTCTGGATCAGCGCGCAGACGGCGCCGTAGACGATCCCGATCACCGCCAGGACCGAGACGAACGTGGCGAAGTAGCTCGAAGCCTGCGGGAACATGCTGAGGTTGAACCTGAGCAGACCGTACGTGCCGACCTTCAGCAGGACACCGGCGAGGAGCACGGAGCCGGCGGTGGGCGCCTCCGTGTGGGCATCCGGGAGCCAGGTGTGCAGCGGGAACAGCGGCACCTTGACCGCGAACGCGACGAAGAACGCGAGGAAGAGCCAGCGGGCCGTCTGGACGGGAAGCGCGGTGGCCACCTGGGTCAGCCGACCGAGTTCGAACGACGGCGGTCCCGCCTGCCCGGAGCGCGCGTAGAGGAACAGGATCGCGACGAGGAGGAACGCCGAGCCTGCCATCGTGAACAGGAAGAACTTGATCGCCGCGTAGACCCGGTTCCCGCTCCCCCACCCGCCGATGATCAGGTACATCGGGACGAGGATCGCTTCGAAGAACAGGAAGAACAGCAGGAGATCGAGCGCGACGAACGAACCGAGCACCGCGCTCTCGAGGACCAGCATCGCGACCATGTAGCGGGCGACGTTCGTCTCGATCTTCCAGGACGCGAGGATCGAGATCGGGAACAGGAAGGTCGTCAACAGCACCAGCCACAGGCTGATCCCATCGACCCCGACGAGATATTGGAGGCCGAGCGACCGGACCCACCACGCGCGGTCGACCATCTGGTAGCCGATCACCCCGGTCTGGAAGTCGCGCAGGACCAGGAGGGACACGCCGAACGTCGCGAGCGCCGTGATCAACGCGAGGATCCGCGCATCGCGTTCGCTGACGGTTCGACCCACGACGGCGATCAGCACGGCGCCGACGAGCGGGAACAGGATCGCGAAGGTCAGGAGGTGCTGGCTCACTGCCGTGCCCCCACGTACACCAAGATCGCGACCGCTCCCAGGAACACCGCGAGGGCGTAGGACCGGACGAACCCCGTCTGAAGGAGCCGGCCTCCCTCGGCGAGTCGCTTCACCCCGCCGCCGATCGCGTTGACGGCTCCGTCGATGATCCGGGCATCGACGACGTACGCCGTGATCCACGCGCCGGCCTTCGCCGGTTGGATCACCACGGTGTCGTAGCCACGGTCGACGTACCAGCCGTTCAGGGCGGCGCGAGGCAACGGCTCGAGCCGCTCGCGGAACCCGATCCAGTCCACCCGGCCGGACCCGTAGATCCACCACGTGAGCCCGAGCGCGACGATGCTGATGATGGTGGCGACGGCGGCGAGCTCCGCGACCGCGAGCCCGTGCCCGGCGGGCGTCGCCCCCGTGACCGACTCGAGGAACCCCGTGAGACGACCCTCGGGCGTCAGGTTGAGCCACTCGGCAGTGGCGGCGCCGACCGCCAAGATCGCGAGCGGCACCCACATCACCGGAGGAGCCTCGCGAGCGTTGCGCGCAGGGTCGCTCCGCGCCTCGCCGAAGAACGTGAGGTACAGCATCCGTCCCAGGTAGAACGCGGAGAGGAACGCCGCGAACGCCCCCAATACATACACGACCTCGCGACCCGTGTGCTGCGCGACCTCCAGGACGGCATCCTTCGCGAAGAACCCCACGAGCGGCGGGATGCCCGCCTGCGCGAGCGCCCCCACCGCGAAGGCCACGAACGTGATGGGCATCAGGCGGCGGAGCCCGCCCATCTGCCGCAGGTCCTGCTCATCGTGCATCCCGTGGATCACCGAGCCGGCGCCCAGGAACAGCAGCGCCTTGTAGAACGCATGCGCGACGAGGAAGAACATCGCCACGCTGTACGCGCGCATCCCGGCGGCCATGAACATGAACCCGAGCTGGCCGATCGTCGAGTAGGCGAGCACGCGCTTGATGTCCTGCTGCGCGATCGCGCACGTCGCCGCGAACACGGCCGTGACGACCCCCACCACGAGGACGACCGTCAGCGCCACACCCGACAGCTCGAAGAGGACGTGGGATCGGACGACGAGGTACACGCCGGCGGTGACCATCGTCGCGGCGTGGATCAACGCCGAGACCGGCGTCGGGCCGGCCATCGCGTCGGGCAACCACACGTGGAGGGGGACCTGGGCGCTCTTGCCGATCGCTCCCGCGAACAGGAGCAGTGCGATCGCCGTCGCTGCGTCCTTCGTCAGCACCGTTCCGGCCGTGCCGAACACCGTCTGGAAATCCAGCGTCCCGAACCGGGAGACGATCAGCGCCAGCCCGATCAGCATCAACGTGTCGCCGATCCTCGTCGTGATGAAGGCCTTCTTCGCGGCCTCGGCGTTGGCCGGCACGTCCGACCAGAAGCCGATCAACAGGTACGAGCAGAGTCCGACGCCCTCCCACCCGAGGTAGAGCACGAGGTAGTTGGCGCCGAGGACGAGCATCAGCATGAAGAACACGAACAGATTCATGTAGGAGAAGAAGCGCCCGAACCGCGGATCCCCGTCCATGTAGCCGACGGCATACACATGGATCAGGGCGCCGATGCCCGTGATGACGAGGATCATCGTCGCGCTCAGGCTGTCCAGCCGCAGGTCCATCCCCACGACGAGCCTCCCGACCGAGATCCAATCGAAGAGGTGCTGGAGGAACAGACGGTCCTCCGCGGGCTTGGCGACGAGCTCGGATACCAGCGCGACCGAGACGGCGAACGAAACGATGACGGACGCCGACGCGAGCCAGCCGGCCCAGCGGCCGAGTCGCCTGCCCACGAAGAGGTTGATCACCGCCGTCGCGAGCGGGAGCGCGGGGATCACCCAGAGGGCACTGTTCGTGTGGCTCACCATCGCAACTCCCGCACGTCATCGACATCGACGCTGCGACGCCGTCGATAGATCGCAACGATGATCGCCAGCCCCACCACGACCTCGGCAGCGGCAACCACCATCGAGAAGAACGCCAGCACCTGCCCGGTCAGGTCATCGTGCAACCTCGAGAACGCGACGAGCGCCAGGTTCACCGCGTTCAGCTGCAGCTCGACCGACATGAAGATCAGGAGGGCGTTCTTGCGCGTGAGCACACCCACCGTTCCGAGCATGAAGAGGATCCCCGAGAGCATCAGGTAGTACGCGACGGGGGTCCTCATGGGGCCGCCGTTCCCGAACCGTAGGCCGGCATCTCGTCGGCGGCCGGCTCGCCGGCGGCGGCGTCGATCTCCGCCTGCGTCACGGCGCGCGCCTTCCGGTGCGCCAGGACCATCGCCGCGATCGCGGCAACGAGGAGCAGCACCGACGTGACCTCGAACGGGAAGAAGTACTGGGTGAAGAGCACCTTCGCGACCGCCTGCGTGTTCCCGCCCTCGTTGGCCGTGAACACCGCGGGGGCCTTCGTCGTGAAGCCGACCCCGGCGCGGATCGCGAGGAACAGTTCCACGACGAACGCGGCGCCGAGGGCGAACGCCAGCGGACGCTGGACGATCAAGCGTTCGCGAACCGGAACGCCGCTGTCGACGCCGAGCAACATGATCACGAACAGGAACAGCACCATGATCGCCCCCGCGTACACGACGATCTGGACCGCGAACAGGAACGGCGCGTCGAGCAGGAGGTAGAACACGGCGAGGCAGAAGAAGTTGACGATCAGGAACAGGGCCGCGTGGACAGCGTTGCGGACCAGCAACATCCCGATCGCACTCGCGACGGAGATCGGCGCGAACACCCAGAAGACCACGTTGTCGAGCGGCATCAGCGCCCCTCGCGCGTGACCGGGTCGGTGCCGAGTGGGGGCGGCGGCTCCAACAGTTGCTCCTTCGTCCAGATCGCTTCCTCGCGAGACGTGAACGCCATCTCGTAGTAGCTCGTCAGCGTCAACGCGCGTGTGGGACAAGCCTCGACGCAGAGGCCGCACATGATGCAGCGCAGGTAGTTGATCTGGTAGTCCTTCGCGTATCGCTCTCCGGGACTCACCGGCTCGTCGGGGTCGTTGTCTTCCCCCTCGACCCAGATGGCGTCCGCCGGGCAGGCGTACGCGCAGAGCTCACACCCGATGCACTTCTCGAGCCCGTTCTCATGCCGGTTCAACCGATGACGCCCGGTGTGGGCACGCTCCGGCGGCGGCGCGATCTCCTTCGGGTACTGCTCGGTGTTGTCACGGCGGAAGGTCTGCTTGAAGACGGTCCCCATGCCCTTTGCGATGGCCCACCAGCCTGCGATCGGCCGGTCGGGCGTGGGCGGAGAGGTCCCGCTCATGTCGCCAGGTCCTCCGCCGGCGCCGGGCGCGGCGCCTCCAGCGCCTGCTTCACCAGGCTCATCACGAGCCAGACCGCCACGATCAGCCCGATCGCCATGAATGCTCCCCGTCGATGCCCGTAGCGATCCGGGAGCACCACGATCGCGCCGGTCGCGAGCACCCAGAACAGCCCGAAGGGGATCAGGTACTTCCAGCCGAAGTTCATCAACCGGTCGTAGCGCAGCCGAGGGAGTGTGGCGCGGACCAGGATGTACACGTAGACCACGGCGGTGACCTTGAGCACGAACCACAGGACCGGACCGAGCCACGCCACCGCGCCGTGGAACGGCCACCACCCGCGCCATCCGCCCAGGAAGAGCGTCACGGCGATCGCCGAGACGGTCACCGTGTTGACGTACTCGCCGAGGTAGAAGAGCGCGAACCTGATCCCCGAGTACTCCGTGTGGAATCCGGCGACGAGCTCTGTCTCCGCCTCGGCCAGGTCGAACGGTGGCCGGTTGACCTCGGCGAGAGCACAGATCAGATACACGACGAACGCCGGGAACTGGGGGTTCACGTTCCAGACCTTGTCCTGCTGCGCGACGATCTCCGACATCTTCAGGTGGCCGCTGAACATGATCACGGCGACCAGCGCGAGCGACATAGCGACCTCGTAGCTCACCATCTGCGCGGTCGAGCGCACCGCGCCGAGCAATGGGTAGTTCGAACCGCTCGACCACCCGGCGAGGACCACCGCATAGACGCCGATCGAGGTCATGGCGAGCACCCACAGCACGCCGATGTTGAGATCGGCCAGCTGGAGCGGCACCGTGCGGCCGAAGATGGTCACCGGTGCTCCGAACGGGATCACGGAGAAGGCGAGGAACGCGGGGATCGTCGCGATCACGGGCGCCAGCAGGTACACCGGACGATCGGCGTTGGTCGGGCTGATCGACTCCTTGAAGAAGAGCTTGAGGCCGTCGGCGAACGTGACCAGGACGCCTCGCGGACCGGCCCGCATCGGGCCGGTCCTCGTCTGGAAGTCCGCGATGACCTTCCGCTCCATCCAGATGTAGAGAAGCACCGAGATGAGCAGAGCGGCGAACACGAGGATCACGCGGCCGACCAGGAGCACCCAATCGATGCCGGTCATGCGGCGGGACCCTCGATGAGCACGGCGTCCGGAACGCCGGTCGCCCGACCGGATCCCGCCTCGACGGTCTCGACGGCGACCGCGGCAGTCGACCGCCCCGACAGGAGGGTGTTCGCCGCCAGGCCCGGTTGGTTGAAGGGCACGAAGACGGAGCCGGCGGCGACGTGCTCCGTGACGCGGAGCGGCACGGACGCGACGCCGGCGGCGGTGGTGAGTCGGACGCCGACACCGTCCACGAGCCCTCGCTTCTCCGCATCCACCGGATGCATCTCCGCGAACGCCGGATCCTCCAGCGCGGCCTTCAGCTCGTCGGCGCGGTCGGACAGCCTGCCCTCGTCGACGAGCAACGGGTAGGTGAACAGGGTGAGGTCGTCGAGCCACTGCGGCGCGCCCGCGCCCGCCCATACATTGGGGCGCTCCGGCGTGTCTCGGGGGGCGAGGAGCGACGCCATCTCTTCGTGGAGCTCCTCCAGGGTCTGGAACCCGAGGTCCGAACCCATCGCAGCGGCGAGTCCCGCCAGGATCTCCCAATCGGGGCGGCTGAGGCCGAGTGCATCCCGCACGGGCCGGATCCGCTGCCATCTGCCCTCCCAGTCCGTGAGGTGGCCGTCCTTCTCGATCGCGGGTGCGGCCGGCAGGAAGACGCTCGCGAACGGCTCGAGCTCCCCGACCTCGACGGATTGCACGACGAGCGTGGCGACGTTGGCGAGGGCTCGCCGAGCCAGCGCGGCGTCGGGGTGATCGCGGAGCGGATCTGCGCCGATCACGAACAGCACGTCCACGCTCCGATCGGCACACGCCTGCAGGATCCCCTGGGTGTCACGGCCATCCTCGGTCGCCATGATCGGGCCCCACACCGCCTCGACCTCCGCCCGCTCGCCGGCGACGCCCAACCGCCGACCGCCGGGGAGCAACGACGGGTGCACGCCGCCGGCGAGCGCCCCCCGGTCGTTCGCCCGCCGCGTCACGTAGCCGAACCGGGAGCCGGTCTTGGTCGCCACCGCGAGCGCGAGGTCGGCGGCGAGTGGATGCTCGGCGAGCCGTTCCCCGGCCAGCACGACGCCCTCCTCTCCCGCGTCGCGCAGTGCGGCCGCCGCGCGCGCCTCGAACGAGTCGCCTTGGATCCCCTCGCGGATCCGGTCGAGCACGAAGACCTCGTGGCCGGGACGGGTCGGCAGGTGCTCGGCGACGTCGTGCAGCCGCGTGCGGCGCGGGTGCACGACGAAGACCTTCGCCCCTCGCGCCGCGGCCTTGCGGATCCGGAGGTGCAGGATCGGCACCTCTTGCTCCGTATCGACCCCGGCAACGAGGATCACCGACGCCCGCTCGATGTCGCGATACGTCGCCGATCGCTCTCGATCGGTGACGGCTGTCGCGGCGACGACCTCCGCCAGGCCGCCGTGGAACGCGCGGCGATGGTCGAGGTCGTTCGTCCCCATGACGGTGCGGGCGAGCTTCGACAGCGCGTAGTAGTCCTCGTCCATCAGGCGACCGCCGGTCAGGAACGCGACCCGCCCGGCCCGGCAGCGTTCGGCGAGCCAGGGCAGGACCTCGCCGAAGGAAGCGGGCTCCAGCCCGCGATCGCGGATCAACGGCGTCGTGACCCTCCCGGGAGCGTCCGGCTGGCGATACGCGAAACGGCCTTTGTCGCAGATCCACGCGTCGTTGACGTCGGGGTTCTCCCGGGCCAGCACGCGCACGACCTCGCCGCGACGGACGTCGACGCGGACGTTGCAGCCCGCGCTGCAGTGCTGGCAGACGGAATCGCCCGACGTCAGATCGAAGGGCCGGGCCGCGAACCGGTACGGGGTAGCCGTGAGCGCGCCTACCGGGCAGATCTGGATCGTGTTGCCGCTGAAGGGGGATCGGAAGTCCTCCCCGGCCGCGATCGAGACCCGCTCACCGGCGCTGCGGGCGAACAACTCGATGAACCGGTCGCCGCTGATCTCGTCGCAGAACCGCGTGCACCGGGCGCACAGGACGCACCGCTCGCGGTCGAGGCCGACCAACGGCGACAGCGGCACCGGCTTCGGGAAGACGCGCTTCGCGTCGGTGAAGCGGCTCTCCCCGGGGCCGAAGGCGAGCGCCTGGTCCTGGAGCGGGCACTCGCCGCCCCGGTCGCAGATCGGGCAATCGAGCGGGTGGTTGAGGAGCAGGAACTCGAGGTTCGCGACCTGCGCCTGGCGGGCGGCGTCGCTCGTGTTCTGCGTGCGGACGACCATCCCGGGCGCGACCGCGACCGTGCAGGAGGTCTGCAGCTTCGCCTGTCCCTCGACCTGGACGTAGCACTGTCGGCAGGCGCCGGCCGGCGCGAGGTAGGGGTGGTCGCAGAACCGCGGGACCTCGATGCCGAGCTGCTCGGCAGCCCTGATGATCAGCGTCCCCCTCGGAACGGTCACGTCCTTGTCGTCGATCGTGAGCGTGACCGGTTCCCCGGGCATCAGGCGGACACCTCCTCCAGGTGCTCGACCTTGAGCGGGCAGCCGCCGAGCCGAACGTGCGCCTCGAACTCGTCCGGGAAGTGCTGCAGGCTCGAGTTGATGACCGACGCCGTCCCGTCGGCGAGCGCGCAGAACGCGCGGAACAGCAGGTTCGCGCCGAGGTCGCGCACGATCGGGAGGTCCGCCGACCGCCCTTCGCCGTCCTCGAGCCGCTCGAGCACGCGGGTCGCCCACCAGCTCCCCTCGCGGCACGGGGTGCACTTGCCGCAGGATTCGTGGGCATAGAAGCGGACCATCCGCGTCGCGCAATCGACGACGCAGTCCGTCTCGTCCATCACCATGATGGCGGCCGTCCCCAACATGGAACCGGCTTCGGCGAGCGACTCGTAATCGAGCCCCACGTCCAGATGCCCCGCGGTGAGCATCGGGGTGGAGGATCCGCCGGGGGTCCACGCCTTGAGCGCGCGCCCGCCGAGGACACCGCCGGCGAGCTCCTCGAGGACCACACGGAACGGCGTCCCGAGCGGGACCTCGAAGTTGCCAGGCCGCTCGACCTTCCCGCTGACGGTGACCATCTTCGTGCCGGGAGACTTCTCCGTGCCGAGCTCGCGGAACCAGTCCGCGCCTCGGACGACGATGTCGGGGACGTTCATCAGCGTCTCGACGTTGTTGATCACCGTCGGAGACGCGAACAGGCCCTCGACGGCCGGGAAGGGTGGGCGGAGCCTGGGCTGGCCGCGAAGACCCTCGAGCGAGTTGAGCAGCGCCGTCTCCTCGCCGCAGATGTATGCGCCGGCGCCGCGGTGCAGCACCGCGTCGATCCGCTTGCCCGAACCCTGGACGTCGGGACCGAGGTGCCCCGCCGCGTACGCCTCACCGATCGCGCGCTCCAGCACCAGGCTCTGCCACAGGTACTCGCCGCGCACGTAGAGGTAGGCGGTCTCGCAGCCGATCGCGAGGGCGGCGATGGCCATCCCCTCGAGCAGCCGATGCGGATCGCGCTCCACGAGCTCTCGGTTGTTGCAGGTCCCGGGCTCCGATTCGTCGAAGTTGACGACCACGTAGGTCGGCTTGCCCGTGTCGCGCGGAACGAAGCCCCACTTCATCCCGGCCGGGAACCCGGCGCCACCGCGACCCCGGAGCCCGCTCGACTTCACCAGCTCGACGATCTCCACGTCGGTCATGGCGAGCGCGTTCGTCAGCCCTCGATAGCCGCCCTTGGCGACGTAGCCGTCGAGGCCGATCACGCTGGGGTCGTCCCAGTCGCGCGTGAGCCGCGGCTCGAACCGGAGGCTCACGCCGACGGCACCTCCTGGAATCCGGCGAGCGCGCGGGACGCCGCCTTGAAGCTGTCGAACGCCGGGCCGCGCGCCGGCGAGGGAACCTCGCCGGCGCGCAGCCCCGCGACGAGCTCACGCATCCGCTCGGGGCTGACGTTGTCGTGGTTGCCCAGGTCGATCTGCACGGCGGGCGCGAAGTCGCAGACGCCCAGGCACTCTTCCTCGTGAACGGTGAACAGACCGTCATCGGACATCTCAGCGCCGTGCGCGACCCCGGACTCTTCGTGCGCAGCTTCGAACACGGCTTCCGCCCCACGGAGCTTGCACGCGAGGTTGGTGCACACGCTGATCACATGTGTTCCCGTCGGTCGCAGGCGGTACATCGTGTAGAAGCTGGCGACCGCCTCGACCTCGGCGGTCGTGATCCCGAGGAGCTCGCCGATCTCCCGGAGCGCATCGCGTGTCACCGAACCCTCGACCGACTGCGCCAGGTAGAGCAGCGGCATCACCGCCGACCTCCGATGGACCTCCGGGTAGCGAGCCAGGATCGAGTCCGCATCCGCTCGGAGAGGGCCCTCGAACACGGTCATCAGCGGTCGACGCCTCCGAGGACGGGATCGAGCGACGCGACCGAGGCGACCGTATCGGCGATCAGGTATCCCTCGATCATGGCCGGCAAGGCCTGGAGGTTGACGAACGACGGATCGCGGATCTTGACGCGGTAGGGGCGGTGACCCCCGTCGGACACGATCAGGTACCCCAGCTCGCCCCGCGGGGACTCCACCGCGGTGTACACCTCGCCGGCAGGCACCTCGACCCCCTGCGTGACCATCTTGAAGTGATGGATCAAGGCCTCCATCGACTCCTCCATGATGTGGCGCAGGTAGTCCGGATCGTTGCCGATCCCGTCCGGGCCCACCGAGAGCCGCGGTGGCCAGCCAACCTTCGGGTCGTCGATCATCACCGGGCCCGGCGTGTCCCCGATCCGATCGAGCGCCTGTCGGGCGATCTTCAACGACTCGCGCATCTCCGCGAGGCGGACGACGTAGCGCGCGTAGGCGTCGCCTTCGGTGCGCACGGGGACGTCGAACCCGAAGGTCTCGTACCCGCCGTACGGGATGTCCTTGCGGAGGTCGGCCCCGACCCCGCTCGCCCGGAGCGTCGGCCCGGTCACGCCGAGCGCCAACGCCTGCTCGGCGGTGAGTACGCCGACGCCCTCGTTGCGTTCGCGCCAGATCGGGTTGTCGTGCAGCAGCGTCTCGTACTCGTCGATCCTCCCGGGGAGCAGATCGAGCAGGTTTCGGATCCTGCGCGGTCCCTCCTCGGGGAGGTCCATCACGACGCCGCCGATCCGGATGTACGCGTGGTTCATCCGCAAGCCGGTGATCGCCTCGAAGATCTCCATGATGACCTCGCGCTCCCGGAAGCCGTAGAGCATCACGGAGACGGCGCCGAGCTCGAGACCACTCGTCGCGAGCCATACGAGGTGCGAGGTGATCCGGTTGAGCTCGCACACGAGGATGCGGATCAGTGCGGCCCGCTCAGGCGCCTCGACCCCGAGCAGCCGCTCGACGCCGAGGCAATAGGCGAGCTCGTTGAAGAACGGCGACAGGTAGTCGGCTCGCGTCACGTACGTCACGCCCTGCATCCAGGTCCGGTACTCCGTGTTCTTCTCGATCCCGGTATGCAGGTAGCCGATCACCGGCTTGCAACGGATCACGGTCTCCCCGTCGAGCTCGAGGAGCAGTCGCAGCACGCCGTGGGTGGAAGGATGCTGCGGCCCCATGTTGATGACCATGGTCTCCTGCCGGAGCTCACCCGTCGCCGGGTCGCGGAACGGCGCCGGCCCCGCCGCCGGACCGTTGCGCGCCGTCGTGATCTCCGGGGCCTCGCCCATCAGGCCATCCCCCGTTCGTCGACCGGCGGCATCGTCGCGCCGCGGAACCACGTGGGAACGCCGCCGAGCGACTCGTCCTTCCGAAGCGGGTAGCCCTCCCAATCGTCGGGCAACATGATCCGCGTCAGATCCGGATGTCCGTCGAAGACGATCCCGTAGAAGTCGAACGTCTCCCGCTCGAGCCAGTCCGCGGTCGGGAACATCGGCGTGACGCTCGGGACGCGCGCGTCCCCTTCGCTGAGTCCTACCTTCACCCTGGTCCGATGCTTCAGCGAGAGCGAGCGGAGCTCGTAATCGACCCAGAACGCAGGGTCGGCGTCCGGCCAGTGGGTGGCGGTGACCGACGACAGGAAGTCGAGCGCGAGATCCGGCTGGTCGCGCAGCCACGTCAGGATCTCGAGGAGCTGCTCGCGCTCGACCACCGCAGTGACCTCGCCGCGCGCGACCAGCACATCGGAGACACGCTCCCCGATCCTGTTCGCCAATGCGTCCGTGTTCACGCCGCTTCCCCCCGGCTCACCGGAACGGCTCCGTCGTCCGGACCTTCTGCTGGAGCTTCAAGATCCCGAACATGAGCATCTCGGGCTTGGGCGGGCACCCCGGCACGTACACGTCGACCGGAACGATCGTGTCGACGCCCTGGACGATCGCGTAGTTCGTGAACATCCCGCCCGCCGAGGCGCACACGCCCATCGCGATGACCCATCGCGGTTCGGGCATCTGGTCGTAGATCCGACGGAGGGGCGGCGCCATCTTCTGCGACACGCGGCCGGAGACGATCAGGAGGTCGGCCTGTCGCGGCGACGCCCGGAAGAGCTCCATCCCCCACCGGGACAGGTCGTACTGGCCGGCGCCCGACGACATCATCTCGATCGCGCAGCACGCCAGCCCGAAGGTCGCCGGCCACATCGACTGCTTGCGCGCCCACCCGACCGCCCGGTCCATCGTGGTCAGCAGGACGCCACGTTCGACCTCGTCCTCGACCTCCTCGGGCGTCCTCCCGAGGTGCACCCCCTCGAACCGCTCAGCCGGCACGACCCGCCCCTTGCAGCTCGCGCTCGCGCTCGACGACCTCCTCAGCTTCGCTCGGCGCGATCTTGCCGGCACTCCAGTCGAACCCGCCCTTGCGACAGCTGTAGACGTACTCGACGAAGACGAGCCCGATGAACACGGCCATCTCGACCAGACCGAACAACCCGAGCGAGCGGAACGAGACCGCCCACGGGAACAGGAAGATCGTCTCGATATCGAAGATGATGAACAACATCGCGACCAGGTAGAACTTGACGCTGAAGCGTTCCCCGCTCGGCAGCCGAACCGGGTCGTTGCCGCACTCGTAGGCCGACAGCTTCACGGGATCCGGTCGGTTCGGCCGGAGCATCGCCGAGGCCATCAGGGAGCCCACGGCGAACACCCCGGCGAGGATGCCCATCACGACGATCGGCAGATAGTCGATCAACACGATCGGACCATCCTACGGAGCGCGCTCACGATGCTCTTCCGATCATCGTCATCACGTGGAAGAGCCGGTCCTGCGCGTCGCCGTCCCATCCGTCGGTGAGGTTGCCCATCACCCGCAGGGCGAACGCCATCACGCGCCGATCAGGGAGGAGGTACTTGGTCGCGCGACCCATGATCGCGGGGTTCCCGATGATCTTGGCGAACTGCCGCCCGATGAAGAAGTAGCGACCGTAGGTGTCGCGCAGCAGCTGCGGATAGCTCATGGCGAGACCTGGGCGGTCCTTCACGAGCGCCTCCGACAACAGCTCGGCCGCGAGCTTCGCCGTTTCCATCGCGTACGCGATGCCTTCGCCGTTGAACGGGTTCACCGCGCCTGCGGCGTCGCCGACGACGAGCATCCCCGGGACGGCTTGCGGCGACCGATTGAAGCTCATCGGCAGCGGACCCGACAGCAGCCGGCCCTCGGCGGCCTCCTCCGTGAGCTGCCACTCGGCGGGCAGCATCCGCGCGAACGCGGAGAAGAGCTGTTGCGCGGACACCTCTTCGAAGTGCCGGAACGTGTTGAGGAGACCGGCGCCCAGGTTGATCCGCCCGCCCGCGACCGGGAACAGCCACCCGTACCCGGGGAGCAACATGTCGCCATCCCACAGGTCGAGCCAGGACTCGAACCACGGTCCGGGTCGATAGGACGTCCGGAAGTAGCGACGAGCGGCGATCCCCAGCGGTCGCGAGTCGTCGCGACGGACGCCGGCCGGTTGGGCGAACCGCCCGGCCGCGCCGTCCGCCGCGACCACGAACCGGGCGCGGATCTTGGCGATGTCGGCCTGCCGGTCGTCGGAGGGTCGGATCTCGGCGCCCTGGACCCATCCGTCGACGATGACGGGGGCGACCGCCTCGGTCCGTTCCAGCAGACGCGCTCCGGCCTTGACGGCGCGCTGCGCGAGCAGATGATCGAATCGATCCCGCGGCATCACGAGGCCGAAGCCCGGGAACGAGGTCAGCTCGGGCCACGGCAGCTGGATCGTCGTGTTCCGCGTGTACACACGAAGCCCGATCACCTTCTCGAAGCCCGGGTCTTCGGTGTCGATCCCCATGTCGCTGATCGCGGCGACGCCGCGCGGGGTCAGGCCGTCGCCACAGACCTTCTCTCGGGGGAGCGCGGCCCGCTCGACCATGGTGACGTCGATCCCGTGGCGCGCGAGGTGATAGGCGGTCGCCGAGCCGCCCGGACCGGCCCCCACGACGAGGACGTCCGTCTCGATCGTGTGCTCCGCGCTCACGCGTCCCCCTCCGCGGCCCCACCGCCGGCAGGGCTTGTGAAAAACTTCACAAGCTTCGACGTTCAGGCTACCGCAGGCCGCCCGATCACGTCGCGCCCTGGCGCGCGGCATCGCGGTGGTCCCATGAGCCCACCCTCGCGGGGACGACTCGGATGAACCCGAGCGCCGGAACACCGGCGGCGAACCGTTCGAACCCGTCGCCCGTGAACATGCTCCGGTACTTCTCGTGCCACGTGGACATCGGTTCGCGGAGGTCGGGATGCTCGGCCGGGAGCAGCTCCGCGACACCCTCGACCCGTGCCCCCGTCAGCTCCCCCCACTCCCTGCCTCGATCGATCAAGACGCACACCCGTGGATCGCGGACCGCGTGCTCCCAGGTCTGGTCCCCCACCCGCGAGGAGACCCACACCGCATCCTCGAGCCACACGAACCACCGAGGCGCAACGTGGGGTCCTCCGTCGGGTCGTACCGTGGCGATCCGGCAGGTGGCCGCGTCGCGGAACACCCGGCGGAGCAGCTCGACGTCCTCGCTCACGAGCGGCTCACGAGATCGGCGAGCAGCCCCAACGCCTGCACCGCCTCGCCGGCGAGGACATCCGGATCGAGCGCGTCCCTGGCCTCGGCGATCAACTTGCGCGCGTCGATCATCGTGACGCCGGGAGCCGCGTCGCCGTCGCGCAGGTCGTCCAGCATCTGGAACGCCTCCCCGAGCGGCTCTCCGAAGCGTTCGAGCCGGGTGATCACCATGAGCGAGGCCCCCGCGAGCGTGGCCCCGATCAGCAGCGGTCCTTCCACCGTGTACGACCCGCCTTTGAGGAACGCCAACCGCCGCGCGTCCGCGTCCGCCCCGATCAGCCCGAGGGAGGCTCCGGCGGCCATCTCGGTTCGCATCCGGTGATATCGCTCGAGCGCCGCGGCCAGGCGCGCCGGTGGGAACCCGGACTCGAGCAACAGCTGGTCGGCGAGCACGGCCGAGAGATCGCCGGCGAGGATCGCGAAGGCGGTCCCGATCCGCTCCGGGTCGGGCTGACCGCGACGCGCCGCGGCCTCGGCCTGGCGCGCATGCACCGTGGGCTGGCCGCGGCGCGTCGCCGACGCATCCATCACGTCGTCGTGGATCAGGGCCATCGTGTGCAGGAGCTCGAGCGAAGCGGCGGCGCGGAGGATCGGCTCGCCATGCGGGCCACCCGCGGCGCGGAACCCCCAGTAGCAGAAGGCCGGTCGGATCCGTTTCCCGCCCGCTTCGAACAGGCCGATCACCTCGTCGATGGGTTCGGTCGCTCGGGGATCGATCCACTCGATCGCCTGTCGGCGGGCGGAGAGGAACGAGCGGAGGACGTCGTCGATACGGTCCTCGAGGGCGACCGGATCGGTCGGCGAGAGGCCTGATGGGGAAGCCATCGCGGCCAGTATGCCAAGGGCGGAGGTGCGAACGCGAGCGACGCCGCCTCGTGCGGCCACCTCTATCATGTGGGCGCCGGCCGCCGGGCCGGACCTGGACATGAGACGCGCGTTCCGCACCCTCGCGATCGCCACGACCGCATCGACCGTGCTCTTGATCGCGTGGGGCGGCGTGGTTCGAGCCACGGGCTCGGGGGACGGCTGCCCGGACTGGCCGAGGTGCTTCGGCTCCTGGGTGCCGCGCGTCGAATACCACACCCTGATCGAGTATCTCCACCGGCTGCTCGCCTTCGTTTCGGCGGGGCTGTCGATCGCGCTCGCCGTCGTCGGAGCGTGGTCCCTCGCGCGGAGCCGACACGGCGAGGGAGCTCGAGCCGTCCCGAGGCTCCCCGCATGGCTCGCGGTGGGACTCGCGCCGCTCTTCGTGATCCAAGCCGCGATCGGAGGGTGGATCATCGCCACACATGAGGACCCCGCCGTCGTGACGCTGCATTTCGCGGTCGCGTTCGTCGTCCTCGGCGTGGCGGTCGCGATCGTGGTGCTCGCTCACCTCGTCGAGGCAGGAGGGATCCGGAGCTACGCGCGGATCACCACCGTCACTGCCCTCGCCACGTACGCGCTGCTGTTGGTCGGTACGTACGTGCGGGCCGAGGGTGTGGGCCTCGCCTTCCGCGACTGGCCGCTGATGAGCGGGCGGCTCGTACCCGATCTCACGAAGCCGGGCGCCGGACCGATGTTCGCGCACCGTCTCCTCGCGATCGGGGTCACCGCCCTGATCGCCTGGTGCATGGTACGGGCCCGGACGATGCGACCTCGGTCCGCGAAACTCGTAGCCCTCTCGACCCTCGCGCTGGTGCTGGTGCTGATGCAGATCGCCGTCGGCGCGCTCAACGTGGTCACGGAGCTCGCGACGTGGGCGCGTGCCGCCCACGTCGCGGTCTCCGCCCTGATCTGGGCAACCGTCGTTGCCCTCGCGGTCACCGCCCGACGGGAACCGTCGCCTGATGCGCTCCGGACCGCGGTCGCGGAGGACGCGTCCGCATCGAGGGCCGATCGCTCGTTCGAGGACACCGTGCGGGCGTACGCGGCACTGACCAAGCCGCGCATCATCGTCCTGCTGTTGATCACGACGGTGCCGCCCATGATCCTGGCGGCCGGCGGGCTGCCGGGCGCCTGGCTCGTGCTCGCGACCCTCGTCGGCGGGACGCTCGCCGCCGCCTCCGCCAACGCGTGCAACATGTACCTCGACCGGGACATCGACCAGGTGATGCGCCGCACGCGGCAGCGTCC
>Ga0137371_10000672_pt1 | contig 25932 bp, 23 predicted proteins | sample SagtaG_7_FD_104919 | JGI IMG/M metagenome (GOLD analysis project Ga0137371, IMG submission 104919) | Vadose zone soil microbial communities from Sagehorn Ranch, Mendocino, California, USA - Sage1_R_40_16 metaG | ecosystem: Environmental > Terrestrial > Soil > Vadose zone | place: USA...
CTGACCGCGCGTGAGCTCGAGGTGCTGAAGCTGGTCGCCAAGGGGCTCTCGAACGCGGAGATCGCCAAAGAGCTCTTCGTCGGCGATACAACGGTGAAGACGCACGTTGCGCACGTTTTGACGAAGCTCGGCGTGCGCGACCGCGTGCAGGCAGTCGTGCTCGCGTATGAGTGCGGCCTCGCCGGCGTCATCCGTGAGGATGACGCGAAGATCGACCCGTAGACGACGGCAGATCCGTCGCGGCGCCGACGAAATTCGGGCTGTGTGGACCTAGCCTCCGAAGCGTCAATTCGACGCCAAGGGAGGCGCAGAGATGATCCGCTCGGGAGACACGATCCACAACCCCGTCACCGGGGAGCGCATCACGTTTCACCAGACGTCCGCCGACACGGACGGAGAGGCGGTCGTGATCGAGTGCAGCGTCCAGCCGCACGGGTTCGTCGCCGCGGCGCACGTCCATCCCTCGCAGACGGAGCGCTTCAACGTGATCGAGGGAACGCTCGGGATCAAGGTCGGCAAGGAGAGGAAGACGCTCGGCCGCGGCGAGGTCGCCGTCGTCGAGGCGGGGACGCCCCACAAGTTCTGGAACGCAGGCGAGGGCGAAGTGCGCTTCGTCTGCGAGGTGCGGCCCGCGCTGCAGTTCGAGTCGCTGCTCGAGACGATGTTCACGCTGGCCGAGGACGGCAAGACGAACCGCAAGGGCATGCCGAACCCGCTGCGGCTCGCCGTCATCGCCCGTGCTCACTTCGACACGGTGCGGCTGCCGCAGCCGCCGGCGTGGCTGCAGCGGGCCGGTCTCGCAGTCGGCGCACCGCTCGGGCGGCTGTTCGGCTACGGCCCGACCTACGAGCCCCAGGCGGGCACTCCCGCGCTGCCGGCGGTCTAGCGATGAAGCGGCGCTTCTACTTCATCCTGGTTGTGCTGGCCCTGATCCTGCTCGCGATTCCGGGGTTTGCGGCCAAGGCGGCGAAGCGGGCGGCGGGCCCTGCGCTTCGATTCGCTTAGCGCACGTCGTTAGAGCGAGCGGTAGAGCGTCTGCAGGCCCTCTACCGTTTGCTCGTCCGCCGGAGTGAACGCGACGATGCGAGCGCGCGGACCGTGGTTGAGCCAGAGGTTTGTGTAGTTGAGGCGGAGGAGCCCGGCCGTTGGGTGCAAGGGCGATCGCCGCCGTCCTCGGCGTGGCGGCGATCGGTCTGCGGTTCCGCCGCGCCCAGCCGAGGTCGTCGTCGACGTCGTCGTCGAGGAAGCGGAGGCGGCGTAGATCTGGGTCTGACCCCGGCCTTGGCCGGGGTCAGACCCCAAAGAACTCAGCTCGTCGCTGCCGCGGGCTCCGGCATAAGCCCGAGCTGCGTCATGACCTGCACTTGGTCGAAGTAGAGCCGCGTGTCGGTGACGACGTCTCCCTCGACCTTGAAGACCTGGACGCCGCGGCCGTTGATCCGGTTGTGGGTCGCCGGAATGTCTCCGTTCGGTGACGAGAGCGTGTCTTCGTGCGTCCCTTCGAACGTGAATTCCTGAGCAACCCAGTCGCCGTCCACCAGCTCGTTCTTCACGGTGATACGCGCATCCGGAAAGGCGCGCAACCACGCCATGGCGTACTCCGTGGCGGCGTCGCGGCCCTCGACCCGGACCTCGCCTGGCGCTTCCACCACCGCGTTCTCGCCGTTGAGGTCGCGAATGCGACCTTCATCGTGGGCGTTGAACGCATCGACGAACTTCGCTCCTATCTGCCTCGCATCTCCCATCGAACCTCCTTACGACTCGGTCGACACCACAGGCGACCGTACTCCGTCGCGGCGAATCGATCAACCGACCTAGACTCCGCGCCGTTCGAGACCCCACCGAGGGAGGAAGCGATGCTCAAGGAGTTCAGAGATTTTCTCTTCCGAGGCAACATCGTCGAGCTCGCCGTGGCGTTCGTGATGGGTCTCGCGTTCGCCGCAGTGGTCAACTCGCTCGTCAACGACCTGATCATGCCGGTGATCGCGATGATCATCGGGAAGCCGGACTTCAGCAATCTGACGTTCACGATCAACGACGCGAAGTTCCGCTACGGCGCGTTCATCACGAACGCGATCCAGTTCGTCGCTATCGCCGGAGCGGTCTTCTTCTTTGTCGTGAAACCGGTAAATGCGCTATTCCAGCGATTCAGGTCGCCTGCCGAAGAGGGGATGTCGGACGAGGAGCGGCGACACCAGGAGCTACTGGCCGCGTTGCGCGGAGCGACGGCGCGGTAAGACCGGATCAGACCTAGCTGCAGCCGGTGTTGGTCCCGCAGTCCCTGCAGGTGTAACAAGAACCGGTCCGGACCATTCGGCCGCCGCACCTGGCGCACTCCTGGGCGTCCTCGAAGGCGTTGAAAAGTGCCGTCTGCCCGGGCGGCGCGGCTTCGATCGGCGTGGCCGGCGCCGAAGCAGGCGCGTCCCCGCCGTTGCGATAGCCCTCCGCCAACCGAGCGCGCACCTCTGCCGACAGGATCCCGATCTCCTCCTGCTGATCCACGGTGAGGAAGCGCTTCCCCATCCAGCGGAAGATGTAGTCGACGATCGACTTCGCGACTCGGATGTCCGCGTCGTTCGTCATCCCGCTCGGCTCGAAGCGCATGTGCGAGAACTTTGAGACGTACACCTCGAGCGGCACGCCGTACTGCAGGCCCAGCGAGACCGAGATCATGATCGAGTTCATCAGGCCCGCGAGCGTCGTCCCTTCCTTCGCGATGTCGACGAAGATGTCGCCCGGCGTGCCGTCCTCGTACAGGCCGACGTGGATGTAGCCCTCGTACTCGCCGACGCGGAACTTGCGTCCGACCTCGACCCGGTCTTCCGGCAGGCGGCGGCGCTGGGTCAGCGGGGCCGGCGGCAGCGCCGAGATCAGCGCCGCCTGCGCGCCACCGTCCTTCTTGCCCGACAGCGGCTGCGCGACCTTGCAGTTATCGCGGTAGATCGCGATCGCCTTCACGCCCAGCTGCCACGACTCGCGGAACAGTTGCGCCACCTCGTCCACCGTCGCCGTCTCCGGCAGGTTCACGGTCTTCGAGATCGCGCCCGAGATGAACGGCTGGACCGCGCCCATCATCTTCACGTGACCCATGTAGTGGATCGCGCGATCGCCGACCGCGCAGTCGTAGACCGGATAGTGGTCGGCCTTCAGATACGGCGCGCCCACGACCGTGTTCCGCTCGTCCACGAAGGCGACGATCTCCTCGACCTCCGCCGGCGCGTAGCCGAGCTTGTCGAGCGACATCGGCACCGACTTGTTCACGATCGTGATCTCGCCGCCGCCGACGAGCTTCTTCGACTTCACGAGCGAGAAGTCCGGCTCGACGCCGGTCGTGTCGCAATCCATCATGAAGCTGATCGTCCCGGTCGGCGCGAGCACGGTCGCCTGCGCGTTCCGGTAGCCGTGCACCTCACCCACATTGAGGACGTCGTCCCAGGCCTGCCGGCACGCCGTCAGCAGATCGGCGGGAATGACGTCGGCATCCCGGATGTTCCCGACGGCGGCGCGGTGCTGCTGCATCACGCCGAGCATCGCCGCGGCGTTCGGCTGATGGCCCGCAAACGCACCCATCCGCCCGGCGATCTCCGCCGACTTGCGATACGCACGGCCGGTCATCAGCGCCGTGATCGCCGCCGCGTAGGCGCGACCCTCCTCGGAGTCGTAGGGCAGTCCGCGTGCCATCAGCAGCGCGCCCAGATTCGCGTAGCCGAGCCCGAGCTGGCGGTATGCCTTCGCGTTCCGCTCGATCTCCGGCGTCGGATACGACGAGTTGCCGACCAGGATCTCCTGGGCCAGGAACATGACGTCGACCGCGTGCACGAACGCCTCGACGTCGAGCTCCCCATCCTCGCGCCGGAACTTCATCAGGTTCAGCGAGGCGAGGTTGCAGGCGCTGTCGTCGATCGACATGTACTCACTGCACGGGTTCGAGGCGTTGATCCGCGACGTGTTCGGCAGCGTGTGCCAGTTGTTGATCGTGGTGTCGTATTGCACGCCCGGATCCGCGCACTGCCACGCCGCCTCGGCGATGTCCTTCAGCAGCTTCCGCGCCTTGATCGTGTCGACGACCGCACCGTCGGTGCGAGCCGTCAGGTTCCAGTCGGCATCCGCCTCGACGGCCTCCATGAAGGCATCGGTGACACGCACCGAGTTGTTCGCGTTCTGGTACTGGATCGACGCCCAGTCCGGCGAGTCGAGAGACATGTCGTACCCGGCCGACTCGAGCACGCGCGCCTTGCGCTCCTCGTGCGCCTTGCACCAGATGAACTCCTCGATGTCGGGATGATCGACGTCGAGAACGACCATCTTCGCAGCGCGCCGCGTCTTGCCGCCGGACTTGATCGTCCCGGCCGACGCGTCTGCGCCGCGCATGAACGACACCGGGCCACTCGCATACCCGCCCTTCGACAGCTGCTCCTTCGACGAGCGCAGCTTCGAGAGGTTCACGCCCGAGCCGGAACCGCCGCGGAAGATCACGCCCTCGCGCCGGATCCAGTCCAGGATCGAATCCATCGAGTCCTCGATCGAGAGGATGAAGCAGGCCGAGCACTGCGGCTTCTCCTCGAAGCCCACGTTGAACCACACGGGCGAGTTGAAGCTCGCGAGCTGGTTGACGAGGATCGCCTTCAGCTCGGCCTCGAAGGTGTCGGCCTCGTCCTCGGTCGCGAAGTAGCCGTCCTTCCGCCCCCAGGCGGAGATCGTGTCGACGACCCGGCCGATCATCTGCCGTACGGAGTGCTCCCGCTCCGGCGAGGTCATGCGGCCCCTGAAGTATTTCTGGGCGACGATGTTGGTCGCGGTCTGCGACCAGAACTTCGGAAACTCGACGTCTTTCTGCTCGAAGACCGGCTTGTCCTTGCCCGGGATGAAGGCGTCGCGGGTCTCCCACTCGATCTCGTCGAAGGGGTCGCGCCCGGAGATCGTGAAGTAGCGGCGGACGGCGAGAGTGGCGTCCTCTCGGACGACCGTGTTCTCGATCTCCTCGGCCGTTACCGGGGACTCAATCTGTTGCTTCGTGCTCGCCATGCCGCTCCTCCAAGGGTAGCCGTGGGTCGTAGGGGGACCAGCAATATGGAGGCAGGCTCGGACGGAACGAGCGCTGTTTTCCGGCTAGACGACGGGGCCCGGCGGAGGCGGTTCTGGAGCGGCTTTGCGGGCCTGGTACCGGCGCGCGAAGAAGCTGATCGCGGCCGCCGCGACCAGCGCTAGAGCGAGCCCCCCGAGGATGAGCAGCGGCACCGGCACCGAGTTGGCAGTGCTCGGCCCCACCGCCCTGGCCAGCCAGTGGAAGAAGCCTTTGTCGTGGGAGCCGCCCGTCGCGCCGCCGCCCGGGCCGGGCCCGTCGCCGGCGCCCGGGACGAGCGTCGCGCCCGTGACGTGACCGTCGTGGTCGCGGATCACGTTCTGGAGGGCGCGTGTCAAGTCGTCCCGCAGTGTCCCGTAGACGATCTGATCCTCCGGGATGTCCTTCAGCGCCTCGCGGTAGCAGTGGACTTGGTACGTGTTGTCGATCCGGCCGTCGACGTACCAGTCGTGGATCAGCGCGTCCGAGCACGTGCTCGCCCGGGCCGTGCCCACGCCGAACGTGGCCGCGGCTGCGGCGGCGGCACAGACGAGGATGAGGGGCTTCAGAAACTTGGGCATGCGGGGACGGCGCTGCGGCTTGGGCGGACTTTAACCACGATCTTGCCCACAGTGCCGGATGGGAGTGAGCCCCGCATATGGCGCTTGTAAACGGTTTGTAAGCGGGAGCACCCCTTGCTGACTTCTCCTAAAGCGCGCCGAACTCCTTGTCGGATGCCCCTGTGTTAGCTTCGCGCGCGATGCGACGGCCGGCCGTTCGGGGAGCTCTGCTCCCGGTCGCCGCCGCGGCGCCCGTCTTCACGGCCCTCTTCTTCAGCGACGGGTCGAGCCAGTCGCGGCTCTTCTGGATCGGGGCGGCGGCGGTGGTGATCGCCGCAGTCGGGTGGGGTGCGCGGCCCCCGTCCCTGCCGGCCGCGGCCGTCGCCTTCTTTGCAGCCCTCGCCCTCTTCGTACTCTGGCAAGGCGCGTCGATCGCGTGGTCGATCGAGCCGAGCCGGTCCTGGGACTACGCGAACCGGGGCCTCGTCTACCTCGCCTTCGCCGCCGTCGGCGCATTGCTCGGCGGCGTCGCGGTGCGCCGGCTCACGTATGCCGCCGCCGCCCTGCTCGCCGCGCTGTTCCTGTGGGCGCTCGCCGCGAAGGTGATTCCTGGGCTGTATTCGGATTACGGACGGCTGGCGCGGTTGCGCTACCCGTTGGGGTACTGGAACGAGCTGGCGCTGCTCGCGGCGGCGTCGGTGCCGATCGGTTTGTGGCTGTTGCGGCGCGTCCGCGTCGCCGGCGCGTTGCTGCTTTACGCCGCGCTCGTCGTCGTCGTCCTCACCTACTCGCGCGTGGGCATCGTGCTCGCAGTCCTCGCCGCTCTGGCGTCCCTCGCCCTCGACGAGCGGCGGCTCGAGACGATCGGGCCGTGGGCGTTCGCTTGGATCGTCGGCGCGGCCGTCGCGGGCGCCGGACTGCTGCTCCCGGGCGTCAGCAGCGACGGTCAGGCGCATCACGTCCGCCTAGGCGACGGGCTGCTGTTCGGCGCGGCGCTCGCGGTCGGCGCGGCGGTCGTCTGGCTGGGCCTGCGCTACGTCGTCACGCGGGCGGTCAGCCGCGGCGCCGTGCGCGCCGTGGCGGCCCTGCTCGCGGCCGTGATCGTCGCCGGGCTCGTGGCGTCGGTCGTGCGCGCCGGCGGCCCGGTCGACTTCGTGCGCGACCGGTGGCACGAGTTCAACAATCCGGCGAGCGCGCAGGTCGGGAACACGCCGGGGCGCATCGCGTCCGCGAGCTCGAGCAACCGCTGGCGCTGGTGGCAGGAGACGTGGAATGCGTTCGTCGACGATCCCGCACAGGGCACCGGCGCCGGCTCGTTTGGGCTCACCGACCGCCTCGAGCGGAGGAGCCCGCTCGCCGTCGTCGAGCCGCACTCGACGCCGCTGCAGTTCCTGAGCGAGCTCGGCGTCGTCGGCTTCCTCTTGTTCGCCGCCGTGGTGGCGACCGCCGTCGTGGCGATCCGGCGGCGCGCGACGATCCCGCTCGCGCTCGCACTTGTGGTCTGCTTCCTGCACTCCCTCGTCGACATCGACTGGGACTACGTCGCCGTCCAGGGGTCGCTGTTCCTGACGGTCGGCGCGCTCGCGACCGGGCCCCCCGCCGCCCGACGCGCAGGTTGGCTGCCCGCCGCGGGGGCCGCCGTCTGTGCGCTGGCGGCGGTGTACTCGCTCGCCGCCCCGTGGCTGTCCTCGCACCGGCTCAGCGCGGCGTACGACGACCTCGCGCGCGGGAACCTGATCGGCGCGCGCGACGAGGCGAAGGCGGCGCACTCCTTCAACCCGCTGGCGGAGGAGCCCGTCTGGCTGATGGCGGCGCTCACCCCGGATACGGACAAGGCCCGGGCGCTGCAGCTCTACAGAGACGCACGCGACCGCGAGCCGAAGAACGCGGACGCGTGGTACCTGCTCGGCGCCTTCGAGCTCCATCAGCTCAAGCGGCCGCGCGACGCCTACCGCGACCTGAACCAGGCCTACACGTACGACCGGTACATCTTCACGCCGAGAACCCAGCCGGGCCGGGACCTCGACCGTGCGCGCTGCCTCGTCGACCCGTCTACGTGCCGATGATCAGCACGAGGTGCGCGCCGAGGAGCTGCACCGGCCGCATCCCGTCGAGCGGCCGGACGATGCGCACGTGCAGGTCTCGGCCGAGCCTGCGACCTTCCGCCTCGTAGCCGGGGCGGTACATCACGACGCTGTGCCGCGTGATGCCCGGCGCGTTCCCGACGTTGCCGAGCATGTAGCCGCGCGCCTGCACGCGGTCGGCGGCGGCGTGCGCGGCGCCTGCCTGTCCGTTGCCGTTCAGCACCATCACGGACGTCTCGCTGCGGGCCAGGACAGGCCTCTTCGCCGGCGCCACGACGGCGGTGCGGACGCGCGGAGCGGCCGCGGCCGCCGCGGAATCGCGGAAGTGGCGGGCGATCGGGTTCCCGAGCAGGATGATCGCGAGGACGGCGAGCAGGACGAGCTCGACTGCGGCCACGGCGCTGACGGCGATCGTCGCGCGGCGCCAGGGCCGGATGAGGTCGTGCGCCTGCTCCATCGCCCGGACGGAGTTCGGCCCGCGCGTGCACGCTCCTCCTCGCCCCCGGGGCGGACGCTCGCCGGGTCCGCGTTCGCCACGGCCGTTCCGGCCGTGGCGGGGGACTGTCCCCCGACAGGCGCTGCGGGGACCGGTCCGTGCCTCGTCTGATCAGGACGGGACGGGTGTGACGAGCGTGTGACTTCTCTTGCACACCTGGCCAGAACGGCAGAGGTCGAGCGGTCTGACGCCGCGCAGGGGCGCATAGCTTTGACGGCGGCACGCCGCGGTCCCGCTCGGGAATCGGACGTGCCCCTACGCCTGCGCGGAGATCCAGGCCCACGTCTCCGCGAGCCCGGTGTCGAGCGCATGCTCCGGCTGCCAACCGAGCTCGCGTTGCGCAAGCGCCGGATCGAGGACGCTGCGCTGCACCTCGCCGGGCCGCGCCGCCGCCGGTTCCGCCGCGCGCGTGATGCCCGCCACATGCTGCACGAGGTCGTACAGCTCACGGACGGACGTCTCGACCCCGGTGCCGATGTTGAGCACGCCGCCGTCCTGCTGCACGGATGCGAGCGACGCGGTGACGACGTCTGCGACGTACACGTAGTCGCGCGTTTGTGTCCCGTCACCGAAGATTCGCGGCGTCTTGCCGTCGCGCAGCGCACTCATGAAGATCGCGACCACGCCGGCCTCGCCGTGCGGATCCTGCCGCGGGCCGTACACGTTCCCGTAGCGCAGCGAGACGTGCGTGCTGCCGTAGAGGCGGTTGTACGCTGCGATGTACTCCTCCGCCGCAAGCTTGGAGACGCCGTAGGGCGCGAGCGGACGGCGCGGATGGTCCTCCGCAGCCGGGCCTTCACATTCGCCGTAGATCGCACCGCCGGTCGAGCTGAAGACGACCTTCGCGCCGTGCAGGCGCGCCGCCTCCAGCACGTGCAGCGTCCCGACCACGTTCACGTCCGCGTCGACGTCCGGCCGCTCCACCGACACGCGCACGTCGATCTGGGCCGCGAGGTGGAAGCAGACCTCCGGCCGCACCTCGCCGAACAGCGACGCGCTGTCGCGCCGGATGTCGCCCTCATGCAGGTGCGCACCGTCGGGGACGTTCGCGCGCTTCCCGCCGGAGAGGTCGTCGAGCACGTGGACGTCGTCGCCGCGCGCGAGCAGCGCGTCGACGATGTGCGAGCCGATGAAGCCCGCGCCTCCGGTCACGACCGCCCGCACGCGCCGTATCGTACGGCGGCGGTGTTCCTCACCTTCGAAGGCGTGGACGGGTCCGGGAAGACCACGCAGGCCAACCTGCTCGCCGAAGCGCTGCGCGCGGAGGGACGCGAGGTCGTCGCCACGCGCGAGCCCGGCGGTACGCCGCTCGGCGAGGAGGTCAGAAGGATCCTCCTCGACGGCCTCGAGATGAGCCCGTGGGCGGAGGCGTCGTTGTTCGCGGCCGCCCGTGCGGAGCTCGTGGAGCGCGTGATCGCGCCCGCCCTGGAGGCCGGCCAGGACGTCGTCTGCGACCGCTACATCGACTCCTCGCTCGCCTATCAGGGCATCGCGCGCGAGCTCGGGGTCGAGCGCGTCCTCGAGCTCAACCTGGCGGCGACGCACGGCCTGCTCCCAGACCGCACCTTCCTCGTCCTCGTCGACCCCGTGGTCGCCCTCGAGCGCAGCTCGCCGTCCGACCGCATCGAGCGCGAGGGGGAACGCTTCCACCGCGCCGTCGACGAGGCGTACCGTTCGCTCGCCGAGATGTTTCCGGACAGGATCACGCCCGTGGACGGCAATCGCACCCCCGACGAGATCGCCGAGGAGATCTTTGGACGACTTCGAGAGCTTTCCTGAGCAGGCGGAGGCCAAGCGCCTCCTCCGCGCCGCATTGAGTGAAGGCCCCGCGCACGCGTACCTCTTCCACGGCCCGCCCGGCGTCGGCAAACGCCCCGCCGCGGTCGCCTTCGCGGCTCAGCTGATCGGCGAACCTCACCGCGTGCAGCGCGGGACGCATCCCGACCTGTACGTGCTCGAGCCGGGCGGCGACCAGATCCGCATCGATGACATCCGCGAGCTGCGGCGCGACCTACACATGCTGCCCTTCGAGGCCGATCGCCGTGTGTACCTCGTCTACGCGGCGGAGACGATGAACGAGGACGCGGCCGACGCGCTGCTCAAGGATCTCGAGGAGCCGCCTCTGTACGCCGTGATCGTCCTCGTCGCGGACGACCTCGGCCCGCTGCCGGAGACGATCCGCTCACGCTGCCAGCTCGTCCCGTTCACGCGTCTCTCAGAACGTGCAGTGCGGGAGGAGATCGCCGCGCGCGCACCGGCCCTCGACCCCGGCGAGACCGCGGCGCTGGCACGGCTCGCGGCCGGCCGGCTCGACCGCGCGGCGCGCCTACTCGATCCCAAGTCCGCCAAGCGCCGCGAGGCGCTGCTCGAGGTCGCCCGCTCGGTCTACGGCGACCCGGAGTTCGAGGCCCGCGACGCCGCGCAGCGCATCCTCGACGGCGCCCGCGAGCGGGCCGCCGACGCCAAGACCACCGCCGAGCAGGAGCTCGAGCTGCTCGACCTGCCGACGCGCGAGGCCGAGCAACGCGTCCGCCGTGCGGCGCGCGGCGCGGAACGCGACGAGCTGCTCGCCGCGCTCGAGGAGCTCGCCTCCTGGTACCGCGACCTCGTCGTCGTCGCCGTCGGCGCCGAGCGTGCCGTCGTCCACGCCGACCGGATCGCCGTGCTCGCGGAGGACGGCACGACCGAGCGCCGCGCGGGGGCAGAGCGCGCCTGCGAGATCGTCCGCGAGACGTGGCGCGCCTTCGAGGAGTTCAACCTCAGCCCGCCTCTGGCTCTGGAAGCGCTGTTCGTGCGGCTCCGGCGGGAGCTCGGCTCCGCGCCCGCGCTGGTCTAGAAGACCCTCGTTCAAGGGCTGTAGCGGCCCGGCTGCCCGCCGACATTCGTCATACGTGCGTACCCGCAGGCGCGCGTACCCGCAGTCAGGAGTACAGGTGGCCGCAGTCCCGTCCATAGGTCGAGCAACCCGCGTCGAGCGACCCTCCGTTGCCGGCGCTGCGGCGGCGGGCGACCTCTACGAGCGCTACTCCCCGCAGATCTTCGGCTACTGCCTGCACCAGCTCGGCTCGCGCGAGGAGGCGGAGGACGCCGTCCAGACCACGTTCATGAACGCGTTCCGCGGCCTGCAGCGCGGCATCGTCCCCGAGCTCGAGTCCGCCTGGCTGTTCAAGATCGCGCACAACGTTTGCCTCTCGCGCCGGCGGTCGTCCTGGCGCCGCGGCAAGGTCGAGGCGCCGAACAACTTCGAGGTACTGCAGGAGATCGTCCCCGGCCGCGAGCACGTCGCGGACGAGCTGATTCGCCTGCAGGACGTCCTCGAGGAGATGCCGGAGAACCAGCGGCGCGCCATCCTGCTGCGCGAGTGGCAGGGCTTGACGTACCGCGAGATCTCCGACGAGTTGGGTCTCTCTCAGGCCGCCGTAGAGACCCTGATCTTCCGCGCTCGCCGCGCTTTAGCTCAGGGCCTGGAGCAGGACGCGGACACGTGGAAGAAGCGGCTGCGCCGTGGCGCTGACGCGGGCGGCGCGATCGCTTGCGTGAAGACGCTGCTCGGCGGCGGCGGCGCAGCCGCAATCAAGATCGGAACGACGGCCGCGCTCGTCGCGACGGCGGCAGTTGCCGCCGCGACGGCGCCCGTCGCTCCGAAGCCTGCGCACGCACAGCATGCCCGCGCAGCGCAGACGGCAACGAGGTCGGCCGCCTCGAAGCCGCGGACGCGGCGAACCCTCGCCGCTACGCACTCGTCGCCGGCCGCCTCGCGCGCTGCGCGGGCAGTCTTGCGGCCCCGCGCGAAAGCCGCGCGCCCGCACGCGTCGACCATCGCAGCCACCGCGCCTGCCGTTTCGTCGCCGCTGGTGTTGCCGGACGCCGCCGATCCGACTCCGCCGGCTGACCCGGCCCAGACCGAATCGATGACAGTTGCGCCACCGCCGACCGACCCGGCGCTACCGCCTGCGGCCGATCCCCCGGCGCAGCAGCCCTCGGACCCGGCGCCCGACGCTCAGGGCAACAAGCCCGACCAGCCGAACGAGCCCGACAAGTCGAAGCCTGGCCCTCCGGACCACCCGGACAACGGGCACGCGAAGGATCATAAGTAGGTCACGCGTGCGTGGCGGCGAGCACGCTGCGCAGGACGTCGAGTGTTCCGCCGCCCTCACCTGACGAGGTGAGGAGCACGACCTCGTCGAGGCGCGGGACGACGACGAGCGCCTGTCCGAGATAGCCGTGTGCCGCGAAGACGTGAAGCCGGCGATCGACCCACCAGTCGTATCCGTACGCGTCCGTGATCCCCTGATCCGGCGGTACATCGACGTGCGCATGCGTTGAGGTGCGGACCCAGGCCGCCGGCACGATCCGCCGCCCGTTCCACGTTCCACCGTTGAGATACATCTGCCCGAACGCGAGCAGGTCGCGAGGGCGCAGGACGAGACCGGAGCCACCACCCCGTGAGCCGGGCCACCGCGCGTCGCGGATGCCCATCGGTCCGAACAGCCGGAGTTGCGCGTACGCCGCCGCCGACGTCCCCGTCACGCGCGACAGCACCGCGGCGAGCAGATCGCTGCTGCCGCTGTCGTATACGAACGTCGTGCCGGGCTCGTTGACGAGCGGACGATTCGCCAGGGACGAGGGGTCCGTCTGCTGAAAGGTGAGCCCGCGCCCGTAGCCGGCCGTCATCGAGAGCAGCTCGCGAAGCGTGATCGAGCGGTGAGGTGTGTCGGGAAGAACGTCGGCGAGGCGATCGTCGACGCCGTGCAGGCGGCCGTCGGCGATCGCGATGCCCACGAGCGCCGAGACGACGGTCTTCGTGATCGAAAAAACCGGAACGCGATCGGCCGCCTGGACTCCGTCGTAATAGCGCTCGACGACGAGCCGCCCGTGGCGGGCGACGAGGAGGCTCGTGACACCTTTCAGGTCGGTGCGATCGAGCGCATGGATGTCGATTCCCTCCTGCTGCGGCGTTGCTCGCACCCATCTGGGCGATTGCGGGACCGGCTCTGCGGCCCGCCGTGCGCCGCTTCCCGCGCAACCGGCAGCGATCAGCGCGACGGCAACGGTGACGGAAAAGCGGCCCGGCATCCCGCTACAGTAGGTGCCTCGCCGACGTAGCTCAGCTGGTAGAGCACTTCACTCGTAATGAAGGGGTCCCCGGTTCGAGTCCGGGCGTCGGCTTCCCTTTCCAAGCCGCATTGCGACTTCCGCGCTCATCCGGCCAGGCGCATTGGCAAGTCGAACGGCGCGCGACGGTCTACCTGATCGGTCTGGTCGTGCTCTGGAAGGTGTCGCCGTTGATCTGGGGCGAGACGCACTGCGCCTGAGGCCGGGCGTTGTCACCAGCGGGACGGACGTTCTAGCCTCTGCTGGTGTCGGTCTGTGAAGCGTGCGGCCAAGAGAACCCCCCGGGCGCAAGCTTCTGCAATGCATGCGGTGCGCCTCTTGCCGCACACGACGAAAGCTCGGAGCGCCGGAAGACGGTCACCGTGTTGTTCTGCGACGTCATCGGCTCGACCGCTCTCGGCGAGCGGCTGGACCCCGAAAGCCTGCGCCGTGTCCTGGCGCGCTACTTCGACGTAGCGCGTGACGCGGTCGGGCGGCACGGCGGCGTCGTCGAGAAGTTCATCGGCGACGCGGTGATGGCCGTCTTCGGAGTGCCGCAGGTGCACGAGGACGACGCGCTGCGTGCCGTACGAGCGGCCGAGGAGCTGCGCGGCGCGCTCGAGCATCTCAACGAAGAGTTGCAGCGCGAGTACGGGACCAAGCTCGCGGTCCGAATCGGCCTCAACACCGGTGAGGTCGTGACGGGAACAGAGGAGCGGCTCGCGACGGGAGATGCAGTCAACGTCGCGGCGCGGCTCGAGCAGGCCGCCGAGCCGGGCGAGATCCTGATCGGCTCCGACACGCTGGAGCTGCTGCGGGACGCCGTCTCGGTCGAGCCGCTCGAGCCCCTCGAGCTCAAGGGTAAGGCGGAGGCAGTCGCGGTGTATCGCCTGCTCGCGCTGAATGCTTCAGCGACCGCGCCTGGTCGCCGTCTCGACGTTCCGATGGTCGGCCGCGAGCGCCAGCTCAAGCTGCTTCGAGGCGCGTTCGAGCACGTCGTCAGCGAGCGCTCGTGCCACCTCTTCACCATCCTCGGTATGGCGGGCGTTGGAAAATCCCGCCTCGTGTCCGAGTTCCTGCGCTCGCTCGACGGCGCGACCGTCCTTCGCGGCCGCTGTCTCTCCTACGGCGAAGGCATCACGTACTGGCCGGTGGTCGAGATCGTGAAGCAGGCCGGTGGTGCAGAGGTGCTCGTGGATGAGGTCGCGCGCAACGCAATCGATGTCGTCCTCGGCGAGACGGGCGCGGCCGCGACTCCCGACGAGATCGCGTGGGCGTTCCGCAAGCTGCTCGAGACGAAGGCCTCCGAGCTACCCGTCGTCTGTTTGTTCGACGACATCCAGTGGGGCGAGGACACGTTCCTCGACCTGGTCGAGCATGTCGCGGATCTCTCGCGAGGCGTCCCGATCCTGCTCCTCTGCATGGCGCGTCCCGAGCTGCTCGATCGTCGACCGGCCTGGAGCGGCGGCAAGCTCAACGCGACGAGCGTGCTGCTGGAGCCGCTCTCCGAACAGGAGACCGACGAGCTGATTGCCCGTCTGCTCGAGGGCTCCGCGCTGCCGGAGTCGTTGCACCTCCGTGTCCGCCGCGCGGCGGGTGGCAACCCGCTCTTCGTCGAGGAGATGCTCGCGCTCGTCGAGCAGTCCCACGACGGAAGCGCGGTTGCTGTTCCGCCGACGATCCAGGCGCTGCTTGCCGCGCGGCTCGACCAACTCGACCCGTCCGAGCGACACGTTCTCGAACGCGGGTCGGTTGAGGGCGAGGTCTTCCACCGCGGCGCCGTCGCCGCCCTCAGCCCTGACGAGGCGCGCCTCGACACTCGCCTGACTGCCCTCGTTCGCAAGGATCTGTTGCGTCCGGAACAGGCGCAGCTGACGGGCGACGACGGGTACCGCTTCCGACACCTGCTGATCCGCGACGCCGCGTACGAGGCTTTGCCGAAGGCGACGCGCGCCGACCTCCACGAGCGCTTCGCGTCGTGGCTCCTGCAGCGCGGCGCCGACCTCGTCGAACTCGACGAGATCGTCGGCTACCACCTCGAGCAGGCGATTCGGTACCGCAGCGAGCTCGGACCGCTCACCGACGATCAGCGGCGCCGTGCAGACGAGGCCGGCGAGCTGCTCGCGCGCGCAGGCCGCAAGGCGCTCGAACGGGGCGACCGCCGCGCCGGCGCAAACCTTCTCGACCGCGCGGCGCGGCTGCTGTTAAAGCCCGACCCGAAGCATGTCCTGGCTCTCCTCGACCTCGGCCGCTGCCTTGGCGAGGCCGGCGACGATCTCCAGCGGAGTCAACTCGTGCTCGACGAGGCGCTGGCAGAGGCGGACGCGCTCGGCCGTGAGGACCTGCAGATTCGAGCGCGGCTCGAGCTCTCGTTCGTCGCGACCTTGCGGGGTGAGTCGCGACCGGAGGAGCAGGAGCAGCTGGCGCGCGAGGCGATCGCGGTGCTGGAGCGCTCTGGCGACGATGAAGGCCTCGCCCGTGCGTGGTTCGTCTTAGCGACCTCATTCTGGATTCGGTCGGAATGGGACACGATGCGCGAGCTCCTCGGCCACGCGATCGAGCACGCCCGTCGTATGGGAAACCGGAGCATCGAGATCGAGGCGATGGTGTTCGTCTTGGCCGCGACGATGTTCGGCAGCACTCCGGTCAAAGACGGCATTCGCGTCAGTCAGGAGATCCTGGACGACGCCTCCGACAGCCGGGAGCTCCAGGGATGGGCCGTGCGGATGGCCGGCACGTTCCTGGCGCTCGAAGGACGATTTGACGAGGCCCGAGAGCGCCTCGCGCGTGCGAGAGCGATCTTCACGGAGCTCGGGAACAACGCTGCGCTCGTGGGGATCACGTTTTCCGCGGGCCCGCTCGAGGTTTGGTCCGGTGATGCCGTAGCTGGCGAGCGCGAGCTTCGCCGCGGTCTCGAGTTGGCCCAGCGGATCGGCGATCGTGGGCGCGTGCCCAACCTGGCGGCGTTGCTCGCGAGCGCGCTGCTCGATCAGGGCCACACCGACGACGCCGAGGAGTACGTGAATCTGGCCCGTGACGAGGCGCACAAGTCCGACTCAAGTGCGCAGGCGCTCTGGCGCATAGCAGCCGCACGCCTACTCGTGCGGCGTGGGGCGACGGAAGACGCGGTCACGCTCACGGGCGAGGCAGTCGCCGCCCTCCGCGAGACGCAGGAGCTCTTTACGCTGTCCCACTTGCTCATCGACGCGGCGGAGGTACTGCAGCTCGCCGGACGCCCCGACGACGCGACCGAGGCCCTGCGAGACGCCGTTCGCGTCTCCCAGCAGAAGGGCGCAACCGCGCTCGTTCGACGAGCGAATGCGCGCCTTGAGCAACTGGCCGTGTCGCGGTCGTGAGACCGCTGACCGGGCACATCGAGTCGTATGACGCCCCGTCGACGGAGGAGATCGCCGCGCGGGTCGGGCTCCCGGTCGAGCGGATCGTTCGCTTCGACGGCAACACGTCGCCTCAGGCGCTGCCATCGACACGGGCGGAGGCGCTCGCCGAGGAGCTTGCCCGGATCCACACCTACCCGCACGGCGGCTACCCGCAGCTCGAGCGTGCGATCGCCGACTACGCCGGCGTCGCGCCCGAGAACGTCGTGCTCGGCGCCGGTGCGGACGACCTCATCCTCCTGCTGACCCGCTCCTTCGCCGGGCCGGGCGACCGGGTGGCGATTGCGAACGACCCGACCTACCCGATGTTCCCGATCTCCGTCTGGGTCGCGCGCGCCGAGGTCGGCGACGACGACCCGGCGCTGACGATCTGCTGCCGGCCGAACAACCCGACCGGCGAGCTCGGCGAGCTGCCGGCGGCCCGGCCGCTCGTCGTCGACGAGGCGTACTTCGAGTACTCCGGCGAGACGGCGGTCGACCTGATCGGGGACGGAGTGATCGTGATCCGCACCTTCTCCAAGGCGTTCGGCCTCGCCGGCGCCCGCGTCGGCTATGCACTGGCCGGACGCGACGTCGCGGCGGAGCTGAACAAGCGCCAGCATCCGGCGCCGTTGTCGACGCTGTCGGCCGCGCTCGCGCTCGCTGGCCTCGGGGCTCCGCCCGACGTCACGCCCATCCTCGAGGAGCGCGAACGCCTCGCCGGAGAGCTGCGTGCGTTCGGACTCGAGCCGCTGCCGTCACACGCCAACTTCCTCTACGTGTCGGTCGAAGATCCGCAGCAGCGCTACGACGAACTGTTGCAGCTGGGGCTCGCCGTTCGCCCTGTCCGCGGCGGAATCCGCATCACCGTCCGCACGCCGCAAGACGACGACCGACTCCTGCAGGCATTACAGCCGTAGCCGGCCCTAAGGAAGCTTCCATTTGGGCGCCACGGCAGTCGGTACGACGGCGACCGCATTTGGCCCAATGCCGAACGTCTGAGTGACGACGTCACGCTGTGCCGCAATCGCAGCGTCTAACGCGTCCGCCCAATTCGTGCCGACGAGGTACCAGACGGTTACGACGAAGTAGTACAGGACGATCACGCCCGCAGTGCTCGCAAGGGCGACTGCCGTCCAGCCCCAAAAGCCGCCGCCGAGAATCTCGTAAAACAAGACCGCGAGCGTGCCTAGCTCCCCGACGACGGCGGCCAATGTGACCTCGCACGCGAGCAGCACGGTGATGTTGAAGCCCCAGCGACCCGAGTCTTGGTTGACGGGCGACTTCCTGGGATTGCGAATGCATTGGAAGATGAAAGGCCCTGCCAGGACGAGGAGGCCGAAGAAGAGATTGAGGGAGGCAAGCGCGGCGGGGTTGAGCGGTTTGGCAGTGGCTGCGAGCGTGGTGCTGGTCAGGACCGTGCCGAACGCGGCTCCGGCGGCCGTGATGTTGGTCGCCCAACTGTCAAAGCTCCACGTCGGGCCGGGCGCCTCGTCGAACAAACACCCGAACCCTTTCCTGAAGCCCACCGCGAAGCCGACCGCCGTTCCCGTGCCGAGGCCTGCGCCGAGCGCCCCGAAGACGATCGTGAGGACCCAGCCGTGCTGACCCATGTGACATTCGATGCTAAAGCCTGTGACCGGGATTTACCAGGCGGCTGCCCGCACTACTCGTAGATCGCGTCGCCCGTCTCCGGATCGAAGAAATGCAGCCGGTTCGTGTCGACGGCCAGCTCGATCTGGGCCTGCTCGGCCGCCTGCGTGTCGCGATCGACCCGCGCGACCCACGTGCTGCCCTTCACCTCGGCCGCGTCCTCGCCCACCGCCGCCCTGACGTCCTCGCCGACCACCGGCTTGCCGCCGATGCCGAAGTGGACGAAGACCTCTGAGCCCATGTCCTCACGGATGTCGACGACGGCGCTGAGCCGCTCGCCGGTGCCGAACGCGGCGTCCTCGATGTCTTCGGGACGCACGCCGAGGATCACCCGCTTTCCCTCGAAGCTCAGCAGCGCCGGCCGCGCGGACGAGACACGTTCGCCGACGCGGAGCGACCGCTCGCCGAACGTCGCGACGACATCTCCGTTCGAGCGCGCGATGTCGGCGCCGATCAGGTTCATCGCCGGGGAGCCGATGAATTCCGCCACGAACAGGTTGCGCGGCCGGTCGTAGAGCTCCTGCGGCCCGGCCACCTGCTGCAGCACGCCGTCGCGCATGATCGCGACGCGGTCGCCGAGCGTCATCGCCTCGACCTGGTCGTGCGTGACGTAGATCGTCGTCACGCCGAGCTCGCGCTGCAGGCGCGCGATCTCCGCGCGCATCTCGACGCGCAGCTTCGCGTCGAGGTTCGAGAGCGGTTCGTCCATCAGAAACGCACGGGGCTCGCGCACGATCGCGCGGCCCATGGCGACCCGCTGCCGCTGCCCGCCGGAGAGCGTCCGCGGCTTCTTCGGCAGGACCTCCGCCAGCCCGAGCGTCTTCGCCGCCCCGTTCACCCGGTCGCCCCGGCGCTCCTTCTTCACCCCCCGCAGCTTGAGCCCGAACGCCATGTTGTCGAACGCGCTCATGTGCGGGTAGAGGGCGTAGTTCTGGAAGATCATCGCGATGTCGCGGTCCTTCGGCGGCAGGTCGTTCACGACCTCGCCGCCGATCACCACGCGACCCTCGGTGATCGGCTCGAGACCGGCGACCATCCTCAGCGCGCTCGTCTTGCCGCAGCCGCTCGGACCGACGAGCACGACGAACTCCCCGTCGTCGATCTCGAGGTCGAGGTCCGACACAGCCCGGGTCCCGTCCCCGTAGACCTTGGTCAGCTTCTCGAGCGTGATCTCGGCCATCGCCGCTGCGCAGACTCTAGTTAGTATCGCGTTCGGGTGGAGGCTGTCGCCGCCGCACGGCCGCGGGGGAGGCGCTGGACGAACGTCTTCGAGCGCCAAGGTGTCCTTGCGTCCGCGCTCATCGCCCCGGCCGTCATCTTCGTGCTCGCACTCGTCGGGGGACCGCTCGCCCTGGCGATCGGGCTCAGCTTCACGAACGCGACTTCGGGCCACCTGCACGGCAAGTGGGTGGGCCTCGAGAACTTCCGCCACGAGTGGACGAACCCGGCCTTCGAGCATGCGGTCTGGCACACGTTCCTGTTCACCGTCATCTCGCAGGTGATCGTGCTCGTCGGAGCCGGCCTGATCGCGCACGCGCTGACCCGGAAGTTCCGTGGCCGCTGGATCCTCCGCTTCCTGATCCTGTTGCCCTGGGCCGCGCCGATCGCGCTCAGCCTGATGGCGTGGAAGTGGATGTTTGACACGAGCTACTCGATCCTCAACTGGACGCTCGTCCACGCGCACCTCTACAAACCGCTCGAAGTCCCGCAGTACCTGGCGCAGCCGAAGATCGCGATGGGCTCGGTGATCGCGGTGCATACCTGGCGGATCCTTCCGTTCGCGGTCGTGATCTTCCTCGCAGGCCTCGCGTCGATCCCGAAGGAGGTCAACGACGCAGCTGCGATCGACGGCGCAACGGGCTTCCAGAAGTTCTGGTCGGTGACGCTGCCGCTGCAGCTGCCGATCGCGACGGTGGCGCTGCTGTTCGGGATCGTCTTCACCGCGACGGATATGGCCGTCGTGTACATCCTCACGCAGGGCGGGCCGCCGCCGTCGTTCAGCACGGAGATGGTGACGACGTGGGCCTACAAGACCGGGGTCGAGTCCGGCTCGCTCGGGCCCGGTGCGGCGATCTCGCTCTTCCTGTTACCGGTGCTCGCCGTCGTCAGCATCGCGATGCTGCTGTTCGCACGCCGGAGTGAGGTCGCGTGAGCGCCGCGTTCCGCGAGAAAGGCCTGTCGTACTTGATCGTCGGGCCGTTCGCGATCGTGCTCGCGTTCCCGTTCTATGTGATGGTGATCACGGCGTTCAAGAACCAGACCGAGTTCTACAACCCGGGCATCACGCCGTACTGGTTCGGCAAGCACAGCCCGACCTTGGACAACGTCCGCTTCCTCTTCCACCACACGGACTACACGCGCTGGCTGGCGAACACGGCGATCGTCGGTCTCTGCGTCGTCGGCATCACGCTCGCGCTGGCGGTGCCCGCGGGCTACGCGCTGGCGCGCCTGGCGGGTCGGGTCGGCCAGAGCCTCGGCGTCGGGATCTTCCTCACCTACCTGGTGCCGCCGACGTTGCTCTTCATCCCGTTCTTCTGGGTGATCAACCAGGTGCACCTGCAGAACTCGATCTGGTCGCTCGTGCTGGTGTACCCGTCGTTCACCGTTCCGTTCGCGACCTGGCTCCTGATGGGGTTCTTCAAGACGATCCCCGCGGAGCTCGAGGACGCAGCACGGGTCGACGGCGCCTCGCGGGTCGGGACGCTGGTGCGGGTCGTCTTCCCGATCTCGCTGCCCGGGGTGCTGACGGTGGTGATCTTCTCGTTCTCGCTCGTCGTGAACGAGTTCGTCTACGCCTTCACGTTCATCTCCCCGTCCCAGCACGCGATGCTGTCGCCGGGCGTCTACACGAATCTCATCCGAGGCGACCTGCCTGAGTGGGGCGCGATCATGGTCGCCGCGCTGATTCCGAGCATTCCGCTCGCGCTCCTCTACAACACGTTTCTCGATCGGTTCATTGCGGGATTTACCGGTGGGGCATTCCGCTAGGTGCGGAGAAAGGAGGGTCGATGGCGAGTTCCGACGATCCGAGTCATCGCAAAGGGAGGTATGACCGACGCGAGCTGCTCCGGCGTGCGGGCGCCGGGGCGGTCGCGGCCGGCGCCGCCGGCTCGGGCTTCGGCCAGGCGTTCTACGGACCGCTGAGGTTCAAGGGGCGCTGGCTCAAGGGCGATCTGACGCTGATCACGTGGGCGCACTTCGTCCCGGCATTCGATGTCTGGTTTGACAACACGTGGGCACCGCATTGGGGACAGCAGAACGACGTCCAGGTGAAGGTCGACCACATCCTCAACACGCTGCTGCCCGCACGTGCTCAGGCAGAGGTGGCCGCGAAGAGCGGACACGACATCTTCTTCGACCTGGCGCCGCGTCCGCAGTTCGAAGACGACGTCATCAACCACAACGAGATCGTGCAGCAGGTCCAGCACAAGGTCGGGAAGATCGGCCGGATCGCGCACAAGGCGACGTACAACCCGAAGACGAAGAAGTACTTCCACTTCTCCGACAACTACGTTCCCGATCCCGTCGTGTGGCGCCACGACATCTGGAACGGGATCGGCTTGTCACCGTACACGTGGGACAACGTGCGGAAGGCCGCACCGAAGCTGAAGGCGACCGGCCATCCGCTTGGCATCGGGCAGTCGGCGGAGCTCGACTCGAACATGGCCTTGTCGGGGTTCTTGATGTGCTTCGGCAGCTTCGCCCAGAACGAGCACCATCAGGTCACGATCAAGAACAAGCACACGGTCGAGGCGCTGAAGTTCATGGCCGACATCTACCAGCGCGGCGAGACCGACGAGATCTTCGGCTGGGATCCCTCCGGCAACAACAACTTCCTCTACTCCGGCAAGGGCTCGCTGATCCTGAACGCCATCTCGGCGACACGTACGCCGGAAGACCGCGGCCTCCCCTTCGCGGACGATCTCTGGATCTGGCCGATCCCGAAGGGCCCCCACGGCCGCCTCGGCTACGAGCACGTGATGGGCTGCTGGTGGATCTGGAAGTTCGCCCAGAACCAGGCAGCGGCGAAGAAGTTCCTCGCCGACCTCGAGATCAACTACAAGGACGCGTTCCTGGCGTCGAAGTTCTACAACTTCCCCAGCTTCCCGGGCGCGTTCCCGTTCAAGCAGATCCGCAAGGCCGTCGCGCAGGACAAGCACAAGCCGCTCGGCAAGTACGGCGTCCTCACGACGATCGCGCAGAAGTACACGACGAACCCTGGGCATCCCGGCTACGCCAATGCGGCGTTCGGCGAGATGTTCAGCAAGTTCCTGATCCCGCAGATGTTCGCTCAGGTGTCGCAGAAGAAGATGAGCGCCCAAGACGCGGTCAACGCCGCGAACCACGACATGAAGAACATCTACGCGAAGTGGCGCAAGCTCGGGAAGATCTAGGAAGGTGAAAGGCTGGGGTCTGACCCCTGCAGGGGTCAGACCCCAGCCTGTCGATTTCAACCCGCGCCGTTCGTCTGACGGAATAACCTGATGACGGCCGCTCGTTCGAGCGGCTACGTCGTCTAATTCCGCCGGAGGTTCGCGCCATGGCTTCTGATCCCCATCGCTGGAGAGTCCTCGCGGTCGTCGCGACGGCCTTCTTCATGACGATCCTCGACGTCTCGATCGTGAACGTCGCGCTCCCGTCGATCGGACGCGACCTGAACTTCTCGCAGGCGAACCTCCAGTGGGTGATCACGGCGTATGCGATCGCATTCGGCGGCTTTTTGCTGCTCGGCGGCCGCGCCGCCGACCTGATCGGACGCCGTCGCGTCTTCATCGTCGGCGTGGCGCTGTTCACGCTTGCCTCGCTCGTCTGCGGGCTTGCCCAGAACGAGGGGATGCTGATCACGTCGCGAGCCGTGCAGGGCCTCGGCGGCGCGATCATCTCGCCCGCGGCGCTGTCGATCGTGATGACGAGCTTCGAGGAGGGAGCCGAGCGCAACAAGGCGCTCGGGATCTGGGGCGCGCTCGGCGGCAGCGGCGCCGCGGTGGGCGTGCTCGCCGGCGGAGTGCTGACCAAGTACCTCGGCTGGCAGTGGATCTTCTTCGTCAACGTCCCCGTCGGCGCGCTCGTGCTCGCGCTGACCCCGCGGATCGTCCGCGAGAGCCGCCGCGAGACCGCCGAGCGCCATTACGACGCACTCGGTGCCGTGCTCGTCAGCAGCGGCCTCGCCCTGCTCGTGTACGCGATCTCGGAGGCGCCGAACGTCGGCTGGGCGACTGCGCGGACGATTTTGCTGCTCATCGCCTCGGGCGCGCTGCTCGTCGGCTTTCTGGTCAGCGAGCGCAGGATCCACGACCCGTTGATGCCGTTTCACATCTTTCGCGTCCGCACCGTTGCGGGAGCGAACGCTGTCGGGGCGCTCCTCGGCGCGGTGATCTTCGCGAACTTCTTCCTGCTCACGCTGTACGTGCAGGACGTGCTCGGCTATTCCGCGTTGAAGACGGGCATCACGTTCGTCGCAACCGCTGGTACGGCGGTCGTGGCGGCGGGCTTCGCACAAGCGTTGACCACCAAGGTCGGCGCGAAGCCGATCATCGTCATCGGCCTCGCGCTGCTAACCGGGGCCATGATCTGGTACTCGCAGATCCCGGTGCACGGGAGCTACGCACGGGATCTCCTGCCGGGCTACCTGATGGTCGGCGTCGGCATCGCGTTCGCGTTCGTCCCCGTTTCGATCGCCGCGCTCGCGGGCGTCGCCGAACGGGAGGCGGGCCTGGCGTCGGGCCTGATCAACACGTCACAACAGGTCGGAGGCGCTATCGGGACCGCGGTGGCGTCGACCGTCTTCACCAGCCACTTCAAGACGCTCATCGGGGAAGGCAGGCCGAAGCTCGACGCACTCACTCATGGCTACGGCTACGGCTTCTGGGCGCTGGCCTTCTTCGGCGCCGCGGCGATCGTTGCCGCGTTGACGCTGATCAGGCGGGAGGAGATGGCCGAGACGCCTGCCACGGCGCCGGCTGCCTAGACCTTCGCCAGCAGAGCCTCCGAGACCGAGGCGTGCACGGTGAAGTGCCGGTCGAGCCCCGAGATCTCGAGCGCGCGCCGCGTCTCGAGCCCCGGTGCCGCGAGCAGGAAGGCGCGCCGGTTGTTCAGCTTGGTCCGCGCCTCGATCAGGACGCCGAGGGCGGTGGAATCGATGAACTCGACCTGGCTGAGGTCGACGACGATGCGTTGAGGCGAGTCTGCGGTCGCCTCGGTGAGCGCCTGGCGCACCTGAGGGGCGTTGTAGAGGTCGAGCTCGCCCGCCAGCTTGACGACGCACGCCTGCCCGACGGCCTCCACGGCCAGCACCGCATCCTTGCGCAGCCCGTCCCCCTCGGCCAACTGCCCTCCAGTTCGTTCGTAGCTGGACCTGCGCCCGCAGCGGGGTCATGGCAGCTCTCTGGCGCCGAGGCATTAGACCACCTGCAGCCGCGGTGTGCAAACGTTCCTGCATGGATGTGGCTGCAGTTGCCCGGCGTGCGCGGACGGAGAACTTTCCCGTCGCTTCACTGCTGTTCCCGCGACGGCTGCGGCCGCACCTGCGGGCCGTGTACGGATTCGCACGTCTCGTCGACATCCTCGGTGACGAGGTCGAAGGCGACCGGCTCGCGGCGCTCGACGAGCTCGAGCGCGAGGTCGACGCGTGCTACGGCGGCGAGCCCGCCTGGCCGGTGATGCGCGTTCTCCAACCGACGATCCTGGAGTTCTCGCTGCCGCGCGAGCCGTTCCTCCGGCTGATCGAGGCGAACCGCATGGACCAGCGCATCGCTGAGTACGCGACCTGGGACGATCTGCGCGAGTACTGCCGGCACTCCGCCGACCCGGTCGGGCGGCTCGTGTTGGGATTGTTGCGCCTCGGCGGGGACGCGGAGCTCGTCGCCGCGAGCGACGACGTCTGCACGGGCCTCCAACTCGTCAACTTTCTGCAGGACGTACCGCGCGACCTCGCGCTCGGCCGGATCTACATGCCGCGCGACGATCGTGAGCGCTTCGGCGTCACGGAGCTGGGCCGGCCGAGCCCCGAGCTGACCAAGCTGTTGCAGTTCGAGGCTGAACGGGCGCGCGGGCTGCTGGCCCGGGGTCAGGTCTTGCATTCGCGCATCGGCGGGCGCGTCGGACGCGCGGTCGGCCTGTTCGCGCGCGGCGGGCTCGCGGCGCTCGACGCCCTCGAGGCCGCACGCTGGGACATCTTCACGCAACGTCCTCGCCCTTCGCGGGCCCGGCTCGCCCTGGCGGCCTTCGCGCGATGACGACCGCGCGCGCCTACGCCGAGGTCGAGCGCCTGACGCGCCAGCGCGCACGCAACTTCGCGTACGGAATCATGGTGCTGCCGCGCGACAAGCGGCGCGCGATCGCCGCGATCTACGCGTTTGCGCGCCGCGTCGACGACATCGCCGACGGCGACCTCGACCCGGAGCGCAAACGAGTGCAGCTGCACGAGCTGCACGCTGCGCTCGACGGCCCGGCGCACGACGACGCGATGCTCGTCGCGCTGGCGGATGCGCGGACGCGCTTCCCGATCCCGGCGCACGCACTGCACGCCCTCGTCGACGGAGGCCTGCAGGACCTCGGCCAGTCGCGCTACACGGACTTCGAGGAGCTGTGCGGCTATTGCACCAAGGTC
>Ga0137371_10000678_pt1 | contig 25847 bp, 21 predicted proteins | sample SagtaG_7_FD_104919 | JGI IMG/M metagenome (GOLD analysis project Ga0137371, IMG submission 104919) | Vadose zone soil microbial communities from Sagehorn Ranch, Mendocino, California, USA - Sage1_R_40_16 metaG | ecosystem: Environmental > Terrestrial > Soil > Vadose zone | place: USA...
AGTGAAAGGAATACGCATGAAAACATTGCATCTGAGATTAGGACCTGTCTATTCCCGTCTTGCAAACAAAGAAGACATGCAGGGTCTGGATATCACCGGACTTCCCGCCCAATGGCGAGATCGGCTGCGCCGTCACCAGACTCAGACGTGGAAAGCATTTAAAGATCCCGCTATTGATGTCATCTTTGATACTGCATTGACTGGCGATGGGAAAAGCCTGGCCGGGCAGTTACCTGTGCTGGTTGATGACTGTCAGACAGTACTGCTCTATCCGACAAACGAGCTGATCAGAGATCAGGTGAAACAGGTCGAAAGATATCTCAATGACTTTGGGAAAAAGCGATCCTATCAAAGGCTCTACAGCGAGCGTATTACCGAGGAGATTGAGAAATCCGGCGCGAGCAGTCGTTCTTCTGTCATCATTCACTGGCTCAAGACCCGTGACGTTATTTTGAGCAATCCAGACCTGTTCCATTTGCTGAGCAGCTTTAACTATGGGCATGACCAGGACAAGAGAGAGTTCGTCTACTTGCTTCCCGAAGGATTTCATTACTTTTTGTTCGACGAGTTCCATATATTTGATCCACCACAGGTCATTTCGATCTTAGATATCATGAATTACCATAAAGTGGCCTCTCCGCACCGGGCAATAAAATATGTCTTTTTGTCCGCGACTCCGAGCCGCCAGTTCAAAATGCTGTTAGAAAATAGCGGCTTTCGGGTGCACGAGGTCAAGGGAGCCTATTCACCGCTCCCAACTGCTGGCTATACGCCGGAGCCAATAGTGCAACCAGTCACCTTACATCTGCATAGCCTGAGCGAGAGAGGTGCATATGCGTGGGCAGAAGAGCATCTGGAAGAGATCGTGGCTTTTTATCGTGCTCATACGGGTGCGAAAGGTGTCTTTATTGTCAACTCTGTTGCCACGGCCAAACGCCTTGCTGCCTATTACCGCCAGGCGTTAGAGGTGCATAGTATTCGAGTAGGCGAAAATACTGGTTTGACCGATCGGCAAGAGAAGCTTGATGCAATGGAAAATCCAGACGTACAACTGATCATCGCAACCAGTACCGTCGATGTAGGAGTTGATTTCAAGATCAATCTGCTGATCTTTGAATCTACTGGTGCAGGAACGTTTATTCAACGGCTGGGACGGCTGGGGCGGCACGCAGGGTGGAACGAGTATCGTGCCTACGCGTTACTTCCCGACTGGACCGTTGATCGGTTCGCATCTCATTTTAGCGATGGAGCCGAGATAGACCGTGTCAGTTTTCTTGACACAATACGAACTCAAGAAGAATTCACAACGGTCAAGGATGGTACAACCACGCTGAAGCCAGTTTTTCAACCCGACCAGGAATACAGACATTATGCAGGATGTTGGGGTGGAGTTCAGGCTGCCCATATCGTCGTACAGGCCGAAAAAATAGGGAAGCAATGGAAGGGTGATCTTACCAAAGATCTATGCCAACAGTACAATAGTATGCATGGACGTTCTAAACACAAAAATTGGATCGGTGCGCAGATTGCGCGCTACAAACGGATCGCGGAAAGCAACGATAAAAAAATTCTGGCGGAGTTGAATACCTTTCGGGGCAGAAGTCCCCTGGATTGTGGCATTTATGATACCACCGATAAGCATTTCAAAACCTACAATCTCTTCTTCCTGCTGGCGCATACCCGCTTCCGAACCATAAAAGAGGCGCAGTTTAAGCACATGGTGGAAGATCGTCAGCAAAATTTTGAGCGGTATCGCAGCCACGATTTACAACTCTATGTGATTTTAGAGTGTTATGTTGAGGAACGCGAGCAGTTTGGTCTGACCTGCTCCTATTCCTTTAAACGCCATCTCAATCAGGTAAAAGTGTACAGTACCTTTGCCATTAAAGATAGCCGAACTCTGGCGAATCAACTTGACAACGAGGTCAATGAGCGACTCGGTGATTTGGAACTGGTGTGCCTGGTGACACAGGGGAAGCCACAGGATTTCAAAAGGAATCACGGTCTAAATCCGCTTTTCCCAATCTATCAGGTACAGGATAAAGAGAACATGGAACGCTGCGTCGTGTTTGGGCTTGACGCGTTCCTTGCGCACTCATTGGTATTCTGGAAGACTATAAAAGATGAAGACGATGATGAGCTCTTCATCTGCTAAAGGGGGAATAATCGTGTTTCAAGCTGAGCTATTACAGCAAGTGACGAAAAAATTTGCAGCCAGGACGAGAGTCCATACCGTCCTGGCATCATTTGCGGAGACGATGCTCGAGCCACTGCTCGAACACTATAGTCTGTACCCTGCGAAAGGAACGACGATTGCACACTTTGCCCATAACTCCGACCAGATGATGTCAACGCATATCCTGAATGGGCTTTTTCCTACGCTCACCATCGTGTACGAGGCACAGAAACGCAACGTGCCTCGTCTGGAACGGCTGGATGAAGAACATCTCAAAATCTATATGCTTTCCTATACGATGCACGATCTGGATAAAATACTGGGTGACACCAACAAATTTCATACACGTACCAGAACAGCGGTAGCAGACGCACAGCAAAAAATGCTGAACGAGCTTGAGAAACTCAATGCCCAGGCATTTCTACCAACTATGGAGAACTGGATCAGCGAAATTTTGTGGTTAGCCGTCAATACCCAGCGCAGCCGGGAGATTAATCTCAGCCATACCGCGTTTATTGCCAGAGAAGCTTCACAATGGACCGAAGAGGCTGTGGAAGCATTTCGCCCGCAATATCAGCATTTTCGTGCGCCAAAAATAGAAGCCACATTACGTGATCTCTGTACTCTGAGTGACCTGCTGGCCTTCCTGATAAAATCGCCAGAGGAAGCACTCTTGAGCCAGAGCGCGACGCGTATTGGAGAACTGATCAAGAATTTGACGGATATGGGTTCAGACGAGGTCAGCGAGCACTTCACGTTGACATATCACAAGCTGGCAGAGGTGCGTGGTTTCCTCAGTAACCATATCAATAACGCAACGATGCGCTATTTGTCCAGCATCTATCCAAAAGACCAGGAGCAACTCATTCCTTTACTCTACTTTCCCAATGGGGTAATCTACCTGAATCCCTCGCTTCGTCCTGCTCCAGTGATTGATCTTGATGCTGTCAATACAGCAGTCCAGGATGAGATAAAAGATGCGTGCCGCGAATTTATCGAAGATGGAAAAGGCTTTGGTTTTGACCCGAAAGGCCGTCTCGCCTATCCTCGTTACTTCCACGATTTTCTTAGCTTGCCAAGTTTTTTACAACTTTTCGCGGAAAAAACGCTCAGCGAGAGTAAAATCAACATTGCGGAAAATACATTGCAGGCTATGAGAGGGCTACAAGCGAGAGATCTTATCCCAACTGATATCGACCTTGGATACACTCCTGATCGACGCATTACACAGCTTGGACGTTTCCTGCTCAACTACGTTGATCTCATCCAGAAAAATTTAGGCAAGGCTGCTACCGACCTCAAAGCAGAACTAGAAAGACGGCTCAGCATACGCTTTGGCGAGGAGCTCTGGAGCCAGGCAAAGCGTATTCCCGGTAGTGGCGGTGTGGATTATCGCTATTACTGGTTGGCGGCACAGTTTCTTCTGAGACATCCCCTCGCCGAAATAGATGAGCAACATCCTGAGGAGAGTATAAAAGGACTTTTCCAGCTCTGTCTACAGGATCTGCAAGAAGTGGCGGGAAAAGAACTGGCCGCTGCGCCAGACCTTCAAGGCTCCTACCTGCAGGACCTTTCCGACTACCTGAAAAAGCATCTTTCTTTTGGTTTTAGCGCTGAGGTGCATGCTGGTGATCTCCCTGACTTCGCTGGAGAACTGACGGGATATTCTGCCGCAAAGAAGCAGCGAAACAGCCAGTTATCGTGTACACTCTGTAATTCCGCGTATACCACGAAGAAGCAAGAAGACGCCTCCGTGCTCTTCCAGCCCTGGGTCTATAAAAATCGCTTGCTTTTGTACAAAGGCGAAAATGCCGGTGGTATCTGTTCTATCTGCTCTCTGGAATTGATGCTACGGCAGGTGCTGCTCAAAGACAGACCTGGCAAGCAGGGACTCATCAATCTGACGGGCAAAGGATACGAGGATATGGAGTTAAAATACTTCTTCCTCTACCCAGGCTTCTTCTTTACCCATCAAACCTATCATCTCATCGGCTATATTCTCGACAAAATGAGCATGCTCAAGCTCTACGAGGTCTGCGAGACGCTGCGTGAGAAGGATCGTGTAAGTGCTGCCGATATCTTCCACTTGAATTTCTTTCATCTGACGAAGAGCGTATTGCATGCGGTCGACAGCAATGAGCAAGATAAGAAGGAAGCACAAGAAGAAAAGGGCAGCATGTACCTTTTTGAGCGGTACGACGGGACACAGTATCCAGGTTTTCTGTTCTTCGCTAAGAAAACGTTCAGCAAAAAGAAGGCTTCTGGCGAGACTAGCAAAGCAACGACCGCTTCCTGGGTAGAAGCTGCATGGCTGGGCCTTGCTCTTCCCCTGGTGACAGGAGCGCGTGTGGTCGTGACTGAGGAATATCTGCCACTTTATAACTCCGCTGCTGACTTTCTGGAAACCGTCGTTCTCGACGCGCCACATCAGTCAATACGGTACGCGCTTCCTCAATCTTCAGCCCGTTTACGCCTGGATGAATTATATGGGAGCCGAGAAGATGGCGATTGGATCGGTGGAGCCCTGGCCGCATTCAGCCGCCTGATTGAGATACATGTGGACACAGAGCGAGTAGGAGGAGATTTAAAGCTGGAACGTTTTTCGCGTATTGCCAGCAGCACCCAGGAGGATCAGCTTTTCCTCTTTTCTTTCTTAAAAGAGCAGGTGCGGCGTGACAGGCTTGACCAGCTACCAGGGAAGAAAGCCGCCCACTATAACGATCTCTATCAACAGTTTGTAGCCTATTACCATACCGCCAAAGGAGATGCGATGAAAGAAAATACAACACGTCACGAAAAAGTGACGGACCTCTATCTACAGTTTTACCTCCCTTTCAGCGAGAAGAGAAACCCCATCACTGGTAAGAAAATATGGCCTAATTCGCACGCGATTGTACGCCCAATTGACATTGCGGCAAAGTGCATTCTCAAAGATACGCTCAACTTAACGGAGGAGGAGATAAAACTTGAGATGTTCCAGAAGCTAAAATCCTGGCTAGATATTGTAAAGAAGAAAGAAGCCACAGGCAAAGTTATCGCGCATGGACCGCAACTGGACGCCCTGGTATGGCAATTTGTCGAGACCTTCTATAAAGAAGTTTTTTGCGACTATGCACAGGGGAGGCGCAGTATACTCAATAGCCGCTTAAATCGCTTCAAAGGAGGATGCGAAGCTATCTTTTCCCTGCGCTACTCCACCAACAAAAAAAGTCATCAGGACACTGACCAGCTCGAAGATGCTGACCAGTTCGAAGAGGAACTTCCAGAGGTTGAGGTCGCATCAACCGATGCTCAATAGTTTCTAGCAAATTTCTGCATGCACATTCAAAGGAGGAACTACCATGTTTTTACAATCAATCGAGAAGCAATCTGTTTTTCATACATCCATCCCTCTGGTACCAATGGGAAAATATGCCCACATTGTCGTACTGCGGGAAACAAATTCCTTTCCTCTGTTCCAAACGGATCAAGAGCTAAACTTTGCCCAGGTGGGAGCTGGTCTCACAACGAATGAGATCATCAGCCGCATTGTGGTGTTTAAGCGCAAACAGACGACACCCGAGCGCCTGACGGGTCGCGAGCTGCTACGCCGCTACAAATTCACGACCGACGAAGAAAGCGACGACAAGGAACATTACTGCGAATACAATAGTGAGCACTTCTGCAAGCATTGTCCAGATTGTATTTATTATGGCTTTGCTATCGGGCAAGAGGGCAGTGAGCGTTCCAAAGTCCTTGTCGATTCGGCCTTCTCGCTCTCCAACTATGACGAGTCGCACCAGAGCATGACCTTTAACGCGCCTTATGAGCACGGCACGATGAGCAAAAATGGGCAGACAAAAAGCAGTTTTGGTGAACAAGACCATGTATTACCGCAGGTCTTCTTTCCCTCCATCGTTACTATACGCGATCCTACCGAAGCTGAGTTCATCTATGTGTTAAATAACATCCTACGCACGAAACGCTACGGCGCGCAGACTACACGTACAGGGACCCTCGAAAACCATATCGTTGCAGTCATCTTTACCGATGGTGAAATCTGCTCCAACCTCAAGCTGACCCAGAAGCTCTATGATCAGCTCGTTGATAATGCCGACCAGATCGTGAAGGGTCCTTATCAGGCAACCAGTCTCATCCAGAAGACGACTGAAATCCTGCCAACTCTCCTCAAGGAAGATCGTGTCACGACGCATCTACTTATCGATGGAGAGAGACTCGCAACCTTAATAGAAGAAGTTGGTGAGATTGTGACGCAAGAGAATACCCTGGTACAGGTACTGCAACAGGCGTACAGCGAATGTGAAAACTACGCGGCACGATGTAGACCTAAGAAGTCTTCTGATGAAGGCGGTAAGGCAAAAAAGACTGCGAAAACGAAATAACGGAGAGAACGTGACGAAGCATGACTACATATATTGCGCGTTGTCATATGACCCTGCACGACAATCTCTATTATGCAAGTCGAGAATTTGGGCGCTTCTACGAAACCGAAAAATACTTGCATAACTATGGATTAACCTATGCTTTGGGGTTAGTACAACCAGCTCCTGCGTACTTCAACAGTATGCAGGAGCCACGGTATGAGGAAGAACTCCAGATCGAGAGGGTGAATGGTTGTTATGTCACGCCTGCCTACCCTCTTCATGTGGATTTCTCCTTTATCACATTTAAGATGGCCGCTGTTCCATATTACAGCTTCACTCCTAAAGAGAGCAGAAATCGTGTGGTGTTCGGCAGAGCAAAAGAACTGGCTCCTGGCTCAACCTTTGAATTTTTTGTCTTCGCAGAAGAGAAAAGAGCATTGCCAAAGTGGATACGACTGGGAAAATGGATGGCCAAGGCAGAAATTGTGCACGAATGGTATACAGTAGGTGCAGAGAATGCAAAAGTTGTGGATGTAAAACGTCCTCAACTTGTCCATTGTCCTATTAATCCGCTTGATCTCTCCAAAAGCAGACTCTCAACCTTTGATATTGTGGTGATGCCTCCGGTAAGTCTTCTTACCAACGTCAGAGTGACCGGTTCTTGTTGCAGAATCGGATCGAGTGGGTTGTTTCAGGATAGAAAACAAGATGCGCGCTATGTCCCCCTTGGCATGAGGTACTTCAGCGAAAGGAGTCCCATAAGATGATAGAGGAGCAGAGAGAACTTTTCTCTTTCTTGCTGCGCTTGCATCCTGTTGAGCCAGGGCAGATCGTACCGGGAGCTGGAAACCAGGTACAGGCAGCGTTTCTGGATATGGTACGTCAGGGTGATCCTGCACTCTCCGATTGGTTGCATAAACCAAATCAGCGGCGGCCCTACACGGTCGGACTCCTCCAGGGTTTTAATCATCTGACTCGTACGCAACTGGAGGAGTTGAGAATAAAGCAGCAGACCATTCCAGTGCTGCCTGAACAAACCTACTGGTTACGCATTACGATGCTGGATACAACGGTTTTTAGCACGTTTGCTCATTCCCTGATTACAAAGCCTCGTGCACTGACGGTGCGCATCGGTACGGCACGCTTTGAGATCAGTCGCCTGCTGACAACACCTGAGACCGATACACATACGCCAACATGGATTGCTCATTCCTCGTTTGCTGAACTGCGTGAATTTCAACAGGTGCAGTCGCACTATACCTTCGAGTTCGCCACACCAACCGCGTTCAGCCGGGGACAGAAATCCTGGGGACGGCAACTGAACGTCTTCCCTGAACCACATTCTGTGTTTGAAAGCCTGGCACGGCAATGGGAAGCCTTTGCACCCGCACACCTGCGCATGGAGATAGCGCAGATGAGCCCGCGCGCACTGGCAAACTGGTGTGAAGAACAGCTCGTGGTGTCCCACTATGCACTGGAGACCAGTTATCTTCCATCCAGTAAATTTGGTCAGGTGGGCTTTCAGGGAACGATCACCTATGAGGTCAAAGGAATACCAACCGCCCCGGAAGCACAATGGCTCTCACCGCTCGCACGCTTTGCCCTCTTTAGCGGGATCGGGTATAAGACGACTATGGGCATGGGGCAGGCACGCTGTACAAACGTAGCTGAACGATCTCTACAGGCGCACCTGTTGAAAGAGGAGGAAAAATGAAGCGACCTGCCCCAGAGACGATCGGGCTTTCCTATCTCAATGCTGTTGAGTATTGCCCACGCCGCTTTCACTATGAGTTTGTCCAGGGCGATATGCTCAAGAACGAGTTTGTTTTAGAAGGAACGCTTTTACATCAACGCGCCGATGAGCCGGGACAGCACATCACCCAGGAGGGAGAGATACAGATCAACCACCTCTACCTGTATAGCGAAACCCTGCGGCTCTCCGGCTTCGCTGATCTGGTGGAGGAAGAGCATGGAATACTCATTCCAGTCGAATATAAGCATGGAAAAGAAGGAAAATGGCTCAATGATCATGTACAGCTTTGCGCACAAGCCATGTGTTTAGAAGAGCGACTTTCAGAACATCCAACCATCCCTTATGGTTACATTTTCTATTTTGGCTCGCGCAAGCGTGTTCAAATCCATTTCACTCCAGATCTCCGCGCCAAAACTCAGGCGGCGATTGATCTTGCCTTTCACGTCGCCGGGCTGGAGAGTCCGCCGCCGCCACTCGACGGAAAATTAGCCGCCCGTTGTCGTGATTGTAGTTTACAGAGTATTTGTCTGCCAGATGAAGTGAGGATGCTGGCTCCTCGGAAAGGATCGAACAATGCCCACACTCTACCTGACTGAAGATCGCGCACTGGTGCGACGTGATACAGAAGATTGTCTCTTGATACAGATCCCAGAGCAGCGAGGAGAGGCCGGAACCGTTCTGGCAGCCGCCAGCAAGAAACGTATTCCTCTAATCAAGATTCATGATGTCGTCGTGATGGGCGAGGTCACAATGACCGCATCAGCCCTTCATCTCCTGCTGGAGAAAAATATCGAAATTCATTTCATGACACAGTACGGCAAGTTCAAAGGGTGTCTCTCTCCGGAACTTTCCAGGAACTCGCTCTTACGCATGGCACAGCATCGTGTCCATAATGACCTGTCAAAACGGGGTGAGCTGGCGCGGCGCTTTGTGATTGGAAAGCTCTCTAATCAGCGTACGATGTTGCAACGTTCAGATCGCCGTCGCGATCCTCCCCTGTTCAGCCACGAGATAGAGCAGATGGCCATCCTGATTCGTCAACTCAATGAGCTTTCGACGGAAGCGACAATCACTCGCACCCTGGTCAATGGCGATAGCGCAATAGAGGGGACACCCCTGGAGACCGTGCTCGGCCTGGAAGGTGCCGGAAGCGCGCTGTACTTTTCCTGCTTCGGAAAGTTGCTTGCTGACCAGCAACAATGGCCATTTGCGGGTAGAATCAGGCGTCCCCCCACTGATCCGGTCAACGCGCTACTCAGTTTCGGCTATGCCTTACTCACCAGCCAGGTCGCAAGTGCTGTGCAGGTCGTTGGTTTTGATCACTACATCGGCTATCTCCACAGTTCCGTCTATGGCCGACCGGCATTAGCACTGGACCTGATGGAAGAATTCCGTCCGATCATCGTGGATTCTGTCATCTTCACGCTATTGAACAATCGGATGTTGACACCAGAGGATTTTCATGTAGAGCTTGGAGCATATCGTTTAAAGAAAGAACCGCGTAAGCTCTTCCTGACGAGATTTGAGGAGCGGCTCAACGAAGAAATAACGCACCCGACATTTGGGTACAAAACAAAGTATCGACGGTGCATCGAGTTACAGGCCCGCCTGGTCGCAAAGTATCTCACCGGCGAGATCGAAGAGTACCCGCCGCTTATTGTCAGATAGAGGGGACGAGAATGACCACAAAAGCGACGCCAGCAAGCCAGTCTCTCTGTTATGTGATCGCCTATGATATTCCTGATGATCGGAGGCGGACAAAAGTCCACAAGATCCTCTCTGGTTTTGGCACCTGGACCCAATATTCACTTTTTGAATGTTTCCTCTCCAGGAAAGAGCTGGTCCTTCTCAAATCGAAACTGGCGAAACACATCAAGGATACGCAGGACAGTGTCCGCTTTTATCCCATGTGTGCCGCCTGCCTGGACAAAGTAGAAACGGTCGGTGGGCAACCTCCCAGCGACAACATGATCTTCATCGTGTAGCCTCATCGCGAGAGGCTGGCGTGCTGACACTGCTGAGCAGAGCCTCTCGCATGGCTCTAGAAGGGGCTTAAGCCAAAAATGTTTCCTATTGACCCCTCTTTTCGCGAGAAAAAAGTACTGCCTCAACGAGGTTCTCGCAAATACTGGTTTTCTTCGGCTTCCTATGCTACAATAGAGCCACGCAGTCAGAAGCGGCCCAAGCCCGATTGCGGGATTGCAACGCGCACAGATCATACCAAACAACCAGACTGGCTCGGGTCAGAAGCGGCCCAAGCCCGATTGCGGGATTGCAACCTTTCATCACGCGTATTGCGATTATTTCACTAGTCCGTCAGAAGCGGCCAAAGCCCGATTGCGGGATTGCAACATGAGCTGGGCAGCCTATGAGCTCGCCAATACCATGGAGTCAGAAGCGGCCAAAGCCCGATTGCGGGATTGCAACATCAGCTTCCTCTAGCCCACAACATTATACTACAGCGTCAGAAGCGGCCAAAGCCCGATTGCGGGATTGCAACAACGAATTGATCCTTGAGGAAGCTGAGCGCGTCGCCAGGTCAGAAGCGGCCAAAGCCCGATTGCGGGATTGCAACGCCACATAGGCAAGCCAGTGCTACTAACACTGGCTGTCAGAAGCGGCCAAAGCCCGATTGCGGGATTGCAACAATAACCAATTTTCTTGGCCCGAACGTTACACTAGAGTCAGAAGCGGCCCAAGCCCGATTGCGGGATTGTAACCAACGTCACAGGCGCGGTAAAGGCTAATCTTGCCTCGTCAGAAGCGGCCCAAGCCCGAGAGCGGGATTGTAACATGAACGTGATTTGGCCCTGGATGCCCCCTTTCTCCACTCCTTGCAGTTGCCCTTTGCGGATCATATTCATGCTAACGAGAAGAAACTCATCCCAGGTTTCACGAGTCGGTTGATGAACTGCTGGTCTTGCTTTCAAGTTCTCGCTTCTCTGCTTCTTTGCGCAAACGTTCCTGCTCGCGGCGTTCCAGTTGCAAACGACGCCGCTCCTCAGCTTTCTTCTGCGCCTCTGGATCAGCATTGATGAGATTCATTGTAGTTGCAATGCCCTGTCGGATGATCAGTGGAATGGCCTCAAGCGCTCTATCCTCGCCAGTTGCTAACTCGATACGCTCATCTCCTGCCGGAACGCCCAATACATAATCAATTGTCTCCATGCGGTTGTTGCTGGGACGCCCAATGCCGATGCGCAGACGCGGAAAGCGATTAGTGTGCAGGTAGCGAATCACGCTATCAAGCCCGTTATGACCGCCTGCACTGCCATCGCTGCGCAGGCGTACTCTACCAACAGGAAGATCAAGTTCATCATAAACAACAAGTACGTCCTCAGGCTGTGCTTTATACCAGCGCACAAGCTCACCTACCACTTCTCCGCTATTGTTCATGTAAGTAACAGGTTTGACCAGTACCACTTTTTCGGGGCCAATGTTTCCGCTCGCCAGCAAAGCCCTACCGCGGCGTTCCCACTTCCATCCCTGCTGTTCTGCCAGCCTGTCCACGACGCGAAAACCAACGTTATGTCTTGTTTGCTCATATTCTCTGCCTGGATTGCCCAGACCAATTACCAGTTTCATAATGAAGGTTATCGACCATAGGCCAGGCGTGTCGCCAGGTAGCGTGGCAAGCCTGCCTTGATGATCTTCTCCTGTGTTTTCTCAAATGGATATGCAATGCGATAAAACGTGATATCCTGCGTCTCAGTATCGTAGATCATAAATGACGCTCTTGAATCACCATCCCGCGGCTGACCAACTCCACCGGGATTCACGATCGCGCGGTAACCTTCTGGAGCCTGCCATTCGCCCTCGGGCGGAACAATCATCTCGTTCGTCACGTTGATCATGCTCTGGCTCAATCCCAGCAATGTCAGCAGTTCCTCGATCTCCTCGTTCAGGCGATCCTCCGCGCTCTGGATCGTCTCTTCAGGCGTAGTTTCCACATTCTGCCTGCGATCCCGCTCTGTATCATCTGTCTCCTCAGAGGAAGCGCTTTCTTCTGCAACAGGCTCCTCTGGAGAAGATTTCTCAGAAGATTCCTCGGTAACAGCTTGAGTTTCTGCTGGTTCTTGCTCATGGGACTCTGCATTGCTCTCCTGCTCGTCTGCGGCTGCTATTTCAGGCTCGTCATCGGCGTGTAACTGCTGTAATTTCACCACTTCGTCGGTAGCATCGGCGATTGCATTGTGCACAGGATCTGTGGCTGTATTTTCTGCCGTGGCTTTTGCCGTTTGTTGTGGACGTATAACTGCCAGTTCCGTTGTTTCAACGTCGTCGAGATTGTCACTTGCCGGGCCTGCGGAAGGCATTTCACCATTCTGTTCACCGTTGTTGTGTAATAGTAATGTCGGCGTGTTCGCGATGGGATCAGGTTGCTGAAAGATGATGGGTACATGGGTGTGTCCAACGAAGCAGAAGCGCGTGTTAAAGTACTGGAAACTCCGCTCAGCCAGAACTTCGGAGGTCAGGTACTCCCAGAGCGGACCATAAGGACTCCCATGTACCAGTGTACATTCTCCAATTTCGAGGCGCTCAGGCAGATTGATGAGAAATTCTCGGTGTTCTTCAGTGAGTTGTTGTGCCGTCCACTCTGCTGAGATACGCGCAGCCTCACTGAAATCCTCTAAATCGATCTTTCCAACCGCCGCCCAGTCATGATTGCCCGCTATAATAACGTCAGTACGTTCACGAAGCTTGTCTATACATTCATTAGGATCTGGTCCATAGCCAACGAGATCCCCCAGGAACCACATCTGATCAATAGGTTCCTCCTGTGCAAGCTCGTCTATTTTTGCAAGCACAGTTTCCAGGGCTTCCAGATTAGCATGTATATCAGTAAAAATGGCGTAACGCATTTCAATATACTCTATTCAATATGTATGATACTCGTAAGTGTGACTATTCTACCATGTTTACGGTAACCTTACAACAGAGAAAGAGAGCGAACCTCCTTATTGCTTTAAATAGCTTTAAACTGTAGGTGGCAACATAGGTAGCGCAAATCCCCAATTCAGCAACGTTTCCGCATCCCTGTCCCGTAGATACTGGCTTGGGTCATTCATAACTACGCCAATTAAATGATGCCCACCCTTCGTCGCAGCAAAGACCAGGCACCAGCCGGCCGCATCGGTGTGACCCGTTTTGACTCCGATTGTTCCCTGATAACTCCCCAACAGCGTATTGGTAGTGATCCAGTCGTGCGCAGGATGCCGGGCCGTCGCAGGAAGCTTATAGTTCTTTGCCTGTACAATCTGGGCGAACAGAGGAATTTGCAGCGCGTACTCGGCCAGACGCGCAAGGTCGGATGCACTGCTATAATGATCCTGGTCGCTAGCTAAATTGAGTCCGTGTGGATTGGTGTAGTGCGTTTGAAAGAGTCGCAATCTCTGTGCAAAAAGGTTCATCCTCAGCACAAAATTGTCCGTTGTCCCTCCCAGCGTATCAGCGATGACGAGAGCGGCATCATCTCCCGATGGCACCATCAACGCGTAGAGTAGATCTTTCAATGTAAGCGTCTCCCCGGCAACCAGATTGGCGCTACTCCCATCAGGCGGAACCTGGTTAAGCTCGGCCTGCGTAACTGTAACAGGCTGAGCGAGATTTCCCGATTCGATGGCGATCAGCGCGGTCATAATTTTGGTTGTGCTTGCCATGGGGAGCGGTTTATAGCCATTGGTGTTCTCTAAGATATTGCCCGTATCCATATCAACAAGATAAGAAGCGATGGCGCTGAGGGCCGGTGCCGTTCCTTTCACAGTCAGAACTGGCTTTGGCGTTGGGATGGGCGTAGGTGTAGGTGGAACGGGTGTCGGTGATGGCGTAGGTGTAGGTGGAGATAAAGTTGCAGCAACACGCGCCCCGGCAGGTGTAAAAACCAGGACTGGTATCGTAATTACTAGCATAATAGCGAGTACCAGCAGGACGATAGCAAGAGTACGGCGTTTCATTCTCATACACCTATTATATAAATTTAGAAATATATATTGAATAAAATCAGCGCGGTTTTCATCGTAGGGACCGGATCAATCCGGTCCCTACGGTAATGTGGTCGCATTATTTACTTTACAACCTGGGCCAGCGCGTATGATAATCTGTCGCCTGTTCAAAAGCGTCAGCCACGCGCAGAATAATATCTTCGCCAAATGCCCTGCCCAGCAGTTGCAGGCCTACGGGCAATCCCTCGCTAAATCCGCCTGGGATCGAGACGCCGCAGATGCCAGCCAGATTGGCCGGGATGGTGAACACGTCTTGTAGATACATCTGATATGGATCAGAGATCTCGCCAATCTTGAAGGCGACCGTTGGCGACGCGGGACTGACCAGGACATCGAAACGCTCAAATGCCTGCTCAAAGTCCTGCGTAATTAATGTACGAACCTTCTCAGCTTGCTTGTAATACGCATCGTAGTAACCAGCCGAGAGCGCATAGGTACCAAGCATAATGCGCCGCTTGACCTCTGCCCCAAAACCGAACTGACGTGTCTTCTCCATCGCCTCCCACATGTCTGTGGTGTCATGGTATGAATAGCCGTATTTGACGCCATCATAGCGTGCCAGGTTCGCGCTAGCTTCGGCGGGAGCGATGATGTAGTATGCCGCGACACCATATTTTGTATAAGGCAGTGAAACAGGACTGACTTCGGCACCCAGTTCTCGTAGACGTTCAATGCTTGCCCGTACAGCCTTGACGACGCCTGGTTGAGTGCCCTCAACCCAATATTCTTCTGGTACACCGATCTTCAATCCCTTGATATCGCCCGACAGCGCCGCTCTATAGTCTGGTACAGGATCTGACGAAGTGGTGCCATCCCATGAGTCATGCCCGGCGATGGCATGGAGCAGGATTGCAGCGTCCCGTGCGTTGCGTGCGAAAGGCCCGATCTGATCAAGCGACGAGCCGAAAGCTACCAGTCCGAAGCGCGAAACACGTCCATAGGTTGGCTTCAGACCCACCACATTACATAGCGAAGCCGGTTGCCTGATAGACCCCCCGGTATCACTGCCATACGCTCCCATCGCCATACCCGCCGCCACCGCAGCCGCTGAACCACCACTGCTGCCACCTGGCGCACGCTCAAGATCCCACGGATTGTGTGTGGGGAAGAATGCGGAATGTTCCGTGGAAGAGCCCATCGCGAACTCGTCCATATTGGTCTTGCCCACCATCACGATTCCCATGGCGTTGAGACGCTTCATCACTGTGGCATCATATGGCGGCTTAAAGTTCTCCAGCATACGTGAGCCGCAGGTGGTCGTGATATCCTTTGTGCAGATCACATCTTTGATCGCGAGCGGAATTCCGGTGAGTGGGTAGATATCCTCACCCGTGGCGAAACGCCTGTCCGCTTCCTCTGCTTGCTGTAAAGCGAGCTTATCGGTGATCAGCGTAAATGCTCGCACCTGTGACTCAACGGCTCGGATGCGCTCCAGGTGTGCCTTCGTCAGTTCGATCGAAGAGATTTTCTTTTGCCGCAGCAGTTCTCCCGCCTCGGAAATGGTCAATTCATACAATTCTGTCATGTATATTACTCTCCTTCCAGCACCGCGTTGACCTTCAGGCAATTATCCTCCTGGTCGGGAGCATTCGCCAGCAACACCTCTGGTGGAAAGGATGGGCGTGGCACGTCTGGTCGCATAATATTGGTGAGGCGCGAGGCATGCGCCGTTGGTGAGACACCACTCACGTCTACTTCTTGCAGAATGCGGATGTTCTCCAGGATAACGGAGAGTTGGCTTCCAAAGGTTTCGATATCTTCCTCGCTCAGGCCCAGCCTGGCAAGTTTTGCAACATGTTGTACCATCTCGCGATCAATCATTATGTTACATCCTCTTTAATATAATTACCAGCGAACATGAAACCCGCTCAGGTGCTCCGTAGGTGCTCTCCATGTAGTCTCTACCGCGCGCACGTCAGCTCCCGCTGGTCCCTGTCGCAGTAGCGTGAGGAGACGTTCGAGGGCCGGTCGTGTTCCCTGGGCGAGCACTTCTACATCGCCATTACTCTCATTGCGAGCATACCCGCGCAATCCAAGGGCCAGTCCTCTCTGCACCACAAAGTAGCGAAAACCGACTCCCTGTACCTCGCCGCGTATCACCGCATACAGTTCCTCAACGCTGTTCTTGTCGTTCTGGCTCATTGTTCCTGTTACTTAATAGATATGGTAGAGTGTCCGCTAAATTTCGTGAATATCATAGCATACTCTTTTGTCTGAGCATAGCCCCTTGTTACTCCACAGGGCAATTGAAAAGTCGCCGCATGACCGTAGTGGCAGGCCTTGCGTCTGCCGAGTGCGTGGGCAGAGTGCATTCTGGATAAGTTGAGTGCCTCGCGGGCCACTCGGCAGACGCAAGGCCTGCCACTACGGGGACTCTTCTTTCAGCCCAGTTTCAGGCATATGAAGTACCTTGAGTTTAAGGAATGTAACAAAAGCCGATCAAACTACGTAAATGGATTATCAGGTAATCAATTGGTGCCGTGGCATCTCTACGTACGCATGTTCCTGTATCCCTTGTTTCTTCAGGTCAACATGGGATAAACTATTGTAGGTTTCGTATTTATGAACTCGTCGATGTATAAGTCCTCAGTTGGAGATAGGTATGCAGTCAGTACAGGATTTAGCAACCGCGGTACAACGTGTCGTTGGGAACGTTGAGCGGGTTATTGTTGGTAAGGCTGAATCGGTTGCTTTCAGCTTGATTGCCGTGATTTGTCATGGGCACGTACTTATTGAAGACGTGCCTGGCGTTGGTAAAACCGTTCTCACGAAGGCGATTGCTCGCTCTATCGGGTGTACCTTCAAACGTATTCAGTTTACTCCCGACCTGCTGCCAAGCGATGTGACAGGTGTTTCTATCTATAATCAGAAGACGGGCAACTTTGAGTTTCGTCCTGGTCCGGTGATAGCACAAATTGTGCTCGCCGATGAAATTAACCGCGCCACGCCTAAAACCCAGTCGGCTTTGCTGGAGGCGATGGAAGAATCGCAGATCACCGTTGATGGCGTTACCTATCATCTACCTGAACCTTTTATGGTGATGGCAACACAGAATCCCATCGAGTATGAAGGGACGTTCCCTTTGCCAGAAGCTCAGCTTGACCGTTTTATGATGAATATTAAGCTGGGCTATCCCAAGGCTGCCGATGAGATGAATATCCTGGACAGCCACCAGCACCATCATCCTCTGGAGGATCTGGCGCAGATTATGACGGCTGAAGAGCTGGTCCTTATTCAGCACCAGGTGCGCTCCGTTCATGTCGATCCTTCTATTCGCGAATATATTGTGGCAATTGCCAACGCGACACGCACACATGCAAGCATCTACCTGGGGGCGAGTCCTCGTGGATCTCTGGCGCTCTTCCGTGCTTCACAGGCACTGGCGGCGATGCGTGGGCGTGGCTATGTTATCCCTGACGATGTGAAGCTATTAATCAAGCCAACACTTGCACACCGCATTATCGTGACTCCAGCAGCACGTGTCCGCTCGATCACTTCTACAGCTATTCTAGATGAGATTTTGCAGACTGTTCCTGTGCCAAATGCGTGGGTTGGTGGCGGAAAGGGGCGCTAGCCTATGCGACCCTGGCAAGCTGTACTGCTTATCATTATATTGGCCTTTTTCGCTATTAGCAGCGGTTGGAAGGTTCTTTATATCCTGACCTATGTGCTGCTCATTTTGTTTGTGCTTTCCTGGTTATGGGCTCGTTACAGCTTGCGAAAACTGATCTTTCGTCGCGCCACAACGGGTGGCCGTGTGCAGGTTGGTGAGATTTTCGATGAACGCCTGGTGTTGGATAATCTGAGCGTGCTGCCGAAACTGTGGGTTCAGGTCGCCGATGGTTCAACATTGCCCGGTCATCGTGCTGGTTACGTTGCCAGTATGGGCGGGCGCAAACGCGCGATGTGGCGTGCCAGAAGTGTCTGCCGACAACGTGGGCGCTTCCAACTTGGTCCTGTCACTGCCACCAGCGGTGATCCCTTTGGTCTCTTTCGCAGGCGTGTCTTTATGAATCCATCTAGCGAACTGCTGGTATTGCCTCGTGTATTGCCAATTACCAGTTTTGCGCTCTTCACCGGTGGGTTGCCCGGTCGCGGGCGCAGTTCACGCCGCGCTTTACAGGCAACTACGAATGCCACAACTATCCGCGATTATATTCCAGGCGATGCTCTCAGCCGTATTCACTGGCGGTCCAGTGCGCATTATAATAAGTTAATGGTGAAAGAATTCGATCTGGACCCCGCCGTTGATGCCTGGATCTTCCTCGATCTGAACGAGACGGTGCAAACGGGTGAGGGCGAGCATTCGACGGAAGAGTACGGTGTCACTATCGCGGCAACGGTTGCCACCTATCTCCTACGGCAGGATCTTTCTGTGGGCATGATTGTGAATGGAGAGCAGCGCGAATTTCTTTCGCTGGACCGTGGCGATCGTCAGATCGAGCGCGTGTTAGAGTTGTTAGCGGTGGTCAGGGTAGGCTCTGGACCCGAGTTGAGAGAAGCCCTGGCTCTAGATGCGTTCCATTTTGGACGTAATACGGTGGCTATAGTGATTACACCATCCAGTTCTCGCGATTGGCACGAAGGGCTGCGTCACCTCCAGCGTCGTGGGGTGCAGGTTGCTGTAGTGGGACTGGATGCTGCATCTTTCGATAGTAGACCTGCTGATGAAGATACTCTGGTTCTGCTGGAAGGTGCCGGTATACCTGTAATGCGTGTAAAATGTAGGGAGCCTTTAGCTCAGATCCTGGAAAGCGGTTCGAATGCGCGTTATACTCAACGGAGGTAATAATAATGCGCGATGCTGCGATTGAACGACTTTCAAAGATTATCTCCGATACTCCGACAAAAGACGATGGTTCTGGTGATAAATCTCGCAAACCACTATTTGAGATGCATATAGGCCTGGCCGAAGGGTGGTTCTCGCTGGTCTTACTCGCCATCGTTGTCTATAGTACGATCTGGTGTGTGCAGGCTGTAGGTTGGGTTGATCACCTTGGGGTGCTGTCCTTGACTACCGGGCTGGGCTTGCTTGCGGGCCTGTTCGCTGCAAAACAACGTCGCTTCCCGCGTTTGCTCTCACATGTTCTAACCGTTGTGTTTGGCATACTGCTGGCTTTCTGGCAGACAGCGAGCGCCTTCTACCAGGGAAGCACTACTGCTTTTGTGAATGGTATACAGCACTGGATTGCGGCTGTCTCCGTGGGCGGTACAGGCGATGTGGACGCGATTTTCTTTTTCTTCATTGTCGCGTTGAGTTTTATCCTTGCCTATACGAGCGCCTGGCTGGTCTACCGCACACGTAGCCCCTGGCTGATGATTGTTGCGAATGCCGTTGTGCTCTTGATCAATCTGAGTAACGTCAGTGATGGTTACATTGTCTTCCTGGTTATCTTCCTGATTGCCTCGTTGCTCCTGCTGCTGCGCTTCAATCTCTATGAGTCCATGCATCGCTGGCAGAAACAAGGTCTACGCTATGCTGAGGATCTTGGCTGGGATGTGATGCAGGCGGGCGCGTTGATCTCCATTGGTATCCTGATCTTTTCCTGGATCTTGCCTGGCAACTATATGAACCCAACTGTTTCCCAGATCTGGAATCTCAATTCTAATCCCTGGACACAGATCCAGAATACCTGGAACCGTGTCATTTCCATTAGTGGTGGCAGTAATCCAGCCAATCGTGGCAATTTTAGAGACTCACTGGCGCTGGGCGGCAATCCTAATCTCACTAATGAGGTTGTCTTCAATGTCCAGGTTGCGGATACTAAAGACGAAGGTCAGTATCTCGCTTCCCTGAGCTATGATAGCTATGATGGGCGTACATGGACGGATGGCCCTGTTGATACTGGTGCTGTCAAAGCAAATACTGAGCTTCCAACGAGTGCTGATCTGACCCATAAGGTCGTACAGAAAGTGACGGTGGTGAACCCTCCTGGAGAGCAGTATCCATACCTGCTGGGAGCGACCGAAATTGTATCCGTCAATCTGCCCGCTAAGGTGCAGACAAGTCAGTCCGCTGGCAATCTGATTGCCTGGCTGGGTCAGAATGGCTATCTGGTTGCTGGCCAGAGCTATACAATCACATCCAGTGTCTCTTCTGCTGACGTGCAGACGCTGCGCACTGTGCCTATGCCGAAGGATGCTCCGCAGTTTCCTTCTGGCTATGAGGGATCGTCCTATCCTGTGACCTACTACTATCCTAATATTCTGACTACGTACACGCAGTTGCCGAAGCTTAATCCGAATATCGCTAACCTGGCACGGTCGATTACGCGTGACCAGAAGACGATGTACGATAAGATGGTTGCCCTGGAATCGTATCTGCGTAGTCACTATTCATATAATGTGAATATACACCGACCATCGGATGTAGAAGGCGTTGAATGGTTCCTGTTCGATAACCCGAACCATGATGGTTTCTGCAACTACTTTGCCGCTGCTATGACGGTTATGGCTCGTTCTCTGGGCATTCCGGCTCGCGTCGTTGTGGGCTATACTCATGGTACATACGATGCAAAACACAATCAAAATGTTATTCGTGGCACAGATGCGCACAGTTGGACGCAGGTCTACTTTGCAGGTTACGGTTGGGTCAACTTTGAGCCCTCGGCAAGCTTTGCGACATTTACGCGCCCTCAGCCAAGCCAGTTCCCATCGGTTGGATCGAGCAGTATTGGTGGTGCCAACGGCAACCTGACCATTCCCCCCGATCCCAGGCGTAGATTGAACAGGGCTGACGATACTGGAGATAGTGGCGCCAGCAATACAACGATAGGCACGCAGGTGGGACTCCCTGTAGGCATGGCTCTTGGTAGTCTTATTCTACTTATTCTGTTTGCCGGTCTGTTCTTTAGTCTGTGGTGGCGTCGTCTCTTCCACAATTACGCGTTGCCAGCACAATTGTATGGACGTGTCTGTACGTTAGCAAACTGGGGAGGGATTAAAGTACAGCCCTCACAGACTCCGTACGAGTATATGGAGGAGATTGCAGTCTGTACCCCGAAGGACGCTGAGACCCTTGAGCGCCTGGGAGACATCTATGTGCGCGATCGTTGGGCTGATCCTGAAAGTAAGGAGCATCCCCGCCACAGCGGGGAGATTGCCGAACTGCCTGGCTTGTGGCAGCGATTACAACCCCATCTCTTCTTCTATGTCTTGCGCCATCCTCACTTCCTGCGCTGGTTCCCAGAGAAGGTTGGGAACTCCCTGGCTGCTTTCCGTAAGCGACGAAAGTCAAAGCACATCCCTGATGTAGAGGATCTGTAGAGGCATGCCTTGCGTGTGCTGGGTCGCTCGCTATGCACTCTGCTCGCACACCTGACACGCCCGGCACACGCAAGGCATGCCTCTACGGGACCACGCGACGACGTTTCAATTGCCCCGGCTGCTGGTCCTTTTGCTTGACCAGGGAGTAGAGTTCTCGTACACTATAGCTTGCGACCCATAGTTTGTGAAATTGTAGGTCGCAAGCTCTCTGTTCTATAGCTAGGAGGACTCTATGCTCAGAAATGATGCGGTGGATAGTGACCAATCACTTGTCTCATCCTCGACCGAGCGCCCGGTCGAGGTTCCTGGTGCGCCGCCTGTACGCTTGCAAACATTAGATCTGGCGCGACACGTTGCTATTGCTCCCGATGGAAATCGCTATGTTGTCGCAACGTATGATGATAATCGTATAAGTGGGCAATATGTAACTGCTGTTTATCCTCAGCAAAATGGCTATCTTACCCTTATCCGTCTCACTGTTAGCCAAATCAAATCAGAGACGCCGGAGCAAGCGATACAACTTCACACAACACTGATTCAGGCAATTCAGCAAGGGAAGTTGAACGGATTTATTCGCTCCCATTCAAAGTAAAGACAGGGTGCTGAGCCCTTTTCCCTTTGCTTGAGAAAATATTTTGTAGGTGTTCTGCGTTCGGACAGTTGTGACACTCCCGCAGGGCCACAGCCCTGCGGCTTCCTCATAAAGGGAAATGCATATACTAAAGGAGCACGAGCATGAGTGATAATGGGACGTTTGATAGGGATGCAAAACGAAACCAGGGAGCAGTTCAGGGCTCTCCCCCTGGCAACACGCCTGAAAACGTTTCTCAACAGGAGGCAAGTGCCGCCGAAGAGAGAGCGAGGAGGCAAAATCATAATCTACTCAACCTGGTCCGGGGTGGGTGGGAGGTAGTTGGGCACGTGGTCAGAAGAGATCCTGCGACTACCGCAAATCCGACAGCGCTTGCTCCTGTGGATCAAGGGCCCCTGGGACAGGTAGATATCCTTGAGGAGCCCGATGTACCGACTGCCGATCTCACCCGAGACGCCACAAAGTGGTCGCGGCGTCGTGATGTTCCTCTCGCGATCCTGGCGTGGGCGGGCGTTGTTTTTCTCATTCTGTGGGCTGCCGGACATGTAACAAGAACAATCATTGTGCTCGTTATAGCAGCGTTGTTGGCTTATGCCCTGGCTCCTGCCGTTGCGTTTCTCCAGCGCTTTATGCCTCGCTTTCTGGCAACGCTGCTCATCTACCTGGTGGTACTGACAGGTATCTCTGCACTGCTCTACTTTATTATCCGCACTACTGTTGGGCAGATTTCTCAGCTCTCCGACTATGTGGTATCACTGCTTACTCCGAACAGCAGCGGCCTGTCTCCTCTGGCGCGTACGATTCAATCGTTCGGCATTTCTCAAGCTCAGATCAATACGGTTCGGGATCAAATCATTTCACAAACTGAGGGCGTTGTGGGCAGTATTGTGCCTTTCTTGACGGAATTCTTCAATGTTATCCTGGATATTATTCTGGTGGCTATCCTCAGTATCTACCTGCTTGCGGACGGCGGACGCGTGACCCGCTGGTTACGTCAGAATATGCCGCGCGGGCAGCGTAGCAGGATGCGCTTTCTGCTCAATACCTTGCAGCGTATTGTTGGCGGCTATATTCGCGGTCAGTTGCTAATGAGCACCTTGATTGGCGCGCTGGTCGGCATTGGTATGACGATTATTCAAGTCCCTTACGCCCTTTTATTGGGCGTCCTGGCTTTCGTCTTAGAGTTCATCCCGGTCCTTGGCACGCTGGTTTCAGGAGCTATCTGTGTATTGCTTGCTTTGACCAGAGGCTGGCCCGTCGCGCTGATTGTGCTGGTCTACTTCGTTGTTGTGCATATCATTGAGGGCGATATCATAGGGCCGCGTATTGTCGGCAAAGCCGTTGGACTCCATCCAGTGGTTTCTCTGGCGGCCCTGGTCGCGGGTGCCGAACTCTTCGGTGTCTGGGGAGCGTTGTTTGCATCACCTGTTGCTGGCGTCCTCCAGGCACTTATAGTAGCACTCTGGTCGGAATGGCGCGAGACACATCCCCAGGAGTTTCAGCGTGCGAAGGATGCGCTTGCTGAAAAAGTGCAGGACAATGTCGCCAATACAAATTTTGACCCAGACACTGGCAAGCCGGAAACTGCCAGTGCAGAAACCGACGATGCCGACGCGGAAGATAAACTACTCTCATAGAAACCTGACAGGAGTTGTCATAAAATGGCAGGTATTGAAACTAGTTTTAAAAACTATAGCGAAATCTAGCGTTTTATGACACTTCTTCCCAGATAATGGTTTGCTCACGTTCTAACAAGCGACAATCCCCTGGCCTAGCATTCGCTGGTTCGCCTTTCACCCGCTTGAAGGCTAATCGTCCCACCGCATAGATCGCATTCACCTGTTTGACCCACTTTTTTTTGACCAGGACGATATCTCCTTTTCTGAAGCCTTTCAGTTCTTCGTACACCTGGTACTGTACACGTCCTTTTCCTTTTTGAGGCAAGCTGTGAAACTGCTTACGAGTCTGTCTGGGGCGGAACCGAATCGTATACACGTTGCTCTCTGGCTCCCTGACCTGTTCACCCGTGTGGTAGGTGGCGAGACAGAGCGCATCGACGATGTGGGTTTTCGGCAAGCCTCTGGCTTTGCGCAGGGTGGCCGTCTGGTAGCCGAAGAGCAGAGAAAGGGGTATCTGAGCACCAAGCGTGGCATACAGGTAGCTCTTGCCTTGCATCGTCCGTTGGGCAATCTGATCCAGGTGCCCACTTACCCCTGTCACCTTCAAGGCGATTTTTCCCTCATGGAGCTTGTGATGACAGTCCTCACACAAAGTCAACAAGTTCGCCAGCGTATCCTTTCCACCGTGTTCCCGGTAAAGTACATGATGCGCTTCCAGGCGACAGTGCCGCTTCCCGCACTGCTGGCACTGATAGCCATCCCGCATCAGGCAGGCGATGCGCAGATTTTCGTCCAGGCGCGTCGGATCCTGGTACTGTGACCCTCGCAGGGTAGGGTTGTTGAGTCTGGCGATATCTACCTGCACATCTTCGATAACAATCTGTGCAATGGGTAAGGGAATCTGCTTGACTACGCGGATGACCTCCTCCGCATTCGTCTTAACCGACGGTGGTAATCTCCCACTCCGCTTGCTCGAAGCACGGTTGTGAAATCGTTTGGCACGGTACCACTTGCGTGCCCGACGACTCTTGCGCCGATCTCGGCGATCATCCATTTTTTCTTTCACATCTTTGCGATGGTGAACTTCTGCGCAGAAAAGGGTCTTTCCATTGCCCACACAGGAGATCCCTGTGACAGAACCTCCCTTGTCAATGCCTGCTCTTACTTTTTGTACACCCCCCTCACATTGCCAGCCAAGCTGGATGGTAAATGGGCAGCGTTTGACCACGCTGGCCTTGCCTGCTCGAAGGAGTTTCCGCGCTTTGGCGGGCGTACAGGGCATCAAGGGATACCCATCCTGATTTCGCACATACACAAACATAGTGGCTCTAAGCCCTCCTTTCAGAGTAAGATGCTCCTTGCGAGTGTTGAGATGGCTTTTTCCGGTTTACACACCTTCCGCTTTCGCGTACCCTTAATGGAAACCGACAGTTGCACCCGACTGGAACCATATCTGGTGGTGTCATGACTATCTCAACTGCTGCCTGCTGTGCAAGCTCGCTGGTAGTTCCATGAACCCAGCACTATAAAACGCTAGATTTTTAGGCACTATACTCTATTTGCAGTATCCCAGAGCGGATGTGCCCATGCCCTCTACCCACCTCCTGTATGAGAGGGAGTATATACGAAAAAGCTGAAGAGGTCAATTGATGATATATCAGGTTAGGGATTGCTTTAGATGATAATTGGTGGTAATTGCCCTTGACATATCGCTAATGCATACCGTATACTTGCAACAGTGGGGGTTGCTGATGCAATCCTTCTCTCATACCATCTGCTGCAAAAGCTATCATTTTACTAGAAAAATCTCACGGAAGGAGATGGCGAGCATGGTTACGAATGCACAGTTGCTCTCTAAAACACGCCTGCGTGGCCCTATCACTGTCGCTTATGGCCATGCTACGCCCTGTGATCTTGAGTGGAATATCTGTGATGCTGGCATGCGTCTACTTGCGCCCATCACTTTTGTGGCTCAAGGCATCACTGTGCCCATCTCCAGGGGAGGTCCGCCTGTTCTGACTGAATAGGTGAAAGGAAAAAGAGACACCCTAGACCGTGGGCACTGGCCAGAGAAG
>Ga0137371_10000679_pt1 | contig 25754 bp, 20 predicted proteins | sample SagtaG_7_FD_104919 | JGI IMG/M metagenome (GOLD analysis project Ga0137371, IMG submission 104919) | Vadose zone soil microbial communities from Sagehorn Ranch, Mendocino, California, USA - Sage1_R_40_16 metaG | ecosystem: Environmental > Terrestrial > Soil > Vadose zone | place: USA...
ACAGATCGTAGGTTTTAAGATGATCGTCAGTATCCCATACCCCACATGAAAGCGGACTCAATCCACGAAAACTCAGTAATTCGGAAATAATTTCTGGTCGCTGTTTGCTCATCTTCCAATATCTCTTCATCGCTTTTGCCATCACCGGCTGACTGAGAGAGCTATACTGCTGATCATATTGCTCGGTTAGTGCCATAGCCAGAGCTTCAGTCTCATCCTTCTGGCTGCTTAGTTCCACCAGGATATGCGCGGCCTGCACCACTCCCCAACGTTTCGTGTAGTTCTCAAACTCGGTCTCAGTCGGAAAAGCCTCCCCAATCGCCTCGTTGAACTGCTTGCGCTCCACTTCATCCCTCTCGCCAAATGTTTGTGTTAATCGTTCAAGCACAAAGCGAGGTACAAGTCCATAAGCGCGGTATTCAGCAAACCCCTCATGCCGTCCCAGCCGACCAAAACGCTGCAAGAAACTACCACCATTGAACGCCTCAAAAATCAGATAATTGATGCGAAAATCAACGCCAATATCCACCGTCGAAGTACCCACCAGAATATCCTTCTCAAACGAGCTTCGCCGCTCATCGCGATATGTCAAACCCGTATTTTCGCCGATAGTGATGCCGTATGGCTTCTCAAGACGTTCTTTCAAGAGCATCACCAGACGCCGGGCAGTTGCCACAGAGTAAACCAGGATAGCCGCTTTGGGCCTGTTTGTGCCTTGATGCTCTTGAAAGAACTGCCGGATATCCTCGATATGCTCTGCGATCCAGGTTTCCGTAGACATATCCTGGCTGACTTCATGAAGTTCCAACGAGCAAGCTTGCAGAATGCGGTGAGAATCAGCCTCTCCTGTAGAGCTATAATGCCCATTTATTTTCTTGTAGCGCATCTCACCATGTTCTAACAGCCTATCAAGCAACTTACTGGGTGTTGCGGAAAGGAATACAAACTTTTTTCGATCCGACTTCCCTTTATACAGTGTATGCAAATAGCCAAGCATATTCATCACCGAGATGACCTGTGGTACGCCGAAGACATGGAATTCGTCAAAGAGAAAATAGTCGAAGTATGCTCCTATCTCAAAAGGCAACTCTTTGCGTTGATGCTCCCAGCCATATTGCCGACTCATCATCAGGTGAACAAGATCAGGGTTCGTCAACAAAATTTTGTTCTTGCGCAGTAGACTACGTACCGCTTCCATACGCACCGTCTGATCGTGCTCACGCATCAAGCGCGTAATCTCATCGCTGAACATAAGGGCGGTATGAGGCAGCGAAATCTCCAGCCTTTGCTGATAGCTTGGCAACGCCTGATACTGATCCTGTATCAGCTCATTAGTGGGATACATGGCAATCACACTCTTCCGCTCCCGAAACGCCGCCAGATAACCACCCAGGCTCTTACCATCCCCCGTCATCGCCATATTAAAGATGACATCTACGTTGGGATCTTTATAAGCTTCAAACGTCTCAACCTGATGCTTCAGTAAGCGTGTTGAGCCAATGTGATAGGTTGAGTGATATTCAGAATAAACGGGTAGAATATCTAAACCTAATACCATAATCACTGCTCCATTTCTCTATCTATTTCACTGTCCCAAAAGGTTCTGCTAAAAACCAAGCCGAAATCATCATCGTTTGCCCAACGTCAAGACGCGAAGCCGTCTATAGTAGTGATGACCCTTGCGGTCATCATGTGGGGTGGAGTGGCTCATGAGGCCGAGGGACGGCTTATAAGGCGGCACTTATTTCCCCTCTTCCTCATACAACCCACTCATCCCCTTCACCGTCTCTCGCATCATCCGCACCAACTCTTCCGGCTCCAACGCCTTCACTTGCTCCCCATAGCCCAGCAACAACCGTCTTGCCCACCATACTGACTTCGCATAGCCCTCGACTATAGCTCCCTGCTCGTTTTCCCCTATCTCCACCTTTTGCTCACGTAAACGCGCACTCAGGCTCCCATGCCGGGCCAGCATGGGCGAAACCCAGTAGCGAATTTTCACACCGCGCCGTCGGCGGTTTTCAGGTGAAAAGAGGTCTTTGGAAGGAACAACCGAGCTAGGGCGAATACGGTCAACACGGTAGTCCACGAAAGTGTTGAGATCGAACAGATATGCCGTGAAATACCAGTGGCCTTCGCGATACTCTAACTCGTAAGGCTCTACATGCTCGTGCCATATCGGCTCGGCATCCCAACTGAGCGCAAGGGGTGTATAGGCAAAAGAGATATACGTGTGCAACTCCAGCGCCCGGTCCAAAGCCAGAATCGTATCACCATGCTGGCTATAATCTGCCACAGGTGAAAGAGGCAAAAGCAATGGTCGAGCTCGTCGCTTGCGCTTTTGCTGCACCAGCTGATGACCCTTTTCCGTGAATAACCACGCCCAGCGTTTCAGCAAATGTTGTACCGCCTCTGCGTACGGTGTTCCAGGAGTGAAACTCTCCTCTAACGCTACAAATGCCCGTGCCTCATCTTCATTGATGTCTATCGAAAAGAGAGACTGTGCTAAACCAAAGGTGCTGTTTTCGCCCTTACGTCGCTCATAAGTAATGGCTAGTCGGTGTAAGCTTTGTTGTCTGGCACACCATTCCTGAAGATCTTCTGCCTCTGGTGCCGGTAATTCATTAAGCTGGACACCAGTCAGTGTTTCAATATCGCGATCTAAGGCACGCTGCCTGGTACTCTTTCCATAAAAAGGCAGTTGTCTACTGATCTCTTCCCTGTTTAAGCGTTTGGGCCACGATACTTGAAACAAGGCAGCTAATAGCATAGTTCGCAGTGGTTTATCTTTGGCTGCCTTTTCTACCGAGGGCTTGTGAGACGCAGATTGTGTGCCAAAAAACTTTTCCTCCATACTGCGACCTTTCAATAATAATGCATTGTAGATAAAACGTTTTAGATGCGAATGCACTATCAAAAGTACTATCTCAGCAACTCATCTACATCCCAAGCATACCATACACCTATGGACAAAATCTGTCCTTATAGACGAATTTTGCGAGTAGTGCCGTATTTTCCAGAACCAGTTGGGTCATCATAGAACTCTTCCTGTTGCTCTCGGATCTGCCAGCCACCTGCTTCAAGTTCGCGTGCAGCGTAGGCCAAATTCCAGGTAACTCTGTCATCAGCACCTGGATGAACATGATGTTCCTGCCGTGAGATATACCCCAGCAGATGCATTCCTCTTTCAGGACTACACAATGTTGTAAACCTGCCCAGTTTACTAGGTTTACCAACCTCTGTCGAGGTCAATAAGACTCCTCTGCTTTGCGTCAATACGACAAGATTGTGGGACTACTCTCCCCTGGAGAAGACACTTTCGGTCAAGGAATTGCGCGAGATCTACACGCCTACCCCTACTGATGTGGCTTTTGTGGCAACCAAGGCACGCGGGGCAGCCCAAAAGTTCGCGCTGATGGGGCGACCCTCGTGGTCGCCCTGAATTTCTTATTGCATAAAAGCTTGAAACCATAGGATGGGCTACTCGTATACACTGTATTGGAAGGACTCTACATCTCACTGAAAGAGTCTCCCAAAGAGTATTATTAAAGAGAAAGCACCAACGCTATGTTCCATGTCGCCACAACCGACCTTCTACATTTGCTCACGACCTACGGATATTTGGCAGTGCTGGTATTTGTTGGTATTGAAAGTATCGGTATTCCCTTTCCTGGTGAAACGATGCTTCTTATTGCTGCCATTTACGCTGGTACGACACATCACCTCTTTATCCCTCTCGTGATTGTGGCTGCTGCCTGTGGTGCTATTCTTGGCGATAATATCGGTTTCTGGATAGGGCGTGAAGGCGGCTACCGTCTTATACGCCGCTACGGTCGCTATATTCGACTTGATGAGCGCAAGCTCAAACTGGGACAGTACCTTTTCCGCAAGCATGGAGGCAAAGTGGTCTTCTTCGGGCGTTTTATCGCTGTGCTGCGTGCCTTCGCTGCGTTTCTCGCTGGCACCAACCGCATGCCTTGGCCGAGATTTCTACTCTTCAATGCACTGGGAGGAATAGTGTGGGCAAGCCTCTATGGCATGGGTGGGTATCTTTTGGGCAACAACATCCATCGGTTCGCAGGGCCAGTCGGCACGATAACGCTCGTCCTGGCCGTACTTCTCATCCTTGTGTTGCTGGTCTTCGTGCGCCGCAACGAGCATCGATTAGAGGAAGAGGCAGAGAGAGCATTACCTGGCTCGCTGGATGGGTACTAGTCTACGGGCAAAGATACCAGGTTCCACGTCCCAAAGGGTTATCAATAGCTAAACAGAATACTGACATTTCATGACGTTTGTGGTATTCTCTCTCTCTGAGATTAAGCCCATACGCCAAGAAAATGGGCGTCAGTTATCGAACCGTCTTCCGCTGGTGGAAGGCGGGAAAACTGGACGCCTACCAACTCGATACAGGAACAATCATTGTTCGAGAGCCTGCACAAGCACAAGAGGATCTGGGTGTTGCTCTCTACGCTCGTGTTTCATCGGCAGATAGACAAGAGGATTTAGAAAGGCAGATGCAAGGTCTCAAGGATTATGCTGCCGCAAAAGGCTATTATGTCACCAAAACGGTGAGTGAGCTAGCATCGGGACTCAACGATAGCCGTCCAAAGCTCCTGAAACTGCTCACCGACCACGCCATCGGTGTTTTAGTTGTTGAGCATCGTGATCGGCTGACTCGTTTCGGCTTCAACTACCTTGAGCAATTGATGCAGATGCAAGGACGGCGGATTGAAGTGATCTTTCCTTCTGATACAGACAATGACCTGGTGGATGATTTCATTGCGATTATCACGAGCATGGCAAGTCGCATCTACGGACGTCGAACGAGCACGCGCCGAGCAGAAAAGATTAAGCAGTGCGTTGAGCAAGCGATGAAAGAAGAGGATGAAGCATGATTGTCAAACGAGGCTATCAGGCAGAACTCGACCTCAATAATGAGCAGGTGACGCTTGCCAGAAAGCATTGTGGAGCCGCACGGTGGGCATACAACTACGGCCTGCGTCGTAAGCAAGAAGCGTACAAAGCAGGTTTGAAAACACCCTATGCAGCAGACTTGCATCGGGAAATCAATGCGCTCAAAAAGACGGAAATCCCTTGGGCTTATGAAGTTAGCAAGTGCGCTTTCCAAGAGGCTCTACGGGACTTGGATGACGCTTTCAAGCACTTCTTTCGCAAAGTCAAGCTCAAGAAAGAGGGCAAGTGTGGCTATCCCAAATTCAAGAGCAAGAAAAAGGCCATAGGCGGCGCTCGTTTTACCGGAGCTATCCACGTCTACCCTGATGCTATCCAGTTGCCACGTTTAGGTCTCTTGCGGCTCAAGGAACAGAACTACCTTCCCATGAACGTCAAAATCGGCAGGGCGACCATCAGTGAAAAGGCTGGCAGATGGTACGTGTCCATTTGTGTACATGAGGAACAGGCGGAGCCAACACCAGCGACAGGTGAGGTCATTGGTGTAGACCTCGGCATTAAGATGCTCGCTGTCGTATCCGATGGACGGACATTCGACAATCCCAAGGCTCTGAGAAAGAAACTGAACAAGCTGAAGCGTACATCACGACGGCATTCCCGCAAGCGTAAAGGCTCTCAGAATAGGCAGAAAGCCAAAGCAAGATTAGCCAGGATGCACGCTCGTATTGCTAACGTTCGCAAAGATGCACTCCATAAAGCAACCTCTGCTATCGTAGCGAAAACCAAGCCTGATGAGCAGAGACCGCGTGTCATAGTGCTAGAGGATTTGCATGTCTCAGGTATGCTCAAGAACCGTCGCCTGAGCCGAGCTATTGCCGATGTGGGCATGTATGAGTTCCGTCGTCAGATCGAGTACAAGGCAGCATTTGCGGGCGTTGAGGTAAAGTTTGTCTCACGCTGGTATCCATCGTCTAAGACCTGCTCAGCATGTGGATGGATACATGAAGACTTAACGCTCGCTGATCGGATGTTCATCTGTCAGCAGTGCGGCACCGTTCTTGATCGAGATGAGAATGCGGCCTTAAATTTAGCCGCATCAGCGTAGTTGATTGATGTACCGCGAGTTACGCGGGAACTCACGCCTGTGGAGATCATGTAAGACCTGGGACACTAGGCAGTGATCGCCGAAGCAGGAACCGAACATCATTTGTGGCCTGTCCATAAATGTCTCAGTTTCGGATAACAGAACCGCTTATTGTGACCCCAGGGACGATTGAGCAGGAGAGGCAGAGGCACGCCTCCCGCACTGTTGCCAAGAAGATGAGAGTGTCGGAGTTCATAGGAGAGGCAGAGACACGCCTCCCGCACTGTTGCCAAGAAAATGATGGCGTCGGAGTTCATAGGAGAGCTTGCATATACAAGCCTTCGTGCAAGTTATGGAGGTTTTGATGAAGCGCCGGACCCTGTTTGGTCGCCCGCTGGGCATTAGCCTCATTATGCTCCAGAAGACCCTCTGGGGCAGTGTGATGCTCGTGGTGGCCGTCGTGCTGCTGACCTTCCACGCCCAGCATGTGACCAACCCCCTACAGCAGCTGTTCACAGGAGAGCTCGCTGAGGACCCACACGATCTGCTTGCCACTACACTCATCCGCCTGGTCCCGTTCGTTTCATTGCAGACGGAGCTACTGCTCGCTGTGGGGGTAACCGTATATGCCCTGCTGGAGGGGATCGAAGTCTGGGGGCTCTGGTACGATCTCATGTGGGTGGAACTGCTGATTGTGGTGGAGACGGCCGCCTTCCTCCCCTATGATGTTTGGGAGTTGGTACACCATCTCTCCGTCGTGAAAGTTCTCTCCCTCGTGATCAATATCCTGATCGTCTGGTATCTCCTCGCACGCTACCTTCGCAAGCGTGCTGTCCACCGAGAGCAGCACGAGCGCGTCCGGCAGCCGCCCGGTGTACGGCGGGGCCCTCGGAGCTAACGTTAAGAACAGGTAGGTTCTGAAGGGCCCTGTGCTTCCCCTCCGTCTGACTTGTGAAAATCTGTGGAAATGTGCTAGTATACTATTGACATTCAGATAAATGCCTGGACTGGAGAGAGCGATCTGGGCTCATAAGCAGCAGGTTGCCAAATCCAGATCATTTTCTGGATGACTATAGCGTGCAAACCACACCCATCGCCGAGATGCCTTTCTATTGGCACCTCACGGATTTTGAACCTGGCTTCTGCCAGTTGGGAGAGATCTGTGGGTCTTATCACAGTTTTGGTAACAGATAGAGGGCTGGGATGTGCGCTTGCAGGAGTGCTCGTTCCTTCTGTCGTGCGTGTCTTGGTGATCACTAGGCGCGTGCAAATAGTGGAGCGCTTCATTGTGGAAAATACTGGAGCGTTCTGGTATATTTTTGGCAGCAGTAGTCAAGCAAGAGTTGGCGAAAACACAAGAGAGCCAGGAAAGAGGCGAAAGATGCAAAAACATGTACGTCGCATTGCGGTCAGCACCGGAGGCGGCGATTGTCCTGGGCTGAATGCGGTTATCCGTGCGGTCGTCAAAACGGCCATCGGCGAGTATGGTTGGGAAGTGGTCGGTATTGAGGATGGCTACGATGGTTTGCTTGGGTACGAGGGCGCACGCGTGCGCCCGCTCACGCTGGCCGATGTGCGCGGGATCTTGCCGCGCGGCGGCACGATTCTGGGCACCTCCAGTCGCAGCAATCCCTTTGCGATGAAAGTCACGGTTGGCGGTCAGACGCAGGTGGCGGATCGTTCAAAGGAGGCGGTGGACCGCCTGGCCAGGCTGGGGGTGGATGTCTTGGTGACGATCGGCGGTGATGGGTCGATGCACATCGCGCAAGAGCTCCAAGCCCTTGGTGTGCAGTTGGTGGGCATTCCTAAGACGATTGATAATGACCTGCAGGCGACTGATCTCACCTTTGGGTTCGACACGGCGCTCCAAACCGCTACCGACGCCATTGATAAGCTGCACACCACCGCGGAGAGCCACCATCGTGCGATGGTGGTTGAAGTCATGGGGCGAACTGTTGGTTGGATTGCTCTGGAGGCTGGAATCGCTGGTGGCAGCGATGTGATTGTGATTCCAGAGATCCCTTATGACATAGAGCACCTTTGCCAGAAGGTCACCCAGCGTACCAGTAGCGGCGCCCGCTTCAGCATTGTGGTCGTCGCCGAGGGAGCGACAGAGGTGGGTGGCCAGCCGCATTATGTGCAAACGGGGGAGGGCGGGAAGCCGCGCCTGGGCGGCGTTGGTGAGCGTCTCGCGGAGCAGATCGCGGCCGTCGCCCAGGTAGAAACGCGTGCCACGGTGCTCGGCCATTTGCAGCGTGGCGGTGGGCCTTCGGCCTTTGACCGGCTGCTGGGGACGCGCTTTGGTGCGGCGGCGGTGCACCTGATTGCCCGTGGACAGATGGGCCGCATGGTGGCGTTACGCAGCAATGAGATTGTGGATGTGCCCATCGAGGACGCGATCGCCAGTCTCAAGTCCGTGCCGCCTGATGGCGAACTGGTACAGCTCGCTCGTAGCCTGGGGATTTCGTTTGGGAATTAAAAAGTGCTCAGCTCTCAGCGGGCAGCGGCTCTCTCATGATCGCTTGCCCCAGGGTGAGGACGAACGCAAGCAGGTGAGAGCTGATGGGTGGACTCTCCTGCTTGCGCTGGATGCTTGCTGCACAGCGGACTGGGTGAAAACCCGGCCCGCCGTCATGAGGTTGCGTTGCATCTGGGAACAGCAATTTGAGCCAGTCGAGCAAGGTGGGCAAGGGCGAACTGAACCTATCGTCATAGCAAATGGAGAAATCACCCATGGAAGTACGTAAACTCACCGAAGCTGATGCAGAGGCATTCTGGAATATTCGCCTGCGGGCCTTGCGCGACAATCCGGAATCGTTTGGCGCATCCTTCGAAGAATTTCTTGATCGTGGCATCGCCGGAGTCGCTCAAGGACTGCGTAAAAGTACTGCCACCCCAGACGACGTAACCTTTGGTGCATTCGACCGTAACATCGTTGGTATTGCCGGCTTCCGCCGCGAACCAGAGGCCAAGAAACATCACAAAGGCGTTATCTGGGGCATGTATGTGCCTGCCGAAATGCGCGGCAAAGGCATTGGTAAGGCCCTGGTCGAAGCCGCCATCACCTACGCCAAAACCTTACCCGATCTCGAACAGATCAACATCGCTGTCGTTCTCACCAGTAAAGAGGCTCATGACCTCTTCAAATCGGTTGGCTTCGAGACCTACGGCTTGGAAAAACGTGCCCTCAAGTTGCGTGACAAGTATTTTGACCAGGAACTGATGGTGCTTTACTTGAAACAATAGAGTTTTCCCATCAGAGTAGAAGAGGCGTTTTTGTTACTTATGAGAGCCATCCCTGGCCAAAGGAACTTGGCAGCAACCAGCGAGAAGCTGGTGCTGCCCTGCTAGCCTGTCGATATTCCTGTGGCTTCCTTAGGTCGTGGGCTTGATGTTCTGATTCACGCGAAAGAAATTCGCTGGATCGTACTTGCTCTTGATGGCTGCCAGACGCTCGTAGTTGTCCCGATAGCTCGCTTTGACGCGCTCCTCGCCCTCTTCCATCATGAAATTCACGTACGCGCCGCCCGCCGAATAGGGATGCAGATCCTCCCAGTACTTCCTGGCCCAGTCGACGATGAGGTCCTTATTGGCAGGATCGGGATCGACTCCCACAATCACCTCAGCCCAGGTGGCATCCCGGTAGCTCCACGCCGTGTCGTTCTTGCCCACCCGGTGCGCCGCTCCGTTCACCGGATAGAGGTGCATGCTCGATTGCATAGTCGGCAACTGGGAGCCGTGCTTCACGTGGAGCCGAATCGCATCGTCGCTCAACTCGTTCACAAAGTCCGCTTTCCAATACCACTGCAGCCCTGGCGGGTACAGCGGATCGAACATGCTCTGGAGCCCCGGATGCGGGATGGAGCCCACGAAGTCCAGGGCCGGGGTCAGAAAGCCCCGGATCGGTTTGAACGTTTCCTCGGCCTTCTCCAGAGGCCCAGTGTAGCACCACACCACCCCGCACATTTTCTTGTTGTGGAGATGCTCAGGAAAAGGCGGCCCAGGCGGTACCACCAGGAAGAGGAAGAAACCATTGATATCATCGGGTGCCTGCCTGATGAACTCCCGATACCACTTCATCACCTCGGGCGCCTGGTCCAGCTCCCACAGCATGGGGCCGGCATAGTCGGTATGGATCGGGTGGGCCTTGAACACGAACGAGGTGACGACGCCGAAGTTTCCACCACCGCCGCGCAGAGCCCACAAAAGATCCTCATGGTGCCGCTCGTCGGCAGTCACAAAGCGGCCATCGGCCAGCACAACATCGGCAGCGATCAGATTGTCGATCGCGAGACCGCATTTCCGGGTCAGGTGGCCCAGCCCCCCGCCCAGGGTGAGCCCGCCCACGCCAGTCGTGGAAATGATCCCGCTGGGGACCGCTAGGCCAAAGGTGTGGGTGGCGTGGTCGACGTCGCCCCAGGTGCTGCCTCCCCCGACCCGGATGGTTCCCGCTTGGGGATCGACGTGCGTGTAGCGAATGAGCGAGAGATCGATGACCAGGCCGTCATCGCAGATCCCCAGCCCTCCGGCGTTGTGTCCGCCACTCCGGATTGAAACGAGGAGGCCGTTCTCGCGACCGAAGTTGACCGCCGCGATGACATCGGCCACGTCAGCGCAACGCACGATCAGGGCGGGGTGCTTGTCGATCATGGCGTTGTAGACTTTGCGTGCAGCATTGTAGCCCTCATCGTCGGGCTGGAAGAGTTCTCCCCGTAGGCTGGCTTTCAAGGTTTCGATACGAGCCTTCTCGAGAACCGCGAACGTGGGGCTGCCGCCAAGCTGACCTTTGTGCTCTTGTTCTAACATGGAAGATATTCCTTTCTGTGTGGTGCTTCCTTTGTAGTAGACGTGTTTGCGCTAAAGGTTAGATACGAGGGGTTAACAAAAAAATGACAACGGGCGCGCAGATAGATGTATCTTACCTAAAGAATAGTATATCTGAAAAACCCAACAAATGCAACAAGCAAACAGTCTTTCTTCCTCACAAGATGAGATTGCTCCCAGCACTCTGTTCGCCTTCTCTCCTCAATAGACTATGGGGGTAAAGTGCGATGCATTTGTGTCGATAACATATTTAACAGAGAACGTGCTTTGCATTGCTCATCAACTCAGAAGAATAGAGACTCTAACATGAAACGTTTCCATCTCGTCAGTCGCCTTGCCAACGTGTGTTTGGGCCTGGTGCTACTTTTCCTGGCGGGGTACTCGATATCGACAGCTGTACTTATTCGGCAGGCCTCGAGCGCGGCCGAGACCTCGACTCACTTGAGTGACCTGTATCGGCAAATCCTCTACACCCTCTCCATCGAGGAATCAGTCCAGTATGAATATGTGCTAAGGCCGGGTACTAGCCTACGCAATGAACATATGGCGGCAGCCGATACGCTGCGGGTGCTGCTTCAGCACCTGCAACACGACGGCAAGGCAGATGATCAGGCCCTTGTCGATACAGTCCTCGCCGAGCAAGAACGCTATTTGCTCTTCGCAGGCCAGTTTTTTGCAGCCGTTGACGCCCATAATCTCGCCCTTGTGCATACGATGTACGCCAACAACGTCGATCCCTTGTCCAAGCGCATCACTCAGCAAGTGCAGCAGGCGTCTAACAAAGATCAAGCCCAGGCCAGCAACAATTTGGCACAGCTCTCCCGGTTACAGAGCATCACCTTTGCGATGACGCCGGTGGTATTTGTCATGGGCTTGCTGCTCATCGCCATCTCCACAGGGATCACCAGAACCTTCCGCAAGAAGATCGATGAGGCCATGCAGGTCGAAATGGCACGCCTTGAACGCATGGCATTGACTGACCCACTCACCAGCCTGGGGAATCATTATGCCTATCAGGAGTATCTTTCCCATGCATTGGAAGAGGCGCGTGGTGATGGTGACCCGTTCGGGCTGGCCCTACTCGATCTCGACGAGTTCAAGATCATCAATGACGAGCAGGGACATCAACGCGGAGATGAAGTCCTGCTTGCCTTGGCTTCGCTCCTGCGTGAGGTCAAAGTCTCGGATGCACTCTTTCGCCTGGGCGGCGATGACTTTGCCGTGATTCTGCCACAGACCTCCCTGGCCGAGGCCACACACGCCCTCGAACGGCTACGCGAGGATGTGGCTCGGCGTTCTCTGGGGGTCACTGTGAGTATTGGCTTGGTGTACAGTGGTTCAGGAGAAACCAGCCTAGAGTTGCTGCAGGCCCAAGCCAAGGCGGCCTTGCAGCAAGCCAAGCGCAGTGGGCGCAATCGTGTCCAGACCTTTGAGGAGATCAAAGGGAGGGTGTCGATTGTATCCTCAGCGAAGATTCAGTCGCTTCGTCAGTTGCTCAGCGAGCGCAAGATGACCATCGCCTTCCAGCCAATCTGGAACCTTGCCACTGGCAGCGTCCTGGCGTTCGAAGCACTGGCGCGGCCTGCTGCCGACTATGGCTTTACGGGACCACAAGAGATGTTCGATATCGCCGAGTACATCGGACGAGCGCACGAACTCGATGCCGTCTGTGTCCAGGCTATCCTGGCTCGTGCCGCAGATCTCCCCCCTGATGCTCTGCTATTCCTGAACCTGACGCCCCAAACGCTCGTCCATGACCTGCTAACCGGGGCCACCCTCCTGGAGGCGGTCGTCACCGCCGGGCTGACACCCTCCCACGTAGTGTTGGAGATTACCGAACGCTCCATCGTGGATCTGGCCGAGGTTGTCCAGAAAGTCAAATTCCTGCGGACGCTGGGGTTCGGGGTCGCCCTCGATGATGCAGGAGCGGGCAATGCGGGATTGGAGATGCTCAGTCAATTGTCGGTGGATTTCGTCAAAATTGATCGCGACGTGGTGGGCCGCGCCCTCACCGACCAGGCGGCCCACAGCGTCCTCACCGGGATCGCCACCATCGCCCGTGGGTCACACACCTCCGTGGTCGCTGAAGGCATTGAAAACCAGGCGATGCTCGAGCTGGTATACCAGCTCGAAGTACAATGTGCTCAGGGCTATTTGCTTGGGCGCCCCAGCGAAAAGATTCCGCAAGGCCGTGCCTTACAAGACCTGAGCCCATTGATGTACACAGGCGTGCATTAAACCTGAGTACGCACTGCGATTCCCCCTCAACTTTCCGGGGAGTGACAGGTCCCTAATAGCCACTCGGCGTAGGGGTACTTGGTGGGGCGCTCGTTCCTGACAGCGTGGGAGTAGCGACAAACCATTTCCCCTTAAACCCCTCGCCATTGGTCTGACCAGGAGCGGTATCTTTTGAGTATATATAGAGCAGATGCCCATTATACTCGACCTGGTGGCCATTCGTATCCGTTACAACACTCAAGGTTCCCGGGAGGGGTGTCGCGCTGGTGGGCGAGCCTGTGCCTGTGAAGAGCAGCGGCGGCCAGATCCCGGCACACGTCCCTGTGCAGGCAGCTTTCGTCGCCGTATCCAGCGTAAAGTAGTACAAGGTACTGCCCTGAGCATTGGTTAGGATGGTTTCGGATTTCCCATTCACCGTCACTGTGGCCGTCTTTACCATGGGCGTTGAACTGGTGGGAGCCGTGGTTGGCGTCGTCCCACTGCTACTCCCAGAGCCTGTAGAACTGGAACTGCCGCATGCGACGACGATCAGGGCTATGGCAAGAATACTCGTGATCTGAAACGTCCGTTTGAGAGACAACATCTGTGGGTTGCTCCTTTCGTATTGGAATCAAAGCCCGCTTCTCCTCCTCAGTATTACATACGTCAGAAGAGGAGGCTAACTCACATCCTCATGAGCATACCACTCCCAAAGTTTGTGATGAAAAAGCCATGGTCGGAGCGGCGACAACCGCTCCGACCATGGCTTTTTCATCACAAACTCTCAATAGTTTCCTTCAGCTTCACTACTTCAGCACTCATCGGCGTCAATTGCTGGCGCATTCCCACAATCTTCTCCTGTTCGAGCCGCACAAAACGTATGTATGGGGCCAGCGCATCATACACGCGCTGAATAGCACCGTTCAGTTCCTTATGAAACTGATCGCTCATCAGCGTATGCAAGCGCTGACGCAGTTCTTGCATCTTCTCCTCAAACTCGCGCTTGGCTTTGGCTTTACGTGCAGGAATAATGAAGAGACCAAGTGTCAGTGCCACGACTCCTGCCGTAATCCCTGTCACATCCAGAAAGGTGAAACCAACCGCCGCAGCTGCTACCGCACCGATGGTGCCTATAGCCAGCCCTCCACCACCCACAAGCAGAGTCTGTACCACTGACGACTGTAGACCTGCCGAAAGCTGTTCCGCCTCCTGCTGGTGATTGTAAGCTGCCACCAGATTGCTAGCCTTCTCAAAAACCTCACGTAACAGAGCCTGGCGTGTATAGTCAAACTGCCGGTTGATTGACCCGATCATCTGCTCATCGCGAATACTGCTGTCTTTGCGCCTCCGATCCAGATATTCCATGATAGACTGGCGCAACTTCTGCTCCTGATCGGTCAGCCAATCGGTTAAATCACGTACTGCTTTATCAATGCGATTAGCACTATCACCGATCACCGCCTCCTCAAATTGCTGCCGTATCTTATCGGCCTGGATCAACTCAAAAGTGCGTGTCAGGCGAATAGTATCATCAAAGAAACGGTCGCCGCGCTGGCTCATCTCCAACACAATATTCTCAATTTCGCCCAGACGATGCGTGAAGTTCCCCTCCATCTCCTTGCGATACTGCTGCAAGTTCCCCTCAATCGTACGCACTGTCTTATCATCTTCCGTCAGCAAACGCACACGCTGCTCGATGGCATTCTGCGTCTCTCCGATCATACGCTGCATCACACCCAATGGGCTGAGCAGCTTCAGCCGTGCGCGTTCACCCTCATCCAGCTTATGGAAAAGGTAATGCTCCAACGCCCCAATGCGACTACTTTCCCACAAACGAATCGCCTGGTGTCCGATGGCCGTGTGTGATTGCTGAGCCTGCAAGACCGACACCGGAAAAATCTCCGGCTGAAAACCTAACAAACGCCGACAATTATCCTCTATGAACGTCATCGCCTTATTCAGCTCGCTCTGCGAACGATATAGGTCCGCCTTATTGAGTACGAGCAAAACCTTTTTATTCCACTTACGGATGCCCTCTAGAAATGCCCGTTCGCTCTCAGTAAAGGGTCGATCCGCCGAAGTCACCAGCAAAATCAGGTCGCTATGAGGGATAAAATCTTTCGTCATGCGTTCATGCTCGCGTACCACCGCATTAATACCAGGCGTATCCACAATGCTGATATTTTTTAAGAAGTCAGCAGGGAAGAGCTGTTCTATCGTCTCTTGATCAAGTTGCACCTGCCGATTTTGTGCGCCATAGCGTATCTTAGTAATTTTTGCCGTCGTCGGTGTCACACCCTCGGGCAAGATAGGCGCACGCAACAACGCGTTAATCAGGGCCGACTTACCCGCATTGAACTCGCCCACCACTACCAACAAAAAAAGCTCTTCAAGCGAGCTAATCACCTGCTCTAACGTTGGGGCATGCGTACCCAGTCCCTCTATGCCGATCAGGCATGTCTGAAGTGCGTTGGCTAAGCGCCGCTCCCTCTGTAAAATGTCTCGTTGCTGTTCATGCACGTCAATCGGGGGCATCGGCTATCCCTTCCCGCTCTCTTGTGTGGGAGGGTGAAATGCACGAACCTCTCCACATTATATAATACTCTTTATACATCCGTTTTAGACTCAATGGCTCCGTGCCTCCGTAATAATGCAGCTATATCCTGCTGCTGCTGCTCAATCGCCAGCCTCAACGGCGTTTTGCCCTCGAAATCGGTGAGATTGGCTTGTGCTCCATGTTCCAGCAACCACAATACCATCGCCTTCTGCCCGAACAGTACCGCGCCATGCAGAGCCGTAGTCTTTCCCTCGCCTGCATTGATATCCGCTCCATAACTCAGCAGTAACTCAGCAATATCTACATGATTATGCAATATAGGATAATACATCACAGGAATTTCATGCGCTCCAATCGCATGTACAAGACTAGAGTTAGCATGTAGCATACTCTTGACCTGCTCCTTCATACCCAGCATCGCCGCAGTACAGATATCCAGCGGTGCGCCCGCTCCTAAAAGTATCTTTGCAATCTCTTCCTGCCCCGTCTGTGCCGCCGCCTGAAGCGGTGTCTCACCCCATGTTGCCACCGCATTGACCAATACCGGATATTGTCCCAGTAATTCCTTAACTCGTGTCAGATTTCCATGTGACACGCCCACAAATTCATCGATCACATCTTGCGAAGGAACAGGTGTGTTCATAAGAAAATCTCCTTGTTGTGGTGGTCGCTCACGCGACATCTCAGCCGCACGTTGCAACGCTTCCTCAACCCATTGACGCTGCTCATAATATATACGTATCAGGAGCAAGCTGGTTATTGCCATGATCCGCCTGATCCTGTTCAAAATTACTTATCTCTTTGGAATTTCTTATAGCCTCAATACGTTAATCACAGAACCTCGGCCTGCGGAAGCCCTCTCTATGAGAGCGGGGAGGAAGCAGGCGTTCCTTGTTCGGGGGCGGGATGGGGACCCCTTCTCCTATGGCATAACTGTATCCATCTTGCCTCCAAAGTAGCGTGCAATATCGGTGGCTGATGCCCGCTGCCCGTCTGGTGGAGGTGACCACATCGAACGAGCCAGAGGCACGGCAAAGGACGCGTCCAAGATGCCTGCCTTGCCGTTTGCCCACAGGCACCACCGCACGCACGATATCCCCACTTTGCATCCCAAAGTGGTGCTTCTGTCGGCTCCGATGTCGGATGGGCAAGCCCACTTTGTTTGTCCCGCACATCTGCCGGTTCCCATGCCCTCTGGCCGTAATGAGCAGCGGACGAACTCCCTGGATGGACAGGTACTCCGGGGTGCTGACCCCGACCAGAGCCGCGTCCAGCCAATGCCTTTTCGGCAGTTGGTGCACCGCCCGGTTGTAGCTGGTGAGCCCCCCACTGCCGGTCTCCAGAGGTAAGCCCTCGGCCTTGAGCCCCTCGAAGAGCCGCCAGCGGGTCGTGTTGACCGCTGCGGCGTCGGCTAACGGTCGTTTCCTCTCTTGCTGGATGCGTGCCAACAACTCAGGGCGGCCTGCCAGGAACTCGCCAACATCCTTTGTTCCCTTGGCGAGGTTGCAGGCCTGGCAGGAGAGTACGAGGTTGCTTATCCGATGGCTCCCTCCACGGGCGCGGGCTTGCACGTGCTCCACCTGGAGGGGGACGTTCTGCTTTGCGCAGTAGACGCACGCTCTGCCCCACTTTTCGAGCAGATACGAGCGCACCTCGTATCTAGCGAGGGTCCCCTGTTGATACTTCACGCCCTGGATCGTGGCATCTTGCATGGCCTGCGTGTCAAACTTGACCAGTTCTTGAGAGAGTGCCGTAACGGGGGCCAGCCGTCGAAGCCGTCCCACCCAAGTCAAAGTGGTAGCCACCCGATGGTCCAACGAGGGAGGCACCTGATCGGGACGCGAACGTCGATTGAGAAAGCGCCTCGGACGATAGCGGGTTTTGCGGCTTCGTCGGAAGCGTCTGATGGCGCGGCGGTGTTCCAGCGCCTGCTTGATCTTTTCGCCGCGATGGGTCAATTCGGCAGCCCAGACCACCTCGCCGGTCGCATCGTTGACCAGCGTCAGCCCGCTCGTTGTGCTGCCTGGGTCAATTTTGAGTCGCAGCGGAGCAAGCTGAGGCTGCTCCACCGCCGTTTTCAGGATGATACAGAACGGAAAGCGCCGATAGACTGCAGCTTGGCCTGCTCGCAACAAGATGCGTGCCCTGCCGGGATGCACCGGGTTGAGCGGATGCTTGTTTGTGTCTAGGACAAAGACCTTGCTCATGAGTTCTTCCTTCTCTGTGCCCTGCTGGGCCTCCGCTCTGCGCAAGCAGAGCGGGTCATGTTCGCCTCGACAATGATAGCGGGCGGCCTATCTGCTGCGCACTGAGCTTTTTCCCCGTAGGCACGCTTAACGCAACAGTTCGAGAGCTTCAGGCTGGCAACGCACCCGAAGGTCGGAGCTTGAGCACTCCCTGCTATCGGAGCCCGATGGGAAGCCGGGACTTCCCCTGGCTGAGTCTGGTCATGATCGGGGCATGCAGACAGGTCGCCTTGCCTGCAAGCCCCAGCTTTACAAGCTGGGGTTCATGACAAACTTGCTGATACAACTGATACAAACGATACAAACGATACAAACGATACAAACGAGCCATCCCTACTCAAACTTTGCCTTGCTTTTCAGTATGGAAACTTTCCTATGACCATCAACGTCTTCTTTATAGAAGAACTTCATATGCCACTTTTGATAGCCGCTAACGTTTACTTTATGAGAAATTAAGTCCATTGTCTACGTAATAATACCGAAACTAAAAATCTTTGTTGTGCCTGTCATCAATTATGTAAAAGATTATAAAAGCTATGGGATGAGCTATGAAAACGAGAATCAAAGCTGTTCAAACACTACACCTTCAGCGTCCCTGCTACTTAATGCGCCTGACTATAGCAGTAGCGACGGGATTGATCGGCTTAGCCGATATGCTATCGATCATCTTTCCCAAGCCTAACTGGGACATGGTGCTGGGTACCTGGACTGTCAATACCCATTACGGCATGCATAAGCTTATCGTTGTCTGTGGCTTTGTCTTGCTCATGCTCTTCTCTGGCTTGATGCGTGGAAAGCGTGAAGCCTGGTCTACAGCCGTCATCTTTTTGTTCCTCTCGACTCTGTTTCATCTGTTGGGTGGGGGTCAGGTTTTCATGAGCATTCTGACCGGTGGGCTGGTTGTGCTACTCGTGCTTTGTTCGCGCTTCTTTCAAGCGAGGAGCGACCCTCCTTCGATCTGGCGTGGGTACCTTGCCCTCCTTGGAGGTCTGGGTGTTGTGACCCTTTATACCATCGGCGGTTTTTTGCTCTTGTATGATCAATTTGAACCCTTGATTGATCAATATGGCATCGAAGAAGTGCTGCTTCGTCTCTTCACCCATGCCCATCTATACCTTACACCCGGTACTCAAGCTGTTGTCTTTGGACATGTCCTCCCTCTGCTCTGTCTGAGTGCTATGATCTATGGAGTTGTGATGGTGTTGCGCCCGGTCGCCGCAACCCTCTTTCCTGGTGAACAGGAACGACAAACTGCAGCAACCCTCACCCGTCTTTATGGCAAAAACTCGACCTCCTACTTTGCTCTCAGCCCAGACAAATCGTACTTCTTCTCGGCTTCGGGTAAGTCGGTCATCAGCTACGTTCTGGAAGGGCGTGTTGCGGTTGTTGCCGGTGATCCTATTGGGCCGGAAGAAGAGATGCTTGCTACTATTCAGCAGTTTTTGGCCTTCTGCTCTGAACAGGATTGGACGACCGTCTTCTGGCAGGTACGCGATACGACAGTTGACCTGTACCGCAATGCTGGACTGCATTTACTGAAAATTGGCGAGGATGCCATCATCGCGCCAGAGACGTTTACGCTCGCAGGCAATGCTATGGCTAATGTGCGTTCGAGCGCGAAGCGAGCCGAGAAGGAAGGCATACGCATCGTTATAACACATGGGCATGTAGAGGATAGTGAACAGCTAGCGCAGATGGAAGACATCTCACGCACATGGTTAGCAAGCAAAGGAAGTTCAGAAATGGGCTTCAGTATGGGCCATTTTGATCCCTATGGTGATGTTGAACAAATCTATGCTCTGGCCGTTGATGGCAACAACAAGCTGCATGCCTTTGTGACCTTAGTGCCAATCTACGGGCGACACGGTTGGGCACTTGACCTTATGCGTCGTGCTGAACAGGCGGCTCCGGGTACGATGGAGCTTTTGCTTGCACGTTCCATTGAATACCTTAAAAAGGAAGGGAACGATATGGTCAGTTTAGGTCTCGCTCCCCTGAGCAACGTTCATCCCGCGGATGAAACCTTTGTGAGAACGAGTATCGACTTCCTGACTCATCACTTTGGCAACCCGGACAAGAATCGCTCACTCTTCACTTTTAAGAAAAAGTTTCAGCCACAGTGGGAGAGTCGTTACCTTGTTTACTCTCACACCTTGACTCTTCCCAACGTTGGCTGGGCACTTTATTGTGCCCATCAGCAGAATGTATCCCTGCCTCATGCCTGCGTTCGTTTCCTGCGAGAGCAACAGGTGCGACATCCCACTCAGCCCAGGAGTGCAACCGAGCTGGCAGGTGCCTCATCACGCTCGTGAGCTGGAGAGTGTTCCAGAGGGCGACCCTGGTGGTCGCCCCATAGGTATCAACCTAAGCGCAAAGGAGAGGGAGAAGGTGAGAACGTTCGAGGTCTCGCGTAGGGGCGGGGGTGGTGCTGGGTGGAGTGGGGGCCCTTGTGGCCGCCCGTTGGGTGGGGTATGGCTCCGATGCTCAAACAAGCCACGGCGGGCGGCCACAAGGGCCCCCACCCCACATCCACGCCACCCCCGCCCCTACGCGAGAGCCAGAGCGTTCCGTTAGGTTGATGCCTATTGGGCGACCCAGGTGGTCGCGCTGCCAGTTTGTAGAGGGAAGATTATTTGATTATGAACATACGACGGCTCTCATCTTTCCTGCTAGACTTTGTATCACTTCTGCTGGCACTGCTGGGCGGTGCAGTGCTGTTCAATAACCTTGTCATAAGTAACCTCACTTCTTTCATCATTAACGTTGGTCTCGATCCGCAGCGTGCTCAACTGATTGCCGCCCTCATCATGGCTGCTGGTGCATCTCTCATTGGTGCGGTTGGTGGACGCCGAAAAGTGGGTGCCATGCTCGGATCAGGAAGCATCTTTTGTTTGAGCTATCTTGTACCCTTTATACAACTTGAGCTTCAGCCCTTCCGCGATCCTGGAGGCAACCTCGAGCCGCTTAATAGTGGGGCCCTGATTTATACCTCGTGTGTCATGCTTGCGCTTGCCCTCCTCAGTGCCTTTATAGGGGCAGCAGTTGGCAAAGCACTGGGCGAAGTACTTCTCGATCCTCCCTATTGGCTGGTACGCCTCACTTGGCAACGCTATAGGTCCACGCACGCTAAGGCGATGATGCCTTCTAAAGAAGCAGTGTCAGGTTCCCATTCTGCTGGCACACGAACAGTGAAAGAGGTCATGGCCTCCTCGGTGGGTACGCTCATTATGCTTGTTCTCATCCTACTCGCCAGTGGGTCGGGCGATCTGTTCATTTTTTCTCCTGATATCGGTCTGCATACGCCGCCCTCGCTCCACAACCAGCATGGGCCAACGCAGGGCACGATTGTACAGGATGAGGTTGTCAGTGCGGCTCTCAATGGACAAAAAAGATCGTTTCTCGTCTACCTGCCACCTTCCTACAATACCCCTGAGGCACGAACTCGCCGTTACCCCGTTCTCTATCTCCTGCACGGCTCACCGGGTGGTGAGCGCGATTGGTTTTCCGCTGGCAAAGCGGATCAGTCTGCGAATACCTTGATAGCAATGGGTAAAACATCTGAACTGATCCTGGTTGCCCCCGATGGCAATGGACGACCAGGAGCTACGAGTGAATGGGGCAATAGCTTTGACCACCGACAAAACATCGAAACCTACGTCGCTGTCGATCTGGTCAAGTACGTCGATCAAAAGTATCGCACGATAGCTCAGGCCGCGTATCGTGGCATTGGTGGTCTCTCGATGGGTGGTTTTGGAGCCATGAATATCGCCATCCATCATCCTGACATCTTCGGTGTAGTGATCTCGCTCGGAGGGTACTACCGTGGCGAGGGAAGCATCTGGGGTGGAAATGCTGCCTATATTCGCGAGAATAGCCCACTCGATGTTCTCCCCTCGGATAAGCGTGCCTGGCAACTCCACATCTATATCGGAGCAGCCACCAAAGACCAACCCTACTATACCGACGCTAAGCAGTTTGTGCAGGAACTTGACAGACTCCATATCCCCTACCATCTCGACATCCAGGACGGCTTTCACTCCTGGCAAGTCTGGCAAACGCAAATGTATAACGCCCTGCTCTGGCTGCATTGGGGATCACTTTAGGGCTCTTCCCCATATTAAGTAAACTTGCTTCCTCTCTACTATAATCCCAGCAAGATATTGAGAGAATGATGGAAGAGAATTCAACTTGGAGTTGTGAGCTACGGTAAAGACTCTGTTGGTTTGTACACGGTGTGTACGCGTGGCTATCAGGATTGAATGGAGACAGGTGTGAAAAAGAGCCTTCCTCAACGTTGTTCTCTATGTCAGGGGTCTATGACCTGTTAATAGCAATCATGCCAGCTCTGCTGGCATGCAAGAACAGAGGAGAGAGCTATGAAAAGTTGGTTTATGGCTGGCAGCGAGCCTCAGGACTATGAGCTAGGGATTGACACGAAGGTGGCCTATCACGGCAAAAACAGTGGTTACCTGAAGGCCAAAGTAGTCGAACCGAAAGGCTTTGGCACGATGATGCAAATGTTTAAGGCGAACGACTATCTGAACAAACGCATGCGCTTCTCTGCCGTGGTCAAGTCGGGGGGAATTGAATCTTGGGCAGGTTTGTGGATGCGCATTGACGGTCCGACACAGAGACCGCTCGGCTTCGATAACATGCAGAACAGGCCGATCAAAGGGACAACCGACTGGCAAAAGTACGAAGTGGTCTTAGATGTGCCCCCTGAAAGCGTCAACATCGCCTTCGGCGTCCTGCTAGAAGGGAAAGGGCAGGTATGGCTAAGCGAAGTGCAGTTCGAAGAGGTTGGGGATGACGTGCCAACTACGTCGCTTGAGGGGCACGGAGAATTCCCAGATAAGCCGGGAAACCTGGATTTTGCGGAAGACGAAGTGTGAAGAGGCATGACACCCATTGTCGAAACAGATCGAACTTGACTGGCCCAAACATTTGCCTTTTGATCAGTTTCAAGCGATTCACTGCTCAGAAAAAAAAAGCCTTGACAAATCGCAACCTTTCCATGTATACTCTTAAAAAGCCGCTAATAAGAGTTAGCGGCTAGGAATGTATTGAAGCTTTCATGGAAGAACTAGAGGACGACAATCATCGTGACGCATAAGCCTTTCACCTTTATTATGCTCACCCTCGTCGACTGCGTGCCTATGGCATACAGCAGATTGTCGCTGTCCTCTTCTACCCGCATACCAAATATGCTCACCTGAGCATAGACAAATTCGGCAGACATACAAGGGGCGCAGGCGACAAACCTGCGCCCCCTTCTTTTTTATGCTCTCACCAGAACAAAGAGAGGTAACACATGCCCAACACCTACAATGATAACTCTGAGAGTAGCAGGCCGCGCTACTATATTACAACGGCCATTGACTATCCCAACGCGCCGCCGCACATCGGCCACTCACTCGAAAAAGTCGCTGCCGACGTTATTGCTCGCTATCATCGCCTGCTGGGCCACGATACGTACTTCAGTATCGGCCTCGATGAGAATAGTCAGCATGTTCTCAAAGCTGCCCATGCCCAGCATGTAGATCCCATCGTCTGGATAGATCGCATGGACGAAGCCTTCCGTTTGGCATGGACAAAGCTGCAGATAGCGCAAGACTACTGGATACGCACCACCGAGAAGCGGCACGTTCGTGCCTCGCAGGAGATGTTCCGCCGTGCTCACGAGAACGGTGACATCTATAAGGCCATCTATTCAGGTTGGTACTGTCCCAACTGCAACACTTTTTACAATGACGACGAACTGGTAGCAGGCAAATGCCCCAACCATCCATCGCTCTCGCCCGAATGGCTGGAAGAGGAGAACTACTTTTTCGCGCTTAGCAAATATCGCGATACACTCCTCGCCCATATTCAAGCGCATCCAGAGTTCATCGTCCCAGCCATTCGGCGTGCAGAAATCGTCTCCCTGCTGCGTCAGGGACTGCGTGATTTCTCTGTCTCGCGCCTCGTGCGTCCTGGCGCACCTGCCTGGGGCATCCCTGTGCCTGGTGACGAACAACACGTCATCTACGTCTGGTTCGATGCCCTGACTAACTACCTGACCGCCGTCGGTTTTCCTGATGACGCAGCCCAGTTTGAGCATTACTGGCCTGCCGATGCTCATGTCATCGGCAAAGACATCACTCGCTTTCACTGTCTCTATTGGCCTGCTATGTTGCTCTCGGCGGGACTGCCCTTGCCCCGGCAGATAGCCGTGCATGGTTTTATCACCCTGCAGGGCCAGCGCATCTCAAAAACCACTGGCAACACCATCGATCCGGTTGAACTCGTCGATCAATATGGAGCCGATGCGGTGCGCTACTACCTGCTGCGCATCCTCTCATTTGCCTCAGACGGTGACTTTTCCCGTACTGGTCTCATCCGTCATTATAATGACGAGCTGGCTAACGACCTGGGCAACCTCTTAAACCGTGTTGTGAGCATGATCAAGCGTTATCGCGACGGGGCAATTCCTACGCCAGGGCCTGACGGTGAACTAGAAGCAAACCTGCAACGGATCGCCGTAGACACATGCCACCGTTCTGCTCTTGCTCTGGAGAATTGGGAGATCGGTCATGCTTTAGGCATCGTCTGGAACTTCGTGCGCCGCACCAACCAGTACATCGAACAGAGCGAGCCATGGAAGCTGGCCCGCCAACCGGCACAGGAGAGCCACCTGAATACCGTACTCTACTCGGCAGCCGAGGCTACCCGCTTGCTTGCCATCCTGCTGGCTCCCTACATACCGTCCACCAGTGACCGTATCCTGAGCCAACTCGGACTGGCACCTGTTCAAGAAGCAGCCTGGGTCAATCAAGGAACGTGGGGTAGTCAATCCCTGACACATGTAGCGCCAGGGCCGCTCCTGTTTCCACGCATAGAAGTTTAAAAGCATAGAGGAGGCATTCATGTCAATCATCGAGGTCGAACACTTAGCCAAAACCTTCAAAACCCGCGAACGTGAGGCCGGGCTAACAGGCAGCTTGCGCTCGTTTATTGCTCCACGCTACCGTGAACGCGAAGCCGTCAAATCGATCAACTTCTCTCTCGCAGCAGGAGAAGTGCTGGCCTTCATCGGTCCCAATGGAGCCGGTAAAAGCACTACGATCAACATGTTGACAGGTATCCTCTATCCGACGGCAGGCAAAGTTCACGTTCTCGGCCTCACTCCCTGGCAACAACGTCGGACACTGGCATTTCATATCGCCAGCGTGTTCGGACAGAAATCCCAACTCTGGTATCACCTGCCGCCACAGGATACCTTCGACCTGCTGGCCCGCATCTACGAACTGGATATGAACGAGTATCGCAAGCGGAGAGCATTTCTGATCGACGCTTTTGACATTGCTGATTACATGCGTACCCCCGCACGCAAACTCAGCCTGGGTGAGCGTATGCGCTGCGAACTGGCGGCAGCCCTGCTGCACAAGCCCTCGGTCATCTTCCTCGACGAACCCACCATCGGGCTAGACGTCATCGCCAAGCAGCGTATTCGCGACCTGATCGGCCAGTTAAACACTGAAGAAGGTGTTACCGTCTTCCTCACCTCGCACGATGCTGGTGATATCGAGCAGGTTTGCCGTCGTGCCATCGTCATCAATCACGGTGAAATCATCCTCGATGCACCCGTAGCAAAAATGAAGCGCGAGCACCTTAAAGTCAAAACGGTTGATCTGTTATTAGAAGGAGCGGCTGAAACATTGCTGAAAACTGATGCTGAGAGTGGCGTGCCGCATCTCAGCATCCAGTCACCCACTTCTATTCATGAAGAAATGCTGGCTACCGATGGTGTGCGTATTCTCAAAGCCAAAGGTCACGGTCTCAAACTGGAGATCGATACCTCGCGTTGCCCCTTGGAGCCAATTATTGCCGCCATCATGCAGCACTGCCACATTCTCGACATGACGATCTCCGACCC
>Ga0137371_10000680_pt1 | contig 25743 bp, 29 predicted proteins | sample SagtaG_7_FD_104919 | JGI IMG/M metagenome (GOLD analysis project Ga0137371, IMG submission 104919) | Vadose zone soil microbial communities from Sagehorn Ranch, Mendocino, California, USA - Sage1_R_40_16 metaG | ecosystem: Environmental > Terrestrial > Soil > Vadose zone | place: USA...
GCCATCGCGCGCGTGTGTATTCTCCGCGAGGTAGCGCGCGCTGAGGATGCCGAACGTGAGCGACCGCGAGTCGATCCATTCACCGGCGTCCCGGAGCCGCACCATCTCGGCCGCTTCGCGCGTCGCGCGCTCGCGATCCGTGTGCCCCAAGCTGACCTGCCGGTACTGCTTCTTTTCCGGATCCCAGACGGCCATTTGCAGATTGCCGCTGGCTGCCCTCTGATAGATCCGGATGCGGTTGCCACGTCGGGTACCTACGGTTCTCGACCAGCGTTTACGGGTGGCCATAACGGCCCTCCTTGCCTCGTTTTAGGAGGCGGCTGGCGAGTTCGCGTACGTCCGCATCGGGAGTATGGGGCCGGCCGGGCTTGATCGGAAGATCGCCCCGGCGGATACGGATCATGCCCTTGGAGTTAGGGAGCCGGAGGTCGTGGATCTGGCCGTCCCGGACCATGCGGGCGAGGGAATCGGGGTGGTAGCCGGAGATCTCGGCGGCCTGGGGCAGGGTCAGCAGCTGGTCGCTCTCGTCCCGGAGCGCCTGCTCGACCTTACCGGCCGCCCACTCGAGCGTGCGGGCCCGGGGCTCATCGGCGAAGGCCTCACGGAGTTCCTTGGCCTTGGCGAGGATCTCAGCGACTGCTTGGTGTACGGCGCTGCGTTGCTGGCCCAAACGGACACACCCCCCAAAGAGTCGTGCTCTTCGGGGGGTGTTTTTGCGCGTGGGGGATTATGTGCTGGCCGGTCGTAGGAAGTCAAGGCCTGTTCGCCCTCGACAGGCCTAGCGACGTGCGGCGCCATTTCGGCTGGTACCGCGAGGCTTGTCGCGCCTGCTTTCTTGAGGGACCTTCTGTGCCGTGTCCAACAATCAGTCTTCGTGAAGGCGTGTGTCGCCGTCACCGATAACAATTGGTTCGAGTTCCTGGCATCCCAGCAGGGTCTCGACGAAGTCAACTTTTGGACACCGAGTGGAAAGCCGCTTGCTCCTTTCCAAATAGATGGACCGGTCCTCTTCAAGCCTTCACGCGCCGGTCAAGTTGATCGCGGGCGGCGGTTAGTTCGCCCACTTCTCAGGAGCGGCCACGGCGTATGGCCCCGACGGGTAGCTAGCGTTGACGTCTGGAAGCAGATTCTGACGCGCACCCGGAGTTCCACCGCAACTGACCTCGGGGACAATGACACTACCGGACATCTGGCGAGACGTCGGGAAGCGAATCGGCTTCTTCACCAAGGAAACCAGCAGGCTGATCCCGGAAGCCCCAGGGTGCTACGCTTGGTTCATTCCACTTTGGATCTACTCTGAAGACCTCCCGGGACTAATTGACACTCTCAACAGGATATCACTGTACGAACCGAAACGAGAGGGCAAGGAGCCGCTTTTGGTGGAGTTCAACTGGGACGCTGTTGGGATCCAGCTTGAGAAGGTCCCCAACGTCCGAGTCGGGGACGTCTTCCACGCAACCTGGCGACGAATAACGAACGACGACAAACTGCGAGCGGCGTTTCAGCAGGCTCTGATGGAGGCAAGCATTCTGATGCCGCCTCTCTACGTGGGAAAGACCCATAACCTCAGGGCGCGATACGGTCAGCACGTTGAGGGAGTGGACGGTGCGGAGGCAAATACCTTTCACAATCGGTTCGGAGAATTTGCGAAGCGGCTCCACCTGCCGCTTAGTGTTCGTGATCTCCTCTTCGTGTGCGTCCAAACCGATCGCGATACCGATCGCGCGTTGGCAGAAGGGGGAGTCACCGATCTCCTGGAACATATTCTGATGAGGATCTGCAAACCGCCCTTTAGCATGCGGTAGGCGACACCTGGTTTTCCCGGAACCATCATTGAGGGAGCGTTACCGTGACTATCACCCCGCCACTACCTAAGCGGACCTACAATCAATCCCTGTCAGGGGTCTACGGTGAGTTCGGATCCGGAGCGAACACGAAGGTGGTTTTCATACAGACGGCGATCCGGCCAGCGGACCTCAATAAGACGACCTTGATTAGCGACATTACTGGGAGCGAAGCGTGGCCAGTCCGGAGTTTGTTTCAGCGCGACGTCGACATCCGGCGTGTTACGAATCACTTGCTTCCATATCTCCAAGATCCAAAGCGAGTCAAGTTCTTCAATCCGCTGACTCTGACCGTCCTGCCCTTCGATCCCGAGACCCGGGAAGTGCTGGCGTCAATGCCCAAGATCACCGAAGCGCTAGTTGAAGAAGATGACCGCAAATGGAAAGTGATTGAGACCGCGACGTTCTACAAGTTCAAGCATCTCGTCGACATTCCGGCTTGGGGTGAGATTCACTGGGACGATTCGGTTGTGAATCTCGTAGCCATCGACGGGCAACACAGGCTCTCGGCGCTCAAGCGGTTTCACGGTGACCCCAAGGCTGACCCGGCGTTTCAGAAGTGGTCTATCCCCGTCGTCATTGTCGGGTTTCGGGGCACGGCCGATGGAAGGGAGAACCCGACGATTCTCGAGGTGGTGCGGAGCATCTTCATCTACATCAACACGGAGGCCCGTGCCCCCACGCGAACCCGCCAGATCCTTCTCTCGGACGAGGACATCAACGCAATCTGTACTCAGGAGCTACTTCAACTCTCTCATTCCAATGATGTCCTAGCTGGTGACAAGCGGAACGCCGATCGGCTTCCACTTCTCTTCTATGACTGGCGCGGTGAGGAGGACGAAGGCCGTCCGATACCGGCTCCGGCAGCGATCAAGAACATCGAGGAAATCGCGAGTTGGTTTGAGCACTACGTGGCGGGGGAGAATTTTTCCGCTGATCAGGAGGTCGCTCTCGGTATCCAGCCGGTCGATACTCAACTGAAGCAGGCCTTCCTGAGCAAGAGACTCGATGCTGAGGCGTCCAACGCCGTGAGAAAGAGGGTCAACACCGAACTGGTTCCAGGCCTTGCGCATGTTCTGGAGAACTTCAGCCCGTACCAGGCGTATGTCGCCGCCCTCCGCCAGCTAGAGACGGACTTCATGAAGAAGTCCGATATTGCTCGTCACGCTTTCGACAAGCTGCGCTTTGGGTCGCACCATGCCGGGGAGGCTCTGCAGGCAGACGTCGGTAGCGTTTTTGACCAACTCGTAAAGGAGATCGGCGTCCTACAGTCTAAGTTGATCCGACCGCCCTTGAACCTCGACATTGGAATGCGTGGAGTGGTGTTTGCCTACGGCTCGTTACTTCAGCTTTATTCCGACGTCACCGGGAAGGCCGCTTCCTGGAAGGCTTTCGCGGAGTGGTTCACACACCGTCTCAACCAGGCGTACGCGGACGGTTGGTTTGACGTCAAGCGCGCCGAGATCAAGGTTCTGCTTCGTCATGTCATCGAGGATCATAACGGCACGGTCGTTAATTATCGGCTGGAAGATCAGAACGACGCCCTTGGTGCGTTCGTCTCACTTCTGGTCTGCGCGCATGCGGCCAGGAAAGGCGGCATTCTCTACGAGACAGACGCTTGGACGAACACACGTGATGAACTGAGGGAATCGCTGGAAGCATGTGTCATGCGCGGGTACAAGAAGGAAGTTCGGCCAGAACTCAGGGAAAAGTACCCCCAAGGCGGCAAGGACCTTACCGAGGCGGTCAAGAAGGAAGCAACCCGTCGCACGGAGGGCCATATGAAGAAGCTAGACAAGGCTATAGATGCGATTGTCTCCAAATCCTAGATCGGCGTGTATCCCTTTCTGAACGGAGTAACCGAGGAGGCCCTGAGAAGGGTCGTTCATGCCGCGCTACCTGGCATCGACTCCGGTAGGATGGACCAGTTCGATCGAGCGCAACTCTACAGTATCCTGTTCTCTCTTCACGGCTTCGACTTGCTCAGCGAGGCGAGCCTTCGGCAAGCAATGCTCTTGAGTGTGTCCGAGACAGACCTACAGCGGATTGCGGTCAGCGCTGAGGTTGACCCATTTGGAAAGACCTTCGACGTCGCCCTCAGGATCGCGAATCAGCCTTGGCGCGCGGGAGGGGTAACCCCGGCGGTGCTTGAGGGGGAGTTCAAGATCCCTGGAGAATTCCTCCCCAACAAGTCAGACCGCGATCCATCCGTTGAGATCGTGGAGCCCTACTCAGATCTCCCATCTCTATTCGATTATCAAGAGGAGATGGTCACCGCCCTAACTGACTCTCTGAGCGCAGAATCGCCGCGTGCGTGCCTGTTGCAGCTCCCAACTGGCGCGGGGAAGACGCGCGTCACAATGGAGGGCATAAGTCGCTTCTTGAACAAACGCGATGTTGAACAGCGGGATGTCGGTGTGCTCTGGATGGCTCACTCCGAGGAGCTTTGTGATCAAGCGGTGGACGCTTTCCTCAGGACGTGGACCTCGAAGGGGTCGTTCAATGTCCGCCTAGCCCGGTATTGGGGGCCGTATCAATCCACAATTGAAGAACTCAAAGGATCCTTCGTTGTGGCTGGTTACCAGAAGCTTGTGAGTCTCGCTTCGAAGAGGGGACCTGACTTCGAAAAACTCGCTAGCTCACTGGCGTTGGTCGTTATCGACGAAGCTCACAAGGCTCTAGCACCGACCGTAAAGTCCTTATTGGACTATTTCAGGCGTCGCACAATCAGGGTCGTGGGTCTTACCGCCACACCTGGACGGGGACAGGACGCTGAGCTGGAGAACCGTCGCTTAGCGAACCTGTTCGATCGCAACCTGCTGAGATCGAGCAGCCTTGGCGACGATCCCATAAGGGCGCTCCAGGGTCGAGGAATCTTGGCTCGCGTCAGGAGGACAGTGGTTGACACGGGATTTCGAATCGTGCACGGCTCGGCTGATTCTCAAGGTGAGGAGGGTCTAGATGACATGCCCGCGCAAGTGCTGGGGAGACTGGCAAGGGACGAGTCGCGCAATAGACTGATCGTCGACACTGTTCGCAGCCACGTGGCGAGGGGATTCCCCACTCTCGTTTTCTGCTGTACGGTGGAGCACGCGCGCGATCTTGCGGTAGATGCGGCTAGTTGTGGAATCAAGTCGGCCTTTCTGGATTGTCGCATGGCACGAGGTCGAAGGAGGAGGGTGATTGCCGCGTTTCGGAGCGGTTTTGTCGAGGCTCTTTTCAATTTCGGCGTCCTTTCGACCGGTTTTGATGCACCGAACATCCAATGTGTGGTAATAGCACGACCCACGAGCTCGATCGTACTGTACAGTCAAATGGTCGGGCGGGGACTCCGGGGCTCTGCAGTCGGGGGGAGCAGTGAGTTCGTTCTGGTCGACGTTCGGGACAACACAGAGACGTTCGGGGAGATCGGCGAGGTCTACCGGCACTTCGAGGACTACTGGGCGAGCTAGTTGCATCGGCTCTGGCGCTATACTACTGTAGAAGTATGCCTATAGTAGTTTATGGCTCCCCTAACTAGGATCGCGGTTAGAGCACTCCAAAACCTTGGCGGCCCGCGAATCGTCCTTGCTGCTATCCCCGGCGGCATTGCGAGGCTTGCCGGAGAGGCCCGTGTTTCGCCGGGCCGGGTTAGCCAGGTGTTGAGGCAAAACCCCTTGCCTATCGAGTGGGCCCGACTCATCGCAGTGCTAGCTAATTGCGACGTCTGGGAGGTCTACGAACAGCTTGGGCAGCGCCCACCAGTCTCACCCTTCGGTCCGCTGTTTGATCAAACCAATCCTGGGCCCTCGCCTCCGGAGGCCGCGTGAAAAAGCGCCGTCGCCCTGTTCAACGGAAGTTGACGAAGCATCGCAAGAATGTGGCCGATAGTATCCTTGTCGAGGCCCCAATCGTCCCGGTATCTGCTCCCCGATACAGCTTTAGCGGACACCAGACTTTTCCGTTTCGCTACGCGTGGCTCCCGAAAGGAATCCGCGGGCTCGAGCACGACCCAAAGCTCTTCTCAAAGCCAGATGCGATGGTGACGCTTGGCGTCGGAAAGAACATGGTCGACTCGATCCGATTCTGGTGCAGCGCGCTGAAGCTTGCGGTGATTGATGGCCGCAGCGGAACAGGTCGGCCAACCGAGCTCGGGTCTCAACTGTTGGGGAAGCGCGGGTGGGACCCATATCTGGAAGACCCGGCGACGTTGTGGCTCCTCCACTGGCAGCTAGTTGAGTCACCCAACATCGCGTCCACGTGGTTTCTCGCTTTTACAAGGTGGAACAGAGACGTCTGCACGCGCGATGAGCTAGTCAATTGGATCCAGGCAGTCGCGCGGGACAGCGGTAAGAAGAAAGTCACGCCTGAATCTATCCGACGCGACATCGATGTGTTCTTGCGAACCTACGTTCCATCTCGACCGGATGCCCGACGGCCGGTCGAAGACTCTTTCGACTGTCCACTAGTCGAGCTGGGACTCGTTCGCGAACTGGATGACGGTGTCTATCAATTCAACAGGGGACCGAAACCGACACTTCCAGTTGAGGTGTTCGGTTACGCGCTGAAGAGATACTGGGACGGATATGCATCCGAGCAAGGCACGTTGGGCTTTGAGACCGTCCTCTATGGCCCTGGTAGTCCGGGGGCGGCCTTCAAACTCACAGAGAGCTCACTCGCCCTGCTCTTGGATTCGCTGCCCGCTTGGATGGGCTTTCGGTACGACGAAACCGCAGGTCTGCGCGTTCTGCTGAGAAGTAAAACCGTGCGATCAATCAAGTCGATCACGTACTTGGAGCGGTACTACGGCAAGCGGAAGCGGGAGGAGGCGGCGTGAAGGCGACACGTCTTAGCGATCTCGTCTCGATTCGAGGGCGCTTCCACCGGTCGGTCAGTCTCACCCGTGACTGGCAGCGTGGTGTCGACCTGTCGGAGTACGTAGTGACGCCAACGATCAAGGAGATTGCGCGGCGCATCGTAGATGAACTTGAACACCCGAACGGAGCCCGCGCGTGGTCGATTACAGGACCGTACGGGTCGGGGAAATCTGCATTCGGACTCTTCTTGGCGGATTTGCTGGCTGCTGATGAGTGTTCTCACCCAGAGAGCGAGGTACTGCGCAAGGGCCGGAAACTTCTCAAGAGGCCATTTGTTCCTGTTCTCATTGTCGCCGAAAGGGCTCCCCTGGCTCAATTAGTCATCAAGGGGCTCTTCGACGGGCTGAGGACGATTGCGCCCTCTTTCTCTCGAAGGCTGGTTGACGCCCAGCGTGAACGGGGAATTTCAGGCGGCGAGCTGAGCCAACTCGCCGTCGAGGCGGCGGAGTCGGCATGCGAAAAAGGCCATGGGGGTCTCCTCCTGATCCTCGATGAGCTGGGGAAGTTCCTGGAGTTTGCTGCCAGCGACCAGGTCCGCGGTGACGTGTACTTCCTGCAGCAGCTCGCGGAGGCGGCGACTCGTAGCAAGGCGCCGTTCCTCTTCTCGACGATTCTTCACAGCGCCTTCGCCGACTATCTCCCGGTCGGCCAGGAGGTCCGTCGGGCTGAGTGGCAAAAGGTCCAAGGCCGCTTTCAGGACCTTCCGTTCCAGCTCCCGACCGAGCAGCTGTTGGCACTCGTGGGCCGTGCAATCGAACGGCGCGTTCCTGCCGAGCTGTGGCACCAATGGAAGGCCGTGGCTGGAGAGGCTGTCGGGTCGGACTCGTTCACCGAGGCTCGCCGCCGCCTCCCATTGGGCGACCTACTCCAACAGTGTCTACCGCTTCACCCCGTAGCGGCCCTGCTGTTGTGGCCGCTCTTCCGCAGCAAAGTTGCCCAAAATGAGCGGTCGCTCTTCGCCTTCTTGACAAGCGAGGAGCCCTACGGATTTCAGGAATTCCTGAAGAAAACCGAGTGGGAAAAGAACACAGCGCCGGTTTATCGCGTCGCTGATCTATTCGATTACGTGGCCAACGCGCTAGGTCTAGCAGCGTTCACAGGCGAGCACGCGAGGAAGTGGTCACTCATCGACCACGCTCTCAGCCGCATACATAGAGACGCGCCGGAAGTGTCCCGAGCGGTCATCAAGACGATCGGCTTGCTGAGTGTCTACGGGCCGCCTGTCGGGTTACAGGCTTCACAGGAGGCAATTAAGGCCGCGGTCTCGACTGGCGACGGAGTCGAAGACGCTATCCGGCAGTTAGAGGAGCGGTCGATCATAGTCTACCGGCGGCACCTCGGTGGCTACGCTCTATGGGAAGGATCGGATGTCGACCTAGAGGCCGCGTACGACGAGGCTAGGCGACACGTAACCTACGGTGATCTTCATGCGCGTCTAAGGGACAGTTTGAGTCTTCGCCCTGTCGTGGCGCGGGCACACTATATCGAGACCGGCGTATTGAGGCTTTTCGACGTTGACGTTGCCCCAAATGACAAGGGAATTCTGGATAATCTGATCGCTAAGCGCACGTCCGCCGATGGCCGAGTGCTTTTCGTGATGAGCTCCGGGACCTTGAATGTCGCGGAGGCAGTGCGGATCGCCAAGGAGGTGACGGAATCGGGCGGGAACGAGCTAGTCTTGATTGGAGTGCCGAAGGCCTTTGGAGGTCTTGAGGAAGCCCTTCGCGACCTCGAGTGCTGGCGCTGGGTTTCGCGGAACGTACCCGAGCTTCATGGTGACCCTGTAGCACGGCACGAGGTGCAGGCAAGGCTCGCCGAAGCGCGAAACCGGTTCGAGCGCGCGGCTGGACGTGTGTTCGGTCTCCCAGGACACCCGTTTGACCCGGCCCTAACCCTATGGATCCACCAGGGACAGCAGAAGGCGGTTAGATCGCCGGTTGCATTCCAGCGCTGGCTCTCTCATCTCTGCAGCAAGGCATTCAACCGCGGCCCTCGTCTGCATAACGAGTTGCTGAACCGCCAGAGCCTTTCTTCTGCCGCTAGTGCTGCGCGCCGAACCTTGCTCGCGAGGATGCTGTCTCACGCGATGGTTGCCCGCCTTGGCATAGAAGGCACCCCTCCAGAAGCGAGCATGTACGAGTCGATGCTGAAGGCAGGCGGCTTCCACAAGACCAGAAGCCACATGGTTGGGTTTGGACGACCGCACGACGAGTGGAAGCCGGCCTGGAACGCGATCGAAACGTTCCTCCGAGAAGCGAAGGAAGCACGACGCCCGGTCACAGACCTACTCGCAATTCTCAAGGCGCGACCATTCGGGCTCAGAGACGGACCAATCCCGGTGCTGCTCACCGCCGTGCTGGCGTCAAACTGGGACGAGACGGCTCTCTATGAAGAAGGCGTGTTCGTGCCAGAACTTCGGATCGAAGTGCTGGAACGGCTCACGCGCAGGCCGGAGACATTCGAGCTGCAGAGTCACCGTCTCGATCGCCGTCAGCTGCAAGCTCTGAAGGCTCTCGAAGAGCTGGTGGGGGGAGTTCAAGGAGATGGCGCGGCTACCGGCGGTCTCTTGCCCATCGTCAAGTCACTGGTGCTTTTTGCCGCTCGGTTGAATCCCTACGCCAAACTCACAACGAAGCTGGGTTCTCCGGAGGCGGTCGCCGTGCGCGATCTCATGCTTCGTGCGGGTGACCCGAGACGGCTGCTCTTTGAGGAGCTTCCGGACGCGGTTGGTGTCTCGATCGATGGAGCAGAGGGCGCGACGCTCTTCGCAAGAAAACTTCAGCAGAGCCTCCGAATGATGGCTCGCGCGTACCCCGAACTCCTTGATGAGATTGAGAGGCAGATTCGGCAGGTGTTCAACCTGAAGGGAAATGCGCAGGAGGCGAAAGGCCAGCTCCAGCGTCGAGCAGCTCCTCTGTCGCCCTACGCCGTAGAGCAGAAGCTCCAACTGTTCGTTCGGGAGGCTGCCCGGGACCACGGTGACCGCGATTGGCGCGAGGTCCTTGGACGAGTCATTAACGGAGGGTTGCCACCCTCGCATTGGAAGGATTCGGAAGTAGCGGCGTTTCAGGTGCGAATTCAGGAGGTCTCAGGCGAATTCTGCCGGCTGGAAGAGCTTGTGGCGGAGCGACGGGAGTCAGGAGTCTCCAAAGTCCTCAGAATCGGCGTCCTCGATGGCGTGCACAGAGAGTCCCGAGTGGTCATTGCGATGGAAGAGGATTTCGAGGCAGATGTCGTCCAACTCGCCGATCGCCTCCGCGAAGCTCTTGATTCCAAGACGAGCGAGGATGAAATGTCGAGGAAGGCTAAGCTTGCTGCCCTGGTACAGGTTGCTCAAACACTCCTGTTAGAGAATCCCCAAACGGAGGTGTCGGCAGATGCCCGATAGGCAGCCGAGGCACATCCTGTTGCTCTCGGGTGGGAAGGACAGCACGGCGCTGGCGCTCTGGATGCGCGACAATCGCCCCGAAATAGATGTTGAGTACGTGTTTTGTGATACTCACAAGGAACTTCCTGAGACGTACGAATACCTAACGCGAATCGAAGCGTACCTAGGGAAGCAGGTCACGCGGCTATCATCTGGCTTGGGCGAACGAGGTTTTGACCACTGGCTCAAAGTGTATGGTAGCTACCTGCCGGCGCCCAACATGCGCTGGTGCACCAAGAAGTTGAAGATCGAACCCTTCGAAGCCTACGTGGGGGATGATCCGGTCTTCCTCTATGTCGGAATAAGAGCGGACGAACGCCGTGAGGGCTACATCTCGACCAAGCCGAGCATCACGCCACTGTATCCGTTCAAGGAAGTCGGCATCCGGAAGGACGATGTTTTCCGAATCCTTGAGCAGAGTGGAGTTGGCACACCCGAGTATTACTCGTGGCGCTCGCGATCGGGCTGTTACTTCTGCTTCTTCCAGCGGCGGGGAGAATGGGTGGGCTTGAAGGAACAACATCCTGACCTGTTTGAGTTGGCGAAGGGATATGAGAAACCAGAGGAAGGATACACCTGGATCTATGGTGAGGCGCTAACGAACTTCGAGGACCCTGCACGAGTCGCGCAGATCAGAACGAAGGAAGAAGAGTTGAAGGTCCGGCAGGCAGCGCGTAGAAGGCCGAAGAATCTCGCAGAGGCCTTTGGGTACCTCGCAGATGCCGATCCCGATGAGGAGCAGGGATGTCTAATCTGCCATCTCTAGGAACCTCATCCGCGGCGTTGGCTGGGACGGTGCATAGCGCATCGCGAGCAACGCATCGCGAGCCGGTGTACTTGGATTATCACGCCTCCACGCCATGTGACCCGCGTGTTGTGGAGGCGATGCTGCCGTTTTTCATCGAGACGTTCGCGAACCCATCGAGCAGTATCCACGCACCAGGACGCCAGGCCTCGGAGGCAGTAGAGAGGGCCCGCGCCGAAGTAGCACAAACAATCGGCGCCTCCTCCGGTGAGATCATTTTTACGAGCGGGGCAACTGAGAGTAACAACCTCGCCATCCAGGGTGCGGTGCGGTTCGCACCGGTAGGTCGCCGGAAGGTCCTGGCTACGGCGATCGAGCATAAGTGCGTTCTCGAGTCCTGCAAGTGGCTAGCCAGTCAAGGGTACGATTTTGAGGTGATACCCGTTGGCGAAGATGGCCTCGTCGACCTGGGCGCCCTGGTGGACCTCGTCGACGAACGGACGGCACTCGTCAGTGTCCAGGCGGCGAGTAACGAGATCGGTACTATCCAGCCGATAGCGGAAATCGCTCAAGTGGTCCACCGAGCTGGGGCCTTGTTGCACTCCGACGCAGCGCAGGCTCTGGGACGGATTCCGATTGACGTAGGATCCTGGAGTGTCGACCTGCTTTCCCTCAGCGGCCATAAGTGTTACGGGCCGAAGGGCGTGGGCGTACTATACGTGAGAGGTGGAGCGCGGTCTGCTCCATTGGAGCCTTTGGTGTTTGGCGGAGGCCAGGAGGGGGGTCTCCGATCTGGTACTCTCAACGTGCCCGGGATCGTAGGGTTCGGGAAGGCCTGCGAGATTGCCCGAGAAGAGATGGGCAGGGAAGCAATCCGACTTGGACGGTTGCGGGATTGGTTCGAGAGGATTGTGCAATCGGGAGTTGACGGGGTCAGCCGAAACGGATCGTTCGCGCGACGACTGCCCGGGAACTCGTCCCTCCGATTTGACCGCGTGGACGCAGAGGCGCTCATCGCGAATTTGCCCCAAGTGGCCCTGAGTACTGGATCGGCCTGCACGTCAGGAGCTCTGGAGCCGTCACACGTCCTAACGGCCATCGGCCTCAGCCGAGAACAGGCTTACAGCACGGTGCGTGTGGGGATTGGCCGTTTCACGATGGAGGACGAGCTCGAGTTTGCTGCCCGCGGGATCTGCGATGCCGTGCAGAAGATTCGATCAATCGGAAATGGCACCAACTAGGACCACGGTACTGCAACTAGTCGTCGGCTAAGTCGAACGAGGTGAGTAAGGCGTCGTTCTTTCCCTCGTCGAGAATGTTGACCCCCAACACGACGAAATCGGGAGAGAATTGCAGCACGCTTGCGAGTTGCGCGTAAGTGAGATTCTGGTCTCGAAGCTCCCCCACAAAATAGACATACTCCCAAGTCTGCCCATCCTTGTCCGAGCCCCACAGGTTGAGCGCTAGGGGACGGTTGCGAACTCGATACCTGAGAGACGCGGAAGCGAACACTCTGCCTTGACCGCAGAAGAGCACTCGGTCTCCCTTTGCGAACTGGAGCCATTTCGCGCGATTGATACCGCTTGCGCCGGGGGTTACGCCCCAAACCCTCGTCCAACCGGTGGGGTACTCCACTGCGAGTGCGTCTGCGTCAGACTCCTCGAGGAACTCGAGGATTGAGGAGAGTCGGATCGGGTTTCGAATCGTTCTGGCGTAATGCTCGACCGCCTCTGGCCCGCCCGCCGGCTGCAGAATAACCCTCGCACGAGATGTTGGTCGCATGGGTTGGGACTCCTCCGCAATTGGGGGCGAGGCGGAGCGCTAACCTCGTGTACTGGGTAGCTGGTTCAGTTCCGTAGGCGATCCACATACTCGCGCCGTTGCGTCCAGAAAAGGGGCTGCACCCCGTACTGCCCCAAGGCGTCAAGAGCTCTTTCGGGAACACCCTCTTCATCGTTGATGAACAACATTGCTTGGAATTCGTCGGGACACACGTCTCGGATATCGAGAAAGCTGAATAGCTTCAACTCGACGCGCTGACGGCTGGGTTTGCTGAGCGTTGCGATTATTCGCTCCGGTGCTCGATGGAAGGCCGGCGTCGATTCTGACGGGCCGCTCTTCCTCGCTTCCGAGGCGGCAGAAGACTGAGCCTTTCTAAGCGTATCGCTCCCTTGCCTTAAACAGATACGAGTACGCCCCAACCTCAGGTTTTGAGTTTGCGGCGGCGCCAAGCCCGGCGCTTGCGAGTGCTAGGACAGCCCCCACAGGGTCGCCGGTCTTGAGGGTCCAGATCGCTCCGGCGAGGCTGAAGGCAAACGACGCCGGAGTCTTCCACGCCCTCTTGCCACGCTCCAAGAGTTCTTGAGCCATCTCACGGATCTCACCTTGTCTATCGTCAAGCGCGCGTTTTGCGCTCAGGCTCGGCAAGCAGACTCAGGTCGCGAAGAAGGGTGCGCAGCGTGCGCGCGTAAGTGACATACTCCTTCCCGTACTCGCTTCGAAACCCCAGGACCTCGTCCATTGGGACGCGGCTAAGGTCTACCCCGACCGTTTCAAGGTCGAAGGCAACCACCGCCCCTTTGGACGGAAGGGTTGGGAGAGAAAGTAGCTCAACAAGCCCGTCGACTATTTTGGGACGGTCCGTAGTCGGCCAGAGGTCAAGCCCAAACTTCGGGCCATACGGCCTCAAGATTTGGGAAAGGAGCACCAGAACTAGCACGCGGACCGTAGGATACATTGGGATCGAGACGCCGTCTTCTGTCGCCCTTGCGAGACCTTTGGCCCTGAGTCTCTCGAGCATATCGTTGGCGAGCGCTTGGTCTCCGAAACCGCCAAGTCTCGAATAAGAGAGCTCGTGAAACTTGCTACCGTCCCTTGATAGCTGATCTAACGCTCCTGATTCGAGGATAGGGACAAATGCGTCGGCCAGGCGCCGAGTGGCATCCTTGTCAAGGATGGTCTCAGGCTCTAGAACATGAAGAAGCCCTGCATCAATGAGAGGCTCGGCAACGACCGGATCTACGCGACGGGGCTTGTCTCGAAGGTAATCTGGAACAAGAAGCGCAATCCCATCAAAGAACAGCAACAGATTCTTGATCCACTCCCCGGAGTGCCACACAGGCCCTGGGTAGTAAAAGGCAACGTCGGCGAGCTTCGAAGGGGTCTTCTTCTCCTTCGCAGCGGTGCCCTTCCTGGTACCTTTTCGACCCTTCTCGCTCATGGAGTACCCTGGCGGGTCTCAGCGCCTTAGTGCGTCTGCTCGCTTGCCGGCTGCCTCGATCTCCTGGGCAAACTTGCGAAGGTCTTTATCCCAGGCGTACGCTGGGAATTCAACACCGTATGGCACTGCTGGTTTAGGACCTTGGTTTGAGGTGAGCCCGCCTTGATCCTCTAGGTGGTGAATATAGATGCCGAGAAGGCCGTTTTTCTGTGCGACTGATTGTTGAATCTCGTACTGAACGTAGGGCCGAGAGGCCGTCTCCGAGCCGATCAGCACCACTGTAACTGTAGTGCCTGCTAGCTTGGCCCGTATTAGGCGCTTGATCTCCTCTTCGCCCTTCTTCTTCGCGGCCTCGTACTCTGAGTGATCGAAGAACCCAGCTACATCGGGACCCGCCACGACATTGCTGTTTCGGACTTGATTTGCGCGCCAAATGTCGTTTTCGAAATGGAAACTAAAAAACACCCGTCGCGCCATGAGTTACCTCCGCCTTGTGGAAGTGGAATGGTTCCAATCGCCACGAGTAGCACTATGACGGACACGACCCCGTGCAGTCCCACGACGGTGGGTGCAACCAGGGTACTAAGCCATCGGGCCACATCTCTCTCGAACCGCTCAGTCCTCATGGAGAACCGCTCAGTAGGGAATGTTTCAGCGGACCGCACCCAGTCGTAGAGTGCTCGAAAGAGCCGTTCTTGTCTAAGGTAGTAGGCGTCGAGGCCCCAGAAGACCGCGGCGGGGGCGATAGCGATCCAGGCGTAGGTTTGGTTTGAATCCTTTGCCGCCAGCGCTATCAGGGCGGTTACGAGTGTGACCGACCATCCCTTGAGGAGAAAGGAATTCTGCCCCATCCTCCCGATGACGCCCTGGATCATCTCAAGGTGCTGAACCCTCGTCTCGCTGGCTTCCGCCATTATCGGGAGCCTCGATCCGCTTGATGGCCTGGGCACGCTTCGTAGGACGCGAGCAATCTTGGACAGCCCGGGATAAGGAGCTAGGGCGTTTTTGCGGCATCATAGGGCGCTTCTGCGACATTGGGTGGTCAAGCCAAGCGAGAACGATGACGGTTGGTTGCTACTCGATGCACCATGACCATTCGGAGGTCGGTCACACACGCAGGATGGAAGGAGCTCTCCCGATGTGGAATCGGGCGTTGCTGAGCCAGAATCAGGAGACTGCTCCTGCACCTTGTTCGCCGAGGGGAGTCCATGAGTCTAGTTTCAGCGCCGCCATGTCGGAGTCCAGCCTACGTTTTCGCTTGGTGATCGCCCGCGCCTCCCATTCAACACCGGGTGATGTGAGCGGCATCGTAACGCGAATGCACACCGACACCGAGTTGTTCTGGTTGCTGAGCATCGCCCGACCTGTAGCGGCGGCGCCGAAGGTGTGTCGTCGGTCGGTTGCCACTTGTCTCGCCCTTCTAATGCTGGATGACCACCTGAGGGTCCTCAGGGTCCTACCCGGGGCCTCCGTTCCCCATACACCGGGGACGGGCGTCCTGCGCAGAGACGGGGTCATCCAGACGTACCTGGGTGGCGTACTCCCTCCCCGTGCGCACGCCGAGACTAAGCGAATCGGTGAGTTGCTGATCAATGGCCACTCTTCGTACTTGGACACGCTTTGCCGGGCGCTGAGCGGCGATGAGACGCCCGATGGCTTCGAGGCCGTGCCTGCTGACCATGAGCTTTATGACCCGGAGGCGGAGCGGTACTTCGCGCCCCCGCTAAGCGTCTGGTATCGTGCGAGTGTGCTCGTGCATCCTGACGTCCCGAGCACCGGGACGACTTGAGATCCCAGCGCTTTCGTTGCGATCAAGCCACTTAAAGCCCCAAGTTGTGTCGACAGTGTGACAAACAACCGACGGACCGCGTGCCGCGATGGTTTCCAGGGAGCAGGTCAAGGCGGCGCTCGGGAGCTAGAGCTCGAGATGCGACATAGAGAATTGGGGACGCAAGTGTCACGCGGTTTGTTGGGGGGGAGTCTAGACGAGATCCCCCCCGTGAAATTGGCAATACGCCCGCGAGTCCGATGCGGAATCAGGAGAGTTCGCGCGGCGGACTGCGAGTTCGCTGTCCGCATCTACCTTCCTTCGCAGTTGGCATTGCGAGGACCATTCCCGAAGTGTTTGCCACTCATCGAACCGAGGGACGGGCAAGCCAAGGAGGAGCACATACGGTCGTGGATGGGACTCGGCACCTTGAGCCAAAGTCGTTCACTGTCGTCACGTCCTAGGGGACAAACCTGTGACTCCGACCACCGGAGGGACGGAAGCACCGTGTTCAGGTCCCCGTCCACTCTCGTCGGCGGGCAATAGTCTCTCCTCTAAAGCGTGTCGGCGACCCATCAGATAAAGGGCTCCGGCTACGAGAAGGATCGCGGCGGACAGATACAGAATATCGAATGGGCTGCGCACTGTTAGTCGCACTGCATGCTGAAAGAAGGTCACAACAAGGATCAGTATTACTACGCTGGCCAGGCGGTCCTTGAGGTCTTCGAAGGTTCGGACCACTAATACACGAGGGGCGATCGAGCTGCCATCGGCCGCGTCAAGACGACTCACGAACAACTCGTAAAGACCATAGGAAAAGACGAACATCATGGTCGCCAAGAGAAACCCATCTAGCATCTCCACGATGTGACCCACGATCTGAGTGCGCAGATCCTCCTGTTCTGTGAGAGAGACGTATCGCGGTACCTCGTTGATTAGATGGGCGCCGTCAACGGACGCAGTGACGAGCATTCCGAATGCCGCGATCAGGCTTGCACTAACGGCAATGAGTACAGCTAGCCGCGTACCCCACAAGAAACGCTCAAACACACGTTCAATCACCGGTCACACCTTTCTTCCAGGTCTCGGCTCAGCCTATCAGCCCACTCAGCTAACCCAAAAGAGGTATCGGAACATGCTTGTCCTTGCTCCGAACTCTAAACCCCGTCTTGGCTGTTATCGGCAGCGGTAGGTGTGTACTGCTCCACTCAGACCAGGGCCGACCGTTCCGCCACTCACTTTGCACCAGGCTTTTAGGTTCACTCTTGCAGGTTGCCCGAAGTGTGCCCCAACCTGGAACGGATGGCTTCGGAAGGCCGGATCCGTTCCATGAGTGCCTATTATCGGGTGTGTTAGTCCTCTTCTTAGCAGATCTATTCTGTTCCTGTCGAACGCGTCCGCTCTGCGAAGGATGGAGGAGGGACCACCCGCACCGGCTCCGGATCGAAGCCCAGGGCTTCTATTGCGCAACCCGCCTCCTGCTCCTGCTCTCATGACCTCCTGTCGGCGCTTAGCCTCTTCCTGGGACCGCTTCCAAGCATCATCGCGCTGCTTCCGTCGCGAGTCCCACTCGCGTCGGCGCTTCTCTTGTTCTCTGAGCATCTGTCCCATATCTGGAATACGTCGTGTTGGGCGAACCATGCTCCTCCAGCCGCTACCCCTGTCCTCCGCCCGCTGTTTCGCCAACTGTTCTGCTAGCCATTCCCTGTAAGCACGGTCTCGCTCGTAGCGTTCGTTTTGCTCCAGATTCTCGTAATAGCGCTCGATCATCTCTCGTAGGTCGTTCAGGGCGCGAAGTAACTCCGGGGCCACTGGACCTGCAACGAACTTGATTCCCAATCCTTCCGCCAACTTGACAACTTGCCTCATTATTCCGTAACGCCGCACCACGATTGCTCTTTGGATGATTGATACGCTGAGAGCCGTGCTGCCTATGAATCGACTTATCCGGGTCTGGGCAGGACGGAGGATCCACTCGGGATGGTAGGCCGTCCCTAGGCGTAATGCTCGGCTGAATTCTGCTTCAGATTTGACCGCCAAGACGGCTCTGGTGACCCAGGGTATTCTGTTGATCGCACCCAAGACACACTTGCCCGCCAAACCAAGGGCACTGTCGAACGCAGTGAAGGCATACAGGCCCAATTCCCACCAACTTTTGGGCCCCAGCTTGTCGGCAAGTTGCATCATTGTCCAAGCCGCAAAGGCCTTGCCTATTTCCTCAGTCCTGGCGTAGGCTAGCGCTCGACGGTTCCACTCCTGTATGGCGAACCGTCTGCTCTCTTCGACAGCGTTCGTCGATTCTTGCCGATCTGGTGCAGGCGGCTCTAATTGATAGATCATTGAAGGGGCAACTTCTGTTGTTGTTCGCTTAAAGCAAGTTCGTCAAGCAATCCCAGATTGAGATCCAGCTCGTCCGCGGCTGCGATTAGCTCCTTCACCTCCAAGCCATTCTTAGTTGCAAAGGAGGAAAGGTGATCGTCAACCAAGCAAAGCGGCATGTCGCATACATTCTGAAGCCAAAGAGTGAATGCCGCGCCGACCTTTGTGCTCTCTAAAGAAGAGAATGCGAACGACTGACTGATTTCTCGAAGCATCTGCTCACCGTAGCGGCGAATGTACAATTGAATCTTGCCTTCATGGTGTACCAACAACCCGGCCGCCGCTTCACAGATCACCGCGAGGCCAACCTTCGCCTCATCAGGGTTAAGACCGCCACTGGTCAAGAGGTTCTCCACCCGTCGAGAGAGAGTTTGCTCGCGGTCTGGCTCTTTGCGTCCCTTGATGAGTCCAGCTAGAGCATCAACACGGAGAAGGTCCAGGTCGCTTAGGTGCTCGACCAACGTTCGCAGCTCCTGTTCGGATGCTCCGCAGATCTGGGCTAATAGCGTCAGTACAAGCGCATTCCATCTTGCCCCTTCCCAAACCCAGCGATGAGTCTCGATCAACTTCGACCCAGGCCGAGTCATGCTCTGCTGCAGCACGAACCGAGCGTGGTCCGACGAGGTCTTCGGCTGCGCAGGAGGCTCGGAAGGGGGCGGAGGTGCGGGTTTCGTATCGCTTTGAGGGGGGCTCGGCGGTATGTCTCTCTGTTTCAACGGATTGCTTGCTGTTAAGGCCATCGCAACCCAAGCCGCAATGCCGGCAGCTAGGGTCAGCAGAAACATTAGGGCCCCGGTCCAAACAACATTCATCATTTTGACGGCGACCCATGTTACAACCCATGCTACTACCAACCCGACTAGCAGGCCGCGAAACGAGCGATAGGACATTGCCAAGCCTCCTGTACCCACATCAAGCGCACGAAACTTGTTGGACAGTGCCTTTGAGCGGTGAAAGCAGTTCGGGCAAGTGCGAAGCCACGGTGATCTGTCACTTCCAAAACTCACCCCCGCAGGTCAAGTGGCGGTCAAGTGAGGGGTTGGGCCGCAACGCGTGAACATGGTTAGTCACGTGATGCCAGGTGCCCGAGCTCGCTCATGGAACGCCGGGAGACCGTTGCGGCACCGTCGCCCCGCGCCGCCACGCAGGACGATTACTCGGTCCCGCCTCTGACCAGGTGGGCCCGTGGCGCGTCCGGGAAGTGCTGATTCCTCTCTCGCGTCCTCCGTTATCGCTCTTCGTGGCGCTGACTGATGACCCGCCGAGCATCCGCGACAGGATCGTACGATGAAAGCTCGGGCGCCGTTGGCTTCCTCGGTAGATCACCAAAGCGGAAGAACAGATTCCGTCCTTTGCGATAGGCCGGTAGCTTGCCCAACCGGTGAAGTCGACGAAGATGGTCGCTAGAGTACCCCGACTCGGCTGCTGCCTCGGATAGGCTGAGCTCGGCGTCATCCTCAGCGCGCGTCACGGCCTCAAAATCTGCAAGCACTTCGTCGCAAACCTTCGCGCCATCGACAAGCGCACCGACTCGGCCCCACTCGCTGAGACGAGTGCGCCAGCGAGCAACAAAATCTTCGCGCGTCATTGGCCATTCCTTCGCCTGTGGTACGAGTGTCATCGTTTCTGTCTGCGTTTCGACGCATTCTTGCTCCAACCAAGGCTCTCCTGAACCAAAAGCCGACGTCAATGTCATCTTCCAAGGTGACACTGACATCGTTTCTGTCCTCGTAAGGTCCGGCAAAGTCCGATTTTTCGGTTTTTCTTCCTGGCAACGAACGACGCGAACTCGCGGTGAAGTCACGCGTTACCGGAAGATGGACTTTGCTCGGAGGCGCTCTGGATGAGGCAAACCAGGTTCGAATCCTGGGCAACGGACGCGGCAAGACGCGATCGCCGGGCAGCGAGCGTGCCACCGTCATGGCCAGGCACTCCTTGGTGAACTCGTCCACCACGGTCAAGCACTTGAAGGGCGTGCCGTTGGTACAGGCGTCGTGGATGAGGTCATAGGTCCACACGGCGTTGGGCCGATCGGCGAGCGGGCGCACCCGCGCCCCGGTCCGGACCTTCCGCCGCACCCGGCGCCGCGGCAGGGTGAGACCAGTTGCCCCGCCACAGCCGGTGGACCCGTTTCGCATTGACCGCGAGCCCGCGCCGGCGCAGCAGGGCCCACATGCGGCGATACCCGTAGCGGGGATGGGCCGCCGCCAGGCGCTGCAGCTTCGCCACGAGCGCCGCATCGCGTTCTGGCCGGCGGGCCGCATAGCCCAGGGCCGAGCGCGCGACACGCAGCAGCCCGCACGCCCGGCGACAGGACAGGCGGCGGGTCATCGCGTAGCGTACCTGGGCCCGGCGGACCGCTACGCGCTCCATTTTTTTGCGTTGATCTCCTTGAGCACCTCGAGCTCCAGCTCGCGGTCGGCAAGCAGCCCCTTCAAGCGGGCATTCTCGCGTTCCAGGCGCTTGAGCCGGATGGCCTTGGTCTCGGTGAGGCCGCCGTACTTCTTGCGCCACCGATAGAACGTGTGGCGGGAGATCCCGTTACGCCGAATAAAGCTCGCGACCGTCTGCCCCCTCAATTCCTGCTCACGCAACAGGCGGACGATCTGCTCTTCGTGAAATCGGCTGACCCGCGTCGGACGTCCCCTCTCGGGCACCCTGTAGCATATGTCTCATTCCCGCTGGTCCGACAGACCGGGGGCACTCCAGCAACTCCTCGCCCGTGTCGCAAACTCGCCCTACAGTGCCGCAAAAACGCCCTAGACAACGCGGCGTCGGCCATCCACGTTTCGCGCGTGCGGCGGTTGGTGCTCCCTCAAGTATCGCGTTGAGCAAGGATGGTCACACACGGGAAGAATAGAACGCGGGCTAAGAAAGGCCGGCCGGCCGACGAGACGCTGTGTGTCGCCTCGGAGGGAATTAAGCAAGCGGCCTTCGATTACTACCCACGCCTCGGGAAGGTGAAGGAGTTCGTTGTCTCCCGCTTGTCAGAGCCTATTTCGCTGCAGGCGGTGGCCAAAGTCGCTTCGTATGAGACGACGTACTTCTGCGCGCTATTCCATAGACGGGTTGGATTGCCTTTCAGCGAGTGGCTCAAGATCGTCAGGATGACCAAGGCGACAGAGTTGATGCAATCACGGGATTACTCGATCTGGGAGGTTGCCCACGCCGTCGGCTACAGTTCGCTCCGGACGTTCGAACGCGCATTCAAAAGCGTTCTTCTCTCCTCACCAAGGCAATACAAGAACACCGTTCGCCCCTCCTGACGGACCATTAGACCGATGCCAAAGATCTGGCGCGGACTCCCCAACGAATTGGTAGTAATTCTCAATCGACCGCATCGCGCTCTCCGACAGTGACCGACACGTTGTTACGGCGCATCGCCTCACCTGACCGTAACACGTCGTTCAGGAGGAACCGTCCATGACCAGTAGGACTACCCGGTTGCTCGCTGCAGCGCCGACTCTGGCAGTGCTTTACCTCATGTTCACACCTGGGACAGCGTGCGGGTGGTGGCACTGAAACCGCTCCGGTTATGTCCCGGCGGGACATCAGCGGGAATTGGAAGTGATGTCGGCCAATGCGGACAAGGCCTTCTTCTCGGCACTGAGTTCGCTTGACGCGACGCTGATTCAGCTAGAAGAAGCAGGTGTTCAGGAAGTTGCACACAATGGGCAGCAGGAAACGGCCGCGTACGATGCGGCGATTGAGGATGCGCAAAGAGGTGGACTTGCCTTTGACAGCATGATCTCATTTGTAGGCCAGCAAAAGGCCTTTCACGACAGCGTTGGGACTGAACCGGGGTTTGAAAGAGCCCTAAAGGTGATGGACTACGATCGCCTCTTCAAGAAGTTGATTGCCCAGGGAGTACTCCCCAACCGACCAGGTTACTATCAGCAGTATGTAACTCGCATACACAAGGAGGGCTCCGCTGCCCTCTATACGGGAAGGTTGGCTCTCATCCGCAGGGCTCGCGAGATGGTTAGTCAGCTGATCACGCAGCTAGAAGACAAGCGTCAGGTCGCGGCGAGCGGGACATTGATCCCTTCGATCGATAAGAACACGATTCCAGCCGTGCTGACAGTGCAACGGCTATTCAAGCTGGTAAACGATGAGTTGGCTGCCGATTGCGCGGTGTACTCTCTCATTGCGAAGGCAGGCAGAGGTACCTTGGGTTACTAGCCATGCCGCAGGCAGTTTGCGGGCATTGAATCGCCCGAAGGCCACCGCGTCAATTGTGGCTGGCGCTGCGGTTCTCATGTTCTCCAAGACGTGCTCCCTCGCGGAGCGGCGGCCGGAGATCCTGAAGAATGTTGACGCGCCTAACGAGAGCCTCTTTGTTGAGGGACAGGAGGTCTTTCTAGCGCGAAGCACGCCCGAGGCGGGATTGCGCCCATCATCTAATGCTACGAGCTGTGTTTCCTGCCATCACGTTCCCACGGCTGGCGGGGCTGGCGAGCTCGCAGATACAGTTGTGTTTCCAGGTAGGGCAGCAAGGGTCGAGCTCGATAATTTGGAATATTGTGGCGCACCCATTTTCCCACAATTCGCCGTTCGAGGCACTCTCCGCAAACCCGTCCACAGGCAGGCGAACGTTCGCGCCGTACGAATGCCTCCACCCCTGTATGGGCTAGGGCTGATCGAGGAGATACCCGACGATGCCATCCTTGCAAACGCGGACCCACAGGATTCAGACTCAGACGGTATCTCCGGTCGTCCAAACTACGTTGACGGACGTCTCGGACGGTTTGGAGTTAAGGCGCAGGTTCCATCCCTTTTCGAGTTCATGTTTGGTGCTGCACTAAATGAATTGGGGTTGACCAGTCCCTTCCAACGACGGGAGGTACTGAACAGCTGCGAAGCCGTCCAGCGCGAACATACTCCGGAACCCGAGCTAAGCGCTCAGGAAGTCTTCCAACTGATGTATTTCGTAAAGTTCTTGGCACCACCCAAGGCGAAACGGCAAACGGACATCGAGCAAGCGGGTAACCAGGTGTTTCAGCACCTTAGGTGTAGCAAATGCCACATCCCTACCTTCAGGACGAAGGCAAGTAACATCAGGGCCTTCGACCAAGTAGAGGTAACTCTGTATTCCGATCTCTTGCTGCATGATATGGGAGAAGTGCTAAGCGACGGGATTGTGGATGGGTTGGCGACGGGGCGCGAGTTCAGGACGCCCCCGCTATGGGGCGTGCGCGACAAGAAGCGGTTCCTTCACGATGGTCGAGCAGCAACGATTGAGGACGCTATAGAGGCCCACGGAGGCGAGGCGGATCACGCGCGCGCAGCGTTCGGCAAACTGGACAAAGGCAGAAGATACGCCCTCCTCGCGTTTCTTAATTCGCTCTAGGACATGCAGGTGCCACCTGACGTCGCGCAACGGACGAGAGCTTCATCGAGAAAGTTGTGAACGACTTACGAGACCGTCGGCTGCTACTTGAGTTCGAAGGGCGGTTGGTGAGTCTCGCCGTTAACGGTCCGTGCCCACCGCTACTCAGGATGTGGGAACTAATGGACTTGGCAGGCTATCTCCGATCCGTTTCGGGTGGTCGTCGTCCAGCGGAAACGGCGAGCATAGGGAGCGTGCGCGTGATCCGGGGAAGCGAAACATGACGCTGCCCGCGAGCTCCGAGGGGATGCAGGACGGGGAACGGTCCATGTATCCGGTGGCCGGCGTGGTGGTGCTCCTCGCCGCGCTGTGCGGACTGTTCTACTATAAGTGGGGTGGGGCGATCCGCACCATCGCTAGCGTGCACGCCGCGGGCGGGTGGGCGGGCACCCCGGCCGGGCTCACGACGGGCGGCATGCTGCGCGAGACGTTGTTCTATTTCCGCCGAATCTGGATCGCCCTTTTATACGGCCTGTTGATCGGGGCCGCAGTGCGCGCGTTCGTCTCGCCGCGTCGCGTGGCGAATCTGCTCAGTAGAGGCGGCTCAGTGCGGCGCCGGGTGTCCGCCGGGGTCGCGGGGACGCCCTTGATGCTGTGTTCGTGCTGCATCACGCCTATCTTCCAGAGCGTATACGAGCGGGGCGCGCCCCTCGGCTCCGCGCTCGCCGTGATGCTCGCGTCCCCGGGCCTAAATCCGGCCGCGTTGCTGCTCACCGCCAGCCTTTTTCCTCGGTCGCTCGCCGTGGTCCGCATCGCGGCCGCCTTGGTGGCGGTCTTCGGGCTAGCGCCGGTCGTCGCACGCGCGGGCGACGGAGCACGGCTCGTCGCCGGCGGGCAGTTCACGTCCATCGCCGCAGACGACGCCCCGCGAAGCGTGGGCGACTTGATCGCGCGGCTCGCAAGTGCGTTGGGCTATCTGACCGTGCGCACCCTGCCGCTGGTATTCGCTGGCGTGCTCCTCTCGAGCTTGGTCCTGCCCGCCGCCGCCAGGTTCTCGACCGGCGGCACGCTGCTCGTGGTCGCGCTCGTCGCCGCGGTAGCCGTGCTCGTGGCCCTGCCGACCTTCTTTGAGATTCCGCTCGCGATGCTTTTCCTCAGCCTAGGCACGCCAGGGGCCGCCGCCGCGATGCTCGTCGCCGGACCGATTGTGAACCTGCCGTCGCTTCTCGTCCTCGCGCGGGAGACCCGCCCGAGGGTCGCGATCGCTCTAGCGCTGGGCATTTGGTTGCTCGCGGTAGGAGCCGGGCTGGTGGCGTCGGCCTAGCCCACGGCGTTAGGGCGAGGCTGGTGGGTGCCGCGAATGTAGAACCTCGGCCTGTAGATTGCCGCAGCGCAGCAGATCACTAATCTGCTGCGCCACTTCATCCCAGCTCGTGGGAGTGAAACTGTTCCAGGAGGAAGGAACCGTGAAGAAACAGAGAAGGAACACACTCCATCCTAGATCCAGGATCGCGCGCATGCCCTATCGAGTGCGGCTTCGACCTAATCCGAAGGTCACGCCTCGCCCTTATCGGGTACGCGTCCCAGAGTTCGTAGCGAGAGTGCAGCTTGGCCTGGGTGACATTCTCAAGCGCACCTGCCACGCGCTTGGCATTACACCTTGCAGCGGCTGCGAGCGTCGTGCTGCAGCGCTCAACCGGTGGCTCGTTTTCTCGCCGGCGCTGGCACGATCGAGGATGGGTTGCTGGCTGTGTCATTTGTGGTGTTCGCTAAGAGGTGGGGGGGATCCGTGCCACGCTTGGTGCGACAAGACTTACTGTTAGCTCGGGCGTGTCCACCAGACTCGGTTGCGGCCGACGGGAGGCCAATCATCGGGAAGATTCGGCCCGTCGACGAGAGGTATGCTGCTCGGGTGCTCTCTCCTGACCGCTCACATCCGGAGAGTCGACCAGAACTCTCTGCAAGTGTTTTGCAAGCGTTTCTCCGGGCATGAGAGGGCACCGGTGTCAGACCGACAGGGCGCCGATGCTCGTCGGGACGCCACTTCCGGTCAATTTGTCTGTTTTCGTTGCCCTGGGGCCGGCGCTCTGGATCAGGTAATCGAGGTTCGAACCCTCGAGGGGCAGCCTAGCCCTTAGTGGGGGAGTGCGACGCGCCAGATCTCCTTGCGGTGCA
>Ga0137371_10000682_pt1 | contig 25731 bp, 27 predicted proteins | sample SagtaG_7_FD_104919 | JGI IMG/M metagenome (GOLD analysis project Ga0137371, IMG submission 104919) | Vadose zone soil microbial communities from Sagehorn Ranch, Mendocino, California, USA - Sage1_R_40_16 metaG | ecosystem: Environmental > Terrestrial > Soil > Vadose zone | place: USA...
CAGAAGGATATTCTACGGCTTGTGTGACCTTTTCGCGAGCCCTCAAAGGCAATCGCCACCAGGAGAGCCGCAAATGTCCTGTCCGGCTCATGCAGAATTTGTCATTTGTGATTGTACCATTGATGTGGCACATCGCTTGCTGAAATCGAGCCGATTTTCTACGATCAGAAACTGATGCGGGCGCTCCACCATCCTATTGCAGAGACGCGGGAAATGGCAGCCATGTTGCTTGGGCAACGCCGAGATCAGCATGCGCTCCCCGTCTTGATGGCACGTTTGCTCGAAGAAACCGACATCGGAGTGCTCTGCGCCGTCAGCAAGGCTCTGGGACAACTTGGAGACTGCCAGGCCGTCGCATCCCTTGCAAAGCGCCTGGCACAACCACATGCACTCGTGGTGGCATTGACCATCGTCGATGCCCTGGCAGCACTCGCCCGAACAGGATGCTGGGAGGCTCTGAATGCGCTCAAGGTTCCACCTCCTGTCCATGAGAGAGTTGCAGAAGAGATCACAGCGAGGTTGGAAACGCTCAATCTGTTGTATTACTGATGGGAATACTGCACTGACCCTCATATAGGGATGAAAATCAGTCAGTCCTGGGGATTTTGTCCCTCTCATGCCTGGTCACTGTCTGTCTTGGAATACGAACGTATGGGCGACGGCTTAGGAATCACGATCGTCTATCAGGCTTTGTTGAGGCAATTGCACAGCTTCCTTCCACCCAGATACCAGGCCAAAAAGCAGAGCATGCTTCCAGTGCTTCCTGGTGGACCAGAGGTTGGTTCCACAAACTGCCGATTCTGTCAATCGGTCCAGCGGGAGGAATCCCATTTTCTCATGCGATTAGTGAATCGTTTTCAGCAGGTAATTGATGGTAAAAGAGATTGGTCCTCGTTACAAACAGAACTTTGCCTTCCCCACATGACGCAGCTCTTGCAAACCTGTGTAAAAGAAGGAGCAGTCACACCATCTCACTGGTATATGTTTCGCCGGTATATGTTGCGACAGAGCAGTCGGAACTTATCTCCCGAAGCCTCCCGGCAACGTGAGATGCAGGCATTGGCTGCAAGCTTGTCACACTACACACTGCAGCGCGTTACCGAACTGGGCCATCAAGCGCAAGCAACACAGCTTGATTGGAGTCAGCTTGCTCAAAGTCTAGCATTGCTGGTGGGAGATCGAGAGGCATTGCCGGTTTTCATCCGAACAAACACCCAACGGACAGTACCTCGAACGAAGCATGTCCCGTATGTAGCGAAGAAGCTGCTGCCTGCATCGAAAAGTGCTTGCACACCTTTGATTCGGGAGCGGCCACAGCATGCACTCCCCCATGCCTTGCCTCACTTCCCACTCATCATCCGGGCATCGAAAGGGACGACGTAACAAGCGCCAACGCGCGTTCTGCAAGCTCGGGGAGGACCGGGAGACGCACCACGGCGGTCACCCCGATATGTTCCAGGGTGAGCTGCACCTCCGGCGCACGCTGACCAGAGACGATACTGGCCGCCTGCAGCCGCACCTTTGGCATGAGCCAGGCATCGCTTCCGTACGTCATCTGCCCACGTACGATGCGTCTCACCTCCTTCACTAACAGGATTTGCCGATCAGTGTGTATCAGCACCGCTGGCGGCTGCTCATGCGCGCCAATGCCGAGCCGTTGCCACCAGGTGCTCTCGTCGATTATTGGCACACTGAGCCAGTCCTGTATGTGCTCACCGGCGACCAGGTAGCGCGTGACGGCGTTCTCCTGTCTCAGCTCGAGCCTTGCCAGAATCGCGTGCCAGTCCGAGAGCGCGGTCGCACGCTCCCGCCTGTAGGTTTCGTCGGGCCGTGTGGAGGGAGGAAGTGGCTGGCCATCTACCAGCGCACGCATGCACGCGACAGCCGCGAGGAATGCGTTCTCGCTGACGCCGTTGTATTCGATGGTGATGCGCTCAGGACCGCTTGGGGTTGCCATCACGAGTATCAGCGCACAGTCGAGCAGGTGTGAGCGCAGCTCGAAGAGCATAACGCGTTTGAGTGAGCAGGAGGCAAAGAGATACTCGTGGTCGGCGGTAGAGGCTGCGGGATCGGTGGGATCCTCCAGGATCAGAGCCCGCTCCGCAGTAAGGACAAAAGCCCGGGCTGGATGATGGACCTGCCTATACCCTGTGAGCCACAACCATCCGCCTGGGGCGGGAAGAATGGTATGGTGGGCATAGATGGCCGTCAAGACGGTTTCATTGGGCGTGAGGTGGTGCTGGGCAACCTCGCGCAGGGGCGCGGTGAGGTAGCTCATCGTCTCTCTGTTCGTCATGCTTCTCTACTCATCTCCATCTTTGTTGTTTTTCTCACAGATTATACCTTTGCTCTGCTCCGTCGCAAGGTTCTGTTCTTAAACGAAGGGAAGGCCTATTACCCCGATGTCTCTGCGCTGGGAAAGGATGTCAGAAGAAACTGTGCGCGCTCACTTCCACCAAACCATCGGATTGCATCAAACCAGGCGACTCGCTCTTCAGCGCGAGGTAGAGCGCATGAGGAGCGCAGAAACCTATGGCACGTACGACATGACACTGGGTTTCTTCATCTAGCACCCCATCATTGACGTACCAGCCAAAGCGAGCAGCATCCATTTTCCAGACAGCCCGGCAAAGAGGACAGCCGGGTTGCTGCATACATTCCTGTAAGGTAGCTTGTTGGAATTCGGCAAGTGGCATTTTTACTCTCCTGCGAACAGAACAGCTTCTCTCATTACATCTAGATGCTGCCTATTACAGGCCTATCTTCCGTAAGAGTTGCTGCCACCAGGTCCCAGGAGACTGCGGAGAAGCGGGTGCAAATCCCGTTAGAGGTCCAGAGACCGCTTCTTCACCGTTCACGACCCGCAGCATTTTCTGGGTCTCTGGCCAGTAATTGGGGATAAGTTCGCGTGGCGGACGTGGAAACCAGTGGGGACAAGTCCGGCATACAGTAGTATCGCGTGGCTGATTCTGCCCATACAAGGTATAGAACCAACGGCAAGGAAAATAAGCATCTGCTGGCTCGTTGCTGTGAGCAGTCTGTACATGCGATTGAATCATGGGCAAACTACGCTTCCCACCAGAGAAGCGACGCACAGGGACAAGGTTCAGGCACGATCTGTGACTCTCCAGAGCATCGGGAATAGGGCAGGTACTACAGATCGCGATCATTGAGGAGATGTCTTCCCCGGCTACCCCTAGCACGTGCCCATGTTCAGGCCCTCCGCTGGCTCCGCAAATATACTCGACGCGTTCTTTGCCACTCAGGTCCAGTGTACGTCGCTCCAGGCGCAGTTCACACATACGCACGGACGCACCCTCAATGATTGTACCGTTGTTTGCTATAACGCCACTCTGATCCATGCCTCTCACTCGCTTTCGCTTCTGTTGGATCCTGCGCGACCAGAAAAATAGCTTCTACTCGCACACAAACCTATTTAAGGTTCTTTTCGTCAGAGTAGAAGCTATCAGCCAAAGAATGCGGCATATCAAGCGAGCTTCATCGCTGTATGTATATTGTCTCTTTCGCTCAAAGATACCACACCATGGTGGGAGCGTCAAGCTGGAGAGTAGGTACCTGTCCAGACATGCACCGTCCAATCATCGTTTCCAGAGGCAATACGCGTGCCATCGGGCGACCAGGCGACCGCTTCCACATAATTTATCAGACCGACCGCATGACCGCGATAGGTGAGGATGTGGTGTCCAGTAGCGGCATTCCACACCTGTACCGTCCTATCGGTACTTCCAGAGGCGATGTACGTGTCATCGGGTGACCACGCTACCGCTTCCACACTCCAGGTATGACCACGATAGGTACAGATGTGGCTCCTGGTAGCCACATCCCACACCTGCACTGTCGCATCACGGCTGCCAGAAGCAATCCGATCTCCCCCAGACGACCAGGCCACGGTATTTACTTGAGCAGAATGGTTCTGATAGAAAAAGGCGAGATTTCCCTCGTCGGCATCCCATACGTGCACGGTGCGATCCTCGCTTCCTGAGGCGATATACTTCCCATCGGGTGACCATGCCACAGCAGTCACCTTTTTGGTATGACCTCTGTAGATACCAAGAAGGTTCCCGGTTACAACGTTCCAGACTTGAACCGTAGCATCCCAGGAGCCAGAGGCGAGGCGGGTGCCATCCGGCGACCAGGACACAGTCAACACAACACCGGTATGCCCACCATAGTTGGTGAGAGTACTTCCCGAGACAGCATCCCATACGTGCGCTGTGCCATCCCGAGAGCCAGAAGCGATACACCTGCCATTGGGCGACCAGGCCACGGTTTCCACACGTCCGGCATGGTTACGATACGTGAACTGAGTGTTCCCCGTGCTGGCATCCCAGACCTGCACCGTCTTATCCCAGGAGCCAGAGGCGATGTGTTTATTATCCGGTGACCAGGACAGCGCACTCACTCTTTCAGCATGACCATGATAGATCGTGAGAATGGTTCCAGGTGCTGGCATCTCACTTCCTCCTGAAAGACAGATGAGGACAAAAAAAGACCCCTACCGAGTAGTAAGAATCACCTGTGAAATGAAAGCACGACTGCGCTAATGTTATCCTCGCCTCCGGCCTCATTTGCCAGTTGAACCAACTGATCACAAGCCACTTGTGAAGTGTTTCGACTTACCACAGTGGCAATTTGCTCCTCAGTAAGCTTACTCCAGAGGCCATCACAGCAGAGAACGAGATGGTCTCCAACGTGCACCATACACGTCGTTACATCAGGGCCAGAGTTATTGTCCTCACCTCCGCCAAGCATTCGAAGGAGAATATGGCGAGCTGGCGAGTTGTGCACCTGCTCGGGAGAGATGGCTCCAGCCCGCACTAGTGCTGCCACCATCGAATGATCTGTGGTCAGGCGTGTAATCGTTGGCGAATATCCAAACGAAGGATGAATCAGATAGGCGCGACTATCACCCATGTGTACAATCACCACGTGAGCGTTTTTTACCACAGCAGCTACGCAGGTAGTTGCCATTCCAGCATACTGAGGTTTAAGTGTAGCAAGCTTACGAAGACGAGTGTGAGCCGCAAAAAAAGCTTGCCGGAGTCGTACAATAGGAGCATCTAAATCAGAAAAATGTCCATCAAGATGCTGTATAACATCCCGGGAGTGAAACTTTTCTCCGCCCAAATCAGAAAAGACCGCTTGATGGTAATAGACGGCAGCGACCGTTTCGACTGCTTCCCTACTGGCTACTTCGCCCGCTGCATGACCACCTGCGCCATCTGCAAGCAAGTAGAGTTGCCCCAACTGTGCAACAAGTGTCTTATCTGGTGGTTCACACAGTGTGATTGTATCTTCGTTGCGCACGCGCACGCGCCCTGTATCCGTGCAACCTGCTGCGCTGATGCGCAACTCAATTTCACCGGCTGAAGAGTTCTGTTGATGCATTGCTTTTCCTCTCAGCAAACCAGTTCGTCCACGAAACAATACAAAACACTCCCCCACAGAGATTGCTCTAGTGGCTGGGGCGTTCTGGTACTCGCACCTATTCGAGTTTGATAGCAAGAGAGGTTCTGAGAACAAAAACGCTTCTAACAGCCAACCATCTCCATGGTCGATTGCTAGAAGCTATCAGCACAAGGCGGTAGGCGAGCTTCATCGCCAGTAGTTTCCTACTCCTCAATTATAGATGCTTGTCGAAGCAATTACAAGAGATTTTTCGCTTCGCTTTGTATTTGTTAAGGCGATAGTACTCTCTAGCCTTCATCTGGCTTCTGTACACCTCCTAATATTTCTATAAGAAACTTTCTTTAGAAACAAGAAACAAACTATAAACCTATCATAGAACGGCAAGTCAAAGTCAGCTTTTTAGCGCCTTTGAAGCGTGGTAGTATTAAATGTAACATGTGGTTATGGGATAACCAGGTATCTACCCTTGATTTGAACTATCCTATCTCTAAGACAGAGGAGGCTGCTATGAGAATCGCCGTTGGCAGTGACGAACGCACACATCTTACCGATATGGTGATAGAGGACCTCAAGAAGCGCGGTTACGAACTGATTCTTTTTGGGCCGTTAGTAGAGAACGATCCCGATGTAGATTGGCCGTTGACGAGCAGTAAGGTTGCCCAGGCAGTTGCAAATGGTAAAGCAGACGAGGGCATCGTTTGCTGCTGGACAGGCACGGGTGCTTCTATAGCAGCTAACAAGGTGCCCAGTATTCGCGCCGCCTTGTGTCACGATGCCGAGACTGCTCGCGGGGCGCGTATCTGGAACCATGCCAATGTACTCGCACTCAGCTTAAGAGCGACACCGGAAGCTATTGCTAAGGAAATATTAGATGCATGGTTCACTACGCCTTATTCTGAGGATGAGTGGAATCGGCAGCAGATGGAGAGGATTAAGCAGCTCGAAGCCCACCAGTCCTAGTCCTTGCTCGAGTGATGCATTATTCCCTCGACTTCCCTCACTCGAATGCGTTTGGCTGGCAAGTTGTGCAGGCGCGGAGCATGGATTATTGCCGCGACGGGACTCGCCGTTATCGTCTATCTCGATTTCTTTGTCATCAACAACACTAGCGACACAGCAGCGTTGCCAACGCTTTAGAATGTACAGTTTGTTAGGCTGGTGTAAAGAATGTACCGACCGCGAGGATCAGATAGAAGGCGCAGAGCAACAACCCCTCGAGCCAAGTGGATTCCCCATCCAAACTGATGAGCGCATAGAGCCCAGTTACTAGTCCAAACATCGCCACTTCGAGCAGAGAGAAGTTGAGGTCGAGCGGCACGCCTAAGAGCGGACCTGCGAGCACGAGGATAGGCGCGGCGAGCAGTGCGATCTGGATCGACGAGCCGGCGGTAATGGCCATCGAGATCTCCATATGATTGCGGGAGGCCGATGTAATCGCCGAGAAATGCTCCGCAGCGTTGCCCACAATCGGCAGGATGATGAGACCGACAAAGAAAGGGTTCAACCCAATCTGGTGTGTCAGTGGCTCAATGGTGCTCACCAGCACCTCGCTCACAACAGCAGTGATTGCCGTAGCGCCTGCCAGGACAGCGATAGGAAGCCAGAGGGTCGTTCTCCACCAGGCAGCAAGTATTGCGAGCAGGCTGGTGGGTGCTGTCTGTCGACGTGTAGTGGCTTCTACCACAGGCGCAGTCGCACGGATAGGATCGCGATTCACGATCGCATGCTCACCAGCGGTGAACGCCGAGGGAGAGGACGAGTCCTCGTGGGACGCTCGCACACCAAAGACCGAGTAGGCGATGTACGCTGCATAGCACACCAGCAGGATGATAGCGATCCCGATGCTGAGCAGATGTAGTTCATTGCCACGCACAACAGCAGCTCCTGGGCGTGTGCTCTCGCCGACTGTCGCCAGCAGAGCGGGGATGGCCATGCCAATCACAACCAGTGCCAGCATAGCCGCATACTGGCCAGCCACGCGCGGATCAAACTGCTGTTGCCGGTAGCGCCACCCCCCCACCAGCATGGCCGAGCCAAGTACGAGCAAGACATTCCCGATGATGGAACCGGCGAGCGACGCCCGCACCACCTCGGGCAGGCCTGATGCCAGCGCGGTCAGGCCGATGATAATCTCCGCCGCGTTGCCGAATGTGGCGTTCAGCAGACCGCCGATGCGATGTCCAAGGCGTTCCGCCAGTGCCTCAGTGGAGAGACCGATCAACCCGGCTAGCGGGACGAGACCCAGCGATGCAAGCACGAATGTGGCAAGAGGCGTCGCATGCAGTGCTTCGGCAAGGACTGCTGCCGGGGCTGCGAATAAGAGCAGATAGAGCCAGCGATTCAATGACTGTCAGACCCCAATCTAAACAATAAGATAAATGATGAATACACCGCACAAAGGATCCAAAAATCGGCTCAAGGGCACTCAAATACCGTTGGCGAACCGCTGGCTCGAGCACGGATTGGGCAGATATTTCCTATTAATAATCAACCTGTGTCACAACTAATTCGTCATGGTTATTTATACCGATGTAAATATAGGCATAGTCGTCCTCGGTGTACCAGACACGAAGCTCCCATTCATCGAGGGAGCCAGAGCCTTCTTCACTGATCTTGCTGTAGTGATCCACCCGCACGTAGGGTTGATCCGCTCTTGCTACCTCAAAGTACTCAATCGACCATTTGATAACAAAGTTCTTGATAACTTGCTCTGTAAATGCTGGTATACTCATGCCTTCAATCTTCTAGCAAACCTAAGGTATTGCAGATTACCCTGACTTATCAGCATAACCAATGCTATAATACGACATTTTTTCCATAGTCCTATTTGGCTGTTATTTACGAAAAATTCTCAGTCTCTCGGTTAACTCAGCTAAGTTAAGGTTCAGACTGGTGGTGGTTGGAGGAAATAACACCATGGTCTACCTGGCTGATTCTTCGCTTTGGAATCGTCACTCGCTGACACGTGGGCAATTTCTTCAATGGTGGGAAGTGTCATTTACCGGTTAAAGAAGGCTGATTTCCAAGTAACTTGCCACGCTGCCAAGCGCCCCCAGCGAATCGGTCTCTCACATAATGTGGCGTGGCATGAGAAGAAACTTTTTTGCCGTTCGCCACTTCTCTTTTTCGTCAGACACCTCAACTCTTTCGCCAAGATATATGGAGAATGCGCCAAGAAATGCCTGAAACAGGCGTGTTGCCTCACCTAAAAATCTTACTTTGAGGGTATCGTTGCCTCATCTAACAATCTAACTCGCTCGGGGAAGCTCGGCTGTTGAGAAGGCGCGCCTTCTCAACAGCCGAGCTTCCCCATTTTGCGCCAGCCTGAGGGCAGGCGCTCCTTCTTTCATGCCATACATCAGACACTGATGTCAAGGGGCTCAGTTACGAGACGGACACGGGTGCGAGCGTCGCCTCGCCCACCGCCAGCTTCCAGAGCACGGCCTGCTGCTGTCGAATCTGCCGCAAGAGCGTCACGGGATTGAGGGTCAGATACTCCTGCCGCAGGGCGGCTTTGACTTCCTCGGTCCCCTGCTCGGACGCCAAGACGCGCTGATAGGGCGTCTTGGCGGCATCGTACTTCTTTTTCACTTTGGCCCCGATGCGCTCTTTGCTCACCAGCTTCATGGAGGGCTGGAAGACATTGGTGTAGAGCCGCACCACCTCATAGAGACGCTGGAGCGCGTCACACGCAGGCTGGCCTTCCTAGCGAGCAGAGCCGACCAGTTGGCGCACAATCGACCAGTTCTTCTGCTCGACATAGGCCTGGTCGTTCTTCTTGTAGGGTCGACTGCGGCTGATCAGTGAGGTGCTCCTGCTGGCAATAGCGCAGCAGATGCTCGTTGATGAATTCGACGCCGTTATCCGAGTCGATGCCCAGCAGCGGAAAGGGCAGCCGCGCCCGCACGCGCACAAGGCCTGCCCAGACCACCTGTTGTCCGCGGTTGCGCAAGGCGATGCATTCGGTCCAGCCGGTGGCCACATCAGTTACGGTCAGACTGTGCAGATACTCCCCTTTGGCACTCTCTGCACAGTGGGCTACTAGATCCACTTCAGTAAAGCCCGGCGGCACGTCATCCCAATCAGCAAAGGTCCGGATGGGGATGGCATCTTTGGTCAGGGTGCCCGGTTTGGTGGTGCCCAACCCATGCGGCTTGCTGCGTTGGCGCTCGGCTTGCAAGAGCCGATCCGCCGTGGCAGGACTGAGCGCGAGCAGGCGCGTTTTCGTGTCTGCATCCAGGCGCAGCTCGCCCACGCGTTCGAGTACCGCCACCAACTCCGGCAGATAAGGGACTAGGCGTTTGCTACACGTGCCATTGGCCACTTGCCAACACCTGATCAGGGCTTGTTGCACCGCAAAGGGGTAGTGACGCGCACGCTGGCGCGGCTTGCGCACAGGAGCCTTGCTCAAAGGGTGAGTGAGCAGCCCCAACGCATACTTGCGATGGTAGCTGGTACTGGCCACAAACTCTTCCAGAATGCGGGTGCGTTCCTGCCCGTGAGCCGCACGATAGCGTGGCGCGACGACGGCTAAGAGGTCTCTTCGACTGGCTAAACTCATCATGGCCTCACTTCCTTCCAGCCACTTGCGGATCGACCGCTCAGGTAGCTGGTACGATTCTCTCATGAGGCAACGTATTTGCCAAAGTAAGATTTTTCTCGTGAGGCAATTCGACAGGTCGCATTTCTGGCCCATCTCAGGTATACTTGCTACAGATCGGAGAAAAAGACACGCGATTTCCGCACGATGTAAGGGAAGATGGTCATGAGAATGACGCCCGAAGCATTCCATATCTGGAGCCAGCGCCTGCAGTTGAGCTCCGAAACCGAGGCGCTCATCGCGTCTATTCGCTCATCGCCTCCGGTTCGCCGGGTGAGTGGGCGTGCCGGTAACATTACCGGACGCTATCCGAGCCCCAAAATGGGGATGTCCATCCAGTTTGAAAGCGATCGTGTGGAGTTTTGGGCGATTTACGGAATGGAACGAGACGAAGATGTCCTGGAATTTTACGACCAGTCCTCTCGTATCCCGCTCAGCTATCGCGCCAAATCGGGCTATCGAACCACCCAATGGCACACCCCTGACTTCTTTGTGTTACGCCGCGAGTCGGCAGGCTGGGAGGAGTGGAAGCCTGCTCGCTATCAGCAAGCAGGAACTGGGCGGTGGCACTGCCCTCCGGGGGAGATATATGCAGAGCAATTGGGGTTGACCTATCGGCTGCGTTCTTCCGCTGAGTTCCATCCCCTTGAGATTCAAAATCTGAAGTTTTTGCAGGACTTTTGGGCACACGAGGTTCCTCCACACCCGGAGCAAGAAGCATTAGCACTGGCCCATATCCAGGCCCATCCTGGTATCCCTCTCAACGAATTGCTTACGCTCTATCCCAGCCTTGCCGTCGATGTCATCTGGGTGTTGCTTTCCACTTGTCGGGTCTTCACAGACCTTTCCGCGACCCTGCTGATGCGTCATGAGTATGTGACCCTCTATGCGGAGGAAAGGCAAGTTCCGAAGGTTCATCAGGGTGAGCTTGCCCGTCTTTCAACTCCCTTGCCTGATGCCCCCTTGGCCTGGGATGGACGGCTCTGGCGAATCGAAGGGTGGGGAGAGGTGGTGCATTTACGGCCAGAAATCGGCGAGCCACTTGCCATGCCCCAGGTCGAGTTTGAACACCTGCAGCAGGAAGGCTCTCTGTGGGTAGTAGGGTCAGCATCCCCCTCTCCCATGACGCCAGAGGTACGCCAACTCCTCGCCCAGGCGGGTTCTAAAGCACAGCAGGCGGCCAACCAGCGCATGATCCACATGCTGGCTTACGCACGGGGAGAACCGACTACAGCCCCAAGGCGTTCTGTTCAACGCTGGTGGAAGGCGTACCAACAAGCCATTGATCAGCATGGGTGTGGCTATCTGGGATTGCTTGATCGCGTGGCAGCGCGAGGGAACCGAAACCAGCGCATTGAGCCAGCCTCTCTGCAGCTCCTGGAAACAGTGTTGCAGACCCACTACGCCGCACCTGTTGGCAGAAGCGCGGCAGCCGTCTATCGGCTGTATCGCGAGCAGTGTCTCAGACTCGGGCTCCCTCCCGTGAGCCAGCAAACCTTTTACCGGGTTCGCGCCCGCTTTACCACCAACGAAGTGGTGGCCAAACGCAAAGGCACGCGTGCCGCCTACACATCTGCCCCCTTTGCGTGGCTCGATCAGACGACTCCTCGCCATGGAGACCGCCCTTTTGCCCTCGCCCACCTGGATCATACGGAACTCGATATTGTCCTGGTTTCTTCGCTCACCGGCAAGCCGCTGGGCAAGCCCTGGGCGACCTTTCTTACCGATGCCTACAGCCGACGGATTCTGGCCTGCTATCTGACCTATGATCCCCCCAGTTATCGCTCGGTGATGATGGCGCTGCGGATCTGTGTGCAGCGCCATCAGCGCTTGCCACAGGAGTGCTTTGTGGATCGCGGCCCAGAGTTCGGGAGTGTCTACTTTGAGACGCTGCTCACGCGCTACTTTGTGACGAAAAAAGACCGTCCGACGGCGCAACCGCGCATGGGTTCGGTCATGGAGCGACTCTTCGGGACGGCTACAACTCAGCTCTTGCACCAATTGTCTGGGAATACCCAGGCAACCAAGCACCCACGCCAGATGACACGTGAGGTTGATCCTCGGCGCCTGGCCGTTTGGACGCTCTCGCGGTTTTCCGTATGATATACAATACAACCATGATCGAGAACAACTTATCATCAGATCTACTTCGGGGCCACACCGACACCATTATCCTGGGACTCTTAATGAGCGGGGATAAGTATGGGTATGAGATTACGAAACTCGTATCCGAACGCTCAGACCACCTCTATGAATTGAAAGAGGCGACTATGTATTCGAGTCTGAAGCGGATGGAGAAGGACGGGCATATAACTTCGTATTGGGGCAACGAAACACAAGGCGGGCGGCGGAGGTACTATCACATTACTCACAGTGGATGTGAACTATACAAAAGGAATAAGCAAAACTGGGATTACGCTAAGAAGATCCTCGATAAAGTGTTGTAAAGAAAGAAAGGAATATGAATCAAAAACTAGCAACGTATCTGGACGCGGCCTTCGCACCATATAGTGACGAGCCGTCGGTGCAAGAGACGAAAGAAGAACTGCTCAGCGACTTGCTTGAGAAGTTCCACGAGCTAAAAGCCCAAGGCATGAGCGACGAGGATGCTTATGAGGCTACGGTCAACTCTATCGGCGATGTTTCTGAGATGATAGCTGGGTACAACAAAGAAAGAGTTAGACCGACACGCAAAATCAACGTGTCATCTAAAAAACTGCTGGGTTCTGATCTTTCGGGTAGCGATGTCCATGACGGTCGCTTTAAGTATTCGGCGCTAAAAGGAGCAGACTTTAGCAGCTCTGATCTAAGCGGCAGTGTGTTTGAAAGCACCGACCTGCGTGACGCTACCTTTGACGGCTCCGACCTTAGTAATGCTGAGTTTAAGAATGCCGCATTGGCAGGCGCCAGCTTCAAGGGCTGCAAGTTGAACAATACCATCTTCAGCAGGTCTGCCTTGCCAGGAGCTAACTTTGACGGCCAGACACTGGTTGGCACGGTTTTCAATGGGCCTGGACTCAAAGATACATCGTTCAAGAAGGCCATTTTGCGAAGTGTTTCTTTTGATAACACGAACGTTAAGAAGGCAAATTTTGACGGAGCCGTCATGGACAAGCTTACTTATGCGGTACTGCAAGGCTTGGGCGCCGACCTTAAGAACGTCACCGTAATCAGCGATCAAGGAGAGTAGCATGGCACAAGAACAAACGGCCATCGTTGTAAAAGGTATCAAGCAAGCCTACAAAAAGGTGCCGGTGCTACACGATGTAAACTTCACCGTACAAAAAGGTGGCATAGTAAGACATTCATCTGACGACAAACCGGTCATCGGGGCCAATTCCTCGGTGATCAGGCACAACCAAAAATGGAGGGGTTAAATGTCACATAGTAAATTGTCAGATGTAGCGACGCATATTCGCGAACAGGCAGCCGCCTATTGCGATTCGAACAAGATCCCTGGATATCTTGCCGGCGTCTACCACGGCGGTGACCAGGCCGTTGTGGCCCACGGGGTAACAAACATTGTCACAGGGGCACCGATGTTTGAGGACACCGGATTCCTTTTTGGCTCCGTAACGAAACTCCTGACCACGACCCTGGTTCTCCAACAAGTCGAGCGCGGTGTCATTGACCTCGATGAGCGAGTCATCAAGTACTTGCCGGAGTTCAAACTGACTACGCCTGAAGCCGCCGAAAAGATCCGCGTCCGAAATCTCCTGACGCATACGAATGGGATAGACGCCGACTTGTTTTTCCTTGATGCCAAGGGTCACGATGCCCTAAAGGCCTTCGTCGAGGGGCTCGGACAATACTGTGGGGTTCTCTTCGGTCCAGACGAGTACATCAGCTACTCGAATGGCGGGATGATCGTGGAGGGGCGTCTTCTCGAAGTAGTAACCGGTACACCTTATCATGACCTCCTCAAGCGCGAGGTATACGCACCTATCGGCATGGATGACTCATGCACCTCTGCCGAGGAAGCTATCCTTCGAAGTACCGCCATTGGTCACTTCCCCGATCCAGCCACGAAAGGTGCTCGGCGTACCGACATGTTCATGCTGCCGGAATCCTGGGCACCTGCTGGAAGTACGCCAATCGGTACCATCCGTGACCTCCTTGCATTCGCACGGACTCATCTCGCTGGCGGCGTATCACCGTCAGGGAAACGCGTTCTATCGCGTGAGTCAACTGCACGCATGCAATCTGTGTCGCATGACATGGGAACCCCCAACGTTCCACCTCTCGGGCTCGGATGGGTGCTCATGCCATTTGGAAAAACGACAGTACTCTCACTTTCAGGAGCATCGCCCGGCGGAGTAGCAGTTCTGGTCGTTGTACCTGAACACGATTTTGCCTTTGCGGCCTTTGGCAATGATCCACGAGCGATGGCGCTTCATGACCCGATGATGCTTTGGCTCCTTCTTGAGTATCTTAACGTCGAGGTCCCAGATCTCATACCAGACACGACCCCGGTAAACGATCTCACTCCCTATGTGGGCACGTACCGCTCGAATCAGCTTCGTGTTGATGTTAGCGTCGTGGACGGCCAACTCGAAGAGAGAATGACCTACGAACCGCTAGACAACGCACAGAAGCAGATCTTTACCAGGTTCTCAGGGGGCTTGTACCCACTCCCGACGCGGCGCTTTGTGCCTATTCGCAAGGACCTATTTGCGCCAGCCGGAATGCCACTTGGGGCATTCAACGGATATTCGCGTCAACTTCTCGTCTCATACCATGGCATCAGCAAAGGCCGTGCGAACTATCGATGCGCCGGTGGCCGCATGACTCGAAGAGAGCACGCTGGCTAAGGCTTGGAGTTCTGATGAAACGAGAGATCCGTGCGGCAGCTGACAAAGAACTACCCCAGGATCATGCACCGTTCGACTTCAGCCTCCTACCCGACGACAAAAACGAATATATATCATCGGCGGTGTTTTCAAGGGGCAGCGAGGCTTCTTCACCCGCAACAAAAGTGGCGAGGTCAACTTCCTTGACCTCGCCGGCCAGTTGTTCAGCCGGGTGTCAACGATCTCCAAGTAAGCCTATACGAGGTAGGCCAGGATCTTGACGAAAATGGTATCTATTCAGAACGGTCAGGCAAAAGCGGGCAGGACGAGATGCCCTGCCAAGGCGTGATCCAAAGCAGGCAGCAGTTCGATCCTGTAAATATTTAGGTTCATCGAGTCTGAACATTTACACCAATGGCAATCTGCAAGAGCCACACTTATCCTCAAAGACTAACTACGCCATTTTATGGTAGTAAAAGACTATGCCACTCCAGAAGCGGCTCCCGAGAGATACACGCCATTTTATGTGAGAGAGATCGATCATCTTATTACTTCTGGGCAGTGCCAAATAGATGAGGTAAGATATCACGCCAAGTTATGCGAGAGAAACTTGACTCAAAAATCGTCTGGATGCTCTTTCCAAGCCAGCCGAGCGCTTCCAACGGCAATATTTATGATACAAACGCGCCAGGATATCGGTTCTTACACAGGAAGGCTTTGCAGCAGTAGTAACGCCAAAATAATGCTATTATTTTCTCAGGACGTAAGCTTTCGTATCCCAATTTCTACTAAGCGATCAGGCGCAAGCTTCTTGTGTCTTTGTGGTTTCCTCTCATCGCGCCCCGAGCTATTGTGTAGACAACTGCTTGAGAAACGAAAGCACCCTGGATTCTTCGGGACGTAGTCCTTCGGGAGATTCCTTTTTCTCCTGGCTGGCATATTCTTTCAAGAAGTTGAGCAGAGACCCACCCGTGTAGGCATCTAGGACTCCTGGATGGACATAGCACTTGCGACAAATGGCGGGTGTATTGCTAAGATGCTCTGCAGTCATTTTGATCGCCTGTACCACGTTTTTCTTGCCTTGCGTCTGCGAATCAAATGCTCCTAATTCCTCCAGCGAATCGGTTGCAATTACGGTACCCCCCCAGGTGCGGAAATCCTTTGCCGTGAAGTCTTGTCCGCTTATCTCCCTCAGATATTCATTCACGTCATTTGACTCAATCGTACGTAGTTCTCCGTTATCGTCAATATACTGAAAGAGTTCATGGCCCGGTAAATCCTGGCAGCGTTTTACAATTTTGGCAAGTTGTCGATCACTGACATCAATGACATGCTCCTTGCCCCTCTTACCTCGGAAGTGGAAGTGAACCTTTGAACCGTTGACATCAACGTGATGACTGCGCATGGTTGTCAGGCCATAGGAGTCGTTCTCGCGCGCATACTCTTCGTTACCTATGCGGATAAGGGTAGTATCTAGCAGCCGCACAATAGTTGCGAGCACCTTTTCATAAGGTAAACCTGAGAGCGAGAGGTCATGTGCAACGCGTTCACGAATTACCGGCAGGGATTCGCCGAAGGAGATGAGCCGATCGTATTTCGTCTCGTCTCGCACCTCTCGCCAACGAGGATGGTAGCGGTACTGCTTGCGACCCTTTGCATCACGCCCGGTTGCCTGGATATGTCCCTGCTCATTCGGAGAGATCCAGACATTAGTCCAGGCAGGTGGTATCCCCAGTTTTTTGATGCGTTGTAGTTTGTCAGGATCGTGAATTGGCTTCCCATCAAGCCCTATATAGCTAAAGTGTTTACCAACACGCTTTCGCTGAATGCCAGGCGAGGCATCGGTAACGTAACGTAAGCCAGCAGCCCTGGCAGTGTCGACCGGGTCAGTGGGAGTACAGATTTCTGGCTGACCTAGTATTGGGATATCGGGCGAAGAAGCAGGTGCTAAAGACACCTTTATCCTCCTCATCTAGTAGGAACATCCTGGAAAGCTCAACACGTAGCAGGAAACAAATCTCGTGGAAGAACTATTATTCTATACACGTAATTAGATGTGTGATGTGTGACAGTATTATGTATCTCCTTCTATCTTAGAGTGTAAATTGGTTACTCCATCCATGAAGCAGTATCAAAGTTTACGCGCTGTTGCGCTTACTGCCTCTGACATGGACGGATAGGGCAGGATGGTGGAAGCAAGGGTCTCTACAGGCAGATTGGCCTGCATAGCAAACAATATCGGGGCTAGCAGGTCATCTGCGCGACTGGCAAGGATGTGTCCGCCCAGAATCTTGCCATGCATATCAACTAGAAGCTTGACCAGCCCTTCGGTTTCACTCATTGTGATAGCACGTTCATTTTCGCTCATTGTCATGCGGGTTACTTGATACTCCACTCCTTCCTTAATGATCTCTTGACCTTGCAACAGGATATTATCTATTACCCACCCGATACTTGTAGCACGTTTCTTGAAGCTCTTTCGATTAAGAAGTTACATGTTGGGTGTGCAGCTGGGGAAATCCTGGGGCAATACGCTTTATCTATATGTATATAAACCCTAGTATAATACTAGAGTGAAAGATTTCCATCAAGCTAAAAAATCCAGTAGGGAGATAACTGAAAAATGATGGACACGACAGCGATTTTGCAGGCCATTGACCATCGTCCATGGCCGTTACCCGCTGGCCCATGGATAATGACGCAGACCTGGCATGAATTGCTCTTCGCGCATTGGCCGATCAAACCAAGCGAGCTGCGCCCGTTTGTGCCGCCTTCATTGCCCCTCGACACCTTTGAGGGGCAGTGCTGGGTCGGTGTGGCACCTTTCCACATGAGCAACGTTCGTCCGCATTGGTTGCCCGCTATACCTGAACTATCGAGGTTTGCTGAGCTAAACGTTCGTACCTATGTAACTGTGAACGGGATTGCTGGCGTCTACTTCTTCAGCCTGGATGCCGGCAACCCCATCGCTGTTACCATCGCGCGGACGACGTTTCACCTGCCCTATTTCAATGCGGTAATGCGCAGCCTGCATATAGACGGCAGCATTCACTATTACAGCCGCCGAACCCATCGAGGCGCACCACCTGCGCAGTTCAGGGCTACGTATCGTCCCGTAGGGCCAGTTTCATACGCACAGCCAGGCTCACTTGGGCAGTGGCTCACCGAGCGCTACTGCCTCTACACAGTAGTACGCCGCGACCGGGTGTATCGCGGGGATATTCACCACAGGCGCTGGCCGCTCCAGGCCGCTGAACTCGAAACGATGTGTGACACGATGGCGATGTCGCATGGCATACATTTGCCCGATACACCACCTCTGTTGCACTATGCACAGCAGTTAGAGGTGCTGATCTGGCCCCCGCGCCGCGTGGTGTAGCATAGCGAGCAAGAAGCCATACTTCACATGGGACCATTCAAGAAAAGAACTTCAAAATAGTCCTGTTTTCTTCACAGAAGGACTTGGAATAGTGCTTTTGTTTTGTTATACTCAATTGGTAGGGGACAATGAATTAAAGAAATCCGATGTGGAAAGAAAGCATAGCAATACAGGGGTAGGGATTTGCGCATACCTTTCGGATGGATGTACAATAAAGGCATCAGAGATTGGAAGGATCCCAGCCATAACAGAGGGAGTCAGATACATGGTTGAGATGACAGTTGAAAGCGTGCGCATCAATTTGCAGACATCGCAGCGAGTGGTCATCTTGAAAGCGACAAAGCAAGAACGCTATTTATTCATCTGGATAGCGCATGCTGAAGCCTATGCGATTGCTATTGAACTTCAAGGAACGAGTTCACCTCGTCCACTCACACATGACCTGCTGAAGAACATAATCGGTGATCTTGGTGCTAAAATCGTAAGCATTGTGATTTCGGACCTGATTGAAGACATCTTCTACGCACGCATTGTACTGGATGTTTCGGGCAGACATGTAGAAGTCGATTCACGTCCAAGTGATGCTATCGCACTTGCTGTACGTGCGAAAGTGCCTATCTTAGTCGAGGAGAGCGTACTCGAACGCGCGGGAGTTGCTTTAGAAGCTACTGACGAACCAATCACAACTAAATCTGATCCACGATACGAACAGGAAGAAGAAAACCTGGACGCTTACCGCGACTTTATCAACAGCCTGGACGTTTTGGATGAGTTTGGGAAAGATTAACGTGAGTTCAGTACGGCTTTTAAGAAACGCACCAAAATCCGTGAAATCAATACATACATCAATAAGGCAAACACGATAAGCAGGTAGTTGTATAGCTCTGTGCCATAAAGTATAGGTATTTTCACATTTTCCAAAAGCAGGCGGAAAGGCAACACGAAGAGAGCACTTGTCGTGTAAACAAGTCCTGCCCATACATTATTATCTGAACTATTTAACAATCTGAAAAGCTGAAACACAATGCGCAGAAGTAACAATAATTCCACAACGACGAAGAACAATCTAACAAAGGCTGGGATTAAGCTTCTACGTAGCTGACTTGCAACAGATTTACCAGGTTTACGTGGATGTATATATGGCAGAGTACCACCAGGAGGCCTTCCATTACGGCTTTCAGGAGTAGCGGGTGGTAAAACAGGATAGATAGGCGGGGTTGTCGGTTGTCGATTAAATGCATCTACAGGATTAGCGCTTTGTTTTGGAAAGGGCCTCTCATCAAGTTGCGGTGCCGGAACGCCTTTTTGATCAATCGATGATTCAGGGTCTAATGTAGGCAATGAAAAAGGGGACGAGATGATTTGCGACATCGGCTCTGTTGGCTGCTCATGATCGCCCAATTGCTCGAAGCGATTCTCTGGTGGCTGCTGTCTAGGCATTGTTATGGCATTCTCCGGACAAAAATTGTTACTTCCTCTATCTATTAAGACGCGCTGCCTCTATCTTCATCAAACACCTGGTATCTTAATAGTATATCAGCATACGTCTCTACGTTCCATAACCCGTACTTTTCGCTCATCCATAAGTAGTACGGCGGGGAGACGGCCAAGGTTGTAAAGGTCCATCGTAGCTTATCTCGACTTCGTTTGTATCAGTCATCATAGAACCTTTCTGCTGAAAGCAATTAGACGGTCCATTACTTTAATGGACGTCTATCGTGCTCGATTGTCTCATGAAAGGTTGTTGAGGGTCAATCAGGGATTATGCGCTCTTGGCATCCTATGCTAGAATAAAACGAAATCCGTAGCGATGTAGAGGAGAGATTTCGCACTAATGACACAGACTGACAATCGTCCACTGGAGCGGCAAAGCATGTCCGTAGTGCGCAAACCGCGTTTGCGATTTGCCCCAAGCCCAACAGGCTTTCAGCATATTGGTGGCTTCCGTACGGCTCTGTTTAGCTGGCTCTATGCACGCCATACAGGAGGCACTTTTATTCTACGCATCGAAGATACTGACATTGCGCGTACTGTAGCAGGATCCGTTGACTACCTCATCGAGGGCTTGAATTGGCTCGGCATGGATATCGATGAAGGTCCCGTAGCTGGTGGTCCCTATGGCCCTTACTACCAGACACAGCGCCAGGCTTTATACCAATACTATGCCCACCAGCTTATTACTTCAGGTCATGCCTACCGCTGCTACTGCACACCAGAGCGGCTTGCCGAGATGCGCAAGGCTCAAGAAGCGCAGAAGTTGCCTCCTCGCTATGATCGACGTTGCCGCTATCTCAGTGAGGAAGAGCGTGCCGCAAATGAGGCCGCTGGACTTCCATGGGTGGTGCGTTTTGCCATGCCCCTTGAGGGCGAGACGGTTGTTCACGATGAACTACACGGAGATATCATCTTTAAAAATGCCGATATTGATGATAATGTCATTCTCAAATCCGATGGCTTGCCCACCTATCACCTAGGACATATTGTTGATGACCACCTGATGGGCATTACTCATGTTCTACGAGGTGAGGAGTGGATATCCAGCGCACCCCGTCACGTACACATTTACAAGGCCCTGGGCTGGGAAATACCCCTCTTGTACCATGTTCCAAGTGTGCTGGGCAAAGACAAGAAAAAGCTCAGTAAACGCCATAATGCGCCAGCGTGGTTAGAGTTACAGCAACAGGGTTTTTTGCCTGAAGCAGTTTTCAACTTCCTGGCTTTGATTGGTTGGTCGTATGACGACAAAACCGAATTGTTCACACGCGAAGAACTGATCCGCGTATTTACGCTGGATCGCATTGGTATTGCCGGCGGAATTTACGATCCTGAGAAGCTCGCATGGATGAACGGCGTCTACATTCGCAAATTGTCCCTGGAGGAGTTCACACGACGCACTCTCCCCTACATGGAGCGTCCAGAGGCCGAAGGTGGACTACCCGATAGTATCTCGCGACCGTTAGACTTCGATTATACTGCTCGTGTCCTCTCTTTAGAGCAGGAGCGCTTGAGAACCTTGGGTGAGGCAGCGCACGCAGTATCGTTCTTCTACACTGACAATCTGACCTACGATACTCATTTGCTGATTCAAAAAGGTATGGATGCAGAGCGTACGAAGGCAGCACTGTTACACGCCCAGAGGCTTTTAACTGGCATAGGGCAGTGGGAGCACAGTGTCATGGAGCCACCTATGCGCGAGTTAGCGGTGGAGCTCGGACTGAAAACGGGGCAACTTTTCGGCTCCATCCGTGTAGCAATTAGTGGCCGCACGGCAACGCCTCCACTTTTCCAGATGATGGAGGTACTTGGACGCGAGCGAACGATGCGACGCATAGAGCAAGCCAACACCCGCCTCTAGTAGGGGAATAAGTATTACGACCAGGAGCGTTCCATGCCGCAAAGAGATTATATCCTGAGGATAGCAGAAGAGTTTGGCAGAGCATTGGCCCAGGTGCTATATCACAGGCAATCCAAGAATTATGCAGCAGCACAAACCCTCATCGATGAGCAGTGTAAACAGTTGCTTGGTGTGGGCATCGGCTTTGTTCATTCAATGCCCGAAGAAACGTTACTATCGATGCTCACATCCTTAGGCACATTGAACTCCGAGAAATGTTGGTTGCTCGCCCTTCTCTTAAAAGAGGAGGGCGATATTTACCAGGATCAAGGAAACTTCAATGAAAGCTATTATAGCTACCTCAAGTCGCTAAACCTGATTCTCGAGGTCTTGATGCTCGACACTATCATCAGTGGCACAGATTTCATTCCTGAACTTGAGGGCCTCCTCAACAAGTTAAGCGATTACGAATTGCCGTCAAGGATAAAGTGGATGCTTTTCCAGTATTTTGATCAAACTGGTAAGTATGCCAAAGCAGAGGATGTACTCTTTGAAATGCTCGCATCAGGTGATCCCGGCGTAGATATCCACACACGAGGGATCGCTTTCTACCAAAGGCTCATGAGGAAAAGCGAAGCTGAGCTAAACGCGGGTAACTTTTCGAGGGAAGAGTTGGAAGAGGGGATGGCGAGATTGGAGAGTATAAAAAGGTAGGTTATAACCTACAGGCCAAACACGGGAAACTTTTTTTACCCCGAAGAGGTACACGAGTGTCAACGATAAAATCATCTCAGGTTGCACGATCAACAGTCATTGATACCTGGCGCTGGCTGTGGCCAGATATGCTCATGCGTATCCTTCCTCTAGGCATCATTCCTTTTCTCTACATTGCCATTTTTCACTTACCACTTGCTTTTTTAGGGCTGACACTGCACAACTGGCCGCAACAGCTCGTCATTGGCCTGGTCGTTGGTATTGCGATGACATTTTTCGCTGTTGCGTATCGTATGTTTATCGTTGGCCCCTGGTTTCGCTGGCCTACACCTGGTGACCATGTACTACAGGGTTTCTACTATCTGGTTATTAATGGGCCGATCGAAGAGCTATTTTTCCGTGGTTTTCTGCTGACAGCAGTTACACAGTGGACAGGCTGGATTGGCTGGGGGTGGCTGGTGAGCACAACCATTTACGCCCTCTATCATCGCCTGGGTAAGTGGAACTGGCGTAGTGTTGGTGGAGTAGGGCTGGCTGGCCTGGTATTCAGTTTTCTGTACCTAGCACAGCCAGAACCACGCTCGCTGCTGGCAGTCGTGATTGTCCACGGTTTCACGACCTGGGGTTTCCTCAGTCTAGGAGATGAGATAATGTATAGAATGTGGAAACACAAGCACAGCTAAATATCTACATCGATTCCAATACCCAACTCACGTGCCCTGGAGTAGACACGCAGTGCCACAGCGACATCCTGCACGGCAATGCCAACTGATTTAAAGAATGTAACTTCCTCTTGCTCTTGACGACCTGGCTGCACCTCCCTCACCAGCTCACCCAATTCGATCCATGTTTCAGAACCAGTGATCCGACCAGTCGCTAGCGCTTGTATCAGGTCGCCTGCTTCGACAAGCGCTGACTCGCGCTCGTCAACCACGATTCGTGCATGTGCAAGCGTTTCCGCATCCACTTCGCACATCTCAGGGGTGAACGCGCCGATTGCATTGATATGCGCTCCCGGGGTAACCTCGCTCCAACGGAAGAGCGGCGCCGCAGCACTGGTAGCGCATGCCACCAGTAAGGCTCCTTCAAGGGCCTCACTTGCAGATGCAGCGCGATGGATAGGAGGACAAGTCGGACCAAGTAAAGCATGTAAGTTCGTAACTAATTGCTGATAATGCTCATCGTTGCGATTAACGACACGCACCTCGCGCAAAGGACGCACTGTATGGATGGCCAATACCTGCATGGGAGCCTGCACACCTGCTCCGAAAAGTGCCAATATATCGGAATCCTGCCGGGCAAGCAAAGAAGTTGCCAGGCCCGAAACTGCGCCGGTGCGCATTGCTGTGAGCCACCCACCTTCCAGAATGGCCTGCGTTTTACCCGTAGTGGCATCCAATAGAAGTACAGTAGCAAAGATACGTGGCAAATTTCTCAGCGGATTCCGTGGCATGAACGTCACTACTTTTAGGCCAAAGGCATGCTGTCCCATCGTTTGTAATAACGATGGCATAAGCAAGGCAGTGCCCTGCTCCGAAAGACTTACTCCCATGCGCTGCGGAGCCTGGGCCTGCCCACCACTTAAAGCTCCGAAAGCACTGCGCATAGCTTCAATGGCTTCAGCCATAGAGAGGCAACGTTGTATATCGGCACGAGAAAGTATAAGTGCCAAGAAACAAATCTCCTTTGTGTGCGTCATATTATAATAGAATGAGAATTTGTACCAGGCAGATTGATAAGCATCCTATATTGTTACCTTGATATATGCCAATCGTCTGGCATTAAGGTATGATATATTTGATGCATCTGGCAAGAGGAACGCCTGGACGAACTGGTCGGGTTGCCAGAATGATGCCGGGTGGTGGTACGGGAAAGAAATAGCGAGACAAGTAATCCATTTCAACCTTTTTTGACTCGTTTCCCCTGCCATAACGAGAATCGTATCCACCAGGGACATCTCTTGTTTCTTCAATACTTTGGAGGTCCAATTCATTGAAAATCGTCGTTACCGGTGGAGCCGGGTTTATTGGCTCCCATCTTTGCGCCCGTTTATTGGAAGATGGACACAGTGTGTTGTGCGTAGATAACCTTCTCACTGGCTCTGAGCAAAATATCGACTCAATGCGTGCTAATCCACATTTTACTTTTTTACAGCACGATGTGACACAACCATTCAACTTTGCAGCGGAGGCTATTTTTCACCTGGCAAGTCCGGCCAGCCCGGTGGGTTACATGGAACACCCCATTGAAACCATCCTGGTTAACAGCCAAGGAACATATCAGATGCTCGAACAGGCGCGAAAGCAGAAAGCACTGTTGCTATTTTCTTCGACCTCCGAGGCCTATGGAGATCCACTCGTCCATCCGCAGCGCGAAGACTACTGGGGTAATGTAAACACCATCGGGCCACGCGCTTGTTACGACGAGAGTAAACGACTCGGCGAAACATTGACTATGGAATACTACCGGCAATTTCAGCTCAATGTACGTATTGTACGCATCTTCAATACCTATGGCCCAAATAGCCAGGCAGATGATGGTCGCATGATTCCCAATTTCATCACACAGGCTTTACAAAACAAGCCCTTGACCATCTTTGGCGATGGCAACAAAACTCGCAGCATCTGCTATGTGAGCGACCTGGTTGAGGGCTTGCTGCTGGCACTATTTAAGCCTTATACCGCCGGTGAGGTGTTTAACCTGGGTAATACGGAAGAGCATACAGTGCTTGAGTTCGCCCAGACCATTATCCGGTTGTGCCAGGCTTCATCAACGATCATTTTTGAACCCAGCCGTATCAATGATCCAGAACGTCGGCGACCAGATATTAGTAAAGCGCAGCAGATGCTAGGCTGGCAACTCAAAGTCTCTATGGAGGATGGGCTGAGGCGTACAATTGAGTGGTTTAGTAATCAGACCGCCCATTTATCTACAGCTCGCTCGTAGCTACTAGTAGTTTGTTATTAAAGAGATTGTAGCAGTCATGAACAGTCCAAGCGTTGGCGGCTTTGTACCAGTTAGCCACGTTTCCTGGCTTAATACACTATATCACGCGTCTCGCAACTTCATTAGGTCATCCAACTTTGCGGGTTTGATAGCTGGTATTATTGTCCTTTTCTTCTTGCTTGTTCCACCATTGCCCTGGAATATTCGCCTGACACTTTATCTTGCCATACTGGTGTGGACAATTCTGCGTCCACGTGTTGCACTCTACTTGATGCCCATTTGCATACCATGGGGTTCGCTAGACTTCGTCGATATAAGAGGATTACGCTTGAATAGCGCTGATCTGCTTGTAGTATTCCTGGCAATAGGCTGGCTTTTGAGTTTCGGATTGCATCAGAAAGTTGGACCGCGTGACCGTGAGGCTTCGCACGTTCCTCCCTATCTCGTAATCGCAATACTGGCGCTCGTCGGTACCATGGTCCTCTCAATGACGGTGGCGCTTAACATCAACTCCAGTCTGAAGGAAATCAGCAAATGG